>Ga0194131_10003863_pt1 | contig 23168 bp, 13 predicted proteins | sample TA2KigO120mmetaG_FD_148631 | JGI IMG/M metagenome (GOLD analysis project Ga0194131, IMG submission 148631) | Freshwater microbial communities from Lake Tanganyika, Tanzania - TA2015053 Kigoma Offshore 120m | ecosystem: Environmental > Aquatic > Freshwater > Lake | place: Tanzania: Lake... | reverse complement strand
GAGTTGGTATCCGAGCTTTTTGGCTTCACGCGTCAAGTAACCAAGCCGGTGAGCTTCGGCCTGAGCGACGTACTTGTCCATGTCCAACGCGACGAACTCGACCTGGTATTTGAGCATGTGATAGATGATGCAGCCCAGTTTTCGAGCGGTGGCCGTCACCGCCTTTGGTCCGCCTTTGCGGGCTTTGATGCGTCGGTAGAACAGACCGAGCCAAGTGTCGGTGCGCCCCACCGCCACCGCTGCCAGGCGCAGAATCATGGCGGCGCGATTAACGACTTTGCGGGTCCGCCGGCCTTCGGGCCAAGAGCTTACAATCTTCCAAACGGGATCAACGTCTAATACAATCCCGACGCTGTCACCAGCGCGTTGATCGGCAAACCGAAGGAGCCATGCTCATTTACGGGCAAGAGACTCCACCACGGAATAGCGGGCCTTAGCTTCCGTGGCGATGGCGTCCCGAACGCATTGAACGGTCCGGCCGCGCCCGACTCAAGAAAGTTATTCGGCCATCCCAGGCGCCGTCAGCGGCGCGTGGTTTGCTCATATTGGCAGGATTGGTAAGGCAGGGACAGCGCGCTGCGCCGTCCAGCTTTCCGCAAAACCATGCAACGGAACAACTCTTGGGTGCACCGCTTCGCGACAGCGCAGCGCGCCGTCCCTGCCTGCCAAATGCGAATTGCTGCTTGATCCCAAGCGATTGTTTATATTCTTGATACCGCTCTGAGTAATTGTTGATTAATATGCTGTACTTTATATTTTTCAGTTATGAAATTGTCATTGCGCGGTGAGTACGCCTTGCGGTCTTTGATTGTGTTGGGGCAGAACTTCGAGAAGCCCTTAGTTCGAATTCAGGCGATCTCTGCGCAGCAGAACATTCCCAAACGTTTCTTGGAACAGATACTCAACGATCTTAAGTCCGCCGGAGTTGTTGAAAGCAAACGAGGCGTCGCAGGAGGTTATCGGCTGGCCGTTTCGCCTGACCAGATTCCGCTCGCCACAGTTATCCGGCACATTGAAGGCGCGCTGGCGCCGGTCAGTTGCGTGAGTGAACGGTTTTACGAAAAATGTTCCTGCCCGGACGAAATGAAATGCGGCATCCGGAGTGTTATGAAAGAAGTGCGTGATGCTGTGGTGCAAATACTCGAACGAGTGACTGTGGCCGAGCTCTGCGAGCGCGTGCGCAAGTTCGAAGAAAAGCGGGCCAATCCATTGGAGTACATCATCTAGTTCTCTAGTTCTCGATTATTCACTTGAGACGAATCGCGACTATTCTCTATGCTTGAACCTCAGCGATCCCTAGGGACAACATGGATTTGACCGATTGCCTTCAACGAAAATGAAAACGGGTCCTTCGCGCAGCGGCTTGATTGCCGGCGGAAACTGGATCATCGATCAAGTTAAACTCATCGATGTCTATCCGCAGCCAGAGCAGCTTGCGAACATCCGTTCGCAGGCGCAGGGCACGGGAGGCGCGCCTTACAATGTCTTGATTGACCTCGCGCGATTAGGCGCTCGGATGCCGCTGATCGGCGCAGGCTTGGTCGGGAAAGATGCTTTGGGTGGCGTTATCCTGGACGATTGCAAGAAGCACAATATCGATACTCGTTTCTTGCGCACGACAGCCGAGGCGCCAACGTCCTACACCGATGTCATGACCGAAATCGGACATGGTCGGCGTACCTTTTTCCATAACCGCGGCGCGAACGCTCTTTGGACAGGTGAGGATATTGATTTCTCGAAAACCAAAGCGCGCATCTTTCATCTGGGCTATCTGCTGCTGCTCGATGCGCTCGATAGTCCGGACAAACGATTCGGAACGAAGGCGGCGGCATTGCTGGCGCGAGCCCAGGAAGCCGGGCTCAAGACGAGCGTCGATGTCGTGAGCGAAGACAGCGATCGATTTCCCAAGATCGTGACCCCGGCCTTGAAGCACGTGGACTATTGCATCTTAAACGAGATCGAAGCCGGCAAAACGACTGGCTTTAGAATTCGTCAAGCGGATGGGAAACTTGACACCGTCGCTTTGCGGCACGCGGCAGGCGCGCTGTTGCAACACGGGGTCAAAGAACTCGTCGTCATTCACTTCCCGGAAGGCGGTTTTGCGCGCACGCGGAAAGGCGAGGATTTCTGGCACTCATCACTGAACCTCCCCGCCAAATTTATCGCCGGAACTGCCGGCGCCGGAGATGCCTTTTGCGCAGGGATTCTTTTTGGGCTGCATGAAGGATGGGATATCCCGCGCTGCCTTTTGACCGCTGTGTGTGCGGCAGCTGCGTCGCTCTCGGACCCAACCTGCACGGCTGGAGTGAAGCCTCTTAAGACAGCGTTGAGCTTGGCAAAAAAATTTAGGTTCCGACCTGCCCTTGAGCCCGCAGAGTAGTAGGACAGCGCGTCCCGCCTGTCCATTGCACCTCAAAGTTTCAGACAGGCGAGACGCCTGTCCTGCTTACGCTCGCTCCATGTACTTCCCGGTCCGAGTGTCGATCTTGATTTTTTCGCCCGTTTTGATGAACAGGGGAGCCTGAACAGAGATGCCGGTTTCCAATGTCACCGATTTCTGCACGTTGTTGGCGGAATCGCCACGAATTCCTTCCGGCGCATCTGACACAGTGAGGACAACACTAGGCGGGAGTTCGACTTGCACGGCTTTGTCATTCACAAACGTCACGGTCACACTGGCATTCTCGACCAAATAATTCTTGGCATCGCCGACGATTTCAAGGGAAAGGTTGACCGTTTCATAGGTCTCGGGATCGGAGAAAACGAAGTCCTCGCCATCTTTGTAGCTGAAATCCATTTTCCGTGTGTTCAACGGAACGACTTCGATTTTTTCAGTCGAACTGAATCGCACGTCGGACGATTTTCCGGTCCGGATGCTGCGAATGCTGGCCTGGACGAAGGCGCGTAAATTGCCGGGTGTGCGATGTTGACTATCAAGCACAACGGCGACGTCGCCATTGTAATTAATCGCCATTCCCTTTCGAATGTCGTTTGCTGTTGCCATAGATTTTCAAGTGCTGCCGTTTCGTTTCCGAATCAGCGGAAGCGGGAAAATAGCGCAGTGGAAGCTTATTGCAAGTCTTGAGTTCGGGATTTTTGGGCTCGGGTTTGCTCGGTCTGACCGCATCGGTGCATCCCTAAGTTGTCGGCACAATCGTAGCGGCCGGGCATTCTGCCTGCCGTAGAGCCGAGGCATCCTGCCCGGCGGATCACGCGCACGCACTAGAACGCAGCCTCCTCGTTTCAAGCGTTGCTCCGGGCGGCAAGATGCGCGCCCTCTACGGCAGGCAGGATGCCCGCCGCTGCCGACAACTTCGGGATGCACTGTGACCGCATCAGACGCTCAAAATTTAGTTCCCAGGCCCCCAAACTAATGATACTCCAATGGCATATGGCAAATCCAATTCCTCGGCGCTCGTTTGTAAATCTTTGTTTGCGGGCCGGAGTTGCTTCCGCCGCCCTTGTTAAGCTGGACCAGCGGCCAACTGTAGCAGTTGAACCGATCAAACGGCCCGGTTCGCCCCGGCTCCTCCTCAGTTTGGCTGCCTACTCATTTCGAGATTACTTTGTCAGCACAAGCCACAAACGCGATAAGGAGACCGATACTGCCAAGCGCATCGATATGTTTCAGTTTGTTGATTACTGCGCCGATCACGGATGCCAAGGCGCGGAGGTCACGAGCTATTATTTCCCGTCCGATGTCGATCATGCCTATCTCACGAAGTTGAAGCGCCATGCGTTCTTGCGCGGGGTCGCGCTGAGCGGCACGGCCGTCGGCAATACGTTCACTCATTCGGCAGGCGAGAAACGAAATAACGAGATCGCATCGGTCAAAAAGTGGATTGACCGCGCGCAGACTATGGGCGCACCGCATGTCCGCGTGTTCGCGGGCGGTACCGAGCGCAACTCGAAAGCCGACGCCAAGAAGCTTTGCATCGAAGCGCTCGAGGAGTGCTGCGCCTATGCTGGGACAAAAGGAATCGTTTTGGGGCTGGAAAACCATGGCGGCATTGTCCCCGAGGCCGACGACACCGTGGACATCGTTCGCGCCGTGCAGAGCCCTTGGATTGGAATTAACCTCGATACCGGCAATTTTAATACTGCAGATCCTTACGCAGATATCGCAAAGTGCGCGCCCTACGCGGTCAACGTCCAGTTCAAATCGGAAATCCACCGCCGCGGACAAAAGAAAGAAGCCACTGACTTTGATCGCGTGATGAAAATACTTCACGAAGCGAATTATCAAGGCTACGTCGCGTTGGAATACGAAGCCGCTGAGGATCCGTGGCAAGCAGTGCCGGGGCTGTTGAAGCGGATGAAAGAATCTTTTTAGGCTGTTTTTCGATTCGATCCTCCCAACGGGTCGCTGTCTTCTTTTGTGACAGCTTTAGCAGAAACGTGTCTTCCGCAGTCCCGCGAAAAAAAGAAAAAAGGGCGACCCAATGCACAAGAGCCGCCCTTAATCACCTTCACTCGAAGGTTTATTTGCCAATCCAAAGGAAGTACTGGCGGCTTGGGTTTAGCACGATCAATGCCGGGCGCTTGAGTGAATCACCACGCGAGCGATAGTGAAATGAATCAGACGATTCTCTTCGCGAGGATTTCCCGCGTCCAAATTATTTCTTCGTCTGGCAAATTTGTGGTGAGCGGTTTTGCGTAATTGATCACGTCTGCGTACCGCCCGCGTTCGTCGCGTTCGTAGCAAGCGTCGATTAAGTGTTGCAAATCGAGCGCCGCATCAGGATCAGTTCGTCGCGGGCGTAAACCAAGAGGCTCGCATGCACATCCTGCCAGAATTCCTCCGGCCACGGGTTCATCCCCGGAAACGGGTTCTTCATGCCGGAAGTCGCAGCACCGAAAAAGGCCGTTCGCACGGAAATAGGTTCACAGGGCCTCTGCACCTTTGAGCATCGCTGCTGGGAGCTGATTTCGACGCTTAACCCGATGGAACCAACATTTCAACCGGTCGCGATACCAGCATCTACACTTTTGTAGATACCCAGGCCACAAATGAATTGTTACTTACTCCGCTCAACGAATCATGCAGCCACGGCGTTTTGACTCTGCGGGATAAACGATAAGAGTCATATCTAAACATTTAACACATCCACGGAGTGGAATCATTCTCCGAACGTCCGAAGCGCGTCATTCTTAATGCTCTCTGAAAGATACATGCCAGCTTCGCTTTCGAGCCGATGGAGCAGTGTCCGCCCGGACGGGATGATCTTGCGCCGCTTCGCGAGCAGCACGACACCGACCAACCCGATGACCGCAACGCCCTCCTGGACAGCTAATCGCCGCCCTTTGCGCTCGTCGATGAGCAGGCGGTCGGCGTGGAGCTCCTTAGCGAGTTCGATAGCCTCCGCTTCGCCAGCGTCCACGGTCCGGGCCAAACGTGCAGCCTCGGATCGATTCTTCACTGTTCCACGCGGAGCGATGGTGGAAGGAGTGAATGGTTCCGCAAAAGTTCGTCACGGACCATTTCTGGGATAATAACCTCGCCCCAAAGCGTCGAAAGTATCTCCGTTTCGCCGACGGTCAATAGAGCTGTGAGCGGGGAGAGCGGCGAAGTATCGGACACGACAATCACGAGAATTCCCGCCGGGCGGGGAGAATTCGACAAAACGGAGATTTTGACCACGTGGTCAGAATCCTGCACGCGGTCCGGAATTTCGGATTTGCAGACCTTCACATTGGGCTAATTGCCCAAGGCCAAACATCTGAGATCCATGCAATCTGTGAATCACCCATTTCAAAACTCGGGCATCTTAACGCGATCGGCTGGAAGCCGGTCTTCAATGTGGTCGCGTCCGGCTTCAACCGGAAGTCGAGCTTGTCCGGCGCCAAAAAGCCGGGGTCGGTGCCGGTGTGATTGTCGCGCAAACGGGGGGGTGGTGAGGTGTGGCTTGATCGCGCGGAGAAGCATTCAGTTCTTCGGGAGCGCACTCGTGCGCAGGAAATTGCGATAGGCCGCGCCTGAGTCGAAGTCCTGCCCATGATGAATCACGGCGCCGAAGCGGACACGGAAATCCTCACCGCGCTTCACGGTCACGGCGCTCTTGTCGCCCTGCTTCATGGCGGCGCGGCCGAACGGGTTGGCAACGAAGACTCCGTAGTCGCGGTTGTGCCACCAGCTCGGGCGGAAGTTCTTCGGGTCCGTCAGCAGCGTGATGCCGGTGGATTTGCCGTCCACCGTCCCGGAGTAATCGCACCAGTCAGCAGGCTGGCCCCAGGTGCTCTTCGCCGACTTCAGTCCGGCGCTGCTCGTGATGACGCCGCCGTTCTTTTCGGTGATCGCGGTCGCGACGCGCGCGCCAAAACCCATTTCCTCCTGATCACCGAAGGTGAAGTCGCCGTCGTCGGAACGGAACGTCGCGTCCCACGTGAGCAGCCAGGCATTGGTCTGCGCAGCGAGCGTGAAGCGATTGGTGAGCGAACAGAGCGTCCGGCCTTCGGCGGTGCGAAGACGACATTCGGTGGCGAACGTGAGGCGCCCCTTGCTCACCACGGGCGGCTCGGCGAACCGCACATGCTCAATGCGTCCCTTGTTGCGCCAGAAGTCCGCCCCGCTGATGTCGCCGAACGCGAGCCAGATGCCGGGATGCATGGTGTCATGGTCCGTGGCATCCACGCCGGCGACGGGCGGGTGATTGCGCGTGACCTTCGTCCCACCGGGCGCGTGGACATTCGCAAAGTAGGGTCGCAGGATCTTTTCGTCGCGGAAGACGAACTCCGCCACAGGCTGGCCAGAGTGCGCGATGACGAGCCGGTCAGGGCGTTCGTTGAAGCGAAAACCGTCACCCTGCGGCCATTGAGTCGATGCGGTTGAAGCAGGTGCGATCTCGGAACGCCGAGCATCGCTCGGCGAGGCGGGCGGGGCGGTAGCCTCGGGCCGAGCAATGGCCGGCGCCCCGGATTTCTGCGCCAGCAGATACGCGGTGACGTCGGCCGCGTATTGCGGTGTGAGCAACGTGTCGTAGGCCGGCATGGCCGAAGTGGCGGCGGTCTTGCGCGACGTAATCGCCGGTTTCGGGATGACCTGGCGCTGGCCCGTCGCGAGCCCCAGCGTGAGATTGAGTCCGCTTTCCTCCAGCAGGATGCCGGAGAATTCCGCGTCCGCGGTCTCCACTGTTTGCAGGTTGAAGCCCTCGGTGATGACGGCGTTGGGATCGAGCATCGACTGGACGATATGCTTCGCGGTGGCGCGATCACCGAGCGCGGCGAGGTCGGGGCCGAAGCTGTTGCCGCGTTCGCCAACTCGATGACAATTGAAACAGCCGACGCCACCCCGCGCATGGAAGAGCCATTCGCCGCGATCTCGATTGCCCTGCGGAAGCGCGGCCAACGCCGGATCGAGGGCCGTCGCACCGGACGGCGGCGTCAGCGGGAGCGGTTCGAGGACGACGATGTAGTTGCCCTTGCCGCCGGATTTGCCGTCGTCGGTGTTGCCGCCGAGTTCAACGCGCCCCGCCGGAAATTCGCGCGTGTAGAGCTGGAAGGTCCAGTGATCGGCGCGAATCGTCTGTGCCGTACGCTGGAACTGTTCGCGCAACCACGCCGGCACTGCGACCGCGCGGGCGTCGAAGGCGACGTGAACGCGCACCGGCATGAGCGCCTCGAAGCTCAGCCAGCCATCGCCGCGCGAGCCGTCGTCGTTGTTGGCGGTTTGGATGAAGTCCAGTTCCCGGAGCGCGGGAGGCACTTCCCTCAAGTCGTAGCTGCGATCCGTGTAGGGCCTTGCCCCGGGTCGCAATCCGCCCGCCGCGAGCGAATAGCGGGCTCCGCTCCGCGCCCGGATGTTTTGAGCGAGTCCAACGCGCGAAGCCGAAGCCGACTCGGCCGCGTCTGATGCCGCCGTATTCAAAGAGCGTCCTCGCATCACCACCGCTTCGCCGCCCGCGCCAGCCTTATGCAACCAGCGCGACGCGAGTTCCTTCACGCCTGGATCCGCATCTGAGGCGAGGGCTTCAACTTCCGGCGCCTTCAGCGCTTGGGTTTCCAACAGTGCCAGCAGCGCCGCCTTTCGCACGCCAGCGCGCGCATCGGCGAGCAATGCCTTCAGCCCGGCAACGTCCTGCAAGCCGCGCAAGGTCTGCCAACCGGCGTAGAACGTGGCCGCGTCCGTTTCGGTGGCGAGCCGTGCGAGCAGCGCGAGCAGCGCGGAAACGGCGGAACGCTGGCGCGTCTGTCCGATGGCCTGAACCGCTTCGAATCGCAAGCGCGCCTCCTGGCTGTCGAGCGTGTTCATGACACCGACTGGCAACTCGCGACCGTTGCCGGCCTGACGGATGCGATGGGCGAGAATGCGCAGCGACTGAACGCGGAGATTCAGCGAGGCGGCGGAGTCTCCGGCTCGCGCGGAGAACCATTCGTCAATCGTCCGGTCCTGCGGCGTCAGCCGTCCGAGCGTCCACGCGGTCCAGGTTTCGCGTGCCTCGTTGATCCCGCGAGTTCCCAACGTCGAGAGGAGTTCGGCTTTTACGCTGGCGCCCCGGCGGACCAGTTCGTCCTGCGCGTCAATCCGCCACACCGGCAAGGGGCCGTAGAAATCTTCGACCAGCTCGGACACCGTCCATTGCGCGAGCGGCTTGCCGCGCTTGGGCGTCTGCCAGCGCGCGGGCGGCGCCGTTTTCGAAACGACGCGGAACACGCGCCCTTCGCTCGTCATCTGGCCGTCCTTGTATTCCGCGCCGTAACCGCTGCTCCAGCCGAGAATCCACAACGCGCCGTCGGGTCCGACTTGGAGGTCCGTTGGACGGAACAACGATTTGCCGCCTTGCACGAATGGCTCCCACTCGCCCACCGGCCTCAGCAACGCGCCGTCCCATCGCGGCCGCCACACGAACGTCGTCTTGCGCAGCCAGTCGTTGATGAAGAACACGCCGCGATGCGACGACGGAAACTGCGGTGAGTCGCCATGGATGACCCCGGTGCCGGAGCCTTCGAACAACGGGCCGCTCACCGGCGCGCTCGGCGGGTGCGCGGCGGTGCCCCAGTGCGCGCTCCACGGATGATTCCAGCCGAAGTTTGCGCCGAAGAACGGCATGAAGACGCGGTCGCCGCTGGTTTGATCGTTGTCCGTGCCCAGCCAGTTGAAGCCCGTGTCGAACGTGATGTCCCATGGATTGCGCATGCCGCGCGAGACGATCTCGAGATTGTGTCCGCCATCGTCGCAACGGAGCACGCCGCCTTGGATTCCCCAATCGTCCGCTGGATCGTGATAGGCCTTTCGATACTCGCCCTTCTTGAACGTGCGCGGCTCGGGAAAGTCGGGTGAGCCGGCCGGCGCAGGCATCCCCCACAAATCGCGAAACGGCTTGGGGGCGATACGGCCCGGCTGGGTCAGCCCTTTCGAGTTGCCCTTGCTCATGTAAAGCCTGCCGTCCGGCGCCCAGTTCAACCCGTGCAGGCCGTGCTCCAGATTGCCGAGATCGGTGTAGATGCGGACATACTCGTCCGCCTCGTCGTCGCCATCGAGATCGCGCACCACCGTGAGATCGGGCGCGTTGGCCACCCAGAGATCACGCCCGTGCCAGGCCAGGCCTTGGATCGCATTGAAGCCAGTGGCGAAAACCTTCGTGCGATCCGCTTTGCCATCGCCATTGTCATCGAGCACGAGCACGACGCTGTCGCCGGGGGTCTCGGGTTTGGGACTCCGATACTGCGGCCCCATGCCGACACAAAGGCGGCCCTTCGCATCGAACGCCATCGAGCACGGCTGGCGCACCAGCGGCTCGCGCGCGAAGAAGGAAATGTCGAACCCGGGCGGGACGGTGGGCAGCGCGTCGCGGTCCGAGTTCGGATCGACGAAGGCGGCGGTTGTCAGTTGGCAGGCCGCGCTCAGGAACGCGAGCCAGGTGGATAAGCGGGTGATTGCGATGACGTTCATCGTTGGCAGTGTGGAGGTTTGTTGCCGGTCATGCGAGACGATTCAACGCTCAGAATACCATCCCCGGCATGGGCACACCCGTTCAGTGAATGTTCTCCGATGGGAAAATCACGTTGGAATCTTCCCGCCATCCACTACCCTCATTGATCTCTTCTGCGGCATCGGCGGGTTTCGCATCGCCTTCGAGCGGGCGGGCGCGCGCTGCGTCTTCTCTAGCGACTGGGACAAGTTCAGCCGGCAGACCTATGCCGCCAACTTCGGCGAGACGCCGCATGTCGACATTCATTCCGTGGCCGTGGCCGACATCCCGAAGTTCGACATCCTTTGCGGCGGCTTTCCCCGCCAACCCTTCAGCCTCGTGGGCGTCTCCAAGAAATTGAGCCTCGGCAAGAAACACAGCTTCGAGGACAAGGAACGCCGAATAACTGGGATCAATCACGCGATCTCTGGAATACCAAGCTCTCTCAAGTATTTGAAGGTTGAATCGTAGAACGTCGGTGAACGAGTCGGATCGTTAGCATTACCCGGCGGGACGAAGACAACCATGCCTTGTCGGGCGCGCGTGAGCAAAACACGATACGCATTACGCAGATAGCTCCGGTTGTCGGAGTTCTTTATGTTGTTCCAGCTTGAGCCGCGGAAGTCGTGGTAGTTCCAACCGTTGCCGTTGAAACGAAAATCCGCATCCCAAGTGACACACGTCCAATCGAGTTCCAGCCCTTGCACTTGAAACTCCGTCGCTGCGTCTTCGAGATAGTAACTGGAGCGAACGTCGCCGCGGTCATTGAGGAAGTAATGCACCGGATCAACGTCCACGCGGACGTCGACGGCATGGGGTTTAAGGCGCATCGCTTTGGAAGAGGCAAGCAGACCGAAACGCTCCGAACCTCGGGCGTGGGAACGAACCCAAGCTTTGGCCTTGTCTAAATCGCGGGCGAGAACGATGGAGAAACGTGCGCTGAGTTCTGCAAGCGCTTCGCGCGCAGTGGCGGTCTCACAGTCAAGGAGCGCCTTCACGAATGCCGAGACATTTTCCGCCCGGAAGGACCGCATCGACACGGCAAGGTGGAGGGAATCTTCATGGCGTGCCTGAGTAGTGTGTTGCGCGCGTTCGAGAGAGTTGTTGGCGGCATACTCACTGTCATGCAGTCGTGAGGAGATAAACATTTTCCAATGGGGGAAATGTTCGATCGCGGCATTCAACCAAGCCGAGATGCCAGCTTCGCCGGTGTTGATTTCCTGACCACCGCCCACCAGACAGACGATTACCGCCCAATCTCGATGGCGGTCCATGTAGGAAATCAGAAATTCGGGCTCTGATTGGGTGAAGCCCGGACGCCCCTTCTTTCGCTTCATGAAGTTGGCCGTCATCTGCAAATTCCACGCTCGCTGCGCTTCATCAAATATAACGACGTGTTCCGGTGGCGCGTTCTCGTCTGTCAGCCCCGCATCACGAAAGTGGTGAACGTTTTGGATGAAGGCTTTTACCGGAGTCGCGATTTTCTTTTTGGTGACCTTCTTTTTCTGAGCTTTAAGCCGGAGGTATTCATCTCTGGTTAACGCTTCACGCAACACAGCAACGAGCGGTGCATTGCCCGACAAGAATACCGCGTGCGTTGGTGCTTTCTCGTCCCGTCGCTGTGTGGCGATGTTTAGTCCCACCAAAGTTTTTCCAGCGCCGGGGACACCAGTCACAAAGCAAATGAACTTTTGTCCAGTGCTGCGCGCTTCATCAACTAACTCCTCGATGCGTTTAGAAGTTGTGTGAAGGTTCTGCGCACCTGCGTCAAAGCGCGCGATGGCTTCGACAGAGTGCTGCGCATAGAGCGACCGTGCGGCTTCAATAATCGTTGGCGTTGGGCGATACGAGGCGCGCGCCCAAGCTTGCGCGTCGAGGGCCGAGCCCTTGGCAATGCTCAAGCCGAAGTCCAGCGTCTCGCGCAATTTGACGGCGTTGGTGAGGACAGGTCGATAAACGTTGTCTGCGTCAGCCTCGAACTTGCCGGACGCGGACTCGGCTTCGGTTGCTACGAGAATCGGAGCGATAGCGACGTTATGGCTGGCTTCGTGAAAGTTCTTAAGATCGAGAGCGTAGTCCCAGACCTGTTCGATCGCTGTGCGGTCATGGGTTGTTTCGCCGACTTTGAACTCCAACGCAAAAATTACCGAACCCAGAACGAGAATGACATCCACGCGCCGACCCATACGGGGGATGTTGAACTCAAAGAAGACCCAACCATCCAACCCTTTGAGTTGCGTGTGAAGCAGGTCGATTTGGGCCAGCCAAGCGTCGCGCTGATCGGCAAAATGCCCATCGCCTGCGTGTCGGGAAAGCTTGCCCAGAATGTCGTCAGCTTCACTGCTCAGAAACTCTCCAATCGCAGCCCCATACCACGAACGCGATAAACCAGAGTTGCTAACCACGTTGGACATTTCGAGCGGGAGTATGTGGGAATGATACGCGAAAGTGAAGCGTTTGCGCGGATTCTGCTTTGTCGAGTCTGGCAAACCTGGCCAGGTGTATCTGCCGAGATATGAGCCAAGACACCTCAGTCCAAGAAGCGCAGTCAGTTTCGCGTGGCGTCGAAGAACATCGCCGCGCTCTACGAAACGGTGGAGACGGTGGAGGTGTGAGCAATGGCTGAAGGAGAAGGATCCGAGCTTTGGCGGGTTGGTGCGGGTGCAGAACAAGCCGCAAGAGTTCCTGTGGGTGCATCCGCGGTTTGAGCAGGAGTATTGAGGTCTGCTGGCCGGTCCGGGCGTCCGGGCGTGGTGTGGAAGCTGGCATCCGGCAGATTTCCAGCCCGAAGGGCGAAACAGAATAGCCCAGCGTTTCAACGCTGGGGTGCAGGGGCGAGAGGGGAACAAGTCCCGTCAGGGACGAAAGAACGGATTCGTTTGTCGCACCGTTTCTTCCGCCCCTGCGGGGCTTGATCGGGTCTGTTGATCGTTCTCCCAGCGATGAATCGCTGGGCTATTGTCGGGCCGTCCCTGACGGGACTCTTGGGAGGTTCCGCAAGGGCAAGGAGGAGCCGCCGAGCATCATCTGCGTGGGCTGCGAGCAACGGGTGCCGCTCTGGGATGAGATGGAGCAGTGTTTCGCCCGCCCGGAGATTCAGCAGCGGGTGCGCGACCTACAGGAGGAGTCCGCCATCGAGTTGAGCAACCAGAGCAAGGAACGCGCGTTGGTAGGTGAGTTCATCTCCACCGTGGCGCTGGTGGACCAGATCAGATCGCCGGGTTGGGCCAGGTCCACCGCCTTCTGGATCGTGCCGAAGGGATCGACCTCGGTGCCCGGATTCATGTTATTGCCAGCCGCGAAGACGTGGTAACGCGCCTGCTCGGCATGGGCGGTGCCAAGGAGCATGACGATGAATAAGAGATGAGTGAGGATGCGAGTTTGCATGGGGTGTTGTTCTTTGTTGAACGAAGCGATGGTGTCACAAGCGAAGAAAGATCTTCTGCCGCCTCAGGTGGATCAATACGACCCAAGCGAGGCCGTATTTGGCCAGCACCATGACAATGGCGTGCCAGTAGCCGCCCAGAATGGGCTGGAGACCACCGAGAAAGACGCGGGCGATTTCGCCAAACCCGCTCATGAACAGGCTGGCCATAATGTAGGCCAGGATCGAGTTGCAACCAATGGCGGTCCACAAGCCCAAGCCCCGGTGCCAGCCCTTCACGTCGATGACCCACCAGAACCCGGCCAGCAGCAAGTAACTCCAGCCGCCGCACCAGAGCGCAAAGGTGCTCGTCCAGCGATTCTTGACGATGGGCAGATGGAAGCTCCACACCCAGGCCAGCACGGGCAGCCCGATACCGATGCCGATGAGCCAGCGCAGCTTTTGTGAATCCGTCATCCTCCAGGAGATCTGCTGGCCGCTGATGAGATAGGCGGCAAAGACGCCGAGCATCGTCGTGGCCGCGTGCGCCCACATCGGCAGGAACGGGAACCCGCGCCCATACGGACTCTTCCAGGGAGCGCCGAGCAGGCCGATGCTGTGATCGTAAAGCCAGTCGCCGAAAATGCCGCCCGCCTTGAACACGCCCCACTCGTGGCCCGGCACCGGCACGAACATCTGCAACGCCCAGTAGCCAACCAGAAACGCCGCGGTCGCGATGAGCTGTCCGCGCACGGACAATTGCAGCACGCAAATCACCGCGATCACATAGCCCAGGCCGAGCATCTCCAGCACGCTGTAGCTCAGGCGCATCTCCTCGATCTTCCACGACTGCAGGTTGCCGTGAATGAAAAGTCCGATCACGATCATCCAGAACAGCCGGACGAAGGCGTGACGAAGAATTTTCGCTTTCGAGTCACCTGCCGCCAGCCGCTTCGTGATTGAAAGCGGGATGGCCACGCCGATGAGAAACTGGAAAAGGGGAAAGATAAAGTCGTAGAATCGGAACCCCTCCCACTCGACATGGGTGAACTGCTCCTTCACCGCCGCCGCGAACGAGCCCGGTTGCGCTCCGGCACACAAGGCGCTGGCGATTTGCGCCCCGCCGAGCAGCCAGAACATGTCAAACCCGCGCAACGCATCGAGCGAGCGCAGACGCGGTGTTGAAGAGGGCTGTGCGGAGAGGGAATTTCCCATGGAGTCAGTCCATGCTGTTCAGGTATTCTTCCAGATGCGTGTAGCCGCCAGGTTCGCGAGTGCTGTTGCCTCGCAGGGCATCCACATAGTAGCCACCCTTCGCCGGCGAAGCCGCCGCGCCGGCGCTTGTGGCGGACGGAGGCGTCCAGATGGTGGCGGCGATGTCGCGTTCGGCCTTTTCGTTTTCTTGCCAGTAATAAATGGTCACGATCTTGCCATCGGGCCGCAGGGCGTTGCGCGTGTAGCCGATGTCTTCGTCGCCCCCGCCGCTGCGCAGGATCAGTTCCCCGCCCCAGGTCGCGCCATCGTCGGCGCTGATCCTGGCGCGGATGGAGGTCGGGCCTTTGATCCGCTTGCGATAGCCGTAGGTCAACACCAGCCGCCCATCCATCAATCTCTTCACGCGACCCACGCGGGCAAGCTGCCCGCGCTCCTTCTTGAATCAGCCGTGCGCAGATTGCGCAGATTTTCATTGCACTTCATAGGTTGATGGAGGTAATAATGCTGCACTGCACCCGGCACTCCCAAACGGTTTCTTCACGTCGCATTGTGCGATGAGGAAGTGAAACTGTTCCGGTGAGCCTGATAATCAGAGACGAACCAAAACCGCAATGAAAAGACTCATCATATCCTCTGGCAAGTTATGGGTCGCTACGCTGCTGCTTTTCATGGGCTTGGCAGCTCAAGCGGCCCAGACCACCGCAAACGTGAAAGTGGAGATTCTCGGCACTGGGACTGCAAGCCTTATCGGAGGCGATCTTACCGATCCGGAGAACGACGGTGAAGACGCCTTAGGAGCGGCGACGAGTCCGACCTGGAACTGGGCTGAAATCACCTCGAGCCACGAATCAGATTTCGAGGGCGGCGAGAACGCGTTCAACATTTTCGATAACAAGGTCGGCGGCGGCAACGACAAATGGTGTTGCGACGATCCGACTCCGGGCAATCCGGTCTGGGTTGCGGTCAAGTTTCGTCAAGCGGTCAGCCTCACTCATTTTACCGTGACGTCGGGCAACGACACGCCCTCGCGTGATCCGACAGATTGGGCCATCCAAGGATCGAGTGACGGGAGTAATTACACCGACATCTACCGTTTCGTTGATACCACCGTTCCTTGGGATGCCCGCAATCAGGTCGTCAAGTTCACCCTCCCTTTTCCATCCCAGCCTTACACCTGGATTCGCTACATCGCCTACGACACGCCCGGCACGCTGCATCAAATCAATGAGATCGAGTACTTCGGCAGCGTCGGCGGCGCAGGCGGTGACGCCCCTATTAAGAAAGGCCTGATAGCTTACTGGGAATTTGAAGGGAATTTCAAAGATTCAATCGGCAAGTTCGAAGGCACCCCGCAAGGGACCGAACCAATCCCGTTCGTGAACGGGAAGAGCGGCTTCGGAAAAGCCATTAAACTTAATGGCGAGGATCAGGAAGTGGAGGTTTCCGGGGGTGAACCTGATGATCTCGCGTTTCAAGGCGGCACTATTTCCATTGCCGGTTGGTTCAAGGTGGATGCATTCGATACCTCCTGGCAGGCATTGATCGCCAAAGGTGAAGGCAGCAACTGGCGCGTGCACCGGCGAGGCGGTCAGAGCGGCTTTTCCTACGCGGGCGGTATTGGGGAAGGGCCCGCGGGCTCGCCGGTCGATGATGGCCAGTGGCACCATTTCGTCGCGATCTCAGACCATACTGCGGCCAATTTTGGCACTGCGCTTTACATCGATGGAGATCAGTACTCGGTCAATCCCAACCCACCGAATCTCGCGGCCAACGGCAAGCGGGTCCTGATTGGCGAAAATCCCGACGCCGTCAACCGTGAGTGGGAAGGAGAGATCGACGACATCGCCATCTGGAACCGAGTCCTCACCGAAGCCGAAATCGGCCAACTCTATGCCAAAGGCGCCGGCAAACCGCTCAGCGAATTGTTGGGTGCTGTCGTGGGAGATGCGGACCGGGACGGAATACCCGATGCCGCGGAAATAGCCTTCGGCTTCAATCCAAACGACCCGACGGATGCCGCCAAGGACTTCGACAAAGACGGCGTCAGCAACCTGGACGAATACAAGGCTGGCACCGATCCCATTGACATCACCAAGCCTAAGGTGGTCTCGGTTCTGGCAAGTCCCACTTTTACGCAGGTGAAGATCACTTTCTCCGAAGAAGTGGATCCCGCGACGGCCACGGCGACGGCAAATTATTCGATCACGCCAAGCCTCGCGGTCACCGCAGCGGCTTACAACAGGAAAGTGGTCACTCTTACCACCGCCAAACAAACGCCAGGCGCAACGGCTTACACCGTGTCGATCAAGGGAGTTAGAGACACCTCGAAGAACGAAGTGGCGGCGGACACCAAATCTCTCTTTTACTCCTACATTTTGGCCAGGGCAGGCGTTCTCAAGTTCTCCTGGTGGACGGGCATCTCGGGCAACCCGGTGGATAATCTGTTGAACGATCCGCGTTATCCCGCCTCGCCAACCGAGGTAGGCACAGTGTTCTCCTTCAACAGTCGCGATATCTTCCCAACCGACGCGCTCGAACAGTACGGAGCGGTGATCGAAGGCTTCATCACACCGACGGAGTCGGCCAGTTACGATTTCTTCCTGCGAAGCGATGATGCCTCGCAGTTGTTCCTCAGCTCGGACGACAAGGAAGCCAACGCGGTGATGATCGCAGAGGAAACCGGCTGCTGCGGCGCGTTCATGGAACCCTCAACCGGCGACGCCGCGACCACGGCTGCTCCGATCGCTTTGGTGGCTGGCCGGAAATATTTCATCCGCGCCATCTACAAGGAAGGGGGCGGCGGAGACTTCTGTCAGGTGGCTTGGAGGAAAACGACCGATAAAACTGCCGCGGCGGCACTCATCCCCATTCCAGGCCAGTTCCTCTCGGCAGCCGAGGATTTGCCGGTTCCAGCCGAAGGCGCATTCGTGACCCAGTCGCCTGGGACCAATGCCCGGAACGTCAAACCGTCTAACCCGATAACCATCGTTCATCGCGATGGCAAGACGGAGTGGACGGCCGCCAACGTCACGCTGAAGTTCAATGGCGCTGAGGTGAAACCCATCTTCTCCAAAGTCGGGAGCCTGGCGACGATCGAATACAAACCACCGGCACTGCTCGCCAGCAAATCAACCCACACCGTCAGCCTCGGTTACCGGGACCCGGGCGGCAATCCGGCGGCCTTGGATTGGTCATTCGAGGTCACCGTTTACGCGGGTCCCGTCAAGGATCTGGTGAAAGGTTATGAGGGCCTCATTCTCGGGTCCGCCAAGCTCACCGCCGACAAGGGTGGCTTCTCCGGCAAGGCGGGCGATTACGCCATCGATTTCGGCCGGGGCAGCGGCCAATCCGTCCTGGTTTACGACGCGAGCTTCATGAACGCCGCCGCGGCGGGCGACAAGATGACCTTCGCTATGTGGGTCAAGAAATACGACATCGCGAACAACTCCGCGTTCTGGGCTGACTCGCCTTCCAGTTCCTCCGGTCAACGCGGCGCACAGGCTCATGCGCCTTGGAGCAATAACAACGTCTATTTCGACACGGCGGGTTGCTGCGATGGCACGACTCAGCGCATCAACGCCGGCATCGATACCTTCCCTGATTACACAGGGGATATCTCCTGGTGGACCAACGCCTGGCACCACTTTGCGTTTGCCAAAGATGCCTCCCGCAAACAAATCTGGATCAACGGGAAACTCTTCCTGGAAGGCGACAACACGAACCCGCTCCCCACGGACTTCGCGCGAATCTGGATCGGCGCGGAGGGTGGCGGGCCAAACGCAGGGACCGCGAATAACATTCACGGATTGATTGATGATTTCGCCATCTTCGGTTCCGCCTTGGCCGAAGCGGACATCAAGAAGCTCGCTGCGGGTGGCTCTCCGTCCACTTTGGGCGCAACGACAAAACTGGTGGCTTACTGGGACTTCAACGGCGCCCTGCCTGTGGAAGCTCCGAAGTTCACCCGAATCGCCCGAAACCCCGATGGATCGATCACGATAGAATGGACCGGCGGTGGCACGCTGGAAGCAGCGACATCTATCACTGGGCCTTGGCAAGCTGTGACCGGAGCGGCAAGCCCGTTCAAGTTCGCCCCGACTGGAAGCCAACAATACGGGCGGATCCGGCGGTAAACTGATCCTGTAATTCACAGAGGCCGAACGCGAGTTCGGCCTCTTTTCTTTTTCGATCGAAGATGTCCACAGTCCTGGCCCTCCCAGGGAGAGGGCCCAGCGATTCTCATTTTGACTTCGGTAGGGCGAGCCTGTCCCCAGCGAGCCGCCTCCAACGTGTTCCCACGACGTCGGACACGGCTCGCCGGGACGGACTCGCCCTACCCTGGAAACGTTCGCCTTCATGGGAAGTAGTCCATAATGAGAATTGCTGGAGAGGGCCGCTGGAGTTTGGACATTCTCCTCCATGTTTGCTTAGAGCGTGTCCGAAAATTGCGCGGGGTCCTGCGGCGAGGGATTTTGGCTGTGGCCAAGGCGGCGAGGTCCGAGCATCCCCAACGCGGGCTGTAAGGACCGAGCCAACGCAGGCCACGGACAAAAGACCCGCCGCCCGGAGGGTTTTCGCGCCAAAGGCCGCCTGGCTTCGTTGCTCCTCAGTCGAAGATCCAGGGAGGATATTCTCCTTCGCTGCGCCTCGCCATCCGGCCTTTGGCGCGAAAACAGGACCCCGCGGAATTTTCGGACACGCTCTTAGGGTCTGTGCAAAAATAACTTCCGGTTTTGGCGGGAGCGCCGCCTGGCCGGATGCAAGGCGCGAGGAGGGAGCATCCCCGTTTTGGGGCTTTGACCGACGATCCAACAAAGCCCAGGATTGCGAGGAACGAGCTGCCCTGGGTAAATGGACGCCGAACACCACAACCCCAATGGGGTCGCGCCCAGAGTCGAAAGCAATCCTATGTCACAATCCCTGTCCGTGGTTGACCTCCATTTTGTCGTTTCCACCAAAGAGCGGCGTCCATTTCTTCGCAATCGGAAAATCCGTGAACGGCTGCATGCTATGTCTGGGATTGAGGCGCAACCCCGTTGGGGTTGGCGTTTGTTCTCGTCGGTCACCCAGGGTAGCTCGTTCCTCGCAACCCTGGGTAGTGTATGGAAAGGGTTAGGTTCGATTTTTCGCAATGAAGAAGCGAAAAAAATTGGGCCATCGTGGGGTGCACTCGCGTTGGCGTTAATCTTTCTTGAACGAATCGACGCGGCCACTCCCGCAAAGTTGGATTGGACGTCGGAAACCGGATATCGCGTCGCCAAACTGCCGGTTCCAGGGCAGGGCAAAGCGGGTTTCACTTTGCTATCCCCGAAAGAGACCGGGCTCGATTTCACCAACCACCTCTCCAACGAGACGGTGGCCAAGAACCGGTTGACCACCAGCGGTTCGGGCGTGGCGCTCGGGGATGTCGATGGCGACGGACAAGTGGACGTGTATTTCTGCGGCCTCGACGGGAGCAACGTCCTCTACCGCAATCTCGGAGATTGGAAATTTACCGATGTCACCGCCCAGGCTGGAGTGGCCTGTTCAAACCAGATGTCCACCGGTTGCGCCTTCGCTGATGTGGACGGGGACGATGATTTGGATTTGTTGGTCAACAGCCTCGGCGGCGGCACGCGAATCTTTTTGAATGACGGCCAGGGCCGTTTCACGGAATTGAATGCCGAATGGCCAGCGCGCCGCTTGGGCGCGACATCCCTCGCGCTCGCGGATGTCGATGGCAACGGATTCCTCGATCTGTACGTGACCAACTATCGTTCCGACACCTTTCACGACACTCCAGCCGGAGTGAGGATCACCGCGCGGCAACTGCCCGATGGCGCAACGAGCGTCGAACCGCGCGACCGCTTTCTCGGACTGAAAACTCCCAGCGGCGGTCTGGAGGTGATCGAGAAAGGGGAGATGGATTTTCTCTACATCAATCGCGGCGGCGGCCGTTTCTCCCCGGTTCGCTGGGAATTGGGTGTCTTTCTTGACGAAGACGGAAAACCGTTGGACGGCCCCACCACGGACTGGGGGTTGTCGGTGTTATTCCGTGACTTGAATGGCGACGGCCTGCCGGACCTTTATGTGTGCAACGATTTCGTGAACTGGCCAGACCGCGTCTGGTTGAACCAAGGAGGTAAAATTTTTCGGGCTGCACCGCGAAATGCTTTTCGGTGTTTTAGCCTCTCCTCGATGGCCGTCGATGCGGCCGACATCAACCGCGACGGCCACGACGACCTTTTCGTGGCGGAGATGTTGAATCCACGCCGCGAATTCCGCGCGTGGCAACGTCCGGACACATTGGCCGGCACCGTGACCTGGCCGGTGGAGGACGCAAGCTTTCGCCCTGAAGTCCCCCGCAACACACTGCATCTGGCCCGTGGCGACGGCACTTTTGCGGAGATCGCCCAATTGGCGGGCGTGGCGGCGACTGATTGGACCTGGAGCGTCATCTTTCTGGATGTGGACCTGGACGGGTGGGAAGATTTGCTTGTCGCCACCGGCAACTATCACGATGTCCAGGACACGGACGTGATCGGAGCCATCATTCGAGCTGGAGGTTGGAAGACCCAAGAGGCTCGTCTGCAAAACCTCTTCAACATGCCGCACCGCAAGGCGCCCGGCATGGCTTTTCGCAATCGGCGGGATCTTACCTTCGAGGACCGGAGTGCGCAGTGGGGTTTCTCGGCGATCGGAGTCGCGCATGGCATGGCGTTGGCGGACCTCGACAATGACGGGGACCTTGACGTCGTGCTGAATTGCCTCAACACAGCCGCGCGAGTTTTTCGCAACGATAGTTCGGCCTCTCGGGTCGCGGTCCGGCTCCGGGGCGCGAGTGGCAACACACGTGGAATCGGGGCCAAAATCACCGTGACCGGCGGCCCGGTGACGCAGTCGCAGGAAATGATCGCCGGCGGACGTTACTTGTCGTCGGATGATCCAATGCGCGTTTTTGCCGCGGGAGATGCTCAGCGGCTGGAGATTCAAGTTCGGTGGCGCAGCGGCAGGTTCAGCCGCGTGCGCAACGCTCGGCCCAACTGTGGGTACGAAATCGACGAAGCATTTGCCGGGACGCCAGGCGATTCCACGCCTTCTGCCCCGCCGCCTCTTTTTGAAGATATCAGCTCGCGATTGAAGCATGTGCATCGCGACACGCCTTTCGATGACTTCGGCCGTCAGCCCCTGCTGCCCCGCAAGCTCAGCGGGCTCGGGCCGGGCGTTTGCTGGGGCGATCTGAATGGGGATGGAGCGGAGGACCTGATTATTGCCGGAGGAAAAGGGGGGCGAGCGAGCCACTTCCTCAATGATCGCAAGGGCGGTTTCACCGAATGGGCCGAGGATCCGGGTTCGAAACTGAATGCTCGGGATCAGACGAGTGTCTTGCTCTGGCGAGGCGCGGAGGGATCAGTCTCGCGGCTGGCCGGTGAATCGAATTGGGAAGATGCCGATACCAATCCGCCACCGGTCCGGATTCAGTGGCTGCGAGGAAAGAGTGGAGTCAGCCAGGTTGCCCCGTTGGGAGACGGCCGTTCGGCGGTGGGACCGCTGGCGATGGCTGACGTGGATGGAGATGGTTCGCTCGAAGTGTTTGTCGGAGGACGCGTCGTGGCGGGCCGATATCCAGAAGCTGCTTCGTCCTACCTTCTGCGTTGGGACGGAAGCGACTTCCGAGTTCTGCAGGCTTTCTCCAGTTTGAGCTTGGTGGGGGGAGCTGTGTTCACGGACTTTGACGGGGATGGCGATCCGGACCTCGCTCTCGCTTGCGAATGGGATTCCGTCCGGTTGTTTCGCAACGATGCGGGAAAGTTTACGGAAGTCACCGATGCGTTTGGACTCGCGAAATACCACGGGCTCTGGAACGGAATCGCCGCCGGAGACTTTGATGGCGATGGGAAAATGGACCTCGTCGCGGCGAACTGGGGACGGAACTGGCGCACAGATCAACCGCCTGGCACGAACGCGCCCGTGCACCTTCTTTGGGGCAATTTTGCGGGCGATAATCTCATCCAGACTCTGCTCGCTTCAGATGATCCGAGCGCCAGCAAGATGACTCTCTGGCGGGAAAGAAAAACCGTAGTCAGGGCGATGCCATCCGTAGGGGTGCGTTTTCCCAATTATCATGCCTACGGTCAGGCAACAGCCCGGGAGATTCTCGGAGAGCATGCTGCTGGCGCCAGGGAACTCCAGGCGGCCACGTTCGATTCCACCCTGTTCCTAAATCGCGACGATCATTTCGAAGCGCGGCCCTTGCCCGTCGAGGCTCAATTCGCGCCCGCCTTCGGCGTCAGCATCGCGGACTTCGACGGGGACGGGAATGAAGACGTTTTCCTGGCGCAGAATTTTTTTGGAGTTGATGCCGAGACTTCGCGACATGACGCCGGCACAGGTCTCCTGCTCCTGGGAGATGGGCGCGGCGGCTTCCGAGCGTTGCGCCCGCAAGAATCCGGGATCGCGGTCTATGGAGAACAACGCGCGACGGCCGTGGCGGATTTCGATCGGGATGGGCGACCAGACCTCGTGCTCACCCAAAACCACGACGCGACGAAACTCTTCCACAATCTGGGCGGCAAGCCCGGCCTTCGGGTGCGGTTGATTGGCCGAGAAGGCAACCCCGATGGGATCGGTGCTGTGATCCGCTTGGTCGGACGCGGCCGCATGGGACCCGCTCGCGAAGTGCATGCAGGTTCGGGTTATTG
>Ga0194131_10003858_pt1 | contig 23181 bp, 22 predicted proteins | sample TA2KigO120mmetaG_FD_148631 | JGI IMG/M metagenome (GOLD analysis project Ga0194131, IMG submission 148631) | Freshwater microbial communities from Lake Tanganyika, Tanzania - TA2015053 Kigoma Offshore 120m | ecosystem: Environmental > Aquatic > Freshwater > Lake | place: Tanzania: Lake... | reverse complement strand
TCGGCACGCTGCGCCTCCTTGAAGCGATGAACGACTGCGGCGTGCGGTCGATCGTGTTCAGCAGCTCCTGCACGGTCTACGGCGATCCGCAGCGGCTACCGCTCACCGAATCGCATCCGCTGAGTGCCACCAACCCATACGGGCAGACCAAGCTCACCATCGAACTCATGCTGCGCGACCTCGCTCGCAGCGACGACCGCGCCGACAAAGTGAACGCACTCGCCGATTCCCAGCCGCTGTGCCTGCGAACGAAAGGGCGCGGCGTCGCCTGGAGTCGACACATCGCCCTCGCTACTGTCGCCGATACATGTGCTGGCGATCATCGGCGTGTGCTTCGCGGCGGGATGGTCGCTGTTCGTTGTGCCTGGTGCACTCGAAGCGCTACGGAGATGGGCGTGGCTGCGGCTGGCGGCGGATGCGGTTGCGCTGCTCGCGGCGCTCGTCGGAAGCATCGGTTGGTTTACCAACGAAGGCGATGCTCGTGGCAAGTGGTTCATTGTGGCGCAGATCGCGTGTGCTGCAGCGATGTGGCTAATCGCACTCGGCGGCATCGGCGTCGCGGAACGCGTCTTCCGCGCGCCGCGCAGGTCATCTCGAAGGGCCAGGACCCTGTGCTGCTGCCGGGCACCGTGGTGAACGTGCCGCTGCTGCGCGAGAGCGAGCGCATGCAGATCGTGGAGGTGAAGGGCTCGGTGGCCAAGCCTGCGCTGGTGCAGCACATCGACGATGCGCCGCTGGGCTACTACATCGGGGTGTGCGGCGGCTTCACGCCAAACGCAGACCTCGACCGAGTGGTGGTCATCCTGCCCGACGGCCGCATGCTCACCAAGGAAGGCTCCGGCAGCTTCAACCCCATGATCCCGGCCGAGTCGACCATTGTGGTCACCACACGGCCCATGGCGGGAGCAGGGGGATGAGCGCGGTGCCGGAGGCGGGCGAGCCAAGGCCATCAGAGGATTCGGAGCCGAGCCCGATCCGGCTGCTGCCGATCGTCAACACGCTGCTGCCCGGCCGCTGGATTATCGTGGGCGTGGCGGGCACCATCACCGCCGGCGCCATCGTCATGACGCTGCTGGCCACGTCCATCTTCACGGCCACCGCCAAATTCCTGCCAGGCCAGTCGCCGGCGATGTCGGCGCGGATGGGCTCGATCATCGAGGGCGGCAGCGCAAGCCTTGGCCGAGGCGACGACCCCTCCACCGACTACTACGTGGCGCTCGTGCAGAGCCCCACCTTCCTGCAGACGGTGGTGGCGCGCCCACTGGGCGCAGGCGAAGGCGCCAAGACGCTCATCGAGATCTACGGCATCGAGGGCGGCAGCGAGCAGGACAAGGCCCGCCGCGCGGCCCAGCGCCTGGGACTCGCCGTTAACATCACCTCCGCGTGCGCCTCGAGCCCGCAGCTGCCGCGCATCATCACGCTCGAGTGCAACGCCACCAGCCCCACGCTGGCCGCCGACATCTGCGCAGCCATCCTCGACGAGATCAAGCGCCACAACAACGAGGTCCGCGGCAGCAAGACCAAGCAGAACCGCGATTTTGTGCAGTCGTAGCTCGATGGCGCCAAGACCGAGCTCGACGCCGCCACCGAGGCCTTCGCCACATTCACCGCCCGCAACCGCAAGATCGTGTCGCCGGCCCTCGAGGCCGACCGCGACCGCCTCGAGCGCCTCGTGCGCGTGAAGGAAGACGCCTACAACACCCTCAGCCGGCAATTGGTGCTCGCCCGCATCGAGGAGCAGGAGACTCGCCCCTCGATCGAGATGATCCAGAACCCCGAGCCGCCGCTGGTGCGCTCCGCGCCGCGGCGCTCGCAGACGGTGATCACCGCGGGGCTGGTGGGCCTGTTCCTGGGATGCGTGGCGGCGCTCGCGCTGGAGCTCCTGCGCAGGATGGACCCCACAGACCCAGACAGCGCGGAGTTCCGCCGCAACCTCACCGGCATCAGGCGCGACCTGCTGCGTCTTGTGGGCCTTGGCCGCCGCGCACCGGCGGCGTGAGGCCGGCGACCTCGCGGTAGATGGCGGCATAATGGTCCGCGGTCGCCTGGGGGCTGAAGCGCTTGACGTTCTGCAGGCCGCGAGCGATCAGTTCAACACGGCGTCGCTCGTCCTGAATCACCCGGAGCACGCCCGCGCGGATGCTTGCGACATCGAAGGGGTCCACCAATTCGGCTGCGTCGCCCGCCACCTCAGGCATGGAAGAGATGTTGCTGGTCACAACTGGTCGGCCAACGGCCTGCGCCTCAAGGATCGGCAGCCCGAAGCCCTCCGCCGTGGAGGCAAAGAGCAGCATGTCACAGTTCGCGTACTCGTTGCGCATGTCCTCGTCGCTCAGGCGGAATGCACTGGAGTGGTGCAGGCCACTGGCAGTAAGCGCCTCCCTGTGCTCGTCCTGAAAGTGACCGATCACTCGGACCTCGCATGGGATTCCTGAGAGCGCCGCGACCATTCGGCGGAAGTTCTTGTTGGCGGCAAGCCCCACGAGCAGAATGCGCGGTCGCGAAGCATCGAACGGCTTGGGCATGGCCCGGTAGCCATCAAAGAGCGGGTTGTGGACGACACGCACATCGGCGTGCTGGGTTCCAAGCTCACGAAGCAGATGATCTCGGGTCGTAGAGGAGACCACCGTCACGATCCGCGAGCGGGCTACGGGGATTCGGAACCAAAACAGGAAGAACAGCCAGCGCCGGAACCCCTTGAGGCGGTCCACGGTCACAAGGTCGTGGACGGTCAGAACCGTGCGCCTACGCCTCAACAGAGTGGCGAGGAACTGCACATCACCCGTGACGTGATTGACTTCAGCCTGCCGAAACGCGGCCTCCACGGTGATCCACAGCCGCGACCACAGCCCCAGGCTCTCCCGGGAGCACACGTGGGTCTGGCATGAGATGTCTGTGGGCAGGTGCTGGCGGACAGAGTCGAAGACCCGCTCGACGCTGTGGTCGCCGCGTCGGGGCTTTCGCATGAACATGGCGACTCGGATCATCCCCACACCCGCAATCTAGCGCGGCGGCCGTACTCCTGAGAACCTGCACGCTCCAAGATGGCTTGCCGCGCTCAGATCAGTACGCCGTGAATCGTCCGGATTGGCGCGCGCTTCACTCGGGCGTCGATCTGGTCGGGATTGCGGACGAACAAACGATTGTTCATCCGGTACTGCCCGGGCGATCCCAAGACGCGACTGAATGGGTCGTAGGAAGCCTCCTCGAATCCATGGCTGTTGAGCATTGCGGCAGACTTGGTGGTCACCGTCTCCAGGAGAAGCGCTAGGAGTGATGAGTTTCCGAGCGTCCGCGCGGCGCCCTCAAGGACCTGTTGTTCGAACCCTTCCACGTCCACCTTGATGAGAGTTGGCCATCGGCCTGATGAGGGCAACAGGGAGTCCAGCGTCCGCATTGGGACGCGTACCGCTCCTGGAGACTTGTGTGAGCTTGTCTCTGTGTCCAGCACGTGGTTCATGGTGCCGAGATCGCTCGAGAACAGAACTTCAGTATCGGCAGCACCAACGGCGACCGGTTGCACGGAAACTACGCCGGAAATCCCATTTGCCGAAATGTTCCGCCTGAGGGCTGCGAGGGCAGGACCTCCGGGTTCGACCGACATCGATGGGCAGCCACAGACCTTGGCCGCGAGGATCGTGTAGGAACCGATGTTGGCCGCTACATCAACAAACAGATCGTCGGTCCGCAGCAGATGCAGCAGGAGAGCCATATCGGCGCACTCGTAGAGGCCACAGTAGATGTTGCCCGTAGCCGCGGTCATCCCCCGCGACGCGACGAGCACCGAACCGTCAATCCAGCCCACCTCAATGGCCGGAGAGAACCGACTGCGAAGCTGCCATCGCAATGCCCGGGCCAGTGATCTCCAAGGGTGCTTACCGCCGATCGGATGAGTGCGGAGGAATCGAATCAGGTTGACTGCATGGCTCATGAGGTCCCCGACCGAGAAGGGTAGTGCCACTTGCCCCAAGCCGAACCATGGCTGTGCCAACGGTGCGTCGCTCACCGCCCACGCCTAAAAGACAACGCGAGGCCGTTGGTGGCCTCGCGTGTCGTGAGTCGGGCTGGGCAGATTTGAACTGCCGACCTTTTGACCCCTGATGTGGAGCACGTTGAGCGCTTCAGGATCGGCGACGGGCTAGTCGAGGTGCCAGATCATGGCTTCGAGGTCCTCCACAAGGTGCGAGGCACTCGCGGGCACCACGTGAAGATCCACGCCCAAGTGCCGAGCCGCAGCCTGCGCGTAGGGGAGGTCATCCACGAAGCCAGGGTCGCTCGGACCGTCACACCTGATGGTGAAGCACTGCAGGCCAGGACGAATCTCCTGCGCAAAGTGCACGATCGCGCTTGAGTCGAGGCCGCCCGACAGGAACGCCCCGACGGGCACATCGGCCACCATCTGCCGCTCCACAGCGCGGCGCACCCGCACCGCAGTCTCCTTCGCAAGCGCGTGCGCTGGCGCCGATGACCGAGACTTCAGTCTGTGGCAGGGCAGGCGGTACCAGGCAACCTTGCTCACCGAACCCGTAGCGTCGACCCGCAGGAACGTGCCAGGCTCCAGCCTCTTCACGCCTGTCCAGATGGTCCGGTCACCTGGCGTCCACAGGAAGCTCAGGTGCTGATCGGCTGCCGTCGCATCGAGCACGGGGGGTATGTGAGTGAGCGAGAGCAGCGCCTTGAGCTCGCTCGCAAAGGCGAGATGCCCGGAGCCCTGCACGTAGTAGAGCGGCTTCACACCCGCCGCATCGCGCGCCAGGACGAGTTGCCGGCGCTGGGCATCCCAGATCGCGACCGCGAAGATCCCCTTGAGCTGGCTGAAGAAGTTCCTGAGACCGCTGTCGGTGTGTGCAGCGAGGTGTTCATAGAGCCGAAGCACAACTTCGGTGTCCGACTGCCCCCGGAACGTGACACCCTTGCGCTCGCGCTCGATCCGGAGATAACGGAAGTTGTAGGTCTCGCCGTTGTAGCACAGCACCACCGAGCCATCGTCGGACAGCATCGGCTGGTGCCCGAGCGGGGACAGGTCAAGGATGGAGAGCCGAGTGTGGGCGAGCGAGACGCCTGCCGACGGATCCTCGTAGATGCCGACATCATCCGGCCCGCGATGGCGAAGCGCCGCAGCCGCTGCACGGATGTCGCCGGCAGGAATCGAAACCAGGTTTGTTGCGAAGTCAATCCGCCCGGCTAGCCCGCACATGAATCCCCACCGACTTCGTGATCAATGCTACCAGTCAGAGTGAGACTCAAATCTAGTACTGCGGTACGCGCGGGTCGGGAGATCCCGGCCCAAAGGTCAATGGGAGGTCCTGATTGCCCAAACTCTGAAACTCCAAGACCTTGTACTGCCAAAGCCGCATCACCTCGCTCCGTAGATGCGACCACATCCATCCGACCCGTCCGGCCCTCCAGGCACCCCGGCCAAGCAGGCAGTACATGAAGTAAAGCTGGTAGCGAAGCGGAATCCGGCCGAACCAGGTGCGCATGAACCGCTGGCGCGGTGTCATGTCCTTCAGGCCACCCGCCGACGACGCGGCCACGGCGGCACGCGCCTCGGCAGACGTGTACGCATTCTGCTTGTGGAGCCAGTGCTCCAGACTCGGGCTGTCATGATGCTCAAGGTCGCCGTCAATGTGCTCAGTGGAACCCTCGATGATGGGATGCTCGTTCACGCTGGCGTTCGTGAATCGGCACTGGCCGGTACGCCAGAGGCGGAGAACGGGCGAGCTGACAGGCATCTGCTTGCCCATGAACCAGAGGCGCCAGTTGAAGGAGAAGCCCGCCTCCTTCGCAGCGGGGAGGCGTTCGGCGATCAGCTGCTTGAGTCGTGGGCTTACTCGCTCATCAGGGTCCATCTTCATGGTCCATGCTGATGTCGTGGACAGGCTCAGCGCAAAGTTCCACTGATCGCCGAAGCCAGTGAACTTGCGCTGCACGACCTTCGCCCCGTAGCGTAGGGCGATGTCTACGGTGGCGTCACGGCTGTAGCTGTCCACGATGATGACCTGCTCAGCCCAGCCTGTGACATTCTCAAGTGCGCCCTCAAGGGAGTGCGCTTCGTTGAGCGTGATCATCACGACCGTAACAGGAACACTTCGCATGCGTAGTGACGATACCGAAGGAAGGGGCGACTGCCTGCGGCGGCTTGATCTGTCAGACGCTGTGACAACCTGTGGGCGCCGGGCGCCACCGCAACCTGTTACGCTTCCGCCATGATTCGGGCCCTGATGGAGCGCCTCAGCCGGGGGAGGATCGTAAAGCGACGGCTGCCTGGACGAGTTGGCGGCGGTCCCATCTGGTTGTCCCCAGAGTCTGCGCTGCGCTACTGGACTTGGAATCTGGACCACCCCAAGCACAGCAAGCTACTGCTGGATACTGCTCTGCAGTTCGCCAGACCTGGAGGAGTGGCATGGGACATCGGGGCCAACTGTGGCGTCTTCTCGGCGGCATGTGCGGGCTTACTTGGCGCTAGTGGATGGGTCCTCGCTATAGAGCCTGATTGCGACACTGCGTCAACGCTCCGCCGAAACGCGGGATTGGCGGGGCTGGGCGAGCGTGCCACCATCGAAGTCCTAGATTGCGCTGTGTCTGACACGATTGGAACAGCGCTCCTGAATGTGGCGGTACGAGGCCGCGCCACCAACTTCTTGTCATCTGCTGGAGGTCGAAGCGATACGGGAGGGGTGCGGGGCTCTCGGAGAGTGATCACAGTCACTCTGGATTGGCTTGCGACCGAGTTTCGTATGCCCACGCTTATGAAGATTGATGTTGAAGGTGCTGAAGAAGCGGTGCTTGCCGGCGGACAGCAAGTGCTCAAAGAGGCTAGGCCGGTCATTCTCTGTGAAGTAGGCGAAAAGACACGTGAAGCGGTGTGCGGACAGTTGCTCAATTCCGGATATCGGCTCTGTGATCCGCAGGACCCGACGAACGAGGATGGGTGGCGAGCGTGTAGTAATGTCTTAGCGTTGCCGGAGTGACATGGACGGCTGCATCAGAACCCGTGTTGTCGTTGCGCCCTGTGCGACTGTTCCGCGTGGCGACTCTCAGTGGAGGCTTACGCCATGCGGGTAGTGCAAGTAGTCCCGTCGATCGCACGGCGGTCTAGCGGGCCCACCTACACAGTGACCCGCCTCTGTGAGCAGTTGATCGCGCAAGGTGTTGATGTGACGCTGGCAACCACTGATCGCCCCAATGAGATCACCTTGTCTGGCTCTGTTCGGCCGTGTTCCCGGATCGAGATGTTTGGCAAACTTCGCGTCTCTCCAGCCATGCATCGGTGGTTGAAACGCTCCGTAGGCTCGGATCGACCTGACGTGCTGCACAGTAACAGTCTGTGGCAGATTCCGAGTCTCTACTGCGCGCAGGTCGCGAGACGATCTGGCGTGCCGCACGTAGTGTCTCCTCGTGGCACGCTCGCATCAGCGGCGTTCGTGGCAGGCTCGCCCAGTAAGCGTTTGCTGTGGCCCCTTTGGCAACGCCGCGCGCTGCGTGAGGCAAGCTGCTTTCACGCCACAGCGGAGTCTGAAGTGGAGGAGATCCGTCGGTTCGGATTCGGTCAGCCGATCGCCATGATTCCGAATGGCGTTGATGTACCAGCTCACGAAAAGACAGAACACACTCGCCGGCACGAAGTGCTGTTCCTTGGTCGTGTGCACCCTACCAAGGGGGTTGATGTGCTGCTGAACGCATGGCGAGGAGTGCAGGACGAGTTCCCAGGGTGGCAGCTTCGCATTGTTGGTCCTTCCGCAGATAGTTATGGCGCAAAGATGCGGGGACTATGCATCCAGCTAGGTGCTAAGCGAGTTGAGTTCGCGGGAGAATTGCTGGGCGCTGAACGAGAGGCCGCTTTTCTACGAGCCGCATTGTTCGTCTTGCCTACCCGGCACGAAAACTTTGGGGTGGCGATTGCTGAAGCCCTCGCCCACGCGACTCCGGCGATCGTGTCGAGGGAAGCCCCTTGGGTGGGTCTTGCCACGCACGGGTGTGGCTGGTGGATTGACTTTGGTGTCGAACCCCTCAGGACGGCGCTCCGAGAGGCATTGGCTACGCCCCTAGCGACTCTTGCACAGATGGGCGAGCATGGGCGGCGATGGATGGCTGACAGTTTCGCTTGGAGCTCGGTCGGAACAAAGATGGAAGCGGTATACCGTTGGATTGCCCGGGGTCAATGCGCTTCAGAAGCACCACCGATGGTGCGATTGGCGGCATCTGAACGGCGAAACTGCCAGGGCACTCCACAGAGACTCCCCGACGCGTTGTCTTGAGAGAGGCACACGGACTTGGCGCTCTGATGTGCTCTAGCTCTCGGGTAAGTGATTGATGATGTGGACACAAGCATCTAGTACGCTGCCCCGCATGGCCAGTCCACGTGATGATGGTGGAACTTACCGCAGCTGGAAGGGTTGGGAGGAGCGAGATTTTGGTCGTGTAGGTGAAAATGCCGGTTACTTCATGGCGGAAGTCCGACGAAGTGGGGCGGTCGTAGGTCCAGGTACGCGCGTCCTTGAGATCGGATTCGGCAACGGAGCGTTTGCGGTTTGGGCGACTGAACGAGGTGCCGAGTACGTTGGAACTGAATTGGATCAAGAACTGGTCCTGCGGGCTAGACGGGCGGGCCTCAACGCACTTCATGTGAGCGAAGCTAGCAATGCCCTGAAGCGGGAGGAGTCGTTCGATTCAGTCTTCGCATGGGATGTTCTTGAGCACGTTCCTCGGCCGGCACTCTTGCCCATGCTGATTGAGTTGAAGGAAGTGATGAGACCTGGTGCTGTGCTCGTTGCTCGGGTTCCCTCGGGCGACAGTCCCTTCTCCGGTGCCATACAGACTGGCGATGTAACCCATCAGCCAGCGCTGGGATCGGCGGCTGTGCGGTACATCGGGATTAGCGCGGGCTTCGCCACTGTAGAGGTCAAAGCGTGTGCCATCTCCCTTCGGGGATGCGGGGCCAGGGCCTTCGTCCGCCGGTCGTTCGTGCTGCTGTGCGACTTGTTTCTGCACCCCCCGGTGCGATTACTTATGCGAAATCCAAGTGCCATCCTCACACCCAACATGATCGTCGTGTTTAGGCGGTAGCCGCGGCGTATGCCGGATTGTCGCACAATCGCGAACTCTATCCGCTTGATCGGTGAGAAAGACGAAGTGGATGTGGCCGTGATCAGACGGTGCTATGCATTGGCCGGAGCAGGTCTGTTTGTGTTGGGAATCGCGGCGTTGTGGCTGGCCAACAGCGCTACCAAGTTGAGCCCTTCCCATCTCATTGCGTGGTCGTGTACTGCGGCCGTATGCGTCGCGCCGCTCGCTGCCAGTGCGCTTCGCAACTGGCGCGCATGGCTACTCGAGCCGCTTGTAACGCTTTATCTCGGATTTATAGTCTATCAAGTCATCGGTACAGCGGTGATTGTCTGTTACTACGAGCACGATGCGGTGAATCGGTTCCTTCAGGACACTTTGGTCGAGGTAGATCCTCGAGGCATGTTGAGGGCCTGCGGTGGGGTGTCCATCGGAATGGCGTTTTCGACCGCGGGCTATTGCCTCACTCCTCACTCGCAAATCGTGAAGTTTGCAGTCCCTGGCCTGCGTCCCATCGCACGCGTCAACATCCGCGTGTGTGCGGCCGGGTTTCTCGCAGTTGGTTCACTTGCGCAGATCGTTGACCTTCTTGCATCACATGTGCCAACTGCTATCGCGTTCGGTCAGATAGTCCCGCAGGCCGTTGCCTTGGGACTCGCAGGTGTGGTTCTTGCGCTCTGGTCTCGGCCGAAAGTGAGGTTCGGCACAGTGGCTTTGATAGCAGTGGCACTCGCGGCGATCCAGGCTGGAATAGGACTGCTCGCGCTAAGCAAACAAGCGATCGCGAAGCCAATGATGGCCATGCTGCTGGGAGAAGGGCTTCGTAAGCGCGGCTTGATGAGAGGCGCGGTACTCGCGGCGCTACCCGTGCTGGTTGTAGCGGCAGTGGCAAGCACAGTTTCTGTGGCACGCGAGTTGGCCTCCAACGGATCTTCAAGTATCGAGGCGCTGAAGGCTGCTGGAAGAGAGCCCCGAGAGGACGAAGGAGCTGTATTGCTGCGTCTCAGTTATGTGGGAACTCAGGCGGCGGTCATGGCCGTCTACGATTCGGGTATCCGAGGGCGTGACTTTCAACTGATCCCATGGCTGGTGGTTCCTAGATTGGTTGCACCAAGCAAGCCAAGTATCACGCGGGGTGGTCAGGAGTACTACGAGCATCTGACGGGTAGGACGGGCTCAAGTGACTGCCCAGGGCTGTTCGTTGACGGCTACTTTCAGGCGGGATGGCTGGGTCTCGGACTGTCGTCTCTTGTGACCGGGCTCGTGCTTGGACTGTTTGCCGCGTTGGCACAGATGGTCATGCAGCGCGAGCTGTGGCTGCTGTTTCCACTGGTGTTGATGGGTCACTTCGTTGGCGTTCGATTCGATGGTCACTTTGTGCCCGATGTATTGGGTAGTGCGGTCTATTTGTTGGTGGGCGTATCAATCGTGCTGGCGCTCAGCGCATTTGGTCGAAGTCTTCGACCAAGGGTGTTCTTGCGCACCAAGCCGGGGCGCGCCTAGTAGTCGCAAGGATCACACTCGGCCTAACGATGGATCGAAGTCAACATCGAAAAGCTGCTCTTGGATTGACACGATTGCAGGGCAGTGGGTTCACACAGCGCGTGGGGTATGCTTGCCGGGCGGAGTGTGTTGAAGTTCTCCCGCGGTGTCCGGGCTATTGACGGTTCGAGTGTCGTGCAGCTCCAGTGGCACCAAGGCTAAGTGAGTCCAAACATGTGTAATGGTGTCATCACAGATGGTCTTGCATTACGGGTGAGGCCATTGGCGTTTCTCCGCTCGAGGTATCGATGCGCACTTTGGTGATCGGAAAGTTCTACGCCGATGGTTTCGCGCTGCACATCGCGGAGACCCTTGCCGCGATGGGCCACTTTGTCCGCAGGTTCGAGCCCGGATTTCGGGCTAAGCAGACCGGTTCCGCGTGGCATCGTGTGAATCAGCTGCGAGACGTTATCCACAGCGCTACTGACAAGATTCCCGCGGTGCGCGCCCGACGCTCCCGCCGCCTGTGGGATGTGGTTCAGCGCGGACCTTTGGACGTGGTGATTGTGTGCCACGACTTCCTCTCCCCGAATGAAGTGGTTGAGCTGAAACGTCGCTCCGGAGCACAAGTGGCGCTCTGGTTTCCGGATGCGCTCGTGAACTTTGGAGTGGGGTACTTTCTTAACGCACCATACGACGCCCTCTTCTTCAAGGATCCATTCATCCTGCATGCTCTCGTCGGCGCGCTGCGACGCCCGGCCTACTACCTTCCCGAATGTTTCAACCCGCATCGCCACCGTTTCCCCCCCGGTGCACAAGTGCGCCCTGAGTACCGGTGCGACGTGTGCACGGCCGGCAACATGCACTCTTGGCGAGTCTTGACCTTCGGTCATCTGGCCGAGTTTGACGTCAAGATGTGGGGTAAGCCCGCACCACTGTGGATGCCGACGAACGGCATTGCCAGGATGTACCAGGGCAGGCCCGTGTACAACGAAACTAAGGCCGAAGCATTCCTTGGCGCGAAGATAGTCCTCAACTCGCTGCACTACGGCGAGATTTGGGGGCTCAATGTGCGCGCGTTCGAGGCGGCGGGAGTCGGCGCCTTCCAGATGGTTGACTGGCGGCCCGGGCTCGTGCAGCTCTTCGAAGACGGGCGCGAACTGATCGCGTTCCGCGGAGTCGAGGACCTGACCGAGAAGATCAGGTACTGGCTTCCGCGCGACGACGAGCGACGCGATATCGCGGCTGCAGGCATGCGCCGCGCATACGAACAACACACCTATCGACATCGCCTCGACTTGCTGCTGTCATCGCTCGCTGGTCAAGAGCGCGGCTTCCCAATCCCGAAGCTGACCGCGCCTGCATGTGACAGGCCGTAGCTTGACAGCACTCATCAGCCCATCCCGACGGCCTGTTTGATCCCGGCGATGTATTCCACTGCTAGCTCTTTGGCAACCACTCGCGACTCTTGGGCCATCCGTCCTCTGAGGCCGCGGTCGGCCGCGATCCGATCCAACTTGCTGCTCAGGTCTTCAACATCCCGTGCCGTGAAGACTTCGGCATTTCTACCAATTTGCCCATGCGATCTGAGGCCCACAGCTCCCACCACGCTAGACGCAAGGATCGGCAACCCATTTGCGGCAGCCTCGGCAATCACAAGGCCGTATGGCTCTCGCCCTGCCGGATGGCAGAGAACATCAGCGGACGCGTAGTACCTCGCGAGTTCTGGCACGTTGGCGAACCCTACAAACCGATGCCTGCTCGACTGTGCCGCACTTTCGCACTCAGCCCGACAGGGACCGTCCCCAACGTACACCCCGATGAGCCTGTCGCATCTATCGACTGCACGTACAAGGTCCACAACGCGCTTCCATGCCAGAAACTTGCCGCTATAGAGAACCATGACCTGATTCGCAGTCACATCTAGTCGTGCGCGCAACTCGGCGCGTACCGCATCCCGTCGTGCGCCAGGCGCGATCAATAACTCAGGTGACGGTTGGTAGAGAGGTGCCCAGCACATACGTGAAGGCGCAACTCCAAGCTGCGACCAATAGAGTTCATTGGCTTCGCCGAGAGTCAACACGCTATCTACGGATCGTAGAAGCGGGGTCAGGCAAGTACGCTTAACAAGTTGGCGCGCTCGCCCGCCGCCTTTTGTTGTACGCCCGTTGCCATCCCCGAACAAGAGAACCTTACGTCGATTGCGCACCGCCCATCGCCATGCACGCAGTACCACGGGATGCGAGTATCCACTGAGCAGCACCGCATCAGGTTCAAACCGGCTTAGCGGTCCGCCCACCTCCACCTTCAACAACGACCTCCAGTCGAGTCGGGTGACTCGATCGGACCCCGGAAGGAACTCATGGTCGAAGCCGTTGAGCAGGTCGCACTGCCAAGATAGTTCCACGCCAAATCCAGAATCGTGGTACCGCTCAAGTCCGACCCTTGACGCAAAGAAGACCCTTAACTCAATATCTGGTAACTGGGCCAGTTCTCGGTACAAGTGGCTGAAGTACTGGATCGGATGAGTGATGACGATCGCTAGCCGCTTCTGGCTCCTCGGCTGTGCTGCCAATTGGTATGGCGGTTCTGGGTGTCGTAGAAAGGACGTTCGTGACAAGCAGATTTCCCAACAATTCTGCGGCAGCCTGGTGGCCCAACATAATCTTCAGTGCACCGTGGAGCGTAGTCTGAATCTCACAGCAACTAAAGCCCGCCGTGTGGATAGTGACGGGGTCCCCTGACAGGTCCACTCCCTCGCAGGCGACTTGCCCGGCTGTGGTCTCCCCCCTGAACCCTGAGCGGATTCGGCTGCGAGTTGTTTGGGACACTGCGGCCTCCAGCAGAGATGGAGGTTGGCGTGAAGAGGAAGCGATTTACGGAAGAGCAGATTGCATATGCGCTCGCGCAGGAGTCGACGGGGCAGACGATCGCGGAGATCTGCCGGCGGCTTGGCGTGAGCGAGCAGACGTTCTACCGGTGGAAGAAGAAGTTCAGCTCGATGGGCGTGATGGAAGTGCGCCGGCTGAAGCAGCTTGAGGAGGAGAACTCCAAGCTGAAGCGGCTGGTCGCCGACCTGAGCCTGGACAAGGCGATCCTGCAGTACGTGCTGCAAAAAAGGGTCTTCCGGCTTTCGTGTGGGTAGATGGGTCTTGAGGGGCCGGTCTTGGGCCTTGCGGCTGGCTCTACCGTGCGGGGATGAGAGACCGAGACCTCTACGCGCAGATCCTTGGAATCGCCGCTCCCTGGCACGTGACCGACGTGCACCTTGACGTGCCTGCGGGCAAGGTTGAGGTGGTCGTGGAGCACCGTGGCGAGGCCTGCTGCCCCACGTGCGGCAAGCCCTGCCCGGGCTACGACAGCCGTCCGCGCCGCTGGCGCCACCTGGACACGTGCCAGCTGCAGACGCTGCTAGTGACGGACGTGCCGCGGGTGAAGTGCCCCGAGCACGGCGTGGTGCAGGTGTCGACGCCGTGGTCGGAGACGGGATCCCGCTTCACGGCGCTGCTGGAGCGCGTGGTGATCAAGTGGCTCAAGGACGCGAGATTCAGCGCGGTGGCGCGGCGGTTCCGCCTGACGTGGGACGAGGTGGACGGGATCATGGCTCGTGCGGTGGACCGTGGCCTTGCGCGGCGCAGCGAGCTGTCGCCGCGGAGGATCGGGCTCGACGAGACGTCGTTCCAGAAGCGCCACGAGTACGTGACGGTGGTGACGGACCTCGACGGGCGCCGTGTGCTGTCGGTGCTCGACGGCCGGACGAGGGAGTCGGTGGATGCGCATTTCTCGGCGCTTCCCGCATCGGCACGCGAGTCGGTCGAGGTGGTGGCGATGGACATGTGGCGCCCGTACATGGACGCTGCGGCGAAGTGGCTTCCGAACGCGCGGGTGTGCTTTGACCGATTCCACGTCGCGCGGCACCTTGGCGACGCGGTGAACACGGTGCGCAAGCAGGAGCACAGGAGCCTGCGCGCCGACGGCGACCGGACGCTGGTGGGCACGAAGTACCTGTGGCTCGAGAGCCCGGGCTCGATGCGGCCCGAGCGCCGGTCGCTGCTGTCGCAGCTCAAGGACGTGTGCCGGCGCACTGGCCGCGCATGGGCGCTCAAGGAGATGGCCTCGCGGCTGTGGGGCTATACGAGCATGGGCTGGGCGCGCAGGGCGTGGCTCGCGTGGGCGGCACGCGCGTCGCGAAGCAAGCTCGAGCCGATGGTGCGCGCCGCGCGGATGGTGAGGAAGCACCTCGAGGGGATCCTCAACGCCGTGGTGCTCAAGGCGACCAACGCGGCAGCGGAGTCGATGAACGCGCAGATCCAGCGGATCAAGGCCATGGCGTGCGGCTACCGCAACCGAGAGCGCTTCCGCAACGCCATCCTCTTCCATCTCGGGGGGCTTGACCTCTATCCCAGGCCCGCCTCAGCCCACACGAATTCCTGAAGCGCCAAAAAAATGCCTGACGGCCGGCCAGCGCCGGGAGCTGGTCGGTTACGCGCAGGATGCCTACCGGGTGACGCAGCGCCGTGCATGCCGCGTGCTGAGCGCGTCCCGCAGCTCCATGCGCTACGTGTCGGTGAATCCCGGCGAGGAGGAGCTTCGGATGCGGATCAAGGAGATTGCCGCTGTGCGCCCGAGCTGGGGCTCGCCACGGATCCACGTGCTGCTTCGCCGCGAGGGCTGGCCGGTCAACCACAAGCGGACAGCGCGCCTGTACCGCCAGGAGGGCCTGAATCTGCGGCGAAAGCGCCCGCGGCGCCGGAAGGCGGCGGTGACGCCAAGCCCATCGGCGGCGCCGACGCGCCGAGACGAGCGGTGGAGCATGGACTTCGTCCACGACCAGCTGCACGACGGGCGGAGGCTTCGCGTGCTCACCGTGGTGGACCAGTACACGCGCGAGGCGCTGGCGACCGAAGCGCGCAGGTCGTTCTCAGCGCACGACGTGATCGGCGTGCTCAACCGGCTCTCGAGGTCTCATGGGAAGCCGGCCATGATCCAGGTGGATAACGGCTCGGAGTTCACTTCACGCGCCTTGGATGCGTGGGCCTATCGAGAGGATGTGAGGCTCGACTTCAGTCGCCCCGGCAAGCCGACGGACAACGCGCACATCGAGTCGTTCAACGCGCGGCTGCGTTCTGAGTGCCTGAACGCGCACGTCTTCGAATCGCTTGAAGACGCCGAGGAAACCTTGACTTCGTGGCGGAGCGATTACAGTGCCGTGCGTCCACACAGCGCCTTGGGCATGCTGACCCCCAGGGAAGTCGCTGAACTCGGTCAGGGGGAATCAAGGCCGCTGATGGCCCGAATTCCTCGCAGTGCGAGTGGTCTCAAGACGGGGGGAAGACCATACGATGCTCAGGTGGCCTTAGGGATTGGATCGATGCAATGAACCCGTCAGCAAATTAGGTATCCGTTCACCATCTAGAGGCATACGATGAGCCTGACGAACCGAACCCTCCGTTGCCTGTCTGTGTTTCCCACGGTGAGAGGGTGGTTGTGGAGAATCGGCCGCACTTTCTATATGACTGGTCGGGGTGATGTTCCCAACGACCCTCGGCACAACGGTGAGTATTGGCTACTTCAACACGTGATCACGCTGTCGCAGATAGGCGATCGACTGATCGATGTGGGTGCAAACCGCGGGGACTGGTCAGCAGAGGCACTGCGTCAGGGAGCTGATGCGCGCGGTTGTTCAATCGACGCCTTTGAGCCCTCTGACGGAACCCGGGCGGCGCTCTGCGCGCGCACAAGGGGTGCTGCTGTAACGGTCCATAGGACGGCTCTATCGGACTGGGAGGGAGATGCCTCGTTTTTCGAAGTCAGTGAACTCGCTGGCACTAACTCGCTGCATCCGATCCACGGTGGGCGGGAAGTACGGGTGTCGGTAACGACACTTGACAAGTTTCTGGCCGAAAGGGGATACGAATCGATCAAGTTCATCAAGATTGATACGGAGGGGTTTGACCTGCACGTGCTTCGTGGAGGTATGGCGAGCCTCAGGCGAGGAGCAGTTGAGGCGATTCAGTTTGAGTACAACTGGCGGTGGGTTTGTGCGGGATCCACTATGTGGGCTCTCTTTGAATTGATCTCGGGGACCCCGTATCGATGCGGCAAGCTGGTAGAAGCCGGCATCGAGTTCTATGATGCTTGGCACCCTGAGTTAGATCGGTTCTTTGAAGGGAACTATGTGTTGATTCGGCGCGGAAGTGCGCTTGAAGCATTGGGAAAGAGTATGGCTTTTGACGGCGCAAACATCGCGGTGCGTCCAGGCGAGAGGGACAAGTAGGTACCGCATACCGGGTAACGCGTGGCCCGCAATGGACAGGAGTTCCTAATGCATGTTCGGAGGGGACTGCGCCGATACCAGCCTCGATGGCGTCTTATGTTTGATACGGTCCAACGGCTTGAGGCCGTGCTGAGCCCTGCAGCGCGGAGGTCTGTGTGGGGCCTGCTTGTCCTGATTGTGTTCTCAACACTTTTCGAGTCGCTCAGCATTGGGCTTGTGGTACCCGTGCTCAGCGCACTTGCAGATCCGGGGTGGATCGAGAGGCACCCCAGTGTGGCCAGGATTGCAGCAAACCTTGGCGCAACATCTTCGAGTGCCCTCGCGACATGTGCGATGGCAGTGCTAGTCGGTGTGTACGCACTTAAGACCTTTTGTGCCGCAACACTTGCGTACTGCGAGAGTCGCTTCGCATACGCTGCACAAGCAGAGTTGTCGACACGATTGTTCGCGGGATACTTACGGCAGCCGTGGGTGTTCTTTTTGCGGCGCAACACGTCGGAACTCATCCGCAACTGTACGGTTGAGCCGCAACATGTTGCCGTCTTGATCTCCTCGACCTTGTACGCACTGTCTGAGGCCCTCGTGTCGCTCGCGATTATCGCGCTTCTGATCACGATCGAGCCAGAAGGTGCTCTTGTTGCGCTTGTTACTTTTGGGGGAGCTGTTGGTGCCTTTCACTACGTCATTCGTGGGCGCCTTGCCCGATGGGGGGAAGTGCGCCAAGACCTTGAGGGGGACCGTTTGCGACATCTACAGGAGGGGTTTGGCGGCGTCAAAGAGATCAAGCTAGGTGGTCGAGAGGATTACTTTGAGCAAGCATTCACGGTGCGGAGTGCCGGTGTTGCTCACACGCTTCACCGTCAGCAGTTCGTTGGGCAGTTGCCGAGGCTCTGGCTGGAGTCGGTCGCACTGCTCGGGATCGCAGTACTTGTCGTAGTGGTCAGCTACCGGGAGGGCTCACTGACCCAGTCCCTGCCGGCTATCGGGCTCTTTGCCGCGGCCGCATTCCGACTAATTCCATCGTTTAGCCGCCTAATGAGCGCCCTTCAGACCATCCGATTCCGCACACCTTCGCTTCACCTGCTGCATCACGAACTGATGATGGCCGACGATCAGAAGGCTTCTAATCATGCACAACAGCGAGCAACTGTCTCTGAGATCCTGCTCGACAATGTTTGCTTCGCCCACGAAGGCACTGCGACCCGCGTTCTCGACGGTGTATGCCTGCGCGTCAAGGGCGGCACAACCGTCGGACTGGTAGGGGCAAGCGGCTCAGGCAAGAGTACGTTGGTCGATGTGATTTTGGGTTTGCTTACGCCTTCTGCGGGTGAGATCCGCGTGGACGGGCGTGACATTCGGCATGACCCATTGGGTTGGCAGCGGTCAATCGGTTACGTTCCTCAGTCGATCTACCTCCTGGACGACACCATCAGACGCAATGTTGCATTCGGCATGTCTGATCCGGAAATCAGAGACGACATGGTGTGGCAAGCTTTGAGACAGGCAAGCCTTGAGGACTTCGTGCAGTCGCTTCCCCTTGGTCTCGACACCGTCACTGGGGAGAGAGGGGTTCGGCTGTCTGGCGGGCAACGCCAGAGAGTTGGAATCGCACGGGCACTCTTCCATGATCCTGCCGTACTGGTGCTTGATGAGGCCACTAGTGCGCTCGATAGCGCCACCGAATCGGAGGTCATGCAGGCGGTTGGCGCTCTGCACGGCAAGAAAACAGTGATTGTGGTTGCACACCGTCTTACGACGTTGGCAAACTGCGATCACGTCTTTAAAATCAAGGAAGGTGCGCTGGTTGAGGCTGCGGTGCCGACCTAGACGTTGGCGGCTCTAACGGGACCGCTCTCATCTGTCTGAAAGGGTCGCTCTCGTCGGTCTGCCCCTTACGAGAGTCGCGGATCAACGGATAGCCGAAGTGCGATGAAACTACTCCACCAAGCGTTGTAGCCGCGCAGCCACGCTCCCGGAGGTCATGTGCCCGATTGGGCTAGCACAAGCGGCTCGCTCCGAATCAGGAGGTTCCCATGCGGAACCGTTCTTAACGCGTCGCGACACTGACGGGGTCGCTCTCATCGGTCCACCCCTTATGAGAGTTGTGGGATCGTAGCGCTCCTGGTGTCTCGCTTGGGCGCCGCAGCGCGGGCGAGCGGAGCGAGCCTGCGCGAAGGCGCGCAAGCGCATCTCGCCGAGAACGCCGCCGGGGTCATCTTGCCCAGCGCCCGCTGGATGCGCCGGTGGTTGTAGTGCAGGCGCCACCGGTCCACGAGGTAGCGCGCCTCGGCAAGCGTGTCGAAGATCTCCGATGAGAGAAGCTCGTCGCGCAGCCGGCCGTTGAAGCTCTCCACGATGCCGTTCTGCCACGGCGCGCCAGGGTCGATGTAGAGCGTGCGGGTGCCGCCCTCCTTGCACCATGCCTTCACCGCCTTGGAGATCATCTCCGGACCGTTGTCGCTCCTGATGTGCTTGGGTGCCCCGCGGATCGCCGTCAGCTCGTCCAGCACCATCACGATGTCCTCGCCACGGAACGTCCTTCGCACCTCCAGGGCGATGCACTCCTGCGTGAACTCGTCCAGGACCACCAGCATCCGCAAGGGGCGGCCATCCGCCGTGCGGTCGTGGATGAAGTCCATGCCCCAGACCTGGTTCCTGCGGCGTGCCCGGCGGCGCACGATGCCGTTGGTGCCATTTCCGATTCGCCTGCGCTTCCTGCGCCTCTGCGGCACCAGCAGGCCTTCGCTGCGCCACAGCCTCTTCATCAGTCGCGCACCGACCTGCCAGCGCTCCTTGTGCAGCAGGTCCATCACGTACCGGCGGCCCCGGCGCGGATTCTCCACCGCCAGCGTGCGCATCCGCGTCACCAGCATGTCCCGGTCGGGGTTCGCAGGCGCCGGGCGCCTCTGGGTGCTGCGGTGCTGACCGACCGCACGGCACGCGCGCCGCTCGGACACGTCCATCACGGCAGTCACATGGTCGATGGCCCGGCGCCTGCGCACCGGGCTCAGAATTCCCCCTTTGCCACCTCTTTCAGGATCTGGATGTCCAGCTGCTGGTCCGCCACCAGGCGCTTCAGCCGCGCGTTCTCCTTCTCCAGCTCCTTCAGGCGGCGCACCGCATCGCGGTCCACGGCGCCGTACTCGGCGCGCCAGCGGTGCAGCGTGACCTCGCTCACGCCAAGCGAACGTGCCACCTCGGCAATCGGCACTCCCTTGGCAAGCGACTCGTCAGCCTGCCTCAGCTTCGCCACGACCTCCTCGGGACGGTGGCGCTTCCTGCTCGTCGGACGCTTCATCGGAGACTCCTCTCGGCCCTGTGGGCCGCGCAAGTCTCTCATAAGGCCTGGACCTGTTCAGCGCACCCCTGTCAACACCTACGCTCTCGCAGTCTCAGGAGGACCAGCGCATGTGCGGTATCGCAGGAATCTTGACCGCCTCAGGGCAGTCCATCACGGCTGACCCTGATGAGCTTCTGCGGGTGCGGGATGCGATGGCGCCGCGTGGCCCGAATGGTGCTGGCGTTTGGATGTCCGATGGCCGCACGGTTGGCTTGGCTCATCGGCGCTTGGCGATCTTGGATGTATCGGAGGCCGGCGCGCAGCCCATGGTGGATCACGAGACCGGGTGCGTGATCACCTACAACGGCGAGATCTACAACTGCCGCGAGCTGCGAGAGGCGCTCGCACGGCAGGGGCACCGGTTCCGCTCGACAAGCGACACGGAAGTGCTGCTGCGCGGCTACCTAGAGCATGGGGAAGCAGTGCTTCCCATGCTGCAGGGGATGTTCGCGTTCTGCATTTGGGATCCGCGGTCGCGGCGAGCGCTTCTTGCCCGAGACCCCCTAGGCATCAAGCCCCTGTATGTATCAGAGGGTGGCGGGGCAGTACGGTTCGCATCGCAGGTGAAGGCGCTCATCGCTGGCCGCGGTGTTCGCGACCTTCGGCCGGACCAGGCAGCGAGAGTGGGCTTCTGCCTGTGGGGTCACGTGCCGGAGCCCCACACGTTGTGTCGAGGGATTCGGATGCTGCCGGCTGGGTCTTATGCGTGGGTGCAGGATGGGAAGCTGTCGGCGGCGCACGCCTACTTTGATTTGACGAGCGAGCTTGCGGCTGGCGAGGTCTCAGGAGAGCGGACCCTGTCGGACGCCGAGCGAGCCCGTGCGCTGCGGGAGGCTGTTGGGGGCTCGGTGTCGGCGCACTTGCTTTCTGACGTGCCGGTGGGGGTATTCCTCTCCGCGGGCATCGACTCCACAGCCGTGGCATCGCTGGCGAGCGATGCGCGTAGGGGGGACCCTGTCCGGACGCTCACGGTGGCCTTCGACGAGTATCGCGGAAGCCTGCTCGATGAGTCGGTGCTGGCGGAGCAGGTTGCCGGCCTGATTCGGGCCCAGCACTCCACTATCGGCGTAACGGCTACCGACTTCGCGCAGCAGGTCGACCACGCGCTGCAGGCGATGGATCAGCCCACGATCGACGGGCTGAACACCTACTTCGTGGTGAAGGCCGCTCGAGACATCGGGCTGAAGGTCGTGCTGTCCGGAGTCGGTGGGGACGAACTGTTCGGCGGGTATGGCTACTACCGGAGGATTCCGCGGCTCGTCCGGTGGGGTTCTGTGCCGGCGCGCGTACCCGGGCTCGGCAAGGTCGCCCGTGTGCTCAGCCGTCCGATCGCCGCGATGCTTGGAAAGCCCAAGAGCGCGTCGCTTCTGGAGATGTCAACCGACTCGGCGTCGGCGTATCTGCTGCGCCGGGGACTGATGCTGCCATGGGAGCTGCCGAGCGTGTTGGATCCTGAGGCAGCGGCAGAGGGGCTGGCGGAACTCAACGTGTTCGAGTCCATGCGGCGGAGCATCCGAGGGATTCGCAGCGTTGATCAGCAGGTGCGGTCCCTTGACTTCACCTTCTACCTGCGGAACCAGTTGCTGAGGGACTCCGACTGGGCCAGCATGGCACACTCAGTGGAGCTGCGTACCCCACTGGTGGATGCATGGCTCCTGCGTGACATCATGCGACTTCGGACGCTGGGCCTGCGGGCGTCGAAGGCTGACTTTGCGCGCGCTGCCAACCCCAAGATCTACGAACTCCTTCAGAGCCGCCCGAAGACGGGGTTCTCGATCCCCGTGACCCAGTGGATGCCGCCGGAGCTGCGGGCGACCGCGGGCCGGGCGAACCCCTATCGCATTTGGGCCAAGTACGTCCTTCAGCGGTTTGAGGCGGGCTGACGGGGCGGGGTCACCGGACCCCGGACGCGGCCTCTTCAGCCCCAAAGCACCCCAGATCTAACGGACAGGGTGGGATTCGAACCCACGATACGGTTACCGGTATACAGCATTTCCAATGCTGCTCCTTCAACCGCTCGGACACCTGTCCAGAACGCAGGAGTCAAGCGCGCGCGGAAGGGTGAGGGGGGCGCTGGCCTGTCGGGGCGGAGCCATGCCTGAAGTTCCGCGATCGGCTCGCTGCCGGTGGCGAGCACATAGGGCTTCTTGCCCTTCAGCAGCGGCTTGAGCCTTCGCGACATTTGGCGCCACCACCAAGTGGGGTAGTGGAGCCAGATCGACGGGGAGTCTTCGGGCACGCCGAACGCGTAGGACAGCACCGTGCGCGGAGGGCACGCGGCCGAGAGCAGGATGCGCAGCCGCGCAAGGCTTGAGCGCGCTTCGCGGAGGTCGCGCAGCACGGCGGCGTCGTTGCCGGCGCGGCCGTGCCGCAGCATGAGCAGGAGGGCTAGTTGTTGGATGGGTTGTGGAGGGGCGGCGGGGTCGGGCGTGTGCGGCGCGGGTGCGGCGGTGTCGGTGCCCCAGTACTCGCGCAGCAGCGCGAGCGCGAGGTCGAAGCCGCGGGCGTATCCCATCTGCTCAGTGCGGCGCCGCAGCGCGGGCCAGTCGATGTGTGCGTGAGCGGCCAGGAACCCAAGGTCACTCAGCAGCAGCGGGCCGTTCGACAGCGCGTGGTCGTACACCGCGTGCACCACGATGTGGATGAGCTGGTCCTGCGCGCTTGGCGCCATGATGGGCGTGCCGCTGAGTGTGCCGCTGATGCAGCGCGACCAGAATGTGGGGTCGTCGGCGAGGTCTTGCCCCGGCTGGTGGTCATGATCGAGGTGCAGCGCGCGGCGGTGGAGCTCCACCATCACGGTGCCCGCAAAGAGCGGCGGCAGGTGCTGCGACGATTCCTACATCGATTCTGGCATCACCTCGAAGCGGCGGAGGGTGCTCAGCCCGCCTGCGATGAGCGCCGCGCGCGCATCCGTCAGCCGCTCTGGCGGGATCAGGATGTCCAGGTCGCGCAGCGGGCGCAGCGCGGGGTGCGGGTACACGCAGTACGCCAGGTACGCGCCCGGGAGGAACACGTG
>Ga0194131_10003857_pt1 | contig 23184 bp, 20 predicted proteins | sample TA2KigO120mmetaG_FD_148631 | JGI IMG/M metagenome (GOLD analysis project Ga0194131, IMG submission 148631) | Freshwater microbial communities from Lake Tanganyika, Tanzania - TA2015053 Kigoma Offshore 120m | ecosystem: Environmental > Aquatic > Freshwater > Lake | place: Tanzania: Lake... | reverse complement strand
CCATCGTGATGCCCGCCGAGGGGCCGTCCTTGGGGATGGCGCCTTCGGGGACGTGCACGTGGATGTCGATCTTGGAGTGGAAGTCCTCGGCCAGGTTCAGCTCGTTGGCCTTGGAGCGGACGTAGCTGAGCGCGGCCTGCGCCGACTCCTGCATCACGTCGCCGAGCTTGCCGGTGAGGGTGAGCTTGCCCTTGCCGGTCATGAGCGTCGCTTCGCTGACGAGCAGCTCGCCGCCCACCTCGGTCCAGGCGAGGCCGGTGGCGATGCCCACCTCGTTCTGCTCCTCGGCCATGCTCGGCCGGAAGCGCGGGACGCCCAGGTACTCGGTCACCTTCTCCGCGGTGATCTCTTCCTTGAACTGTTTGCCCTCGACGACGACCTTGCGCGCCACCTTGCGGCAGATCGAGGAGATCTCGCGCTCCAGGTTGCGGACGCCCGCCTCGCGCGTGTAGCGCTGGATGATCGTCTGGATCGCATCCTCGTGGATGACGATGTTCTGCTGGGTCAGGCCGGCACCCTCGATCGCCTTCGGCGCGAGGAAGCGCTTGGCGATCTCCGTCTTCTCCTGCTCGGTGTAGCCGGCGAGCTGCAGGACCTCCATGCGGTCGCGCAGCGCCTGCGGGATGGTGTGCAGGACGTTGGCGGTGCAGATGAACATCACGTTCGACAGGTCGAACTCGACGTCCAGGTAGTGATCGAGGAAGGCGTTGTTCTGCTCGGGGTCGAGCACTTCCAGCAGCGCCGCCGACGGGTCGCCGCGGAAGTCCATCGACATCTTGTCCACTTCGTCGAGCAGGAAAACCGGGTTGAGCGTGCCGGCCTTCTTCATCATCTGGATGACCTGGCCGGGGAACGCGCCGATGTAGGTGCGGCGGTGGCCGCGGATCTCGGCCTCGTCGCGCACGCCGCCGAGCGACAGGCGGACGAACTTGCGGTTCATCGCGCGCGCGATCGACTTGGCGAGCGAGGTCTTGCCGACTCCGGGCGGTCCCGAGAACGTCAGGATCGTCGCCTTCGGCTTCTTCACGAGCGAGCGGACGGCGAGGAACTCGAGGATGCGGTCCTTGATCTTCTCCAGCCCGTAGTGATCCTCGTGCAGCACCGACTCGGCGTGCTTCAGGTCGCGGTTCTCGCGCGTCTTCTTGTACCAGGGGACGGCGATGAGCCAGTCGAGGTAGTTGCGCGAGACGGTGGCTTCCGCCGACATCGGCGGCATCGCCTCGAGGCGCTTCAGCTCCTGGACGGCCTTTTCCTCGACCTCCTTGGGCATCTTCGCCTGTTCGATCTTCTTCTTCAGCTCGTCGATCTCGTTGCCCTTGTCGTCCTTGCGCCCCAGCTCCTTCTGGATCGCCTTCATCTTCTCGTTGAGGTAGTACTCCTTCTGCGCCTTCTCCATCTGCTTCTTGACGCGAGACTGGATGCGGCGATCGACCTGGAGCTTGTCCACCTCGATTTCGAGGATCCCGGCGATGCGGTTGAGGCGCTCGAGCGGCGAGATGATCTCGAGCAGGTTCTGCTTCTCGTCCACGCCCACGAGCAGGTGGGCGGCAATCGTGTCGGCGAGCTTGCCCGGGTCGTCCACGCGGACGGCGGCGATCATCGCGTCGTAGTGCAGGTTGTTCGAGAGCTTGACGTACTGCTCGAACAGCGAGACGACGCGGCCCATGGTCGCCTCGACGTCGCCGGCGGCCTCCTTCTGCTTCGGCAGCACCTTGACGACGACGCGGTAGAAGCCCTTGTCTTCCTTCCACTCGACGGCGCGCGCGCGGTCCACGCCCTCGACGAGCACCTTGATGTTGCCGTCCGGCAGCTTCAGGCTCTGGACGACGTTCGCCACGCAGCCCATCGTGTAGACGTCGTCCGGGCGCGGATCGTCCACGGAGGCGTCGTGCTGGGCGGCGAGGAAGATGCGCTTGTCCTTGAGCAGCGCGTGTTCGAGGGCCCGCGTCGATGACGGCCGCCCGATGACGAACGGCATCATCATGTGGGGGAAGACCACCACGTCCCGGAGCGGGACGATGGGCAGGGTTTCGTAGACTTCCATCAGATCCTTGGCTCGGTAGGGGCACGGCGCCGCCGTGCCCCTACGTCATCCGGCCTTTTCTATGAGTGTAATGGATTTGTCCTTGGCCTCGACGATCTCGCGGGTCACGACGACCTCGCGCAGCTTCTTCTGGCCGGGCACCGAGTACATCAGGTCGAGCATCAGGTCCTCGATGATCATGCGCAGCCCGCGCGCGCCGATCTTGCGCGTCAGCGCCGACTCGGCAATCGCCTCGAGGGCGTCATCGGTGAACCGCAGCTTGACGTTCTCGTACTCGAACAGCTTCTGGTACTGACGCGTGATGGCGTTGCGGGGTTGCGTCAGGATCTGGACGAGCGCCGGCTTGTCCAGCTCGTGGAGGGTGCCGACGACGGGGAGACGGCCGACGAACTCGGGGATGAGGCCGTACTTGATCAGGTCTTCCGGCTCGACCTCGGCCAGCGTGGCGCCGACCTCGCGCTTCTGCACGGACTTGACGTCCGCCTTGAAGCCGAGCGTCTTCTTGCCGACGCGCCGCTCGATGACCTTCTCGAGGCCGACGAACGCGCCGCCGCAGATGAAGAGGATGTTGGTCGTGTCGATCTGGAAGAACTCCTGGTGCGGGTGCTTGCGGCCGCCCTGCGGCGGGACGTTGGCCACCGTGCCTTCCAGGATCTTCAGCAGCGCCTGCTGGACGCCCTCACCCGACACGTCGCGCGTGATCGAGGGGTTCTCGTCCTTGCGGCAGATCTTGTCGACCTCGTCGATGTAGATGATGCCCTGCTGGCACTTCTCGATGTCGCCGCCGGCCGCCTGCAGGAGCTTGAGGATGATGTTCTCGACGTCCTCGCCGACGTAGCCCGCCTCGGTGAGCGTCGTCGCGTCGACGATGGTGAAGGGGACGGAGAGCAGCTTGGCCAGCGTCTGCGCGAGCAGCGTCTTGCCGGTGCCGGTCGGGCCGATGAGCAGGATGTTCGACTTCGTCAGCTCGACGTCGTTGCGGCTGCGCGGCTGCTTCTGGATCTCGATGCGCTTGTAATGGTTGTAGACGGCGACGGCCAGCTTCTTCTTGGTCCGCTCCTGCCCGATGACGTACTCGTCGAGGAACTTCTTGATCTCGGGCGGGGAGGGCAGCGAGCTGCGCACGCCGCGGTTCTCGAAGCGGTTGTCGTCGGCGATGATGTCGTTGCACACCTCGACACATTCATCGCAGATGAACACCGTCGGGCCCGCAATGAGCTTCCTGACGTCGTTCTGATCCTTGTTGCAGAACGAGCAGCGGAGAATCTCAGTCTCGCCGTTCTTTTTGACCATATGCGTCTGGCCGGGATACCCCGATGTTACACCCGTTTCCGGATGACGTCATCGATAATCCCGTATTCCTTTCCCTGGTCCGCGGACATGATGTAGTCGCGCTCCGTGTCTTCCTGGATGCGCTTGAACGGCTGTCCGGTGTGGTGCACGAGAATCTCGTTCAGCCGCTCCCGCATGCGCAGGATTTCACGCGCGTGGATGTCGATGTCCGTCGCCTGACCGGCCAGCCCCTGCATCAGCGGCTGGTGGATCACGATGCGCGAGTTCGGCAGCGAGAAGCGCTTGCCCTTGGCGCCGGCCGAGAGCAGCACCGCCGCCATCGACGCCGCCTGCCCGATGCACACGGTCTGCACGTCGGGCTTGATGAACTGCATCGTGTCGTAAATGGCCAGACCCGCCGTAATGGACCCGCCAGGACTGTTGATGTACATCATGATGTCCTTGTCCGGATCCTCGGCCTCGAGGAACAGCATCTGCGCAATCACCAGGTTCGCAATCGAGTCGTCGATCGGCGTTCCGATGAAGATGATGCTGTCCTTCAGCAGCCGCGAGAAGATGTCGTAGGCCCGCTCGCCGCGGTTGGTCTGTTCGACCACCATCGGCACCAGCTGGGCGTAGCTCCCGTGCGTCATGTGCGTTCTAGCGTGCGTCGCGCGTCGTTCGTTGTCGAGTGGTGAAGCGGATCGGCGTGCTGCTGGTGGGCGTTAGTCGCTGGTCATCTTAGCACGCGACATTGCCAAGTCAACCGCCTTCTCCCGCCGTAAACCCGCATAAAGCCGCGAGATCCCGCCCTCTTTCTCGAGCTGCGCACGGAGTGCCGCCGGAGCCTTTCCTGCCCGCGCCGCGAACTGCTCGATCTCTTTATCGACATCTTCCGGCGTAACCGTAATCTGCTCCCGCCGGGCGACTTCGTCCAGCACCAGGGCGCTCGCCACGGCCGAGCGGGCGGGCTCCCGCTGCGCTTCCCGGAACTCGGCCCAGTCGATGCCGGCATGCCGGGGGTCGACGTTCTGGGACATCAGCTGCCGGGCGAATTCCTCGAGGCGCCGGTCCATCTCCCGGTCCACGAGGGAGGCGGGGAGATCAAAGGCGATCCGCTGCGAGAGCTGTCGAAGCAGGTCGGTCCGCACCTGCCGCCGGCCCTTTTCTTCCGCCTCCGCCTGCATGTCGCTGCGCACCCTGTCCCGGAGCGCCGCGAGGGACTCGAAGTCGCCCACGTCCTTGGCGAACTCGTCGTCGAGCTCGGGAAGCGTCTTGGTGTGAAGACTCTTGAGCGTGACCGAGTAGGTCACCTCTTTATCCGCCAGCTCCGGCGACGGGTAGCTGGCCGGGAAGTGGATCGTAAAGGTCTTTTCCTCGCCGATGTTCATGCCCACGAGGTTGGCCGCGAACCCGGGGGGATTGGCGGGCGAGGTCATGTCCACGGAGATGTCGTGGTGATGCTCGAGCTCCCGGCCCGGCATCGTCCTGTGAAGATCGACGAGCGCGGTGTCGGACTCGGACACGGGACGGCTGTCCACCGTCTCGTACTTCGCCGCGCGCTCGCGCAGGTGCTTCATCGTCTCGTCGACCATCTCCTCGGTCACCTCGGCTTTCGCCGGGCGGAGCGTGACGGACGAGAGGTCGCCCGGGTCGAACGGCGGAACGGTCTCGATGGCCGCCGTGAAGCGCAGCGGCTGCCCTTCCTCGAGCGCGACGTCCTTGATGTTCGGCGTGTCCACGGGCTCGATGCCGCGCTCCTGCAGCGCCTCCTCGATGGCGCGCGGGATGAGCCCGTGCATCACGTCGTGCATGATCTCGTTCCTGAAGCGCTGCTTGATGACGGTCTGCGGCACTTTCCCCGGGCGGAAGCCGGGGAGCTTCGCCTGCTTCGTGTAGCCGCGCGCGATCCGATCGATCTCGGCGTCCACCACGTCGCTCGGGATCTCGATCGTGATCGTCTTCTGCGTCTCGGTGACGTCGGTCAGCTCGGTTTTCATTTGTGATTTGCGACGTGCGATTTGCGATCGCTGACCAATGATTCCACGAGCGCCGGGTCGGGGGCTACGTAGAACTGGTAGGAAAAGCGCCTGGTGTCCCGGGGCGCCTTTCGTGGGATTTCCGCCGCGTGCGCGCCGCCGCGGTTGAGGAACACGAGCGCGGTGTTGGGCTCGAAGGCGACCGCCTTCACTTCCGTGCAGGTGTAGCCGTGCTCACGGGGATAAAAGGTGTTGGTGCGGTCCACGACGATCGGCCGGTCCACCGCGAACAGCTGAGTTCCGTAGGCGGTGTCGTCGCCCGGGCGGGCGAAGTACAGCAGGCACGTGAACGCCACGCGATGCGGGTCCAGATGGGGCTCGAGCTTGTAGCCCGGCCGCCGCAGCATCAGCCGCCCCGCGCTCGGCCCGTGCTCGAGCGCGGCGACGAGCGGCCCGACCGAGGGGCCGTACTCGGTGGCATACACCTTTTCCATGTACGGCCGCATCCGGGCGAGGAGCGCGGGCGTGAGGATCCGCGGAATCGCCACCACTTCGAGAAACTCCAGCGCGCGCCGCGTCCACACCGGCGCGGTGTCCATCTGCCGGATCTTCAGGTTCTGCTTGTCCTTGTCCGGAAAGAACTCGTCGGACGGAATCGCCTCGAGCAGCGCGGCATACGTGTCGGCCGGCCACAGATCGCGCAGCACCGCGTGCGGCATGGGGTCGTCGTCGAACTGCGCCCCGGCGAACGAGCGCGCGATCGAGGCTTCGATGCGCGAGGGATCCAGGGTCGCCTCGAGCGCGTCCCAGCGCCCGCGCTGCGCCTGGTCGATCGCAATCACCGATCGCAGCTGGCGTGTCTCGCGCTCCAAGGCGCGCAGCTCCTCGACCAGGCCCGGTACGGACGCCTGCACGTCGTCCACCGATGTCTTCAGGCCGTCGACGGTGCGCTGCAGGACGCTCAGGTGCTTGCGGGGCTCGGCGGCGTCGCTGCGCCAGCTGTCGCGCAGGTACTTATAGATGCCGAGCCGGTGAAACGCGCTGATGAGGATTGAATTCAAAAGGTGCAAGCAGTTGTCCGGCCCTTCGACTCGCTTCGCTCGCTCAGGCATCCTTCGCCTCGGCTTGTCCTGAGCGAGGGAGCGAAGCGACCGAGTCGAAGGATGCGAAAGGAGGGACTCGAACCCCCATACCCTTTCGGGTACCAGATCCTAAGTCTGGCGCGTCTGCCAGTTCCGCCACTTTCGCCCGTCTTCAGCCTAACAGGCGCCCGGGCCGGCCGCAATGTGGACGATAGTCCATTTGAGGTATCCTCCGCACCCTCTATGATTTCAACCATGCCGACCTCGCCCCATCCGCTGCTCAGGACCATCGGCCACACCATTCGTGCTCACCGGCTGGACCGCGGCCTGTCGCAGGAATCGCTCGCCGATCGCGCGAACATCGATCGGTCGTACATGTCCGGCATCGAGCGGGGGCTCAGGAACCTCTCCATCCTCAACATCGCGCGTATCGCGTCGCGTCGGCGCTGGACGTCTCGATCCGGGACCTCGTCGGTCAAGTCGAGGTGCGCCGCCTCGACGAGACGGAGGAATCACTGGAGGCCCTGCGGTCCCGTCGCAGGATCCCGACGCCGCCCGCGGAGGCGTGGGAGCCGGGTCGGTATCTGTCGCTCGGCTAGCCCGCCTGCCCGGGGAGGCGCCGCCACTCCTCGTCGGTGTCGAGGATCGCCCACAAGTACTGGTCGACGTAGCGGTTCTCGCGCCAGAAGGCATCGCGGAGCCGCCCTTCGCGCCGCATCCCGATCTTCCGCAGCGCCGCGTTGCCCTTGGGGTTGTCCACGGCGGCGCGCGCCTCGATGCGGTGCGTCTTGACCACGCGAAACGCGAAATTGAAGAGGAGGTGCGCGGCCTCCGGAAAGATCCCGAGGCCCCAGAGGCGCGGGGCGATCACGTGCCCCAGCTCGCAGCGGAGGAACCCGGGCTGCATCTGCCGCAGCTCGAACGCGCCGACCGCATGCACTTCACCGGTCGGGACGAGGCCGTAGCAGATGTACTTGCCCGTCTCGCGTTCGGCGGCCGTCCACTCGATGAACTGCTCGAACGCCGCCACCGACGGCGGCGGCGACCACATGAAAGGCCTGACCTCGGGCTTCGTCAGCTCCTCGAAGAGGGACGGCGCGTCTGATTTCTGGAGCTCGCGGAGCACCAGGCGTTCGCCGGTGAGCGTGGGAAGGCCGTGTCGCCAGTCAGCGGGAATCGTCGGTGTTCCCCCAGGCACCCGTGTTGCCCCACACCATCGTGTCTTCGTTGCCCCACACCATGGTGTCGTCGTTACCCCAGACCATCGTGTCGTCGAGGTTACCCCAGACCATGGTGTCGTCGTCGTTGCCCCAGACCATGGTGTTCCCCCAGACGATCGTGCTCGCCCAGACGTCTATGTTGCCCCAGACCATGGTCTGATCGGCCACCGTGGCCTGGTTCCACGGCCAGCTCACGCCCTCGATCGTGGTGGCGGGAATCAGTTGTGAGGCGGCACCGTCGATCGACGATCCCGTCGATGCGACCGCGGTCATCAGCTCCAGCGCGCCCGATGCGTTGACTGCGCCGTGGCCCTGCGTCAGGCGATCGACGCCGGAGAGCGGCAGCGCGCTGTAGGCCAGGATCTGCTTCACCGTGGCGGGCGCCGGCGCGGCGCCCGCGATGCTGCGGCCCGCCTCGATCAGCAGCGCCGCGACGCCGCTGGTGACGCCGGCCGCCATGCTGGTGCCGCTCAGACGAAGGAACTTCGCGGTGCCGTTCGTCGTCGCGACGCGGCGCTCGGGATGGCGCAGGTACAGGGTGCTGCCGACAGCCGCGTCGGAGACGAGGTTGTGCCCGGGAGCCACGACGTCCGGCTTGGCGTACGCGTCGTACCACGTCGGTCCTCGCGAACTGTAGGCGGCCACGAAGTCGTCTTCGAGTCGCGCGGTATTCATCGTGTCGAGCGCGCCCACGGTGATCGCGGAGGGCGCGTTCGCCGGGCTCAGAATCCCCGCGTACCCCGGCAGGCCATTCTCGAGCGATCGTCCGACGTTCCCGGCCGCGACCACGACGACGATGCCGGCGCGGACGGCCGCTTCCACGGCCTGCACCAGCGGATCGCTCCCGGCCGGCTCCAGAATCGCGTGTCCGAGGGACAGGTTGAGGACGTCCACGCCGAGCGCCTCCCTGTTGAGCGTGGCGAACTCGATGGCGGCGATCACGTCGCTCGTGTACCCCAGCCCCTGGCTGTCGAGCACCCGCAGGCTGATGATGCGCGCCTCGGGCGCCACTCCGGCGTACGCGCCGTTGGACAGCGCGCCCTTGCTGCCGATGAGGCCCGAGACGTGGGTGCCGTGCCCGTAGTCGTCCTGAGCGTTGGCGACCTGCGCCGTGAAGTCATAGAACGTGAGGCGTGAGAAGTCGCCGTTGCGCTTCAGGCCGGAATCGATGACGGCAATGCCGACGCCCGAGCCCGTCCACGCTGTGTCCGCCAGCCCGAGCGAGGCCGCGACGGCATTCGCGGCGCCTGCGCCGCCGTTTCCGGCCAACGCATGCCCCTTCACCCGCACATCGGTCGAGATGCGGACGACGGCCGGGTCGGCCTCGAGCGCCGCGAGGTCGCGGACCCGGATGTAGGCGGCCACGAATCGCGACCCGATGCGGCGCCCGCGCTGGCGCAGCTTCTTCTCGACGCCCGCCGCGCCTCCGGGCTGCGTGGTGATGATGACCCGCACCCATCGCGATCCCGGCGACTGTAGATACGCATCACGCTTGGACGCCGGCCGCTCGGCCTGCAGCGCGCCGTCGGCGGCAAGCAGGGCACAGCAGGCCACGACCACGGACACGACAAGGCGACGACGGATGCGCATCGACGTTGGCAACAGCACCTCCACGGACGGCCTGTATGGTAGGTGTCCGGCTTACAGACGGGTCCACGGACTAAAGTCCACATCCGTTGACGATCGTCGCTGGCACGAGCGTGTGACTATCGTCTGTCGTGTTTCTGCCGAATCTGCCCGATGCTCTTGGCCGGTCGCCATGCTGTTCCGGTCCGTTCTCGCCGCCGTCGACTTTTCCACGAGCTCGCGCGCCGCGCTGGCGTTCGCCGCGCGTCTCGCGCGCGCGCACGGCGCGCGGCTGCACGTGCTCTACGCGCAGGATCCGACGCTGATCACCGTTGCGCGCGCGGCGGGCATCGATCTTCACCGGGAGGCGCTCGATCATCTCGAGGCCTTCGTGGCGGCGACGCAGGACGCGGCCCGGTGCAAGGCGCACCTGCACGTGGTCTTCGGGGCGCCGGCAGTGGCGATCTGCCGGGAGGCGCGCCATGACGGGGCCGACGTGATCATCGTCGGCAGCCGCGGTCTGTCCGACTCCCCGCACGTGACGCTCGGCGCGACGGCCGAGCATGTGCTGCGCTGCGCGAATCGGCCCGTGCTGGTGCTCCCGCACGCCGGGGTCCCGAAGGCCGCGCGGCGGCCGGCCCGGCGGTCGGTGTCGTCGCGCCTGCCGCGCACCCAGGCGGCCGAGATCACCCCGAGACACGCATAAGTTCGCCAAAGTCCCTCATGGTACGGTATATACCTAAGAATAGGTTATGCCGAAGGCCTCTCCGGGCGACCGCGGCTTCTCGCTGCTCGAGATGGTCGTGGCCCTCGCGGTGCTGGTGGCCGTCGTCGCCTTCCTCGCGCCGACGCTGCTGTCCACGGTGGAGTCGACGCGCTCCGACGCGACGCTCGCCGAGATGGCGCAGATCTACGAGGCCATCGTCGGCGACCAGCGCGAGCGCTTCGGCTACGTCGGCGACGTCGGCACGTACCCGGCCAGTCTCGCCGATCTGGTCATCTCCAACAGCGCCACGGGGTGGAGAGGACCGTACCTGGGTAACGCGAACGTCGTCAGCAGCCTGCTGACGGATCCGTACGGGCGGCCGTACGAGTACTACCTGGTGTCGGGGATCTCGGGGTCCGATCAGCTCGCCATCATCAGCCGCGGTCCTGACGGCCTCTCGACGAACACCGCGGCCAACCCGAATGCGGCGGCCAACTTCACCGGGACGGCGCCGAGTAATGCCGCCTATGTCTCGGGCGCGAACAACGCGGACAACCTGGTGTACCCCGCGGCGAGCGCCGGCAACGCCAACGCCCTCAACGTGGACGTGCTGGCGACGCTGGCGCTGAACATCCAGAACTTCGACTCCAACTCGCTGGTCAACGCGTTCGTGCCCGCGTGCCCGAACCTCTACCGCGTGACCGTGACGTCGCAGACACGCGGCACCGCCGAGGTGTCGGACCTCGGGTATGCGCCCGGTTTTCAGGTGGACGTGCCGCAGGGCATCTACCAGGTGCTCGTCACGGCCCAGAACATGGCGGCCGCCCCGTTCAACGAGCGGGTCACCGCCATCCCCGGCCAGACGCTGACGCGCTCGCCGAACATCACCGGCCTCGACTCGAGCGGCACCGACCAGTTCGTGCTGACGGTCACCAACAAGCAGCCCTCGGAGGCGATCGAGATCTACCAGTTCGCCTCGGAGGTGAACGCGACCGACGGCAGCGGGAGCCTCGCCGCGAACGCGACCAAGACCTACAACCTGCGCGCGTGCGCGCAGATCTTCTTCAAGAAGCAGGGCGCGACGACCATCCGCGACCAGATGATCATGCCGTGGGGCAACGCCGCGAAGCTCGTGGGCGCCAATGCCGCCACGCTGACCGTCACCAACAACTACAACCTGCCGAACCAGTCGGACACGATCAAGATCTACAACAACGACATCTTCATCGGCGACGTGCGCGACGGCCGGACCAGGAGCTTCACCGTGGGCCTGACGGCCGGCGACGTCATCAAGGTGCTGAACGTCAACAACGCGCAGGTGGGCCCGCTGCTGACGCTGGTGAGCGGCGCCAACGCCCTCACCGTCAACTGATGCGGTCGAGCCGCGGCTTCGCCCTGTTCGGCGTGCTCGTCGTCCTGGCCGTGATCGCGATGGGCCTCAGCGTCATGGTCGTCCTGGCCGACCGCCTGCTCGACGAGGACCGCGTGGCTGCGGTGACGGGCGAGCTGGAGGAGATTTACCGGGCCGTCGTCGGCAACCAGCGCGACACGTTCGGCTACATCGGCGAGATCGGCGCGTACCCGGCCAGCCTGCACGACCTCGTGGTCAATCCGGGCAACGCGGGCTGGCGGGGTCCCTATCTGCGCGACCCGCGGGTCGGCGGCGGCATGCTCCTCGACCCGTGGGGCCAGCCGTACGAATACTGGGTCGTCGACGGCGTGGCCACCTCCGATCGGCTGGCCATCGTCAGCCGCGGCGCCGACGGGCTGTCCACCAACACGGCGGCGGACCCGAACATCCGCACCAGCTACACCGGCGTGGAGCCGTATCAGGCGGCATATTTCTCCGACCCGAAGAACGCCGACAACGTGGTGTTCCCGAGGCCCGACGCGAGCCGTGCGGACACGCTGAACGTCAACACCGACAGCAGCCTGAACATCGCCATCAACAACTTCGACTCGAATTCGCAGGTGAACGCGTTCGTGCCGGCGTGTCCCAACCTGTTCACGATCACCGTGCAGAACACGTCCCGCGAGACCAACGAGGTCAATGCGGTCGGCTACGCGCCCGGCTTCCAGGTGACGTTGCCGCAGGGCACCTACCGGGTGTTCGTCACCTCGGTGGTGCTGCCCACGCCTCCCGTCAACGACCGCATCGTGGTGTTCCCGGTCGTGCCCGTCTACCGGACGTACAACGTCACGGGACTGGACAGCAGCGGCACGGATCAGTTCGTCCTCACGATGACCAACAAGTACCCGGTCGACGACATCGTCGTCGCCCAGTTCGGGTCGAACCAGGCGACGCTCAACCCGAACGAAACCGAGGCGATCCCGATCAAGGCCTGCGCGACGGTGAACGTGAAGATCGGCGGCTCGGTCGTCGAGTCGTTCACCATGCCGTACGGCAACTTCTCGAAGATTGCGGGCGCCACGGCGGCCGCGATCACCATCGACAACAACCTCAACGTCACGGTGAACGTCTACCGGAACGGCCTGTTCATCGGCGACATCAAGAAGAACAAGGTGAAGACGTTCAGCGACGACCTCGTGGCCGGCGACCTCATCACGGCGACGCGCGCCGACAACGGCGTGCTCGTCAAGACGGTCACGCTCGTCGCGGGCAGCCAGACCGCGGCGGTGCCCTGATCTCAGTGCACGTCGGCGACGGTGCCGAGGTAGACGTCGACCATCCGCTGCATGCGGCTCGCCACGAAGGTCTTGAAGGTCCTGTCGCTGGTGATGGCCCGCACCGCACGGCCGTCCACGGTGCTGGAGACGTGCGCGACCCGGACTGCGTGAATGCCCTGTGTCAGCGAGAACGAGAACCCGCCGCGCTCCGGGTCCATCCGGCGGGTCTGACGGATCTCGCGCCCGTTGCTGGTGCCGTACACCGTCACCTCGACCCCTTCGGGATTGGGCGAGCGGTTCACCCACACGGTCAGCAGCAATGTCCCGCTGGTCTCGACCGGGTCGGCAGGGGCCACGATGTCGTCGCGGGTGCCGAGCACGCCGTCGGGGCCGCCGCTCCGCACCTGCCCGCGGCCCGTCCGGCCGTCGGCCGTGCCACGCCGGCCGCCCCACTCCAGCGCCTGCCCCCACTCGTCGGTGAAGGTATCGCGGGGGAACAGGCCGCGGTTCACGTACGGCCCCCACCAGCCCATGCCGACGTTGGCCGTGTGGTCGTTGGTGTAGACCGGCACCGACGGCGGCTGGCGGACGAGGTCGGTCAACGCCTCGGGCACGTCGCCGACGTCGCCGACGTACCCGAACGTCCCCTTGACGACGTCGCCGTACACGCCGGTGGCGATGGCGGTGAGCCGCTCGGTGGTCCGCACGCCGGGTTCGGCGGTGGTGCGCTCGCCGAGGGCCGCGCCGAGGACCGCCACGGTCAGCGCGATCGCGACGGTGAGGGGCGCCAGGATGAGACGACGAGGGGCCATGACCGGAGACGAGGGCAGTATATACCTAATAACAGGGTATACCCCGTCCGGACGGCCTTGTAGGGTATCGTCTCCGTCCGTGGGCCGACCGTCTCTCTCGCCCGCCGACCTGGTCAACGGCCTGGGCGACCTCGTCCTGGTGCTCGATCGCGATCAGCGCGTCACCGCCGCCTACGGCCGCTGGATCCGCGCGCGCCGCGTGCGCGCCACGCAGTTCGTCGGCAGGAAGGTCGCCGAGATCTGGCCGGCGGATGTCGCGGCCTTTCACGGCGCCATGAACGCGCGCGCGCTGGACGGCCAGGTCGTCGTCTACGACTGGGAATACCCGGTGCCGGGCAGCGGGCACCGGATGATGACCGTGATCTGCCCGATCTACGGCGACTCGCCGCAGGCGGTCACCGGCATCGTGCGGACGGCCACCGAGCTGGACGCGGCGGTGCGGCCGACGACGACGCACACCGTGCAGCTCGCGCTGCGCCGGACGGACCGGGGCGATGCCGCGCCGCCGGCGGGGAAGCTGCACCTCTCGAAGCGCGTCCAGACGCTCGTGGTCCGGCTGTCGCCGCGTGAGCGCCATATCGTGGCGCTGATGCTCGATTCCGCGCGGCCGGCGCAGATCGCGCGCGGCCTCGAGCTCAGCATCCACACCGTCCGGCAACACCTGAAACACATCCTGAAGAAGGCCGGCGTGCACTCGCAGCAGGAGCTCCTGGATCTGCTGCGCGGTGGCGACGGCGTCGGCTAGCCGGCGAAGTCCCCCGATCACGATTTAGTTAGTGAATACCCTAATTTGGGGTATACTGGCGCGCGCGCGGCCCTCCGTGTGCGTTTCTGTCAGGGCGTGCGCGTGGCCCGCGATTTGCCCCTGGCGCCATCGTGATCCCCGACGACTCCGGTTACTCGCTCATCGAGCTGATGATCGTCGTCGGCCTGATCGGCACCGTCGCCGCCATCGCCACGATCACCATCGGCGCCGCCCGTCCCGGGTTCCAGGCGGACGGCGCGATGCGCGTCGTGATTGCCGAGATCACCGCCGCCCGCGAGACCGCCCTCGCCCAGCGCCGCTTCGTGCGCGTGGACTTCACCGGCGCCGATTCGCTCGCCGTGACGCGCGTCGAGTATCCGTCCGGCGAGACGCCGCTGCGGAGCGCCGGGCTCGAGAGCGGCATCGAGTTCGGGCTCGTCGACGAGGCGGGCGACACCCCCGACGGCTTCGGGATCGACGCCGCGAACCCCGACAGCCTCCTGTTCAACGCCGACGGCATGCTCGTCGACGACAGCGGCAACCCGATCAACGAAAGCATCTTCCTGCTGCGCCCCGGCATGCCGGGCACGCTCCGGGCGGTGACGGTCCTCGGCTCCACGGGGCGCGTGCGCGGATACCGGTGGGTGGAAGGCGACCGATGGATGCGCATCTGAGGATTGCGCGAGGAACGCCGTTCCGGCGTTCCGATAGACAGAGCGAGGCCCCTCGACTGCGTCCGGGGCAGGCCCCTCGACTGCGCTCGGGGCAGGCCCCTCGACTGCGCTCGGGGCAGGCGGGGGTCACGCTGATCGAGACGCTGATCGCCATGCTCGTGCTGCTCGTCGGCGCGATCGGCCTGGCCGGCGCGTTCCTCTACGGGATCGATCGCACGACGAGCGCGCCGAGCGAGACGATTGCCACGCAGAAGGCCGCGGAGGCGATCGAGAGCGTGTTCGCCGCGCGCGACTCGCTGGCCGTCGACTGGGACGACCTGAAGAACGCCTCCGACGACGGCATCTTCCTCGACGGACCGCAGGACATGCACCTGCCCGGCCCCGACGCGATCCTCAACACCTCCGACGATCTCGTGCAGGACATCGAGCGCTACACGCTGCCGGGTCCGGACGGCGACCTGGCGACGACGGACGACAACGAGGTCGTCGAGCTGACCGGGTTCACGCGCGAGATCGCGATCTCGGAACTGTCCGCCGTCCTGCGCGAGATCACGGTGGTGATTACCTACCAGGCGGGCACCACCACCCGGACGTTCACCCTGACCGCCCTGATTTCGGCCTACGCATGACGACGATGACGCGCACGCAGGCGGACGCGGGCTTCACGCTCGTCGAGCTGATGATCGCCACGATGCTCACCGTCCTCGTGATGGGCGTGGCGTTCTCGACGTTCCAGAACGCCGCCGAGCTGAACCGGACGGTGATCGAGCTGACCGACCAGGGCCAGAACCTGCGCGCCGGCTCGAACCTGCTCATCCGCGACCTGCTGCAGGCGGGGCGCGGCCTGCCGACCGGCGGCATTGCCATCCCGTCGGGCGACGCTGCGGAAGACGTGTACCGGCCCGGCCCGGACGGCGAGGTCTACACCTTCGACAACACGACGCAGACCAACGTCATGGCCATCACCACGGGCGGGGGCCTGGGGCCGCTGGTGTCGAACCAGGCGACCGACATGATCTCGATTCTGATGGAGGACCCGTTCCTCGACTCCCTCGACGTCGTGGAGGCGGACGTGCCGGACGAGGACGCGCCGACGATCGCGGCGGACGGCGCGTCGATGGACGTCGGCGCCGAGACGACGTGGCTGGAAGGCGACGTCGAGAACGCGATCGTCGCCATCGGCGTGGGCGATCTCTTCTACTTCTCCGGCGGCGGCAGCGCGACGACGCTCCAGACCGTCACGAGAATCGAGGGGACGACCATCTATTTCGAGCCGGACGACCCGTTCAACTTCAACCAGCGCGACGCCACCGCGGGCACGATCACGCACGTCCTGGACGCGGCCGCCGGCTCGGACATCACGGTCGAGCGGGTGCTCATGTTTACCTACTGGGTCGAAGAGGACGACGGCGTGCCGCGGCTGATGCGCGCGGTCAACTTCAACACGCCGGCGGCCCTGGCCGGCGCCGTCGAGGACCTCACGATGAGCTACGACCTCGTCGACGGCGACGTGAACCCGGCCGGCGTGTCGGACCTGCCGTACGAAGAGGACGGCAAGACCTACACGGCCACGCAGATCCGCAAGGTCAACGTGGAGATCGGCGTGCGCTCCGAGAACATCTCCGCGCGCACGGGCGACTACGTCCGCAACCGCGTCTCCACGACGGTCAGCATCCGCAATCTCGCGTTCGTCGATCGCTACGGCACCGACGGCTAGTCCAGAGGACACCATGCACACGCAGAGCGACCGGGGCATCGCGCTCATCACGACGATGCTCATCATGATGCTCATGTCGGCGCTGCTCATCGGGTTCTCCGCGGCCATCACGGGCGACCAGCGCTACCGCCTCATCGACCGCGAGCGCGTGAACGCGTTCTACGCGGCGCAGTCGGGCCTGGAGAAGCTGAACGCGGAGCTCTCGCTGCTCTTCTTCCAGAACGTCTCGCCGAGCGACGGGCAGATCGAGGCGCTGGCGGAGGATCCGCCCGAGATCAGCGACATCACCTTCACCTCGTCCGGCGAGGGGGCGTACGGCGTCACGTTCGTGTCGTCGCCCGAGCCCGACACGATTTCGTCGGGCCCGTACGCGGGGCTGAAGGCGCTGAAGACGATCTACGACCTCGACGCCACCGCGCGCACGTCCGGCGGCGGGGAGGTGCACCTCACGCGCCGGGTCGAGACGGTGGCGATTCCGGTGTTCCAGTTCGGCATGTTCTCCGACGTGGACCTGAGCTTCCACGCCGGCCCGAACTTCAGCTTCGGCGGCCGCGTGCACACCAACGGGAACCTCTACCTGACCCACGGCAACGGCAACACGCTGACGCTGCCGGAGAAGGTGACGGCGGTCGGCGAGATCATCCGGCAGCAGCTCGTGAACGGCGTGACGATCGCGGCGGCCAGCCAGCAGGGGACGATCAGCATGGCGCGCGCGCCCGGCTCGTACCGGAACCTCGCCGCCAACGAGGGCAGCGTCCAGGACGGCCCCACCAGCGCCGAGAACGCGAACTGGCCGAACATCTCGCTCAGCACCTACAACGCGTACATCCGCGACGGCACGACCGGCGCGGAGGAGCTCACGCTGCCCCTGACGCTCGACGACATCGGCGGCACCAACGCCGACCTGGTGCTCCGTCCGGCGGCCGGCGAGGACGAGGACAACCCGGTGCTGCTGGCCGAGCGCCTGTTCACCAAGGCCAGCCTGCGCATTCTGCTGTCGGACACGGCGGCGGACATCTCCAGCCTGCCGGGCGTGACCGACGACGACCCGATCGCGCTCAGCGGCGACTGGACGACGACCCCGCCGGCCGGGTACACGGTCGATGCGACCCATCCGCCGATCGCGCTCTCGCCGACGCCGACCACCTGGGGCACCGTGTCGGGCACCGTGAGCGCCGGCAACAACCGCACGATCACGCTGTCGACGGCGATGCCGGCGGCGTGGTCGCCGCCGGCGATCTTCATCGACATCAACGGCGTCGGCTGGGACCAGATCACCTGCACCGGCCGCAGTACCAGCGGCACGCAGTTCACCGGCTGCCGGACGACCGGCAACTTCGTCCGCGTCGTGCGGAACAACGACGACGTGGGACTGGTCGCCGGCACGACGCTGACCGAGGTCAACATCGGCAGCAACGTCACCGTGCCGAGCTCCACGGACGCCACCGGGACGACCATCACCGTGGACAGCACGGCGTCGTTCTTCTCGACCGTGATCCAGTTCTGGGCCAACAACGAGCTGGTGACCTGCAACGGGCAGAACACGACGCAGCTCCTCGACTGCGACAATGCGCCGGCGCTGTCCACCGGCAGCACGCTCACCAACGGCTTCGTCTCGAACGCCGGCGTCGCCGTCATCGGCGGGTTCATCAAGATCGAGCTGCAGACCGCCGACGACGTGTGGGAGGACGTCACGCTCGAGATCCTCGACCACGGCTTCGCCGGGCCCAACCTGCAGGAGAACGGGATCGGCATCGTCTGTGCCGACCCGACCCCGGACGCCATCATCCGGCTGCAGCGGCTGCGCGACAACACGCAGACGTCCGGCACGTGCGCCTACGCGGCCAGTCAGACGCCCACCGACTACTGGCCCAACGCGCTCTTCGATCCGCGTGAGGGGCTGCAGCGCGACACCAGTCCGGGCACCACGACGGTGCCGCTCGGCGGCGTCATGCAGTACGTCACGCTCGACGTCGCCAACCTCAAGGAGTGGTTCGAGGGCGCCGGCGTCTACGCGATGGAGAGCGGCACCAGCGCGCTCACCGACAACGGCGGCTTCTCGGTCTACTTCTCGGACCGCCGCTCGAACCGCGACGCGAGCGACGAGGAGACCGGCGAGTACGGCTTCGAGGACGTGATCAACCCCGCGGACACCGGCGTGCCCAACGGCGATCTGGACGACGGCGAGGACGTCAACGAGAACGAGGCGCTCGACGTCTACGGCATGGTGGCGAGCTTCGACGGCGTGAGCGGCGCGGCGGCGCCGGGCGCGGTGGCGCCCTTTGACGAGGATGCGACGCCGCGGACCTACGTGAGCCGCAACGCGGCGCAGACGAGCCGGCAAATCCTCTTCCGCCGGGCGCTGAAGCTGATCAACGGCGGCCTCGGCAACGTCCCCCTGCCCGGCTTCACGGTCGTGTCGGAGAACCCGGTCTACGTGCAGGGCGACTTCAACGCCGACCAGACGGGATTCGTCGAGACCAACTCGGCGAGCGCGATCATCGCCGACGCGGTCACGCTGCTCTCGAGCAACTGGAACGACAACATGGCGTTCAGCTCGCCGTGGACACCGGGCAACCGTACGCGATCGACCAACTCGTACTATCGCTTCGCCGTGATCGCCGGGAAGAACCGCGCGTTCACGCGGCCGACCGTGGGCAGCCCGCCGCAGGACTTCGGGACCGACGGCGGCGCGCACAACTTTCTGCGCATGCTCGAGAGCGGCGGGACCGTGAACTACCGTGGATCGATCGCGACGTTCTACTACGCGCGCCAGGCGACCGGCGTCTACAAGTGCTGCACGACGGTGTACGGGGCGCCGACCCGGAATTTCGCGTTCGACAGCGACTTCCTGGATCCGGACAACCTGCCGCCGCTGACGCCGATGTTCCGCGACATCAACGCGCTCGGGTTCATCCAGGAGACGCGGCCGGGACGCTGAGTGCTATCATGCCGCCCGCCTATGTCCGACCAGTTCTTCGGCCTGTTCGAGCGGCGGCAGTTGCAGGGGAGCCAGGCGCTCGCGCTCGGCCCCTCGCGCCCCGCAACGATCCCGTGCCCTGAAACGGGGCGGCCACTGAAAGTGGCCACCGTCGAAGTCAGCGACCGCGCGGTCTGTCCCGCGTGCACGCAGCTCGGCGGCGGCGGCTACGTCTCGTTCGTGTCGGATCTGCGGCTCGCGTTCGCGTGCCCGACGTGCCGGAAGCTGGTCTGGGTGGCCGGCGCCTGAAGCGGCGCGCCGGCACCTGCTGCTGACGGTTCCCGATGCCGCGCTATCGCTGCGCGGCTCGTCGTGCGGCGGCGACAGGCGCGCGCGCCCGCGCCATGCGCAGCGGCACGTCGAGCGCCGTGACCGGCGCGTTGGTGATGATCAGCTCGTCCACCGGCCCGCGCGCCGAGGCGCGTGAGTTGATGGCCCGTCGCGCGGGCACGCGGCGCACCCGCAGCCCGGCCTTCCTCGCGGCGCGGCTTCCGTAGGCGCTCTCGATCTCCGGTGCGCTCGAGTTGGAGAGAACGACCACCGCGCCCCGGCCCGCGGCGCCGATGATGGAGGCCTGCAGCCGCTCGTGATCCTCGAGCGTGAACCCGTCCGCCGTGTAGTGCGCGAAGAGCGAGGTCGCGCTGAGCGGCGCGTACGGCGGATCGCAGTAGACGAAGTCCCCGGCGCCCGCGTCGGCGAGCGTCCCGTCGAACCGGCGCCGCGTGAGCGTCACGCCCGGCTGCTGCAGCGCCGCCGCGCACGCGCGCAGCTGCCCGGCATCGCAGATCGTGGGGTTCGCGTAGCGTCCCGCTGGCACGTTGAACGTGCCCGCCCGGTTCAGCCGGAACAGCCCGTTGAAGCCGGTCCGATTGAGGTAGATGAACATCGCCGCCCCGCTGGCCCCACCCGCCCTGCTCGCCCCACCCGCCTTACCCGCCCCGCCTGCCCTCGCCTCGTTGAAGCGATCGCGGACCTCGTAGTAGCACGCGTCCCCACGCGCGCGGTGCTTGCGCTCGAGCGCGGCCAGCAGGTAGATGACCGCGTCGGTGTCGTCGCGCAGCGCCTGGTAGCAGGAGATGAGATCCGCGTTGAGGTCGGCCAGCACGGCGCGGCGGCCGTCGAGCCGGTGCGAGCTGGAGAGGTCGAAGAACACGGCCCCGCTGCCGAGAAAAGGCTCGATGTAGCGATCGAAGGCAGCGGGGTAGCAGGGTCGAAGCGCGGGCAGCAGCTGTCGTTTGCCGCCGGCCCACTTGAGAAAGGGACGCACCTCATATATATCGAGCGTCTGGCGCCGGATCTACATGTACGAGCACCATTACCATTTCACCGAGAAGCCGTTCGGCATGACGCCGGACCGCAAATACCTGTACGCGAGCCCCTCGCACACGCTGACGCTCGCCGCCCTCCAGGGCGCCGTCGCCGACGGCCTGTGCTTCGCCGCCGTCACCGGCGACGTCGGGACGGGCAAGACGACGCTGTGCCGGACGCTGGCCGAGCAGCTCGAGAAGAAGTCGCTGCCGGCGCTGCTGCTGAACCCGCCGGCCACGGAAGAGGAGCTGCTGGCGCAGACGCTCGCCAGCCTCGGCCTGTTGTCGCGCGAGGCCGACCCCCTTGCCGCGGCGACGCGCCCCGCGCTTGCGAGCGCGCTGCAGGACTTCCTGCAGTCGCTCGGCTCGCTCGGGGCGTGCGTCGTGCTGATCGCGGACGAGGCGCAGCACCTGTCGCCGCAGGTGCTGGACTACGTGCGGACGCTCGCGGGGCTGGTCGTGAACGGGCAGCCGGTGATCCAGATCGTGCTCGTGGGCCAGCCGTCGCTGACGGCGCTGCTGCGCGCGCCGGAGCTGCGCCAGCTCGACGAGCGCCTGGCGCTCCGGTGTGAGCTCGAGCCCCTGGGTGCCGACGACACCGCCTCGTACATCCTGCACCGCCTGGCGGTGGCGGATACGACCCGATCGGTGACCTTCACCGCCGACGCCTGCCAGCTCGTGCATCGCCATTCGGGCGGTGTGCCGCGGATGGTGAACCTGATCTGCCACCGCGCGCTGATGGCGGGCTTCGCGGCGAACGCACTGACGATCGACGCGCCGCTGGTGGCGAGCGCGGTGGAGGGGCTGGAGCTGACGCCACCCGAGCCAGAGCGGCGTTCGTGGTTCGCGCGGTTCCGGTAGAAGGCCCGCCCTACAAGAGTTCTGTGAGCTGTTCGAAGCTCTCCCGGGCGCGGTCGAACGACGGATCCGGGCGGGTGTCCGCCACGAAGACGTGCTGGACGCCCGCGTCGCGCGCCGCGCCCAGGACTGTCGCCAGATCCGGCGCCGCGGTGTTGGCGACGTGCACGCTGACGAAGCGGTCGCGCTGCCGCGTGAAGTCGGCCACGAGGTTCCGTCCCGCCGCCTCGAAGAGGGGCAGCGCGGCCTGGAATTTCACGAGCGCGGGGTTGGTGTTCGTCAGCAGGAAGTCGAACGGGATCGCGCCCCCGCGCGCGGTCAGGTCGTCGGCATGCACCCGGACGGCAAGCTGCGCCCCGCCCTGCAGCATGATTTTCCCTGCGGAATTCAGCAGCTCCGCGACGCGGCGATACCCGCCAATCGACGCCCGCTCGGCAGCCGGCACTTCGCAGACGACGACCCGGCTGCCGAGGATCTTGCAGTCGCCGAGCACCGCCCGCCAGTTCGAGAACACGAGCGGCATCGGAACGTGCCGGGACGGCGCGGCGAGCTTCCGCTGGTCGAGGGAGCGCCGCAGGTCCAGCAGCGGGGCGCCGGACTGCTCGGTGGAGCCGAGGTCCAGGTCCCGGTAGCCGATCGCGGCCAGCGCCTGCAGGACTGTCGGCTGGCCAAGGGCGCGTTCCGCAGGCAGGTAGAAGCCGACCCGCAGCCGAGCCTGAGCCTTCGGGCGCGGCGTCTGGACCCCGACTACCCCCAGGCCCAGCAGGGTCAGGAACGTGCGCCGATCTGGGGCAACTGCCATTAAGCGCCTCCAGGATACTTACCGATCTGTAAGCAAATCAACACTTTATGGAGGAAACGCGTGTCGCCGAAGACGTGCGGCATGTGCGGCTGGGGCGCACTTTCGGCCCCGAAGAAGCCTCCGTGCAACGTTGCGCACTAAAGCGTAACCTCAAGAAAGACGATAAGATAGCCGGACTCGGCCGGAAAAGTGCGCCTAAGTGCAGGCAACACCGGCCGTTAAGTCACTTGCACATACCGTGACAGTTTCAGGACAGACCGGCGAAGGCCGCACGGGCGTGACCGTGAGCAGGTTCCTCGGCGAGAACCTGGTCGCCGATGGCATCATCACGCGCGAACAGCTCGACCGGGCGCTCCGGGAAGCCAAGGCGCACCGCGAGCTCCTCGGGCAGGCCCTGATCCGGCTGGGCGCGGCCACCGCCGATCAGATCCTGCTGGCGCTGGCCCGCCAGGCGGGCGTCGAGATCGTGGACCTCGATACCGCGCCGCTCGACGTCCAGCTCGTACGGTCGTTCCCGGAATCGCTGCTGCGGCTGCACAAGGTCTTTCCGCTCAGGCGCGACGGCCACACGCTCACGGCGGCCACGTCCGACATCGGCAACCTGACCGGCGTGGACGAGCTGCGCCGCCACTCGAACCTGTTCGTGACGCTCGTCGCGGCCGGCGAGGCGCAGATCCTCCGCCACATCGATCGCGTCTTCGGCAAGACGCAGGAAGCCGCGTACGCCGAGCGGCCCACGGTCACGGTGGTCTCGGACCGGCGCGCCGGTGCGGCACCCGCCCCCGCGGCGGC
>Ga0194131_10003855_pt1 | contig 23190 bp, 19 predicted proteins | sample TA2KigO120mmetaG_FD_148631 | JGI IMG/M metagenome (GOLD analysis project Ga0194131, IMG submission 148631) | Freshwater microbial communities from Lake Tanganyika, Tanzania - TA2015053 Kigoma Offshore 120m | ecosystem: Environmental > Aquatic > Freshwater > Lake | place: Tanzania: Lake... | reverse complement strand
CCAAGCACCTCGGGCTTGACGACCCGACCTCACCTGGGGCATCAGATCCACCGGCCAGAATTTCCGGAATCCAGCGGCCAGAATTTCCGGAACCCACACTGTTCGACCCGTCGCGGGAGGGGCCTCGTCGAGGAAGTCCGCTCTTCCGACGCTGAAGGGCGTCCCGCCCAACTCGAGCATCGGCATCGGCACTACTCGATGAAGTGGATTGAGGGCCTTGGCGAAGCAGTCTTAAGCAGTTGACGAAGCTCACTTAACGTGTCGCTGGTAGCTACCAGCGCTTCGCCGTCCACGGCTACCCATTTTCCCGCGTACTCCTGCCTATGTTGCTTCAACCAGTTAAGCTCTGGTGAACGGTTCCGGTCGCGTCTGTTAGCGGTCGACGTGCGCGGCGCACGTCGCTGCGACCCAATTCGGCTGTGACTGCAAGGTCTCCTAGCGACGTCCCGTAACATCAATGATTGCAGCCTGACCAAGTTCCCTCATCGTTCGCGTGCCCGTGCCGATCATGGCCAGACGGAGCTCGTTGTTGACGAGGTCGAGCACGCGCTCGACGCCCTGCTGGCCGAAGGTGGCGAGGCCCCAGATATAGGGACGGCCGATGCCGACCGCGGTCGCGCCCAGCGCGAGCGCCTTGAAGACGTCTGTGCCGCGGCGCACGCCGCCGTCCACCATCACGGGGATGCGGCCGCGCACGGCCTGCGCGACCTCGGCCACGCACTCGATCGTGCCGCGGCCCGTCTCGGTGGCCCGGCCGCCGTGGTTGGAGATGATGATGCCGTCGGCGCCGTTGTCCACGGCGAGCGCCGCGTCCTCGCCCGCCTCCAGCCCCTTGATCACCACCTTCATCGTCGTCACGCCCTTCAGGCGCCTGATGAAATCCCACGTGAGCGACGGCGACGTCAGCCCGACGCCCTGCATGTCGATGCCCTGGAAGATCGGCTTCGGCGCCGCGCCGCGTCCGCCCCGCGGACGCATCCGGTCGCCGGTCGCGTCGCCGTGGCACTGGGAACAATCGCGCGTATCCACGCGCGACAGGCGCGTGGCCGTCTCCGTGTTGCGCCCGGCAGGCAGATCGACGGTGACCGCGACGACGTTGCAGCCGGCGGCCTCGGCGCGCTGCACCATCTTCGTCGTGATGTCGAAGTTGTTGGTCGTGTAGAGCTGGAACCAGATCGGCCCGCCGCGCGCCCTGGCGACGTCCTCGACGGCCTTCGTCGCCTGGGTCGAGACGACGAGCAGCTGGTTCTTCGCCTGCGCCGCGCGCGCGGCCCCGACTTCTCCGTCGGCATGGAACGCGCCCGCGCTGCCGATGGGACACAGGAACACCGGCGACGCGTACTTCTGCCCGAAGAGCTCCACCGACATGTCGATGCGGCTCACGTCCACGAAGCGGCGCGCCCGAAGCTGGTAGCGGTTGAACGCGTCGCGATTGGCGCGCAGCGTCGCCTCCCCGTCCACGCCGCTCATCAGGTAGCCCCAGTGCGCGGGCGGGACGATCTTCTGCGCCGCGGCCTCGAAATCGAAGACGTCGAGCGCGTGCGCCGCCTGCGCCAGGTCGCCCTGCTGCACGGCCTCGGCGAGTGACGGAACAAGAGCCAGGAGCGGGCTACCGGCCAGGAACGCGAGAAACGCACGGCGATCGGGCTGCACCACGCGGCGGATTATAGCTATGGTAAGGTGCGCGGCATGCGCAGAACTGCCTCGCTCCCGCTTGCCACCGCGCTCCTGGCGGCCGCCGCGGTCTGGGTCGTTCAGGGCCAGGCGCCTGCCCCGGCCGTGACCGACGCCGCGCTGCGTGCCGCGTCGCCAGACGGCAAGGAGTGGCTGACCTACGGCCGCGACTACGCGGAGACGCGGTTCAGTCCGCTCAGGCAGATCGACGCCGGCAACGTTTCGCGTCTCGGACTGGCGAGGATCTGGCAGACCAACGCGCTCGGGGCCATGGAAGCGACGCCGCTGGTGCACAACGGCGTCATGTACGGGACGCTCAGCTACGGCGCCGTTTTCGCCTTCGACCTGCGCGCCGGACGCATTCTCTGGGAGTGGGACCCGAACGTCGCCTACGCGATCCAGCAGCGCGCCTGCTGCGGCGTCGTCAACCGCGGCGTCGCGCTGTACGGCGACCGCGTGTACGTCGGCGCGCTGGACGGCCGCCTGGTCGCGCTCGAGGCGCGCACCGGACGCGTCGCGTGGTCGGTGCAGACCGTCCCCACCGACGAGTGGTACACGATGACGATGGCGCCCCGCGTCATCAAGGGGAAGGTGATGATCGGCAACAGCGGCGGCGAGTATGCCGTCCGCGGCTACGTCAGCGCCTACGACGCGGCAACGGGCGCTCTGGCGTGGCGCTTCTACACCGTTCCCGGCGACCCGTCGAAGCCGTTCGAGCATCCGGAGCTGGCGATGGCTGCCAGGACGTGGAACGGCGAGTGGTGGAAGATGGGCGGCGGCGGCACTGTGTGGGACACGATCGCCTACGACTCCGAGGCCGACCTGATGTACGTCGGCACGGGCAACGGCGGACCGTGGAACCGCGACGTTCGCAGCCCGGGCGGCGGAGACAATCTCTTCCTCTCCTCGGTTCTCGCGATCCGCCCCGACACCGGGCGGCTCGCGTGGCACTACCAGACCACTCCCGGCGACCACTGGGACTACACCGCGGTCCAGCAGATCACGCTCGCCGACGTGACCATCGACGGCCGTCCGCGCAAGGTGCTGATGCAGGCGCCGAAGAACGGGTTCTTCTACGTGCTCGATCGCCTGACCGGCGCGCTGATCTCGGCGAAGCCGTACGCGAATCTCAACTGGGCGAGGGAGATCGACCTGAAAACCGGACGCCCGGTGGAGAATCCGGGCGCGCGCTACAGCGGCACGCAGTTCGTCAGCATCTCGCCCGGCCCGGGCGGCGCGCACAACTGGCATCCGATGTCGTACAGCCCGGTGACGGGCCTCGTGTACCTGCCCGGACAGAACAGCAGCCTGAACTACGGCGCCATGGCGAACTATGTGTTCCGCAAGAACGTGTGGAACACCGGGGTCGCGTTCGGACAGGCGAACCAGCCGGCGCTGCCGGCCATCGGGCCGGCGCCGGTCGAAGGCAAGTCGGGCTTCCTCGTGGCATGGGATCCGGTCACGCAGACCGAGCGCTGGCGCGTCTGGTATGAAGCGGGCTTCAACGGCGGCACCGTCGCGACCGCGGGCAATCTCGTCTTCCACGGCACCGCGGACGGACGGCTGATCGCCTACAGCGCAGACCGCGGCGCGTTGCTCTGGGAGATGCCGCTCGGTGTGCGCAGCATGGCGGCGCCGATGACCTACGAGCTGGACGGCCGCCAGTACATCGCCATCCTCGGCGGCCGCGTCTCCAACCCTGCGGCCGGCCTTCGCGGCGGCGCGGGTGCCGCGGGGCGCGAGCAGTCGCCGTTCCTGCCGAAGTTGTTCATCTTCGGTCTCGACGGCAAGACGTCAGTCGAAGAAGCGCTGGCGACGAACTGATGGCCGTCACCTTCACGCTGAATGGCGAGCGGCGGACCGTCGAGTCGGCGGAGGGGACTCCCCTTCTCTACGTGCTCACCGACGAACTGGCGCTGCAGGGCCCGCGCTTCGGGTGCGGGCTCGGCCAGTGCGGGTCCTGCTCGGTCCTGGTAAACGGCGTCGAGAGGCGGTCCTGTCAGACGCCGGTCTCAGCCGTGACCGGGAGGTCGGTGACGACGCTCGAGGGGCTGCCGGCGTGGTATGCGGCGCAGAAGAAGCTCGCACGTCCTCCGGCGCTGCATCCCGTGCAGCAGGCGCTCATCGACGAGCAGGCCGTGCAGTGCGGCTACTGCGCCAACGGCCTGATCGTGAAGGCCGCCGAGCTCCTGGCCAGGACGCCTCGCCCCACCGACGCGCAGATCGTCCAGGCGATGAACGGCCACCTGTGCCGGTGCGGCAGCTATCCCCGTGTCCTGCGCGCCATCAGGCGCGCGGCCGCGGCGATCCAGGTGACGGCATGAGCACCAGGCGCGACTTCATCAAGACGAGCGGCGCGCTGGTGGTCGGCTTCTCGCTCGGCGACGCGCTCGCCGCGCAGGGCCCGCCGTCGGCGCCAGGCGGCCCGGCGCGCTCGCTCGATCTGAAGCAGGTGGACACGTGGCTGGCCATTCACCCGGACAACACGGCTACGGTCTACATCGGGTTCGCCGAGCTTGGACAGGGCGCGTCCACCGCGCTGCTGCAGGTAGCGGGCGAAGAGCTCGACCTGGACATGAGCCAGTTGACGACGGTGCCGCTGGACACAACCGTGACGCCGAACCAGGGCGGGACGTATTCGAGCGCCTCGATCAACCGCGGCTCGCCGCAGATCCGCGCGGCGGCCGCCGAAGCGCGCCGCGCGCTGCTCCAGCTCGCCTCGCAGCGCCTGGGTGCGCCCACGGACAGGCTGGCCGTGGCGCGCGGCGTCATCACGGTCGCCGGGCAGCCGCAGCCATCGGTCACCTACGGCGAGCTGATCGGCGGCCGGCGGTTCGACCTCGAGGTCAGCGGCGCCGCTCCGGTGAAATCACCACGTGAGTACCGGCTCGTCGGCTCGTCGCCGGCGCGCACCGATCTGACGGACAAAGTCGGCGGCCGCCACGCGTATACGCAGCACGCCCGCCTGCCCGGCATGCTGCACGGCCGCGTCGTGCGGCCGCGCGGCCAGGCCGCCTTCGGCGTCACGCCGCGTGTGGTCAGCGTAGACGAGGCGTCGGTCCGCGGCATCCCCTGCCGGATCCTGCGCCGCGGCAGCTTCGTCGGCGTCGTCGCCGAGCGCGAGTGGGACGCGGTACGAGCCGCGCGCGACCTGAAGGTGACGTGGGACATCGCGCCCACGCTTCCAGGCAATGCGGCGCTCTTCACCCGCATGCGCTCGGAGCAGACGCAGGACCGCGTCGTCCTGGACCGCGGCGACGTCGGCGCCGCGCTCGCCGGCGCGCCCCACGTCGTCTCGCAGATCGTCCGCGGGCCGTACCAGGCCCATGCCGCCTTGGGGCCGAACTGCGCGGTCGCCGACGTCAGGCCGGACAGCGCGCTGGTCATCTCGCCGACGCAGGACATCTACGGCACGCGCACCGTGCTCGCGGGCGTCCTCGGCCTGCCGGCCGAGCGGATCCAGGTGCGCTACCAGGAAGGCGCCAGCAACTACGGCCACGGCACGCAGGACGATGTGACCGAGGCGGCGGCGATCCTGTCGCAGCTCGCCGGCCGGCCCGTGCGTGTGCAGTTCATGCGGTCCGACGAGCACGGCTGGGACAACTACGGCCGCGCGCACCTGGGCGACGTCCGCGCCGCCGCGGACGCCGCCGGGCGCATCGTCGCCTACGAGTATCAGGGCTGGCAGCACAACTGGATGAACGTCGAGCCGTCGGCGCAGCTCGCCGGCACGGCGCCCGCCGAGCGTGACGGCTCGCTCGGCGTGAGCCCGCTCAACCTCGGGTCGATGTACGACGTTGCCAACCTCCGGCTCGTCAACCATCGCGTGAACGGCATGGGGTACCTGCGCGGCGCGTGGCTGCGGTCGCCGCTGGATCTCTCGTTCTCGTTTGCGTCGGAGCAGGCCGTCGATCAGCTCGCGTTCCTGACGAAGGCCGACCCGTGGCAGTTCCGCCAGCGCAACATCAAGGACCCGCGCTGGCTTGGCGTGCTGGACGCGGTGGCGCGCGCCGCGAAGTGGCAGCCGCGGCCGGCGGCCGCGGCCCGATCGCGATCGCGCGTGGTGACCGGCCGCGGCATTGCCGTCGGCACGCACCTGGCGTCGTACGGCGGCGCCGTGGCGGAGCTCGAGGTGGACACCCGGACGGGCCGTGTGCGAATCACGCACCTCTACGGCGCCATCGATGCGGGCCTCGCCGTCAACCCGGGCAACATCGAGAACCAGATCGGCGGCCAGCTCATTCAGACCGCGAGCCGGATGCTGAAGGAAGAGGTGCTGTTCAACACGAGCGGCGTCACGAGCCTCGACTGGAACAGCTATCCGATCCTGCGCTTCAGCGAGGCGCCCGCCGTGACCGCGATCGTGGTGCAGCGGCTGGAGGAGCGGTCCACCGGCGCCGGCGAGGAAGTGATGGCGGCGGCGGCCGCCGCAGTCGCCAATGCCTTCTTCGACGCGACCGGCGTGCGCCTGGAGGAGTATCCGCTGACACCCGCACGCGTGCTGGCCGCGCTGGCCGGATGACCGACCGGCGGCCGAAGCCGCGGCATCTCTCGATGCTGCGGTCCTATACCGTCGCCGACGCGTTCACCATCGGCAACGCGGCCTGCGGCACGATTGCGATCTTTCTCTGCCTCGACTATCTCTCCACGGGCGTGCGCCAGTTGCTCTGGCTGGCGTTCGTGCTGTTGCCGCTGGCGCTCGTCTGCGACGTGCTGGACGGCTTCGTCGCACGCATGCAGCGGCATCGCCAATCGGTGCTCGGCGCCGACCTCGACTCGCTGGCCGACGTCATCTCGTTCGGCGTCGCGCCCGCCGTGCTCGGCTACACGCTGGGCCTGCGCGGCGGCTGGGACATGCTGCTCCTCACCTACTTCGTCGTCTGCGGGGTGAGCCGGCTGGCGCGCTTCAACGCGACGGCGGCGTCGTCGAGCGACGCCGGCACGGGCAAGGTGGCGTACTTCGAGGGCACGCCGATCCCGACGAGCGTGATCATCGTCGGCATCCTGGCGTTCGCGTTCTACGCCGGCCGCGTGGACGGGAACCTCTGGTTCGGCGCCTACCAGCTCGGCCCCGCGATGCTCCACCCGATCGCGCTGATGTACGGACTCAGTGGCAGCGCGATGATCAGCGCCACGATCCGTATTCCCAAGCCCTGATCCCGGGGTCAGAACCCGATCAGGCGATTCACCTTGACGATGAACGAGCGCGTCGCCAGGTGGGGAAACCCCGACAGCCGGGTATCGCGCTCGTCGTTGTAGACGACGAACAGCTCTCCGGCTCGACCTGCACGAAGCCGCTCATGGGCGGGACCGCGTAGAGCGGCTCGTCGAGCGCGCCGTCGATGGCCATCGGCCACGTCACGCGAACGGCGCGGATCGTGGTCCCGGCCGCATCGCGCGTGATAACGTCGGGAACTGACTCAGCCTGACCTGCCAGCGCGGGCCGGGCCAGCAGGAGCAACACAAGCAGTACACAGCTGCCGCGGGGAATGGCCATCGGTTGGCCGGATTATTCCACGGGACGCGCATGGCCGAACCCTTCTCGTCTCTCCGCTACCTGGCCGCCGCCGCGCGACTCGCGGTCAATGCGCTCCGCGAGGGCCGGCTGTCGGCGTCACCCGCGAGGTGGCTGCTCGACCTCCGGCACCTTCACGGTGTGATGCGGACGGGCGCGGAACCGGCAGCGATGCCGGCCGCCAGGCCGCGGCAGGACGCGCGCGCGGCCCTGGACGGGTTTCTCCGCGACGGGAGCGAGCTGCAGTTCGACACGCCGCCGGACCCGCTCGTGTCGGTGCTGCTCGTGCTGCACAATCGCGCGGAGCTCACGTTGCGCTGCCTGCAGTCTCTCGCCGCAGACAGGTCCTTCCCGCTCGAGCTCGTCATCGTCGACAACGCCTCGTCCGACGCCACACGCGGCCTGCTCGAGCGCGTGCGCGGCGCGAACATCCTGCGCTCGCCCGAGAACGTCGGCTTCCTTCTCGCCTGCAACCGCGCAGCCCGGACCGCCCGCGGACGATATCTGCTCTTCCTCAACAACGACGCGGAGCTTCAGCCCGGAAGCCTGGCGGCGGCACTCGAAACCATCACCCGCGATGCGTCGATCGGGGCGGTCGGAGGGCGCCTCGTCTTTCCCGACGGGCGCCTTCAGGAAGCGGGCAGCCTCATCCGGGACGACGGGTCGTGCGCCGGCTACGGGAGGGGCGACGTCCCGTGGAAACCCGAGTACTCGTTCCAGCGTGACGTGGACTTCTGCTCGGCCGCGTTCCTCCTGACTCCTCGACGCCTGTTCACCGAGCTCGGCGGCTTCGACGATCGCTACGCGCCCGCGTACTACGAGGACGCCGACTACTGCGTGCGCCTCTGGAAGACGGGCCGGCGCGTCGTCTACGAACCGCGCGCGGTGGTGACGCACGTCGAGTTCGGGAGCGGCTCGCCCGCGGCTGCCGAAGCGCTGCAGCGCGAGCGGCGCGCCATGTTCGTGGACGCGCATCGCGAGTGGCTGACGCGGACACGCCCCCACGCCGCGCCACGGCTCATCTTCGTCGAGGATCGGGTGCCGCACCCGCGCCTCGGCTCGGGATATCCACGGGCGCTCACCATCGTCCAGACGGCACGGGAGCTGGGGTACCGGGTCACGGTGTATCCGCTGCAGGTTCCGAATGAGGACTGGAGCGAGGCGTACTCCGACATGCCTCGCGACGTCGAGTTGATGCTCGGCGCAGGTCGGGAGGGACTTCTCGGATTCCTCGCGGAGCGCCTGCCGCACTGCGACGTGCTGCTCGTCAGCCGGCCGCACAACATGCGCCTGGTGGGATCTGCGTTGCCGGCGCTTCCCGCGGATTCGAGGCCTCCGCTGATCTACGACGCCGAGGCAATCTTCGCGCTTCGGGACATCGGCCGGCAGAAGCTGCTCGGGCAACCCATGACCGACACGGACGCACGGCAACTGGTGGCGGAGGAGCTGGCGCTCGCGGCAGGCAGCGACCTGGTCCTCGCCGTCTCGGACCTGGAGCGGCAGCCGTTCCTCGACAGCGGCGTGCCATGCGTCTACACGCTCGGGTACGGGCTCGTGGCGAATCCGACGCCCTCTCCCTTCGCATCGCGGGACGGCTTCCTGTTCGTCGGAGCCATCACCACCGATTCACCGAATGCGGATTCGATGCGGTGGCTGGCGAACGAGATTCTGCCGCGGCTGACCGAGCGGCTCGGCCACCCGCCGCGGCTGCGTGTTGCCGGCCGCCACGATCCCTCCGAGGCACCACTCCTTCGGAATCCGGCGCTCGAGGCGGCCGGGGTCGTGCACGACCTGCGCCCCCTCTATGACCGGGCACGGGTCTTTCTGGCGCCGACGAGGTTTGCCGCCGGATTGCCTCTCAAAGTCATGGAGGCGGCCGCGGCGGGCGTCCCTGTGGTGGGTACGTCGCTGCTGGCCCATCAGTTGGGGTGGCGCGACGACGTCGAGATACTCGTGGCGGACACCGCCGACGACTTCGCGGCACGCGCTGCCGCCGTCTACGGTGACGCGGCGCTGTGGAGCCGGCTTCGCGAGGCGGCGCTCGCGCGGATCACTGACGACTGTTCGCCCGACTCGTTTCGAGCGGCGCTCGGCCGCGCGTTTTCAGCACTGGAGCGGCGCCCAGCATCGACAGCGGCTCCACGTGTGGGCTGATGTACGGGTCGGCGAAGTCCCGGTACCGGGCCAGGAAGGACATCGTCTCGCGGTAGTCGTGCCGCCCGGCGCGAGACTCGCCGGCGCGGTGCCGCAGCACCGCGGCGGGTTCGTAGACGATCCGTTCGCCACGGGCGGCGACGCGCAGGCAGTAGTCAACGTCGTTGAACTGCACGGGCAGGTGCGCTTCGTCAAAGCCGCCGACCTCCCGGTACAGCGCCGTGCGCGTGAGCAAGCACGCGCCGGTGACCGCCGAGACGTTGCGCACACGGTGCGGGAGCCGTTGATACCCCGGGTTGTCGTCGGGAAGGCGGTGAAACATGTGCGCCGGCGTGAACACCCCGGGCATCACCATGACCCCGGCGTGCTGGATGGAACCGTCCGGGTACAGCAGCTTGGGGCCGACGACTCCGACACCCGGCAGGGCCAGCCATCCCTGCATCTGGTCCAGCCAACCGGGCGTCGTCGCCTCCACGTCGTTGTTGAGGTGCAGCATCAACGGCGTCTCCACCTCGCGGGCGGCGAGATTCATCAGCCTCGAGTAGCTGAACGCGTCGCCGGCGGCCGGGGGCCGAAGCACGCGGCAACGGTCGATCGTCCGCTCGACCTCGGACAGAAAGTCGGCGGTCGCGGCTTCCTGTGAGCGATCGTCAACGATCAGGAGGCTGATGCGGGACATGTCCACGGTCTGGCGCAGGCTTGCGATACAGGCGCGAAGCAGATCGACGCGGTCCCGTGTCGGGATCACGATCGTCACGCCGCCGGTGGCATCAGCCTGACGCCATTGCACGCGCGGGCCGGCCACAACGGCGGCGGGGACACCGCGGCGGGCCAGCGACTCACCGGCCGCTTGTCGATGCTCCTCGCTGAATACGGCGGGCACCGGCGCGCGGCGGTGACAGCAGACCTCGGCAAGATGCACCACACGCACCCCCGATTCGATCATTCGGAGGAACAGGTCGTAGATCTGCGCCGTGCCGTACGCAGGCCGGAGGCCACCGGCCTGTGTGATGGCCGGCCGCGGCGCCACGGCGAGACGGGTGGCGTAATCGTCAACGAGCGCCAATTCGGGGCTGAACTCCCCCTTGAAGTACGGATCCGAGCGACGGCCGTCGTTGTCCAGCAGGTCGTCATCCGTATAGATCCACGCGTCCGGTTCGCGCTGCGCCGTTTGCGACACCCGCGCGAGCGCGCCGGGTGCGAGCAGGCTGTGAGGATCGAGCAGGACGACGCTGCCGCCGCCGGCAGGCGGCACCCAGGTGCGCACGAGGCGCACGCGAAGGTCCTTCGGCCGCCGTTCGATGATGCGCTCGTAGTCGTCCCGCCATCTCACCGGGACGATCCACAGGTCCCAGTCCTCGAATGACTGCTGAATGACTGAGTCGATCAGCGCATCGACGTGCGCCGGCTCGTCAACCAGCGCGGCAACGGAGATGTGCGGTCCCCGCACGTCTCCGGAGGCAGGTTGGTGATGGGTGAGCCACTGGTCGTAGGACGTGCCGCCGCTGCCGGCGGCGCGTGCCTCGCGCCAGTGCAGGACGAGCGCCTGCCGCCACCATCGCGGTGACAGCGGCAGGCGGTTCTCCCGCACTGCGGCCCAGGCCTTCGCCATCGCGCCACGGGCGGCGATCAGGAAGAACATTCCCAAGTGCGACACGTTTATCATGAGAACGGTCGATGATCAGCGTCCTCATTCCCTGCTACGACCAGGGCGCCTATCTGGACGACGCGGTCGAGAGCGTCCTGGCGCAGACGCACCAGGACTTCGAGATCCTCGTCGTGGACGACGGCTCGACGGACCCGGCCACCGTCCGCCTGCTGGACGGGTACGCGCGTCCCCGGACGACTGTCTATCGCACGCCGAACCGCGGCCTGGCGGCGGCGCGGAACTTCCTGATCGAGCGCGCGCGGGGCGAGTATCTCTGTGCGCTCGACGCCGACGACACGCTGCACCCGGCGTATCTCGAGAAGACGCTGGGCGTGCTCGAGGACGACCCGTCGCTCGGCTTCGTGTCCACGCGCCTCCAGACGTTCGGCGCCGAGACGCGCGTGTGGCCCGACGACACGCGGTGCGACCTCGTCACGCTGCTCTGCGACGATCCCGTGCACTGTGCCGCGCTGGTCCGTCGCTCCGCGGTGCTCGCGGTCGGCGGGTATGACGAAGGGATGCCTCACCAGGGGCACGAGGACTGGGATCTGTGGATCAGTCTCGTCGAGTCCGGGCATCGCGGCGTCATCCTCGACGACGTGCTGTTCTTCTATCGCCGGCGGCCCGGGTCGATGTGTGACGAATGCACGACGGGCGCAGTCCACATCGAGAGCGCCGAGTACCTCGTCCGCAAGCACGCGGCAAGCTACCGCGCGCACTGGGAGCAGGTCGCACGCTTCAAGGACCGCGCGATGGCTGGAATCGAACGCCTGAACGTGGCCCTCGAAGAGGAGATCTCGACGCTCGCCTCTTCCGTCGAGCGCCGGCGGGAGGAGCTGGCGACGCTGAGACGTCGTCTCGAGGAAGCCCGCCAGGCGAACGCGGCCTTGGCCGCGGCGGAGGCCGCCCACCGATCCGCCATGTCGGAGATCGCGGCGCTGCGATCGTCGGCGAGCTGGCGCATCACAGCGCCGCTGCGGGCGCTCTACGACGCGTTGGTCGGCGCGAGGAAGGACGGCCGCGCGTGAGCGATCCGGGCGTCGAGCGGATGCTCGTCGGCAAGGAACGGCGCATCCTCGAGCAGAAGGAGCGGCACGAGCGCCTCGCCGGGCGGAAGAGGGAGCTCGACGCCGAGTTGCGCGCGCTGCACGAGGCGATCGACGACACCGTGACACAGCTCCGCGCGCTCGGGCGCGAACGCGTCGAGTTCGGCGACCTGCGGCGCACCGCCCCCATCAGTCCGGTCTGGGGTCTCGACAGGGGCCTGCCGCTGGACCGGTATTACATCCACCGGTTTCTGGAGCGGCACGGCTCCGACGTCCGCGGCCACGTGCTCGAGGTCAAGGACTCCGGCTACGCGCGGACCTTCGGCGGCGATCGCGTGGCCGCCTGCGACGTGCTCGACGTGGATGCCTCGAACCCGCGCGCCACCGTCGTGGCGGACCTCTCGCGCGCGGACGCGATGGCCGACGGGACCTACGACTGTTTCATCCTGACGCAGACGCTCGGTGTCATCTACGACGTCGCCGCATCGCTGCGCCACGCCGTCAGGGTGCTGAAGCCAGGCGGGGTGCTGCTGTGCACGCTGCCCGCGGCCGGCCGCATCTCGTACGAAGAGGGGCTGGACGGCGACTACTGGCGGTTCACGGAAGCATCGGTGCGCCGCCTCTTTGCCGACGTGTTGCCAGCCGGCGCGTTCGAGGTCACCGGCTACGGCAACGTGCTCGCCTGCACCGCGTTCCTCTACGGGCTGGCTCCGCACGAGCTGCGCGCCGAGGAGCTTGACGCGACGGACCCGTACTTTCCGGTGGTCTACACGGTGCGGGCGGTCAAGCCGCTGGCATGAGCGCGGTCCTGATGTACCACCGGGTGGCCGACGCCGGCGCGGACCCGCACGGGTTGTGCGTGCCCCCGCACGAGTTTCGAGCGCAGATGCAGCAGCTCCGCGACGGCGGGTGCCGCGTCGTCGCGCTGCACGAGCTCGTCGCGGCCGCGACCGGCGGCGACCTGGACGAGCGCGCCGTCAGCCTGACGTTCGACGACGGCTATCAGGACGCGGTGACGCACGCCGCGCCGATCCTGCAGGCATTCGGCTTCCCTGCGACGTTCTTCGTCGTGGGCGCGGCGCTCGACCCCGACCACACGTTCTGGTGGGACGAGGGACGCCGCGCGGCCATGACCGCCGGCGACGTGCGCCGGCTGTCCCGCGTGCCGGGCATGTCGATTGGCGCGCATTCCCAGCAGCACCTGAGCCTGCCAACGCTCTCGACCGCCGACAAGAAGGCGGACATCGACGCGTGCAAAGCGAGGCTCGAGGCGGTGGTCGAACAGCCGGTGCGGGCGTTCTCCTATCCGTACGGGCATGTGGATGCCGAGACCGTGCAGTGCGTGCGCGCGTCAGGGTTCGAGATCGCGGTCACGACCGACGCCCGGCCGGTCACGCCCGATGTCGATCCGCTCCTGGTGCCGCGCTTCGAGGTGCGGCGTCACGTCAGCATCGCCAGGTATGTCGACGCCACGTCCGCGCCCGGGCCATCCGCGACGACGCGGCCGTTCTCGAGCAGCAGCGCCCGGGGACAGTAGGTGCTGATGATCCGCGGGTCGTGGCTCACCAGGATGACGGTGTGGCCCGCGGCGCGCAAGTCGCGATAGCGCTGCTCGCATCGCGCCTTGAATCCCGCGTCGCCGACCGCAAAGACTTCGTCGAGCACGAGCACGTCGCGAACGGCCGTGAAGGCGACCGAGTACGCCAGCCGCGCCGCCATCCCGCTCGAGAAGTGCCGCAGCTTCATGTTCGCGAATCGCTCGAGCGCGGCGAACGCGAGGATGTCGTCGGTGGCGGCGCGAACCTCCGCCAGCGACATGCCCATCACGACGCCGAGCAGGCAGACGTTGTCCACGGCGTCGAGCTCGGGATTCCATCCGACGCCGAGCTCGAGGATCGGCGTCAGCGGCGCGCGCGTGATGACCTGACCCCGGTCGGGCTGGTAGATACCGGACAGGATCTTGAGCAGCGTGCTCTTGCCGGAGCCGTTGCGGCCCATGATGCCGATCGTCTCGCCGCACTGCACGGCAAAGCTGATCCCGTCGAGAACCGTGAACGTCTCGGCAGGGCGCCGCCGGAACAGGTCGAGCGCGTGCTCGCGGACGGTGTCGCGGCGCACGGCCGGCACCCTGAAACGCTTGACGAGGTCACGGGCTTCGACGACGGCCATGGCTCAGAGACGCTCCGCCGCCGTGGGGGCATAGCGCCTGAAGACGGCGATGCCGAGGGCCAGCGCGGCGAGCGCCTCGACCGCCAGCAGCAGGTGGGCGCGGCCGCTCGGGATGGCTTCCGCAATCAGCACGGACCGCGAGAACTCGATGACCGCCGTCGGTGGCCACGCGTAGAGGAACGCGTGATATCGCTCGGGGATGATGTCCAGCGGGTAGACGACCGGCGCGACGAAGAACCCTGCCTGTACGACGACCTCCCACACCTGGTTCAGGTCGCGGTACCGGAGAAACACGACGCTCGCGGCCAGCGAGAAGCCGGTGACGATCAGCAGGAACATCAGCAGATAGAACAGGAACAAGGCGAGCGACACGGCTGGCGCGGCGCCGGCTGTCGCCGTGCGAAACACCGTGATCGCCACGACGAAGATGCCCAGCGTGATCACGGCGTTGGCAAGCGACGACACGACGGCGATCCAGGATGGGAACCGCGCCTTGGACACCAGATACCCCTTGGCGTGGAGCGAGGTGATGCCCGCCTTCGTCGATTCCGCGAAGAAGTCGAACAGGAAGAGCCCGATGATCAGCCTGAGGCGGTACTGGCCGTCGGCGTCGAAGAGAAACGAGAACACCCACAGCAGCACGACGAACATCGCGAAGGGTTTGACGAGCGCCCACAGGAAGCCGCCGATCGTGCCGTGATAGCGCGTCTTGAAATCCGTGCGGACGAACGTCCACAGCAGATCGAGATGGTGCGTCCGCTGGAAAACTACCGGAGAAGCCGCCATAGTGTCCGCAGGGGCGCCGTGAGCCTCCAGCTCCACGACTGCCTGAGATCGACGATGTGCCGGTCGAGATCCTCGATCCGGGCGAGCAGCGCCTGCTTGGTCCGCTCGTGCTCCCGGACGTGTTCGTCCAGTTGCTCGCGCAACCGCCGCACGTGCGCCGCCTCGGCCTCGCCTCGTTCAACCGCAGCCTGAAGAGCGCTGCGGGATTCGGCCAACTGCACGGCGAGATCGTCGCGCTCACGGCGCGCCGTCTCCGCGTGTGCGCTCAGCTCTTCACACTCGCGGTTGTGCGCCTGCAGCTGCACGCGGACCTCGTCCGCGTCGTAACGGCGAAGCGTGCGAGGGTCGCGCAGGAACTGGTGTCCGGGGCGGAACGCGTCGTACTGCACGTGCCAGCCCTGCCGCCGTTCTTCCGCCGAAAAGCGCGGCTTGCGCTCCTCGAAGACCTTCCGGGTCCCGTGCGCCTGACCCCGTACCGGGTAGTGACGCAGGATGAACCGGAGCGGAAACACCCGCCGTGACGGGAACTGCGCCTCGTGCCCACCCGTCGAGACCAGGTCCACCTGCCCGTTCTTCTTCCAGCACTTGACCTGCCTGCGGTCGAACGCGTCGGCCGGTTCATAGTGTTGAAAGAGCTCGCGGATATCCGAGGCCCCGTCGAAGCCGTCCTGCGTCGGCCAGAAGTTCAGCACGGCGAAATCGATGGCGTTGTAGCCAAGCCGATCCACCAGCGCCACGCCCTCGCGCAGGTTGAGGTGCGGCCATGGGCTTTCGCGAAACTCGTCGGCATCGTGGTGAATGAACCAGTCGGCGTCGAGCTCGCGGGCGAGCTGCTCTTTTCTGGTCAGAATGTCCGCCCATCGGAAGCCCCCGCCGGCGGACGACCCCGCGGGCGGAAACGTCTCGATGCGGACGAGCCCGCCGCTCAGGAGCGGCTCCAGCGCGGCCACGGTCCCGTCGGTCGAGTGATGATCGAGCACGTAGGCGGCAATCCCCTGGCGCACCAGATCGCCGACGGTCTGGGCGATGATGTCCGCTTCGTTGTAGGCCGCTATGAGGGCGGTGATGCGCAGGCCCGCCGATTATTTCACGTCGGGCAGGAGCGCCACGAACTCGGCGAGCACCATGGCCGTGGCGCCCCAGACGCGGACGCCGCACACGTCGAAATACGGGACGTCCATCATCGTGTGGGGCGGCTGCGAATAGGGCCGCTGCTCGGAGCGGACCACGGCCGGGTCGCGCAGCGCCGCCAGCGGCATCTCGATCAGCCGCTCGACCTCCGGTTCCGCGACTCGAAACTCCGGCCGCCGTGGCGCGACGGCGACGATGGGATGCAGGACGTGTCGGCTGACGCCGATGGGCAGCGGCGTCAGCGGACCGATGACCTCGACGCCGCGCGGATCGATGGCCAGCTCCTCTTCAGCCTCGCGCAGCGCCGCCGCTTCCGGCGACTCCCCGGCGTCGAGGCGGCCACCCGGGAGCGATACCTGGCTCGTGTGATGCCGCAGCGCCGATCCACGCACGGTCAGCGGAATGTGCCAGCCCTGGTCGAGGGGATACAGCAGGAGCAGCGCCGCGGCAGGCCGGAAGTCCGCCTCGGCGACGCGCGGCGGCGCAACGCCTTCCAAGCGCGGCGCCATGCGCATCTGCGCCGCGGACCCGGGGAGCGGGCCCGCCAGGGCCCGGCGCAGGACATCCGGCAACGTGCGCATCGGCCTAGGCGCCGAGCGGCAATCGAATGACGACGGTCGTCCCGCCGTCCGGCGGGCAGTCGAGCACGACCTGGCCGTCGTGCGCTTCGATCAGGCGCTTGACGGTGGGGAGCCCGAGGCCGGTTCCTCGTGACTTCGTCGTGAAGAACGGGGCGAAGATCTTGTCGCGGATCTCGGCTGGAATGCCGGGACCGGTGTCCATGAAGGCCACCTGGCAGTCGGCGTCGGCGGCGTCGATCGCCACCCGGATCCGTCCTTTTCCCTTCATCGCGTGCGCGCTGTTGATCAGCAGGTTCTGAAAGACGACCTTGAGCATCTCCGCATCTGCCGACACCGGCGGCGCGGCTCCGTCCACCTCGACGTCCACGCCCTGCAGCTCCGGATCCTCGCTCAGCAGGCTGACCGTGGTCTTCACGAGCGGGATCAGGTCCGTTGGCGCCCGCTTCGGCTTCGGCGGCCGGGCGAACAGGAGCATGTCCTTCATCATGTGGTCGAGGGAGTCGATGCGCGCCACGATCTCCGTGAGGATGTGCGTGTCCGCACCCTCGCCGGTCATGCGAGCGGCACACACCTGGAGGGCGCCGCGGATGCCCGCGAGCGGATTCTTCACCTCGTGGGCGATGACGGCCGCCATTTCCCCGAGCTTCACCAGCGCCGCCTGCTCGCGCAGCTGCTCCTCCATCGCCACTCGCGCGCTGAGATCGTGCAGGATGCCCGTGAACTTGCGTTCCCCCTGGAGCGTCATTTCCCCGACCGACAAGTGCAGCGGGAACGTCGTCCCGTCTTTCCGGCGCCCCTCGACCTCCCGCCCGATACCGATGATCCTGGCGCTGCCGGTCGCCACGTACCGGGACAGATAGCTGTCGTGCTCCTCGCGGTGGGGAGAGGGCATGAGCATGGCGACGTTGCGCCCCTGCACCTCGTCGGCGGTGTAGCCGAACAAGCCTTCCGCCGCTCGATTGAACGCCTCGATGCGTCCCTGCGCGTCGATGACGATGATGCCGTCCACCGCGGAGTCGACGACGGCGCGCCATCGGGCCTCGCTGGCGCCCAGCGCGCCCTCGAGGTGGCTCCGCTTCGTCAGGTCGCGCAGCATGCCGGTGAACGCGCGCTCACCGGCGATCCGCATCTCGCCGACCGACAGATGCACCGGAAACAGCGATCCGTCGCGCCGCCGGCCGGTCACTTCGCGCCCGGTACCGATGATCCGGGCCTCGCCGGTCGTGAGGTAGCGCTGCAGATAGGAGTCGTGTTGCTCGTGGTAGGGCGACGGCATCAGGATGCTGACGTTCCGGCCGAGGACCTCCTCCTCGGGATACCCGAACAGCTCCTGCGCGCCGCGGTTGAACGCCTCGATCCGGCCGCGCGCGTCGATGACGATGACACCGTCAACCGTCATGTTGAGCACGGCATCGAGGCGCTCGGCGCGCGCCAGGGCCGCGGCGGCCGCCGCCTGCTGTGCCGCCTGCGCCGCACGCAGCCGATGAACGAGCCAGGCGATCGTGGCACCGCTGGCCACCAGCAGAACGACCGTCAACACGTTCTTAGGGTACAGGATCGGGCCTTTTCGCCGTCACAGAACGCGGCGGCGCTACCCGCGTACGATGAGCACCGGGCAGGTCGCGGCCCTGATGAGGTGATGCGTGTTCGATCCGAACAGCAGCAGGTCGAGCGCGCCGCGGCCGTGCACCCCCATCACAATCAGGTCCGCATGCTCCTCTGCCGCGCGCCGCAGCACCTGGCGGTGGGCCCGCCCTTCGACCACGGCGGTCTCGACCGTGCAGTAGGTCCGTGCCGCGTCCGGAACGAGGTCGCGGAGACGTCGGCGCGCCTCCGCCGCGGCGGCGGCGTGAATGCGGTCCACGTCGAAGTCCGGCGCGAGCGGGTTCTCGCGCAGCTCGGGCGGCATCTCGATCGCATGCAGCAGGGTCACGTGGGCATCCGCCTCCTCGGCCAGGTTCAGCGCGTACGCCAGGGCCGAGAGCGAGCTGTCGGAGAAGTCGATCGCGCAGAGGATGCGCGTGAACCGTACCGGCGCGTCGGCCGCCACATCGGCTGCCCGCGGCGGCACGACGAGGGTCGGACACGCAGCTTTTCGAATCACCTTCTCGGTGACCGAGCCCAGGAACAATCGCTGGAACCCCGAGCGCCCGTGCGTGCCGAGCACCAGCAGGTCGGCCTGCGTGTCGGACAGCTGCCTGACGATCTCGTCGTGGACGTACTCGGCCTGCTCCACGCGGCACTCGACGGGCACACCGCCGGGCACGCGCACGGCCATCTTCTGCAGCGCAGCCTTGAGACGCCCGCAGTCGGCGTCCTGGAGCACGACCGGCGGCAGGTCCATCGTCGGCAGCGTCACGAAGACGTGCAGGAGGGTCAGCTTCGCTTCGTACCAGCGGGCGATCGCCGCCGCGTGGTCGAGCGCGTGCTGCGAGGTGTCCGAGAAGTCAACCGGGCAGAGGATGCGTGAGATGCCAATCATGGCTGCCGTCCATCGCGCCGCCCCGGTGCGAAGGATTTCCCCGGCCATGGGGGAATTCGCCGCACCTCGGCCCGCGCCAGTGCCCCTGTCGCGCGTTCAATGCGTGATGAGCAATGCGGCTGCCAGCGAGCCCGTGCGGGCGCGCGATTACATCGCTACGAGGTGCACCTGGCCGGCCGGCAGTCCGGATACGCAGAAGTGGATGTCCCCGGCCTGCCGGTGCTGCGCACGGCGTCTCCGCCGGAATACGACGGCCCCGGGGACGCATGGAGCCCGGAGCATCTGCTGCTGGCCGCCGTCGAGAGCTGCTAAGGCATGCCTCGTCCCGGCGTCGCTGTCCGCGCCGATCCGGCTGGAGCCCGACATCGTGGAACAGGAAGCAGCCGCGTGACGCGATCGCGCGCTACTTGCCGGCGCCCTTGCCCGCGCGGTCGCGGAACAGGGTGTTGTAGGTGTCCACCTCGTTCATCGGCGCGCAGATCGCTTCCGTGAGCCCGGAAAAGAGGCCGGACCATCCAAAGAACGTCACGTCCTCGCGCTTGACCCGGGTGAACGTCTTCACGTCCGACACCCAGGGCTGGGTATACAGTTTCGCGTCGTACAACGTCATGCGCAGCTCGATGGTATCGGGACCGGTGCGCGTGTAGCGCTCTTCGATTCGTGTATCCGTGCTCTTGGGAAAACCGAAGATGTCGATCCACGCACGGTCGTCGAGACCCACGGTATTCATGACGAGCGTGTTGCCCTCCCACGCGCCAGCCGTATGGCCGTACCAGGCCGGTCCGAGGTTGGCCAGGTTCTCGCCCGACGGCACGCGGCGCCCGTCCATCCAGAGCTCCCTGAGCGTGCGCTCCCACTGAAAGACCTGGAGCAGCCGGCCGGACGTCTGGATGAATTCCACGGGCTCGGGGTCGAGAAGCAGCCGCGGGAACCCGTTGGGATTGCACTTGTGTGCCGGGTCGTTCCCCTGCGACGGCACCGGCACCGCCCGGACGAACCCCGGGTGCTCTCCCCTGAGCGGCTCACCGAGCAGGCGGCCGCGCGTGGGCCGGTTCGCGTTGAGCCGCGCCTCACCCTCGGGCGTCATCGGCGGCACGTTCGCGCTGATGCTGCGATGTCCGCGAATCGTCCAGATGCCGGACAGGTCACGCGGATCGAACTGCGCCTGTGCGGCGACCGCCGCCGACGTCGCGGCGACAACCGCCATCACCACTGCCATCGTGGAACGCGTGCGCATGCAGGACCTCAATCAACGGGATTGCCGCGTTCGCGGGACATGATCTCCCTGCCGTCGGCAAGGATCACTTTCACGATGATGCCCAGCGGCTCGCCGTTGGCGGCCGGGTTGACGATTGCTGTGACCGGCTGGCCCAGCGTGAGCGTGTTCCGGTTGTACCCCTGGCGGGCCAGCGTGCTCACGTTGCTGTTCTCGAATCCCCAGGTCACGACCTTGCCGGCGGCGTCCGGCACGTCGATGAAGATCAGGACGTGCGGGTTCTGCCACCGTATCTGCGAGACCGTGCCCTTCAACGTGACCTGCTTCTTCATGTCGAAGGTCTGCCCGCGGCCGTGATGCGCCGCCACCGGGACGGCCAGCGCAACGGCTGCCAGCAGGACGAGAAGGGTGAGCTGTCTCTTCATCGCGCCGCTCCTAGAAGGCGTACTTGACGCCGAACTGCATGATACGCGGGTCGCCGCCGAGCGTGGTGATGCGCCCGAAGGTTCCTGCCGCGAAGTTCAGGTTGGGATTGCCCCAGTTGAAGTTGTTCAACAGGTTGAACACCTCCACGCGCAGCTCCAGATTGTGCGTCGAGGGCATCGGCACGAGGCGCGTGATCGCGAGGTCGATCTTCCAGAACCCGGGCCCCTCGACGCTGTTGCGCTTGTGCGTGCCGAACGCGCCGCTGGCCGGCTGCGCGAACGCGGCACGGTTCAGGTACGTGTCGAGCGTCTTCGGCCCGTAGACGTCGTCGGAGACCTGATCGACGCGCTGATTGGCCTGCCCGTTGAACGCATTGTCGCGCCCGCTCAACACCGTGAGCCGGGCGCCCGACCGCACGTTGACGATGCCGGCGAGGCGCCAGTTGGAGGCGAGCACGCCAAGCGGCGATGCCCCCAGGCCGGGCGTCTGATAACCGAGCGTGCCGTTCGCGAGCTGCGTCCGGTCGCCGTCGCAGTGGCCGTAGTCGTAGTTCGGGTCGGCGGGATTGATGTACCCCACCCCGAACTGCGCGTTCGGCACCATCTCGAGACCCATGCAGCGCGACAGCGTGTAGTTCGCATTCAGGTCGATGCCGGCGGCGAAACGGCGCTGCGTCGTCAGCTTCAGCGCGCGGTAGCGCTGCGTGCCCACGGCGGCGTGCTGGTCGAGATTGCTGACAAGGCGCGCGGAGGCCGGGTTCTCGCCCGACAGCGACAGCACGCGCCGCTGGTTCAGGGTCCCGTTCGTCGTGCAGACCGGCACCGACACGCCGCCCAGCGTGCACGGACCGAGGCCGAGATACACGCCCGGATTGAGCGCGACGAGTCCCCAGAGCCGGTCGGAGTAGCTGCCGAGATAGCTGATGCCCACGCCCCAGTTCGATCCGATCTGCTGCTCCACCGTGACGTTCCACGACTGCACGCGCGGCGCGTTGATATCGGGATCCATGGAGGAGAGCGTGCCGCCGGCCGGGAAGATCGTGTTCGGGCCGACCTGGATCGGATGCGGGTCGCCGCCGATGTCGCGGTACGGATCGTCGAACCGGCCGGCCGGATCGCTGACCAGCGTGCGGTTGCCGTACGGCGGGGCCGCCGCGAGGTTGTTGAAGTACTCGCCTCCCGGATAGTCGTACATGAGCGCGTACGACGAGCGGACGGCCAGGCGCCCGTCGCCGCGCACGTCCCACGCGACGCCGACGCGCGGCGCGAAGTTCAGCCAGTTCTTGTGGAGACCGGACGTGCCCTCGGGGAAGCCTTCGTCGCCGGGGTAGATGAAGCCCGCCGGCGCGTTGCGGAAGACGCTGCTGCCGACGTTCTGCCGGAACCGGCCGCGGTCGAAGATCGTGTTCGCGCCGCGCGTGAGGTTCTGGCTGAAGAACGGCTCCCACCGGAGGCCCGCGTTGACCGTGACCCGGTCGCTGGCTCTCCACGTGTCCTGCGCATAGAGCGCCTGGTACCACTGGTAGTAATCCACTCCCGAGAGTCCCGACTGATCGACGGTGGCGACACGGCCCAGCAGGAAGTCGGCGAGTCCCAGTCCCGACAACTGGCCGCTGAAGTTCCACTGGCCGCCGCCGCGCGCCCATGTCTTGAACGACACCCCGAACCGCGCGATGTTCGCCCCGAGCGCGATCTGATGGCTGCCGCGCACGAGCGTCAGGTCGTCGTTGAGCTGGAAGGAGTTGTTGTCGGCGATCCCTCGTGTCGCCGTCGCCGCCGCCACCTGGAATCCCCCGGTCACGACGACGATCATCGTGCCCGGGATGTAGGTGGAGGCCTTGATGCCCAGCGAGGGCGGGTCGAAATACGGATCGTTGTCGCGGTTGACGGCCGTCCGGTTCCACGCAAAGCGCAGCCCGTTGACCGTGCTGTTGCCGAACACCGTCGTATCGCCGAGCGTGAGCGACTGCGCCAGGTTGTCGATCGAGGGATTCTGGGCCGTCAGCACGTTGCCCGTCGTCCCGTACGCGGACGGCTTCTTGTCGCGCGATGCCATGTAGCGGCCGAAGAGCGAACGGTTCGCGCCGAGCTGATAATCGACGCGGCCCACGTACTGCCCTTCGTCGCGATCGTCGGGTGCGCTGTAGGTAATCTGGCCGCACGGGTTGGTCGTCTTCGGCAGGAAGCCGGCGAGCTTCAACGCGGCCGGGCTGAACTGCGCGGGATTGATGCGGTTGCCGACGAAGCCGGCGCCGAGGTTGACCTGACGGCCCTGGCATGCCGGTGAGGCAAACGTGGTGAAGTCACCGGCGAGCATCGCCTCGGTGGGCACGAAGGCGATGAGGTCCGGCGGCGTCTGACGG
>Ga0194131_10003854_pt1 | contig 23192 bp, 23 predicted proteins | sample TA2KigO120mmetaG_FD_148631 | JGI IMG/M metagenome (GOLD analysis project Ga0194131, IMG submission 148631) | Freshwater microbial communities from Lake Tanganyika, Tanzania - TA2015053 Kigoma Offshore 120m | ecosystem: Environmental > Aquatic > Freshwater > Lake | place: Tanzania: Lake... | reverse complement strand
CTGCCGGCCAGCCTGCCGGAGGAGTGGGACCACGATCCCGTCCTGATGCGCAGCACCGCGACGGCCTTCCGCTCGCGCTATTCGCATCTGGTGCGCAATGTCGAGCTGTGGCTGCCCGGCAGCTTGGAGTTCACCTTCGAGGGTGAGGATGTCGACGGCCGCCGCGCTGTCATGGGTTCGGCCGAGTCGTTGCATCGTCAGCTTGAAGAGCTGAACGCGGCGACCTGGAAGGCCGGTGCCGGCACGGTCGTCGGCTGGGGCGGCGAGCCGCCGCTCAAGGATGCTCCGCTGGAGCAGAATGCGCGCTACGGCTTCGCCGTCATGTTCGACCTCGCGCGGCGGGCGATCACCCATCGATTGCCCATGAAGCTCGACTACTGACCACAAGGAAAAGCCCTCCTGCTCGGTGAACAGGAGGGGCTTGGGACGCGAGTCTCACACGGTGGGGGAGGGCGCCGGGGGCTCGGCCGCGGGCGGCCGGTTGCGCCGCTCGTTCATGAACTGATCGAACTCGGCGCGATCCTTGGCGGCACGCAGCCGGTCGAGGAAGTCGCGGAACTCGCGCTGCTCCTCGTCGAGCCGGCGCAGCGTCTCCTCGCGATATTCGTCGAAGGCGACATTGCCGCTGCCGCTGTGGCCCCAATGATGGCGGCGCTTCCAGGCGCGCCATTCCTCGCGCGCCTCGCGGCGGGCTTCGCGGCCGTCGGGTCCATACCAGTGGCCGTAGCGACGTGAGCAAAACATGCGTCCACTCCATTTCAGGTAAATGAGAAGGGCAAGGCCGATCGGCCAGAACACGATGAAGCTCACGACCACCAGGGCGATCCACGCGGGCTTCGGAAGGTCGTCCAGTCTCTCCATCAGGCCCGTCATGGTGGGGCTCCTTCGTTCAGCGTTAACGGATGTAAATGTTAACGACATTTACATTGGGCATTCCAGGCCTAGGAGTCAAGGGCCCCTCAGGCTTTTTGGGGAAAACCCAACCCCTGCAGGTAAATGAGCATTTGCGATTCCAGCAGCTCCTCGGCCGTCATTGGCAGGCTGCGCCGGCCGGCATCGCCGCGACCGAACAGCGAGGCGATGCCGTGAGCCATTGCCCAGACATGCAGGCTCATCATCAAGGCCGGCGGCCGCTTGCCGGCCGGCAGCAGGGCGACCAGGGAGTCGGCTGCGGTGCGCAACACGGCAAAGGCGCGATCAGCAGCGGCGCGCAGCTCGGCGTTGAGGTCGGGCGGCAGGCCCGATTCGAACATGGCGGCGTAGTAGGCGGGCTCGCCGCGGGCGAAGGCGAGGTAGGCGCGGCCGATATTGTGGAAGGCGGTGAGCGCGTCAGGCTTGCCGTTGGCCCAGCCGGTCGAGAGCATGGCCTCGAAGCGCTGAAAGCCCTCGCGCGCCACGTCGGCGAGAAGCGCGTCGCGGTCGCGGAAGTGGCGGTAGGGCGCTGCCGCACTGACGCCGGCCGAACGCGCAGCGTCGGCGAAGGTGAAACCTGCCGGTCCCTTCTCCTTGATCAGCTCGCGCGCCGCCTGGATCAGCGCCTCGCGCAGATTGCCGTGGTGATAGCCGCGCGCCTCGCGCTCTCGTCTTTTCCAGCCCATGTTAAGGGAGTTTACATCGGCCGGCCTCGACCTGGCAGCGGATTTTGTCGACGGGCTATGCGCAAGTGCGGCGTGCCGAGGGGTGTTGCCCGGTCTACCGTCGTCAGACCGGTGAAATCGGGGACCTCATGCATCATGGCGACGTCTCGCCCGAGATCGCAGCGGGCCTTTTGGCGCTCAAGAAGCGCATCAAGGCGGCGAAGATACCGCCCTCGAAGCTCGACGAGTCGATCAACGTCGCGATCTGGAACATCCGCGAGTTCGGCAAGAAGCGACGGTCGGAGGCGGCGATTCACTACATCGCCGAGATCCTCGGTCAGTTCGACCTGATCGGCCTGGTCGAGTTGCGCGACGATCTCACCGACTACGGCCGTGTCTGCGACATCCTGGGACCGAGCTGGGATCTCATCTACTCCGACTGGATCTCCGATCCCGGTGGCAATCGCGAGCGGGTCGGCTTCCTGTTCGATCGCCGCGCCGTCACTTTCAACGGCCTGGCGGCCGAGGTCGATGCGCCGCGCTTGAAGAAGGGCAAGGAGTATCTCGCCCAGCAGTCGTTCTGGCGGGCGCCCTACATGTGCTCGTTCCGCGCCGGCAATTTCGATTTCATCGTGTTGGCCACGCACACCCGGTGGGGCGACGGCATCGAGGGTCGCACCGCCGAGCTCGCCCTGCTGGCCGACTGGATCGACGAGCGCTTCAAGGACAGGTCGGTCGAGGACACCGACTTGATCGTCATGGGAGACTTCAACACGCCGGCGCTCGACGACCAGACCTTCAAGGCGCTGACCCGGCGCGGCCTGCAGCTCCCCGAGTCGCTGCGCGAGCTCAGGGTCGGCGACATCACGGTCAAGGGCTCCAACCTCGGCAAGACGGCGCGCTACGACCAGATCCTGCATTTGCCGACGCTCAAGCGGCGGTTCACCAACTTCGGCGGCACGCTCGACTTCTACGGCTCCGACGCTGCCATCAAGGAGCTGTTCCCCAAGGCCGGCTACTCGCGCACCGAGTTCACCTTCCAGCTCTCCGACCACTTTCCGGTCTGGGTGCAGGTCGACACCGACATCGACGGCCAGCGCCTGACTCAGATCGTGCAGGCGGCGCGGAAGTGATAGGAGACTCCTGCTCGGCCACCGCCGAGGAGGAGGAACGGCGTGCAATTGTGGACCACCCAGGTGGCGTCGGCGCGCGGGGCGGCGCGCATGGCCAAGGAGATCGAAGCGGCCGGCTGGGACGGCATGCTGGTGGTCGATTCGCAGAACCTGTCGGGCGATCCCTACGTGGCGCTGGCGCTCGCTGGGGCGGCAACGACCCGGCTGGGGCTCGGCACCGGCGTCACCAACTCGGTGACGCGTCATGCCGCGGCGACGGCCACCGCCATCACCAGCGTCAACCGCGTCTCGAGCGGCCGCGCCGTGCTGGGCATCGGCCGTGGCGATTCGGCGCTGGCGCATCTCGGTCGCGCGCCGGCTCGGCTCGGCCAGTTCGAGCGCTACCTGCGGCAGCTCCAGGCCTATCTTCGGGGCGAGGCCGTGAGTTTCGAGGACATCGATATCCCGACCGACATGGCGCCGCCCCTGTCGGGCTTGCATTTGCACGATGCGCCACCGGCCAGTCGCATCGCCTGGATCGCCGGCGGCGCCAAGGTGCCGGTCGAGGTCGCGGCGAGCGGCCCCAAGGTCATCGCCATTGCTGCCCTCCACGCCGAGCGCGTGATGTTCGCGCTGGGCGCCGATGTCGAGCGTCTGAGATGGGCGATTGGCCTGGCCAAAAAGACGCGCCGCGACGCCGGCCTCGATCCCGACGGCATCGCCTACGGCGCCTACCTCAATCTTGGGTGCCACCCCGACGTCGAGGTCGCGCGCAGCCTGGTGCGCGGCGGCCTCACCACCTTTGCACGCTTTTCGATGATGCACGGCAAGACCGATGTGCCGACCTCGGCGGGCGACCAGCAGGTGCTCGAGAAGCTGATCAGCAACTACGACATGAAGGCGCACACCCGGGGCGATTCGCGGCAGGCGACGACGCTCACCGCCGACTTCATCGACCGCATGGCGATCGTCGGCCCACCCCAGCGCTGCATCGAGCGCCTTCGGGAATTGGAGGCGCTCGGCCTCGACAAGGTTGCGATCAGCGGCGCCACCAGAGGCGCTTCGGAAGAGGACGCCGCTGTTGGCCGCAGACTCCTCGTCGAGAAAGTCATTGCCGGCATGAGGTCGTGACTCTCGATGGACCGCGGGCCTCCACGCCTGCTTCGTGGCATCCCGAGCGTCGCGAATGACGACGGAATGTGAGCGGGCCCGGAGGCCCGCAGTTCAATGACCGGCTCGCTGCTCAGCGCCAGATCTTCTTGCCGCTGCCCGGCAGGCCGAGCGCGCTCCACATCGCGTCGACTTTGTCGATGATGGCTTGGTCCATGCGGATCTGGCGGCCCCAGTCGCGGTTGGTCTCGCCGGGGAGCTTGTCCGTCGCGTCGAGGCCGATCTTGGAGCCGAGGCCGGAGACGGGCGAGGCGAAGTCGAGATAGTCGATCGGCGTGTTCTGGATCACGGTGATGTCGCGCGCCGGGTCCATGCGCGTCGAGATCGCCCACATCACGTCTTTCCAGTTGCGGGCGTCGATGTCGGCATCCACCACGATCACCCACTTGGTGTACATGAACTGCCGCAGATACGACCACACGCCCATCATCACGCGCTTGGCGTGACCGGCATAGGCCTTCTTCATCGACACCACGGCGATCCGGTAGGAGCAGCCTTCGGGCGGCAGCCAGAAGTCGACGATCTCGGGGAATTGCTGCTGGAACAGCGGGATGAACACCTCGTTCAGCGCCTCGCCCAGCACTGACGGCTCGTCGGGCGGTCGGCCGGTGAAGGTCGAAAGGTAGATCGGGTTGCGCCGCATGGTGATGGCCGACAGCGTGAACACCGGGAAGCGCTCGACGCTGTTGTAGTAGCCGGTGTGGTCGCCGTAGGGGCCCTCGTCGCCGTAGTCGTCGAGGCTGACATGGCCTTCGAGCACGATCTCGGCCTCGGCCGGCACCTTCAAGGGAACGGTCTTGCAGTCGACCAGCTCGACCTTCTTGCCACGCAGGAGGCCGGCGAACTGATACTCCGACAAAGTGTCGGGCACCGGCGTCACGGCGGCGAGTATGGTACCGGGATCGGCGCCGATCACGGCGGCGGCCGGCAGCGGCTCGCGCTTGCCTGCACCCTTCCAGCGCTGGTGATGCTGCGCGCCGCCGCGATGCTTCAGCCAGCGCATCAGAGTCGTATTGCGGCCTGTGACCTGCAGGCGATAGATGCCGAGATTGAAGCTGTCCTGCTTGTCGCCTTTGGGGTCGGGGCCCTGCGTGACGATCAACGGCCAGGTGATGAGCGGCGCCGGCTCGCCCGGCCAGCAGGTCTGGACGGGCAGTCGCCCGATGTCGATGTCGGTGCCCTGCAGCACGATCTCGTGGCAGGGCGCGCTGCCGACGGTGCGCGGCTTCATCGCCATCACCGTCCGAACCAGTGGCAGCAGGTCGAGCGCCTCGCGCCAGCCGCCCGGCGGCTCGGGCTGGCGCAGGAAGGCCAAGGTCTCGCCGACCTGGCGCAGCTCGGTGGGGTCGCGGTCCATGCCCCAGGCGACGCGCTCGACCGTGCCGAACAGATTGACCAACACCGGGATGTCCGAGCGCGAGCCGTCGGCGCGCACCACGTTCTCGAACAGCACCGCCGGACCTTTCTCGGCCAGCAGGCGGGTCTGGATCTCGGTCATCTCCAGATGCGGCGAAACGGGTGCGGTGACGCGGACCAGCCGGCCACTTTGTTCCAAGCGGGCGATGAAGTCGCGGAGCGAGGCGTAGGGCATCCTGGCGTTGTCCTTTAGAGTGGCGGTGCCATGAGATCAAACGCCATCCGATCCGCGGTCCCGGCCGAGTTCGAGGACCTGCTGAGCGCCGCGGGCCGGCGCGTGCTGGCGGGCACTCATCCGCTCTGCGGCGCGCTCGCCGATCCGCGAGTGCGGTTCCTGGCACGCGACGATCTCATCGACCGCGATCGGGCCAAGCGCTTGCGCCGCGCACTTGAGCAGGCCTTGCCCGATCATCTCGAGGCTTTGGAACGGCCGATCCCGCCCGAGACGATCTCGGCGATGCGTTACGACTATGGCGAGCGTCTGCCCAAGACCAGCCGCGCCCGCACGATCTACTTCGAAAGCCGCCGCGAGCCCGGCGTAACGGCCGGCGAGCGCATCGGCCTGGTGCGGCTGATGCGTTCGGCTTCGTTCCGTGCCTTCGCCGAGGCGCTGGCCGGTCGCAGGCTCGCGGCGAACTGGGGCCTGCAGGTCCTGCGCTATGGGCCTGGCGACTATGCCGGGCCGCACAACGACCACCATCCCGAGAACAAGGACGCCCGCTCGGGCTACATCGACCTTCACCTCAGCCTCTGCTCGCCCGGCGTCGAGCATCAGTGGCTGGTCTACAGCCGCGCCGGCCATTTCAGCGAGATCGTCCCGCTGGCTGCGCCAGCCACGGTGACGGCCTATCGCCTACCGTTCTGGCACTACACCACGCCGCTGGCCGGCAAGCCCGAGGCGGCGCGCTGGGTGCTGCTAGGAACCTTCCTATTCTCTAGCGCACGCCGAGCGGCACGACGCTGACCGAGTTCTGCGGGCTGCCTTCGATGACGCGGTCGGTGTAGGTGAGATAGACCAGGGCGCGACGCCGGGCGTCGTAGAAGCGCACGACCTGGGTGGTCTTGAAGACCAGCGAGGCGCGCTCGCTGAACACCTCGTGCGGGCTCTTGAGCTTCTCGGCGCGCGCCGCGTCGATCGGCCCGACCTGATGGCAGGAGATCGAGGCGTAAGGCGGATCCTCGGCGACCCCGATCGCGCCCTTGATGCCGCCGGTGCGCGCCCGCGAGATGTAGCAAGTGATGCCGGCGATGTTGGGATCGTCGAACGCCTCGACCACGATCTTGTCGTTGGGACCGAGCCACTGGAAGCGATAGCCGACCGAGCCGATCTCCTCGGCCGCGGCCGGCAACGCCAGCGACGACAGCAGAATGGCGAGCATCAATCGGCGCATGATCGGCACTCCCTGGCAGAGCTCTAGGCGGCGCGCAGGCCCTCTTTGGGCGCCTCGCCGCCCGCTTCCTTCACCGCGGCACGATACTCCTTTTCCGACCGGAAGGGCGGGCGCTTGGGAAAGTCCTGGCGGCGGCCGGGCCGGATCTCGCCGGTCGACGGCTCTACGATCAGGAGTTCGCCGGTGCGGCCGAGCAGCGGGATCGGCCGCTTCCACCGCGAGAAGACACGCCGTGCCGAGGCCGAGAAATCGACATAGGTCGTGAATTCGCTTCTGTCCTTGGCGAACAAGGCTTCATAGGTGGTGACGAACTGCTCGACGAAGGTTCGGTCGACGACCTCGAGATTGGACATCATCCAGCAGCGATCCTCGAACACCCAATAGGTGCCGATGCCCACGAACTCCTTGTGACGCGTCAGGTAGGGATAGAAGGGAAAGCCGCGGCAGGCGATGGTGCGGTTGTCGCGCTCGCAATGGCGCGCGCCCTTGCACTGGATCGCCGTGCAGTCGCGGGTGAGCTCGGCCACGATCTGGCGCGTGGCATAGTCGTAGGGCTTGAACTTGGACCACAGGTCGGTGCGCGTCTCGAGCAGCTCGAACTCGACTTTGTGCACGACCGGAACGGCGTTCTGGGTCGAGCAGCAGACCGGCTCGCCACCATTGAGCGGCGCACACTTGCGGCCACAGTCGAAGCGCGACACCGGCGCGGTGAAGTCCTTGTAAAGAGTGGCGAAATCGCGCGGCTCGAGGGTGGCCTTTGGCATGCGCCGCGGTGTTACTCGAAACCGATATGAAAGAACAGCTAAGGATTGATGTCGGGCTCGGGCAGGACCTGCCACACCACCGTCTCGCGCATGCCGCGGTTCTCGAGTTGCAGCGAGGTCGGAATCTGGTAGCGCGCGCGTTCCCTCAGTCCCTGGGCGTGAAAATAGTTGCGGCCGGGATCGCCCAGCAGCACCAACCGGCCGAGCCGTGCATGGCTGCGCAGCCAAGCCAGTGCGCGCGCCGACATGTCGCGCTCGTAGCAAACGTCGCCGGCAATGACCACATCGGCATCGGGGGCTCCATCGGGACCGGCCAGCCAGTCGTCGGCACTGACCTGCAGGGTAAGCCCGTTGACCTCGGCATTGAGTTGGGCGGCGATCAGCGACAGTCCATCGATGTCGTTGGCCAGCACCGAGTTGGCGCCGCCGCGCGCCGCCGCCATCGCCGAGACGCCGGAGCCGGCCGCGAAGTCGATCACGCGCTTGCCGCGCACCTCGGCGGGATGATCGAGCAGGTAGCGCGCGATCGCCTGGCCGCCCGGCCAACAGAACGCCCAGTAGGGCGGGTCGACGTTCTGTTCTTCGAGCCAGGTTTCGGTGGCCTGCCAGATCGGCACGTACTCGCTGGCCAGCCAAAGCTTGAATTCCGGCACCATGGCGGGTGTCGCGAGGGCGGTGTTGGCGCGGATAAAACCTTCGGGGTCGGCCGGTAGACGGGGCATCTAGGCGGCGCGCCCAGCGATGACCGCCACGGTGAGCAACAGGCCGAGCCAGGCGTTGGCCTTGAACTTGGCCAGGCAATCGGCGGGATCGTGGGGCTTCAGAAAGACGATCTGCCAGGCGAAGTGCAGCGCAATGGCGAGCAACAACAGGAAGTACGGCGCGCCGAGCGCGGCCAGCCAGCCGGCCAGCGTCCACGCCGCCACCGCCAAGGCGGCAAACAGCGCAAGCCAGCGCCGCGGCGCTGCTGCAAATCGGCGCGCGGTCGAGCGGACGCCGATGACTGTATCGTCGCGCTGGTCCTGCATGGCGTAGATCGTGTCGTAGACCAAGGTCCAGGCGACGCCGCCCAAATACAGCGCGACGGTGGCGAGGGACAGGCTTTCGGTCACGGCGGCGTAACCCACCAGCGCGCCCCAGTTGAAGGCGAGCCCCAGCACGAGCTGCGGCCAGTAGGTGAAGCGCTTCATGGTCGGATAGACGGCGACCAGGACCAGCGACAGGAGCGCCACGCCGCCCGCGAACTTGTTCAGCTTGAACAGGATCAACGCGCCGACCAGCGATTGCAGCGCCATCCAGATGAGGGCATTGCGCAGGGTCACTTCGCCGGCCGGCAGCGGCCGGCTGCGCGTGCGCTCGACCTGGGCATCGACCTTGCGGTCGACGATGTCGTTCCAGGTGCAGCCCGCACCGCGCATGGCAAGCGCGCCCAGCGCGAACAGCGCCATCCAGCCCGCCAGCCGTCCCCAGCTCGGCGCCGCGCCCAGCGCCACCGACCACCAGCACGGCAGCATCAACAGCCAGATGCCGATCGGCCGATCCCAGCGCGCCAGCCGGCCGTAAGGGCGTGCCCAAGCCGGCAGGGTGCGCAATGTCCAGTGCTGGCGGTCGATGTCGGTAAAGCCGGTTGTCCGCTCGGCGGTCATGGCGGCATCATGCAGCGATGGTCGGGCAAAAACCATGAGCCTGTCGCGTCTGTTCGTCGACGCCGATCTTGCGGCCGGCGTCGAAGCGCCGCTCGACGAGGCGCAGGTCCACTACTTGCGGCATGTCATGCGCCGCGCCGATGGCGCGCCGTTGCTGCTGTTCAACGGCCGCGACGGCGAGTGGCGGGCGACGCTACAAAGCCGCGGCAAGAAGTCGGCCGTAGCGACGATCGGCGAGCGCACGCGCGAACAGGCAGCCGAGCCGGATGTCTGGCTGTGCTTCGCGCCGATCAAGCGGGCGCGGCTGGACTATCTCGTGGAAAAGGCGACCGAGCTCGGCGCCGCGGCGCTGCAGCCCGTGTTCACCCATCACACCGCCGTCGAGCGGGTCAATCTCGAGCGCTTGCGCGCCAATGCTATCGAAGCCGCCGAGCAGACCGAGCGCTTGAGCGTGCCCGAGGTGCGCGCGCCGGTGACGTTCGACCGCTTGCTGGCGAGCTGGCCGGCCGGCCGGCGCCTGTTGGTTTGCGACGAGACCGGCGGCGGCCCGCCGATCGCCGAGGTGCTGTCCGGCCTCGGCGAAGTGGCGCGCGGCGCACCATGGGCGATCCTGATCGGCCCCGAGGGCGGCTTCGATGCCGCCGAGCTGGCGGCGCTCGGTCGCATAAGCAGTGTTATGTCTGTCGGCCTCGGTCCGCGCATCCTGCGCGCCGATACCGCGGCCCTGGCGGCGCTCGCTTGCTGGCAGGCGCTGGTCGGCGACTGGCAGCACCCGACACCGCGTCTCGACGCCGATTATCGCACATCTCGCACACTCGTCTGACCGCTTGCGCGAGACCCTGTCGGTGTGGGACAGGGGAAGTCGAACACCATGAACCAGCCGCGTGCTCGCGTGAGAATAGCTCATGCGGCCGCGCCGCTCCCGGCCTGCCGGCCGCGGCGCGTCGGAGGGAGAAACAGATCGCATGTCCGCACCACCGTCGGGCGGCGGGGCGCCGATCGAGGATCGGCGCCAGCTCATCGAGTATTTCGCGGCCGGCAACAAGCCGCGCTCGGCTTGGCGCATGGGCACCGAGCACGAGAAGTTCGGCTTCGACACGTCGACGCTGAAGCCGCTCGCCTATGACGGGCCGGCCGGCATCCGCGCCGTGTTGGAAGGCATGACGCGGTTCGGCTGGCAGCCGATCATCGAAGGCAACAATCCGATCGCACTCAAGCGCGACTGCGCCAACGTCACGCTCGAGCCGGGCGGCCAGCTCGAGCTGAGCGGCGCGCTGCTCGAGACGCTGCACGAGACCGCAGCCGAGAACGCCCAGCACATCGACGAGGTCAAGCAGGTCGCGCGCGAGCTCGGGGCGGGCTTCATCGGGCTCGGCTTCGCGCCGGAGTGGACGCGCGAGGACATGCATTGGATGCCCAAGGGCCGCTATCGCATCATGCGCGACTACATGCCCAAGAAGGGCAAGCTCGGCCTCGACATGATGCTCCGGACCTGCACCGTGCAGACCAACCTCGACTTCGAATCCGAAGCCGACATGGTGAAGAAGTTCCGCGTCTCCCTGGCCTTGCAGCCGATCGCCACCGCCCTGTTCGCCAACTCGCCGTTCAAGGAGGGCAAGGCCGCCGGCTACAAGAGCTATCGCAGCCACATCTGGACCGACACCGATCCCGATCGTTGCGGCATGCTGCCGTTCGTGTTCGAGGATGGTTTCGGCTTCGAGCGTTATGCCGACTACATGCTCGATGTGCCGATGTACTTCGTCTACCGCGACGGCAAGTACATCGACGCCTCGGGCCAAAGCTTCCGCGATTTCCTCAAGGGCAGGCTGCCGGCGCGGCCGGGCGAGCTGCCGACCATCAACGACTGGGCCGACCACGTCACGACCGCGTTTCCCGAGGTCCGCCTGAAGCGCTACCTCGAGATGCGCGGCGCCGATTCGGGGCCGCTGCCGGCCTTGGCTGCGCTGCCGGCCCTGTGGGTCGGCCTGCTCTACGATCAGACCGCGCTCGACGCCGCCTGGGATCTGGTCAAGGACTGGACGGTCGCCGATCACGATCATCTGCGCGCCGCCACGCCCGAGACTGGCCTGGCAACGACGTTCCGTGGCCGAACGGTGACCGAGTGGGCGCGCCGCACTGTCGAGATCGCCCATACGGGCTTGCGCAACCGCAGGCGCCTGGACGCGCAGGGCAACGACGAGACCATCCATCTGGCGCCACTCGATCGGGCGGTGGCGAGCGGGCTCGCCCCGGCCGACGAGCTTCTCGCCAAGTGGCAGGGCGAGTGGCAGCGCTCGTTCGCGCCGCTGTTCCGCGACCACGCCTACTGAGGTATCGTCGAGTCATGCTCGACCGGTGCGACCGCGTTCAGATCGCCGTGCATGATGCCGCCACGGCGGCGCAGCGTTTCGGCCAACTCCTGGGCAGCGAAGTGGCGCGTTGCGACCATAGCCGTCATCTCGGCGCCAAGCGCACCATCCTCGCCGTCGGCGAAAGCGAATTCGAGCTGTGCGAGGCCGACGGGGCGGGGCCGACGCAGTATTTTCTCGCCAAGCGCGGCGAGGGCCTGGGCGTCGCCTACGACCGCGATGCTGAGCAGCTTTACCTGTCGCGGCAGACGACGTTCGGCCTGCCGATCGTGATCTCCGAAAGCACCTACCGGCCGCGCGTCGGGCCGGTATCGTTCCTCTACGAGACGACCAACACCCTGGCGAGCGATTGGCGCCGCGTCGCCGCCACCTACGCTGGCCTGTTCGGCCTCGATCCCGGCCGCTTCAGCGAGATCGGCAGCGAGCGCTTCGGCTATATCGGCACGCTCACTCTGTTCGATCCGCCCAACCGGCTCGACCGCATCGAGCTCAGCCAGGCGACCGACGAAGTCCATGCCATGGGCCGGTTCGTCAAGAAGCACGGCGACTCTCTTTATATGTGCTACGTCGAGGTCCACGACTGGCCAGCGGTGCGCGGCCGGCTGCTCGACGCCAATGCCCGCTACACACCGCGCGGCAGCGATCCGGCCAGCGATCCCGACGGCGGCTGGGTTCATCCCAAGGAATTGCACGGCCTGCTGCTCGGCATCTCGCGCACCGGGCTCGCCTGGGAATGGTCGGGCCGCGAAGCGCTGGTGCCGGCTGCATGAAGCGTCGCGCCCTGCTGCTGGCCATGGCCATCGCGCCGACCGCTCTCGATGCCCAACCTGCCGACTGGCAGACCGTGGTCGGCCGCGATCTGCGCTTCCGGCTGGAGATGCCGGCGCCGGCCAGGGAAACCAAGGCCGCCGAGAAGGAGAAGGGCCACGCCAGCGAGCAGATCGCCTGGGCGTCCAAACGCGACGGCGAGATGTTCGACTTCGACTATGTCGACTATCTGCCGGGCTGGTTCACCGGCCGCGACACCAAGGTGGCGGCGCGCGAGCTTGGCCGCGGCGAGGCCGAGAAGGCCTTCCCGCGCGCCAAGTTCAAGTACGTCCGCGACGAGCCGATCACCCTGCAGGGTTGGGACGGCTATGCGCTCGACATCGAGGATGCCCAGGGCGGCGTCGTCTACATGCGCACCTACATCGTCAAGGACCGGCTCTATCGCCTGCTCACCACCGCCAAGAACGACGAGGCCTCCAAGGCCGCCGCCAAGCGCTTTCTCGACTCCTTGAGATTGTCGGAGACGCGCTCCTCTTAGGGTTGCCAAGCCCCGTCTCCCCGGCCACAGTTCCTGCCACTTCAGTCACTGTGAGTTGAGGGGGTAGCGCGTAGAAGCGGTCGCCGCCATGCCGGTTGGGGCGTGGCGAGCGGCAGGGAGGCGACGAAATGAGCGCTCGAACGGGATGGCTGATCGCGGCCGTGGCGGCCCTGACGGCAGGCAGCGCCTGGGCACAGAAGCCCGGCGGCATCTTGAAGATCCAGCACATGGACACCCCGCCCAGCGCCTCGATCCACGAGGAGGCCACTGTCTCGGTGGCCGTGCCGTTCATGGGCCTCTACAACAACCTCGTGCTGTTCGATCAGCAGGTCGCCAAGAACAGCTTCGACTCGATCGTGCCCGAGCTCGCGACCAAGTGGACCTGGAGTAGCGACGGCAAGCAGCTTGCCTTCACCTTGCGGCAGGACGTGAAGTGGCACGACGGCCGGCCCTTCACTGCGAAGGACGTCGCCTGCACGTTCGACATGCTGATGGGCGGCGAGGGCAAGCTCAGGCGAAACCCCCGCGCCGCCTGGTATGGCAATGTCGAGAAAGTCGTGACCGACGGCGACTCCGCCGTGACCTTCCATCTCAAGGAGCGGCAGCCCTCGCTGCTGGCGCTGCTCGCCTCGGGCTACTCGCCGATCTATCCCTGTCACGTCTCGGGCGCGGACATGCGTCGCCGGCCGATCGGCACCGGGCCGTTCAAGCTCGCCGAGTTCAAGATGAACGAGAGCATCAAGCTGGTGCGCAATCCCGACTACTGGAAACCGGGCCGGCCCTATCTCGACGGCATCGAGTACACCATCATCGCCAATCGTTCGACACGCATGCTGTCGTTCGCCAGCGGCAAATTCGACATGACTTTTCCGACCGACCTCACGGTGCCCTTGCACAAAGACATGAAGAAAGAAGCGCCGCACGTCGTCTGTACCATGCGCGACACCGGGGTCAGCACCAACCTGATCGTCAATCGTGAGGTGCCGCCGTTCGACGATCCGCGGATCCGACGGGCGCTGGCGCTGACGCTCGACCGGCAAGCCTTCATCGACATCCTGGCCGAAGGCGAAGCCAGCATCGGCGGCGCCATGCTGCCGCCGCCCGCCGGTGTATGGGGCATGCCGGGCGAGATGACGAGGGCCATCGTCGGGTACGGCAACGTGGAGGCCAATCGCGAGCAGGCGCGCCAGCTCATGCGCGAGGCGGGCTTCGCGGCCGACAAGCGGCTAAAGGTCAAGGTCAGCACGCGTAACATCGCGACCTTCCGCGATCCGGCGACGATCCTGATCGATCATCTGAAGCACATCTGGGTCGACGGCGAACTCGAGGTGATCGACACGGCGGTCTACTACAGCCGCGTCTTCAAGAAGGACTATGTCGTGGCGTTGAACCTGACCGGTTCTGCGGTCGACGACCCCGACGTCACCTTCTTCGAGGGCTATGCCTGCGGTTCGCTGCGCAACTACAACCACTACTGCGATGCCGATCTGACGAAGCTCATCCAGGCCCAGTCGGGCGAGGTCGACCAGGCCAAGCGCCGCCAGATCGTGTGGGCGGCGGACCGCAAGTTGCAGGAGGACATCGCGCGCCCGATCATCATGCACGGCCGTGCCGCCGGCTGCTGGCAACCGTATGTGAAGGGTGTCGTGCTGCACACCAACAGCATCTACAACGGCTGGCGCTTCGAGGATGTGTGGCTGGACAAGTAGTGCCCTCGGCTACGGCGCGATCATCCTGTACACCCTGGCCGCGGTGCCGCTGTACAGCGCCTTCTTCTCCGCTGCCGAGGCGCCGGCGGTGAAGCGCTTGAAGGCGTTCCACAGCTCGGTGTAGCCGCACGACTGCTTGTCGGGCGGGAAGTTGCTTTCGAACATGCAGCGCTCGGGCCCGAACGCCTCGATACAGGTCTCGAGGTAGGGTTTCCAGGTCGCGGCCAGCTCCTGCGAGGAGGGTGGCGTGTCGCCGAAATGGAAGCCGAAGCCGAACGACGTCATGCCGAGCCCACCCAGCTTGACGACGACGTTGGGACATTCGGCCAGCTCTTGGAGACTTTTCCTCCAGATCGGAATCACTTCCGCCGACTTGCCGGCATATTGACCCACGCCGAGGACGCCGCCGACATGGTCGACGATGATGGTCTGGCCGGGGAAGGTGCGGGCGAGATCGACCAGGTCGGGCAGCTGCGGGTGGAAGTGCCAGGAATCGAAGGTGAGGCCGAGCTTGCCCAGCTCGGCGAAGCCCTCGCGGAATTTCGCGTCGAGCAGGCGGTGCGGCGTCATGGGACGCGACACATGCTTGCCGGCGACGCCCTCGTCGTAGGACGTGCCGTAGCGCACGCCGCGGAAACGGCCGCCAGCCACGGCGATCTCGGCCTCCAGCACCTCGCGCACGCGCGCGCCCAGCATCAAGTCGGCCCAGCCGACGATCGCCTCGCTGACCCGCGTCTTGCCGTATTGGCCCGAGGCGCTCATGGCGGCGATGCCGTTCACGAACTCGACTTCGCCGACCGGCCTCATCGCCTCCGGCCCGCCGGCGCGGAACATCGCCTGGCATTCGAGGAACACGGTCGACACGATGTTGTGGCCGCCGCCCAGATCGGCCAGCAGCTCGGGCAGCAGGTAGGTGCCGCGGCCGCGTTGCGGCGCGTCCCACAGATGATGATGCGGGTCGATGATCGGCAGCTCGGGCTCCAGCGCGGCTTCGGTCGGCCGCTTGGCCAGCCACGCCGTGAGATCGGCGTTGTTGCGATGGATCAATCCGCGATATTCACCGTCGGCCATGGCGGGCTCCTCCTTTTGACGGCGAGCCTACGGCAGGAGCGGAGAGCGGAGCATGCGGATTTGCGTATACGGGGCCGGCGCCATCGGCGGCAATTTCGCGGCGCGACTGGCGGCGTCGGGCAACGACGTTTCGGTCGTGGCGCGCGGCGCGCATCTCGAGGCGATCCACGCCAACGGCCTGACCTTGCTCGCCGGCGGCAAGAAGATCGTCGCCAAGGTGAAGGCGTCGGACAGCCCGGCCGACCTCGGCAAGCAGGACGCCGTTCTGGTGACGTTGAAGTCCTCTGGCCATCATGCGCTGGCGGACAACATCGAACCCTTGCTCGGTGCCGACACGCCCGTGGCCTTCGTGCAGAACGGCATCCCCTGGTGGTACGGCCACGGGCTTGCGACGAGCCGGCCGCCGGCGCCCGACCTGTCGCGCCTCGATCCCGACGGCCGCCTTGCCGAGGCGATCGGCATGCACCGCGTGGTCGGCGCGGCGGCGAGCTCGCCCAACCACGTCATCGAGCCCGGCGTGATCGAGAACGAGGTGCCCGACCGCAACGTCCTGTGGATCGGCGAGCCCGACGACCGGCCGAGCCCGCGCATCGAGGCGTTGCGCGCGGCGCTCGAGGCGGCGGGCATCGCCTCGCCGGCGACGGCCGACATCCGCTACGAGATCTGGCACAAGCTGATGGCCAATCTCACCGGATCGACGATGTGCCTGCTCACCGGCCAGGCGGTACATGTGCAGAAGACGCCGCTGGTCAACCGTCTGGCGCGGCGCGCCCATGCCGAGGCGCTGGCCGTCGCGGCGGCGCACGGCGTGGTGCTCGACGATCATCCCGACCAGCGCTACGGCCCCAAGCGCGTCTACACCAGCCACCGGCCGTCGATCCTGCAGGACTACGATCTCGGCCGGCCGATGGAGATCGAGTCGATCGTGCGGGCGCCGGTCGCCTTCGCGCGCAGCGCCGGCATCGACACGCCGACGCTCGATGCCATCGAAGCGATCTGCGTGGCGCTCGCTCATGCCAAGGGACTTTACGCGCCTTAGCCCGGCGCTAGGATCGGCTGACCGATACGACAAGCGGGGAACGCCATGAAAGGCAGGATCATGCGTGCCGCCTCCCGGCCCACGGCCAAGGCGGAGGCGGCCAACTTCGTCGGCACCGTGTTGTCCGATCCGGTGTGTGCGCCCGAGGCGCCGTCGCGGCTGCGCGCGTCGCGCGTGTCGTTCATGCCGGGCGGCCGCACCAACTGGCACAAGCACGCCGTCGGCCAGGTCCTCTACGTGTTGTCCGGGGTCGGCCGCTATCAGCTCGAAAGCGAGCCGGTGCAGGAGATTCGGCCCGGCGACACCGTCGTCATCCCACCCAACGCGCGGCATTGGCATGGCGCGGCACCCGACACCATGATGGTCCATCTCGCCATGTCGGAGACCAACGACAAGGGCGAGGCGACGAGCTGGTTCGAACCGGTCAGCGACGCCGACTACACCAAGGCGCCGGCCGAGGCGTAGCCGCGGTCCGGCAAAGCTAGGTCGCCGTGCCGCCGACCGTCAGCGCGTCGATGCGCAGCGTCGGCTGGCCGACGCCGACCGGCACGCCCTGGCCGTCCTTGCCGCAAGTGCCGATGCCGGGGTCGAGCGACATGTCGTTGCCGACCATGCCGACCTTGGTCAGCGCCTCCGAGCCGGCGCCGATCAGCGTCGCGCCCTTGACCGGGGCGCCGAGCTTGCCGTTCTCGATCAGGTAGCCTTCGGTGATGGTGAACACGAACTTGCCCGACACGATGTCGACCTGGCCGCCGCCGAAATTGGCACAGTAGAGGCCCTTCTTCACCGAGCCGATGATCTCCTGCGGATCCGCGGTCCCGCCGAGCATGATGGTGTTGGTCATGCGCGGCATCGGCGCATAGGCGTGACTCTGGCGGCGGCCGTTGCCGGTCAGCCGCACGCCCATCAAGCGGGCGTTCTGGCGGTCCTGCATCAGGCCGACCAGCCGGCCGTTCTCGATCAGCACGGTGCGCTGGGTCGGCGTGCCCTCGTCGTCGATGGTGAGCGAGCCGCGCCGGTCGGCCAGTGTACCGTCGTCGACCACGGTGACGCCCGGCGAGGCGATCATCTCGCCCATCAGATGGGTGAACACCGAGGTCTTCTTGCGATGGAAGTCGCCCTCCAGCCCGTGGCCGACGGCCTCGTGCCAGAGCACGCCCGACCAGCCCGAGCCCAGCACCACCGGCATCTCGCCGGCCGGCGCCGGCACAGATTCGAGATTGACCAGCGCCTGGCGGATCGCCTCGTCGGCTTCGCGCCGCCAGTACTCGGGCTTGAAGATGTCGCCGTAGGCGGCGCGGCGGCCCGAGCCGGTGCCGCCGGCCTCCAGGCGCTGGCCCTCGCCGCACACCACGCTGACGTTCAGGCGCACCAGCGGCCGCACGTCGGCGGCGCGCCAGCCGTCGGCCTTGACGATCTCGATCACCTGCCAGGAGCCGGCGAGCGAGATCGAGACCTGGCGTGCCTTGGGCTCCTTGCCGCGCACATAGGCATCGATCTCCTGCAAGAGCGCCACCTTCTTGGCGAAGGCCTCGCTGTCGATCGGGTTGTCGTCGGCGTAAAGCAGCTGGTTGGTGCCGCGCGGCGCCGTGTCGGCCTTGCCGCTATGGCCGGCGCGCACCGCCTTCACGGTCGCGACGGCGCGCTTCAGCGCCGCCTCGTCGAGCGCCGAGGCATGAGCGAAACCCGACGCCTCGCCGGCCACGGTGCGCAGGCCGAAGCCCTGGGTGGTGTCGAACGCGGCGCTCTTCAGCTTGCCGTCGTCGAACGACAGGCTCTCGCTCTGCACGTACTCCAGGAACAGCTCGCCGTCGTCGCAGCCGGCCAGCGCCTCGTCGACCAGCTTCTCGGTCTTGCGTCGGTCGAGGCCGCCTTTGCCGAAGAACAGGTTGTCGGTGGTGGCGAGATGATTGATCGATTTGGGCATTGACGGCTCCTTTGCCGCGGCATCTTCGGAGCGCGGACCTCCAAAGTCGCGGTAAACCGCGACGAGTCCGCTCATTGCTGGGAGCACGGCACTCTAGCGCCGCTCATCGGCTATCGAAACAGCACATGAAGCACCACTGGGGTGGCGCGCTCCCGGCGACGAGCATGATGTGGACCTGGAGGTCCGCGCTCCGGCATCAGACGACGAGGACGATCTTGCCAAAATGGGCATTGGCCTTCATGTGCGCAAGCGCTTCGGCGGCCTGTGACAGCGGGAAGGTGCGGTCGATGGGCAGCGACAGCTTGCCCGCCTCGATCGCCGGCCACAGATCGGCGCGCGCCGCCGCCACGATGGCCCGCACTTCCTCGGGCGAGCGGGTGCGGAAGGTGACGCCGATATAGTCGATGCGCTTCAGCGCATGCAGGTCGAAGTTGAACTCGCCCTTCATGCCGCCCAGTCGGCCGACATTGACAATGCGGCCCAAAATGGCGGCAGCCTCCATGTTCTGGTTCATGACGCCGCCCGAGACCTGATCGACGATCAGGTCGACGCCCTTGCCGCCGGTCACCTCCTTGACCTTGTCGGGCCATTTGGGGTCGCGCGTGTCGAGTGCGAGGTCGCAGCCGAACTCCTTCAGCCGCGTGCGCCGGCCGTCATGGGTCGAGGTGCCCATGACCATCGACGCGCCCATGTGCTTGGCGATCTGCATGCCGAGAAGGCCGACGCCGGAGCTGGCGCCCTGGATCAGCACCGAGTCGCCCTTCTTCAGCCGGCCGGCGCCGACCAGGGCGTTGTGCATGGTCTGCACCGCGACCGGCATGCAGGCGGCCTGCTCGTAGGTCATGTTGTTAGCCGGGATCTTGTGGGCGCGGCCAGCATCGGCCACGGCGTACTCGGCGAAGCCGCCCGCCGCCGAGCTCATGACGCGATCGCCCGGCTTGAAGCCCTCGACCTCGGCACCGACCGCCTCGACCTCGCCCGCGCATTCCAGCCCGACGATGGTGCCCGGCCCGCCGACCGGGCCGTGGCGATGGCCCGACGCCACCGTGAGGTCGGCGCGGTTGAGCGAGGCGGCGCGGACCTTGATCAGGATCTCGCCGGCCTTGGGTGCGGGCTTGGCGGCGTCCTTGTACTGGACGCCGGTTTCCGTGACGATCGCTGCCTTCATGGCGCTTCTCCCTGGAAGAGGCGCCAGCCATAGCAGGCGTCGCCGGTGGCCTCTACGGCTGCGCACGCCCCTTCACGTACTTCTTCACGATCGTTTCGTCGGGCGGATAGTTGGCCGGTGCGACCGGCGTGATCTGCGCCTGGATGCACTTCCATGTCCCGTCTTGCCGGACGTAGGTGTCGGTGTAGATGGTCATGGCGGTCGTCTCGGCGCCATCCTTGCGGCGCACGCTCTTATTGGTCGAGCGTACCAGGGCGGTGTCGCCGAACACGTCGATCTTCTCGTCACGATAGTCGAAGTAGGGGAGGCGCTTGGGGTCGAAGCCGGTCGCCCAGGCCTCGAGATAGTCGGCGCGGCTCACCCGCGCGCCCGTCGGCTCGATGCAGATGAAACCCGGGTGAAGGATGGCGTCGTGGCCCGCCACGTCGTTGGTGATGAAATTGCGGATGAACCGCGCGTTGATGGCGCGCAGGTCGGCGAGGGTGTCGGCATTCATGATCTGGTCTCCTTCTGGATAACCATATAGATGGTTATGTGCGGAGAAGCAACCGGCATCGACCGGGTTGCACTGCGCCGCGCCGCGTGGCCTGATGCTGCGATGCCTTCAGCCTTCGACCTCCGTTCCGCCGCCGCCGCCGATCTCGGCTTTTGCTGGCCGATCTATCGCGATGCCATGAAGCCCCTGGCCGAGACCGGCCTGGAGTGGAACGAGCCGGCGCAGCACAAGATCGTCGAGCAGGCGGTCGCCGATGCCGGTACGTCGATCCTCCGCCAGCAGGGCGCCGACGTCGGCTGGGTGCAGGTCGGCGAGACCGGCCATGTCGTGCAGCTGAAACAGCTCTTCGTGCTGCCGGAAGTGCGCAACCGCGGCCTTGGCACCAGCTTCATCGAGTGGATGAAGGAGCGCGCCGACCGCAAGCGCAAGGATCTCACCCTCGAGGTGATGAGCAACAACCCGGCCCGCCGACTCTACGAGCGTCTGGGCTTCAAGGCGGTCACGACGTCGGGCGGCAAGATCACCATGCGCTACTGACCCAGGTCAGGGGTGATCGGCGGGCCGGTCACACGATCTTGCTGTCTCGCCCCTGCCAATAGCGGTCGCGCAACAGGCGCTTGTAGAGCTTGCCGGTAGGATGGCGCGGCAGCTCGGCCTCGAAGTCGATGCTGCGCGGGCATTTGATGGCCGAGAGGTGCTGGCGGCAGAAGGCCAGAAGCTCTTCGGCCAGGGCCGGGCCAGCATCGGCCATGTCGCGCGGCTGCACGACGGCCTTCACCTCCTCGCCGAAATCGGGATTGGGCACGCCGAACACCGCGCAATCCATGACCTTGGGATGGGTGACCAGCAGGTTCTCGGCTTCCTGCGGGTAGATGTTGACCCCGCCCGAGATGATCATGAAGGCTTTGCGGTCGGTGAGGTGCAGGAAGCCGTCGCGGTCGAGGTAGCCCACGTCGCCCAGCGTCGTCCAACCCTTGGCGTGACGCGATTCGGCGGTCTTCTGGGGATCGTTGTGGTAGGCAAACGGCCGGCCGTCGGCGAAATAGACGGTGCCCGGCTCGCCGGCCGGCAGCTCGTTGCCGTTCTCGTCGCAGATTTTCAGCGTGCCGACCACGGCGCGGCCGACCGTGCCCTTGTGCGCCAGCCATTCGGCCGAGTTGCACATGGTCAGCCCGTTGCCCTCGGTGCCGCCGTAATACTCCCAGACGATCGGCCCCCACCACTCGATCATCTTCTCCTTGGTCGGGATGGGGCAGGGCGCGGCGGCGTGGATGGCACACTTCAGCGACGACACGTCGTGCTTCAGCCGCACCGCGTCGGGCAACTTCAAGAATCGCACGAACATGGTGGGCACGAGCTGGGTGTGGGTGATCCCGTGCTTGCCGACCAGGCGCAGGAACTCCTCGGCGTCGAACTGCTCCATGATGACCGACGTGCCGCCGAGCTTCATGACGCTCATGTTGAAGCGCAAGGGAGCCGCGTGATAGAGCGGCGCCGGCGAGAGATAGATCGTGTTCTCGTCCATGCCGTAGAGCCGGCGCGAGATCGCGAGCAGCGGATTGTCGAAGTCGATCGGCTGCGGCTCGACCACCGGCAGCACGCCCTTGGGCCGGCCCGTGGTGCCCGACGAATAGAGCATGTCGTGGCCTGCGGTCTGGTCGGCGATCGGTGTCGCGGGGAAACGCGCGACCGTTTCCTCCCACGACTGGTAGCCCGCGATCGGCCGGTCGATCATGTAGCGGTGCCGCACACCTGCGAGCAACGGTGCCAGTTCGGCGGCACGCTCGTCGAGGTGGCGGGAAGTTATGAAGAGCGTCGCGCTGCAATCGCCCACGATGTAGTCGACCTCGGCTGCGGTCAGCCGTGAGCTGATCGGCGTGTAGATCAGTCCCGAGCGCTGCGCCGCCCAGCAGATCTCGAAGAACCGCGGATGGTTCTCGAGGAACAGCGCGACATGGTCGCCCGCCACGAGCCCCAGCGAGCGGAACAGCTGGGCGATGCGGTTGGACTGCCGGTCGAGCTGGCGATAGGTCACCGTCTCGCCGCTACCCGCCATGATGTAGGCGGGCTTGTCGGGGTGCTTCGCGGCGTGGATGTAGGGATGCATGGCGGGCGGCATATGACCGGACCGCCCGCCCGGCTGCAAGCGGGCCATCGCCAGCGTTGACCCGGTTCCGCGCATCGGCTTTATTCGCGCCGCACCTTGCCGTGCCCCCGTGGCGGAATTGGTAGACGCGCCTGACTCAAAATCAGGTTTCCTCACGGAAGTGTTGGTTCGAGTCCGACCGGGGGCACCAGTTCGCCTTTCATGTCCTGCAAGTGCCCGATCTCGCCGACGTTTTCCGCTGGCGGGATCGTCGCATGCCGTGCTGACCTGCCATCGTATCGAGTGACGTCTCGATCTCGCTCGTCTTGAAGCGAGAGACCGTGCGATAGCTCCTCGGCGCCATGTCCGGCCTACTGCTGAACGCAAGCATCTCAACGCTCCCCGCGGGCGCCGCCTCGGCGGGACGCCCAAGATCTTCCACCGCGAAGCCGCGAGGAAGAACGCCGACTTGATTCTCCAGGATCGGCTTGCTTGTGTCCGTCGTCGAGCAAGCGTGGCAACTTCAGGAAGATTCAGAGATGGAATTCGATGACGTCATTCTCGGCCGGCGAAGCATTCGCGGTTACAAGCCCGATCCCGTTCCGCCGGAGCTGATCAAGGAGATCCTGGCGCTCGCGATGCGCGCGCCGTCGTCGATGAACACCCAGCCGTGGAATTTCTATGTCATCACCGGCGCCCCGCTGGATCGCATCCGGCAAGGCAACACCGAGCGCAATCTGGCGGGGGTGCCGCACTCGCGCGAGTTTCGCATCGGCCAACCGTTCGACGGGGTCCATCGCGAACGGCAGGTCGGCGTCGCCAAGCAGCTGTTCGGCGCCATGGGGATCGCGCGTGACGACAAGCCGGGCCGGCAGGACTGGGTGCTGCGTGGCTTTCGCCAGTTCGACGCGCCGGTGTGCGTGATCGTCACCTATGACCGCGTGC
>Ga0194131_10003852_pt1 | contig 23201 bp, 18 predicted proteins | sample TA2KigO120mmetaG_FD_148631 | JGI IMG/M metagenome (GOLD analysis project Ga0194131, IMG submission 148631) | Freshwater microbial communities from Lake Tanganyika, Tanzania - TA2015053 Kigoma Offshore 120m | ecosystem: Environmental > Aquatic > Freshwater > Lake | place: Tanzania: Lake... | reverse complement strand
TACATCACAAATATCGAAAATAAATGGGAATTCATGATTTCCATTTTTTTAGGGATAAAAAATTGGAAATTAAAGATTAATGATTATATTTTTAAATTTTCACCAAATAATTATAACAGATTATTTTATTTTTTACAGTTATTAGAATTTTCATTTTCATATAAAATTTTAAGAACTGGGCAAGCTATAGTAAGCTTAGATGGACAGAATGAATTTGTAATAAATGTCATTAATCCAACATTAGAAGAAGAAAATTTATTAGAACTTTTAGCTAAAGCCTCAACAAAAGGTGCAAATTTCATCATAAACGATTCAAAAAAATCATTGAGAGAAAAAGAAATAAGAATTTTTGAAAAAAATAATAAAAAAATCGTCGAGACTTATGATGGGATTAAATTTTATCTAGATTCTATACATCCTTCTAATACTATCGTTGAAACTTTTGTTGAGAAAATCCATTTAATAAATTCGTACGAACGATTAGAGAATAAAATTGTTTTAGACATAGGTGCAGAGTGTGGAGATACTGCTTTATTTTATGCGAATTTAGGGGCACAGGTATATTCATTTGAACCAATTAAAGAAAATTTCATGGCGTTGAAAAGGAATCTCGAGTTAAATCCTAATTTGGCAAAAAAAATTCTTGCAGTTAATGCTGGGATAGGAAAAGATGAAGATTTGAAATTTTTTAAGGACCCACATTTGCCTAATCACGGTGCATCATTTGTTCACAATAAACGCGAAAATGCATTAATTGAAACTGTAGAGGGGTTTTCATTAGATACGATTTTGAAAAAATATGAGATTAAAGAAATAGAATTAATGAAAATGGATTGTAAGGGTTGTGAATTTTTCCTAACTGACTCTGCACTACAAAAAATAAAGAGAATAAAAATTGAATATAGTGGATTTCATAAAACAAAAACGGCTAGAGATATAATAAATCAATTATCAAAAGGCGGATTTTCTTATGTCATATACAGAAGTTCTAATACAAGAAATCAATCTAATAATAAAATTGGGTATATTTATGGCGAAAAATAAATTATATTAGAAAATCCTATGGGTTTTCTGATCTGAGTAATCTAAAAACCATATTAGTTTTTACATAATAAGAAGATCATTAGACAATACAAGCTTTAGAAAATTTTTAGAATTTAACTAGAAATATAATTATTGAATTTTAGTATTTAGATATCTTTCAATATTTTAAATTTAATTTTTTATAGGTGTGAATATCATTTAACATATTCTGTGATACGTTTTTCTTCATCACTAAAAATCACACCTACTGTACGCAAGAGAGTAATATTATTAGTATTGCAAAAATTTACTAATGTTGATAGATATACTTTGAATTTTGATGAATCTTGATTTTGTTTTATCGTATTAGAAAATAAATCATCATGATCTAGCATTAGAATTTTTTCTGAACCCAGTGAATTAACAATCTCTTTTATATTTTCGATACCTTCAGGACTTTCAATTTTAGGTACAAGTGTAATATGATCAGGAAGAGAATTTAGAAAGTGAGATAGATCAGAAGCAGAATTTACATTAGAAATTGCAAAATATTTAATATTTTTTTGTGAGTGTAGGATTTCCAAAATTTCTTGGAAAGAATACTTATTGTCTGGAGGTTTAGTTCTGCCTATTGGTAAGTCTAAAAACACTTTCGATCCTTCTAGTTTTTTAAGAAAAAACTTCAGTTCATCAATACTGTTTATCCAAGCAAGATTGATTCTAAAAATTACATCATTTGGTAACGGAATATTGAAATTTGTAATATTTTGAGATATAATTAACAACATAGAATCCCCAGCAGGGAAGATTTATAATTTTAATCATGAAATTACGCAGGTAAATCACCGCTTTGAAAAAATTCAATATAGAGAAATAAAAATTCTAAATAACAGAGATTTCTAATAATCAGTATTAGATTAAACTATTATAACAAAATGGTTAGATTACATTCAACAAGTATGATTGGAAAAAACTTAACCATCAGAATTCATAATAGAGGAAACATATTTTGAATGAGAAGGATGTCCAGCTGGATTGAAAAGGTCCTTAATTTATGAATTAGATATGAAGTTAAGCAATCTAATTACAAATCAGTATCTAATGTTAGCGATATTTGGAATTATTGGATTGACTGTTAGAATTTACTATTTTCCACATGGTGTACCAATTGCAAATGACGGTTATTCATCATTCATTTACGCATTAGACATGAGTAGAACTGGGTATTTTCCTACAGGATATCAATCAACAAATACGGGCTGGGCAAACATCCTTGCTTTAGTATTCAGTATTTTCAAGTTTCAAGATCCTTTAAGCTACATGAGTGTACAACGATTTTTATCCATATTTGCTTCAGTCATAACTATAATTCCAGTCTACTTGTTATGTGGTAGATTTTTTAAAAAACGATACGCAATACTTGGTGCAGCATTATTTGTTTTTGAGCCAAGAATAATTCAAAACTCTTTGTTAGGATTGGATTATCCTATTTTCTTATTATTGATGACAACGGCATTATTTCTTTTTTTAAGTGAGAATAAGAAAACAATCTATATTTCTTTTATTGTGTTATCATTAGCTTCCATAGTACGATATGAAGCCTTATTAATGATAGGAATGTTTCTTGTTATTTTTTATTTCAGATTTAGAAATAATAAAAAAGTTTCACTAAGAATTTTACTGATTTTGGGTATTTGTGTATTAATTTTATTTCCAATCGGTTACATTAGAAATCAAACAGGTATAAGTGATGGCTTAATCTCAAAGGTCATAGCTGGGCCAATCAATGTTTCAAATATAGTAAATGAACCAAATGACGAACAGATAGGACATGGAACACGAAATAATTTAATGCATTTTATCAATACCAGCATAGGCACTTTTATGAGTTTATTTGGAAAAATTTTAGTTCCCACATTTATAGCATTTTTGTTATTAAGCTCGTTTTTAATTCTGAAAAATAGGAGGCATATTAAAAAAGACGAAAAAATAATTACAATAATACTTTTTTCAATAACATCATCTTTACCAGCATTATACGCTTATGGAAGAGAAATACTTGAATCTAGGTATCTGTTTATTTTATTCCCCACATTATGCATACTATCAATTTATTCGATTAATTATATTAGAAGACAATACAAGAAAGATGGAAAGATTGTTGTAATAATAATTGGCATTGTTTTGGTATCTTCACTGGTATTTCTGGAAAATGAGAAAATTAACTATGATTATGAAATTGAGTTGTTTTTGACAGCAAAACAGTTGTTCGGTATTGCCAACGCGGTAAATGATTACCCAAGGGCCGGATATTTTAAAGCCGCAGAATTGTATAAAGAATGGCCAGATTTACCATCCAAAAATGAAAAAGGAAAAGTTCCCTCCCGTGTCATAAGAATTTCCACGACGGGATTTGATTCACTAGATGCATACCTAACAGATTCAAAACATAGGGGTTTAACACATTTAGTAATAATGGAAAACGATAAAGTAAAATTCTTAAATGATGTTTTTGAAAATGAAGAGAATTATCCATTTTTATCAAAGATTTATGATTCAGATGAATTTGGATTAAAGAATCATGTTAAAATCTATCAAATTGAATATACCAAGTTTGAGACATTAAGTAAATAATGAATAGTGCACAAGTATTTTATGAAAAAAAGGTGAATTCTCTCATTTTTGAAGATTCGTTGTCGAGAGTTGATAAGTGTAACTCTTAGAGTCGTTGATGTCCACAATGAACATTTACAATGAATTAAACGATGATTTGATTCTAAGATTTAATATGTGAAAGAATCTCATGGGAAAGAGAATATGAATAAACAAAAAAAGGTCAATAATAAATATGGATTATTTCATTCAAATGATAAATTATCAACCAAAGCAAATGTACTTAATTTTTTAGAAACTATAGTTAAAAATTCTCACATAGAGAGTATTTTTGTTATTGATGTTAAAAAATGGAATAAAAACAAAAACGAAATCCTAGATAAAATTAAAAATCATTTCGAATCATCTAAAGTTATTGTAAGGAGTTCTGCTATTGGAGAAGACTCTATTGAAAAATCAGAAGCTGGAAGATATGTTAGTGTTCTTAATGTAGACTCATCATCAAATGTTCAACTAACCAATGCGATAAACGATGTTGTTGAATCATACCACAATAAAAAAAACTACAACAAAAATAATCAAATTTTAATACAAAAACAAGTTATTGAGATAGAAACCAGTGGAGTCATATTTACGAGAACCGCAGACGCGGCGGCACCATATTACATTATCAACTATAAAGATGGAGTAGATACTGATAATGTTACAAAGGGACTGAATGTAGATGTAATTAAAATATTTAGATATGTAGACGCATCTAATATTCCTCAAAAATGGTTAGCCTTAATCAAAGCAGTAAAAGAAATAGAGCGAATTCTAAAAACAACTTTTTTAGATATTGAGTTCGGCATAAAAAAAAATAAAGAAATTGTTATATTTCAAGTACGACCATTAACAAGCCCTAAAAAGAAATCTTTTGATAATTATTCAGATGCAAAAATTCAAAAATTAATTACAATAAATAAGAAACGATTTCGGAAATTACAAATGATGTCATATACTTTTGGAAAAAGGAAGATTTACTCCGATATGAGTGATTGGAATCCAGCTGAAATAATTGGTAATAATCCAAATCCTCTAGATTATTCACTATACAACTACCTATTCATGAAGGATTCTTGGAGAATAGGCCGTAGTAAAATAGGTTATCAGGATATACAAAAATATCATCTAATGGAAAAATTTGGAAATAAACCGTTTATAGATTTGAATGGAAGCTTTCATTCACTTCTTCCTGCTAAAATGAGTTATATTCTAAAGAAAAAATTAATTGAGTTTTATTTTAACAAATTAACTGGATCTCCAGATTTACACGATAAGGTTGAATTCGAGATATTATTTTCATGTTATGATTTTAATGTTGAAAAACGCTTGAACGAATTAAAAGAGCATGGTTTCACCAACTTGGAATTAGAAGAGATAAAAAATGTGTTAATTGATTTTACCAATGTAATAATTAACAAATTTCCATCATTGTTAACAAAATGTGATTCAGATATTGAAAAGATGACTAGAAATAGAGAAAACATACTGGCTAAAATTAAAAATAGTAACCAACCAGAAAAACTTTTGGGCTCTGCAAAAAAACTTTTGAGAGATTGCAAGGCTCTTGGTGCATGTAATTTTGTGATAATGGCAAGAATAGCATTCATAAGCACAGCTTTACTAAAAAGCCTCCATACTGCAGGATATGTGAAAAAAGAGTTTTTAGATAATTTCATGCAATCAATGAGAACACCATTATCTGAAATACAAGTTGATTTGGAATTATTAAGAGATGATAAATTAACAAAAAACGAATTCCTTAGAAAATACGGTCACTTACGGCCTGGCACATATGACATAACCGCAACCAGATACGACAAAAACAAACTCATAGTTAATGATATTAAACATTTTAAATTTAAACAAAGTGCGACCACACAATTAGAATTTCCATATATTGATAAAATTTTAGAGCAGCACAAGTTAAATTTTCAAACCATTAATTTTTTTGATTTTGTATCACAATCAATAATTAAACGTGAGACTGTAAAATTTGAATTTACAAAAAATCTTAGTGCTGCATTAGAATTGATCGCAAGGGCTGGCCTTATTCTAGGATTTAATAGAAAAAATATTTCTAATTTATCACTCGCAGAAATTTTTAAAAATTGTGATCAGACTTTGTTAAAAAAATCTTGGAAGCAGTGGATTAATAAAAATTTGAATAAAAAACTAACCAATAAGTATCTTGCATTACCACCTATTATTTTTTCAGAGAGTGATTTTGAAATAATTCAACATTATGTCTCAAAGCCAAACTTTATCACACCTAATGTGGTTATGGCAAATCTCAAGATACTTACAAATGTTCATAATGCAACACAGATTGATAAACACATAGTACTAATTGAGAATGCTGATCCTGGTTATGATTGGATATTTAGTGCCAATCCTGTTGGTTTGATTACCAAGTATGGAGGAATAGCATCACATATGGCAATCAGGTGTGCTGAAGTTGGTTTACCAGCTGCAATTGGTTGTGGTGAGATTCTATACGAAAGATTGTCAAACTCAGAAAAAATTATTCTGGATTGTCAAAATCAACAAATCATAATTTTACAAAACGACACGATTGATGAACATGTAGAAGAGAAAAAAATCCTCAAGACATTAGGATACATCAAGTAAGATTAATTATCTATCATGTTTGTTTAGGAATAACTTTGTCGAGAAATAAAAAGATACGGATGGGGATATCATTAAGAATTGAACGTATCGAAAAATATGATGAGGCAAGAGATACCATTAGTCAAGACTGGATAAAATTATTAAAAAAAATTGATGCACTACCTGTTTTAATTCCAAATTCACTTGATGATGTCGAGATATTCTTAGAAGAAATGGAAGTAGACGGTATTATTTTATCTGGTGGTGATAATATTGGGGATTTCCCTGAACGAGATCGTACAGAAAAGAAGATCATTGATTTTGGAATTGAAAAAAAACTGCCTATTTTTGGCGTGTGTCGAGGGATGCAGTTACTCAATAATTACTTTGGAGGATCCATTAAAGCTAATATAACTACCAGTCACGTTGGTAAACCTCACGCTGTACAAATAGTAGATAAAAAAATTCAAGGATTATTCGGTACGAATTCTTTTGAGGTTAATTCTTATCATAATAATATAATAAATCCTACAATGTTAGGAGAAGAGTTACTTCCATTTGCATTGGTAGACCATGACAATACGGTTGAAGGATATTTTCATAAAAAACTTCCCATAATTGGCGTAATGTGGCACCCTGAACGAGATAAGAATTTTAAGTATGAATCTATTCTACTAAACGTTTTTCAGAATAAACTTCTATGGACGAGATGAAAGCAATAATACTTGCAGCCGGGGAGGGAAAAAGACTTCGGCCTTTAACGGACAATGTTCCTAAATGCATGGTAAAATTATTCAATAAAACTATTTTGGACCACCAAATTTCTGTGTTTCACAAGTGCGGTATCAATGATTTGGTTATTGTTACTGGATATAGATCTGAGAGTATTAATTTGCCAAATTTAAGATATTACAAAAATAGCAATTATCATAAAACAAACATGGTTGAAACATTATTTTGTGCTGCAAAAGAACTTGATTCTTCAGTAATAGTTTCTTATGGTGATATTATTTTTGAAAAACGAATTTTAGAAAAATTAATTGAATCTAAATATGATTGTTCAGTGGTGATAGATAAGAGTTGGAAGAAATATTGGAGTTTAAGATTTAACGAACCGTTAGAAGATGCAGAAAGTCTACAAATGGATGAGAATAATTTTATTATGAACATAGGACAGAAAATTTCTAATATTAATGAGGTACATGGACAATACATAGGGTTAATGAAATTTCAAAATAATGGTCTCAGTATTTTGAAAAAGTTTTACAAAGATGCGAAAGATAAATCAATGAACAGTAACATCTTAAATCCAAAGATCAGATTTGAACAATCATACATGACAGATTTTCTTCAAGGTATGATAAAAGAAAAAATAAAACTGAAAGGTATTTTAATTAATAACGGCTGGCTGGAACTTGATAGTATAGAAGATTATCAAATTTATAATAAATTGCATAATGACGGTACACTGTCAGAATTCATAAGCATGAATCAATTATAGATATAATTTACATCACCAAGAATCTAAAAATAATTTTTTGTAGCTTAAATATTTGCAATATATCCCATATTTGAACATGATAGAATTTTTTATTTGGTTTATTGTGATTGGTGTTTCTACTGAGCTAGTTATGTATGCTACAGTTACTTATGTAAATAAGAAGTTTCAATGGTTAATTATTGATAGGGATGAAAGACCGAAAATAATACCAAATGCATTAAAAAAATTCATTGACCATGGTTATGATCCAGAACTTGGATGGGTAAGAAAACCCAATACATCACATTTGGAAAATGGTAAATACGGACAAACAAAATGGAGTATTGATTCAAGTTCTGCTAGAGACAATCCAGGCTTTGGAGAACTAGAATCAAAAATATCTTGCTATGGTGATTCATTCGCTTTTTGTAGACAAGTAAATGATAACGAGACATGGGAGCATTTTCTTTCAAAAATGCTTGACACTAATGTCAAGAATTTTGGTGTTGGTAATTACGGCTTAGATCAGGCATTACTTAGATTAAAACGTGAATATGAGAAGAATAGGACGCAGTTTGTTATCATGGCAGTGGTACCAGACACTATCAGTCGTATTCTGAGTGTCTGGAAACATTATTACGAGTATGGCAATACTTTTGGATTCAAGCCGCGTTTTGAATTAAATAACGGTGAATTAATTATTTTTGAAAATCCCATTAATGATAAAGATAAGTTTCTCAATTATGAAAAATTCTTAGAAGATATTAAGATTCATGATTATTTTTATATAAATAAATTCATAAAAGAAAAAATTCATTTTCCTTATTCTTTTTCAATATTCCGTAATCCATTACGAAATTTTTTGATTATATTTTGGGTGTTGGTATTTGAAATTTTAAAAAAATCTAAAAAAGATAATTCCTCAATACAATGGAAACCCATGGAGATTATAATGAAAATTAATTTGCGATGGAGAATCAAACTTTATTCGTACAAATTTGCAACACAATTACTAAAAAAAATTATAGAAGAATATGTAAGATACGCACGTACTGAGAACTCAATTCCAATATTAGTATTCATTCCGCAAAAAGATGATGTTTTATTCGTTAGGAATAATTATCATTTTTATGAAAATACCATAAAGGAGATAAAGGAAATGACTGGCATATACATAATCGACATACTTGATTATTTTCTCAGCGAGACAGACATAGATCATCTATATTCTGATGATAATAATTATGGTGGACATCTTTCTATAGAAGGAAATATGAAAGTGGCAACAATACTTTGTCAAAAATTAATAGAACAATACAGAGGCACATTAAGTATTAAGGGGTAATATTAGTTCGAATTTTATTATTTTGTAAATAATAAACGAGTCGCGATTTTAGAAATTGTATCTCAGGTAGATTTTCATCATAGGTGTTTTGTAATTCATGTGGATCTTGTATCAAATCATAGAATTCCCAAGTCATAGGAGTATCATTATAGATTAATTTTTTATCATTAACTTTTACACAGAAAACATTAGGTTTGTTTGGAGATGGCCAGAACCCATACAAACCACCAGTTTCCACAAAAACTTCTCTATCTGGTTGAGAGGGATCTTCAATTAGCTCAAATAAGCTTCGTCCTTGAATTTGTTTAAACTGGTCAGTATCTAAACCAGCAATTTCTACAAGGGTTGGAAATATGTCGATCGTTCTACATTGGACGTTAATATTTCTAGGTATTGTTTGAGGTATTTTCAACATAGTAAAAACTTCAACCGTGTAATCATATACATATACTCCGTAAAATTTTTCTCCTTTTTTTTCGCCAAGGCTTGTACCATGGTCTGAGAATATCAGGAATATCGTTTTATCAATAATACCAATTTCAGTTAAAGTGTTTTGTAGAGTTTTTAAGTATTCATCACATAGTGGAAGATAAGATTCGTATCTTTTCTCATTTTCTTCACGTGAGCTAAAATATGCATCATCATTTGACTTTGGATCATACTTTTCTACAATTTTTCTGACCAGCTGTTTGTGGGTTTCCGTATAGTGAAGAAAAACAAAAAATTTCTTATTTTTTTTGGCTAGATTTTTTAGTATCTCACGATGCCTTTCATTAAAATTTACCGATTGTTCTTCAAAGATATTATATTCGTCAAAACCTTGTCTAGGAATAACTGATCTATCTATAATATCACAGCATGTATAGTACCCGGCTTGTTGTAAAATAGTAGATATAGTTATGAATTCTGAATCTTTGAATTTGAGAATATTGTAATAACCATTGACACCATTTCTTGATGGATACGTACCACTGAATATAGCATGTAGTGATGCGAATGTGTATGGAGCTACTGTGTTCATTCGATTAAAAAAATAACATGTTTTTTTCATATTACCCAAAACTGCAGATAGATCTAATTTATCATTTCTTAGGCCGTCCAGATTAATTAAAATGATATTATAATCTTTAAATGAATCCACAGAAAAAAAATCATACCATTTTTAATTAACTTATCTGAATTGATTGTTTCGTTTATGTTAAAACAAGATAATAATATATTGAGAAATCGATGTATATACATCTGCTAGATAACTTTTGTATGATTTATAATCAATATTTTACTAGAGATACATTCATACTTTCATCAGTAAATATCTATAGTTGAGAATGTGATTTATGAAGAAAAAAATCAGAGTTTCTTTAATTTATAAAAAAAATTATAATTTCTTCAATCCTTCGCATTTTGATAGAACTACCAGTGATTTTTTTCTAAATGTACTCAACAGATATCCAGAAATAGAAATGTCATACTTTCCATGTGAAAATGAATTTGATACATCCAAACTAAAAGGAAAATGTGATATTATTTTACTAGCAAATAATAGAACAGATGCGACGCCAGAGAATCTTTTTGGAATTAAAAAATTAGGCATTCCAGTAGTGACCAGGGTTGGTGATCCTCACCATGCGACTAAATACGATCAAGTAACATACCACGAACAATGGAACATTTCCTGTTATTTTGGAACAATTCCAGAAAATTATTTCTATAAATTCTATCCGGATAAATTTCGATATAAGGTCATAATCTTTGGTTTAGAGCCAAGTCTATACACAAATATGAAACCATTTGATGAAAGAATCAAAAATAGGATTCTAAATTCAGGTGCAACTGGAAAACTAAGTTTGAAATCAAGAATTGTATCTTTGACTCTTAAACCACGACAATCTGGATGGTATTTTTACAAACTAAGAACCAAATGTAATTATCTTCCTTACGTTGACTACAAAGGAATTAGAGGCACTCAATACTCCAATCTCAATTATCCTGAATATTTGTCACAGTATAGGGCTGCAATAGCTGCCACTACATACTATCCGACTCAAAAATACTGGGAAATACCGGCAGCTGGTTGTTTAACTTTTATGGAGATCACAAAAACAAACCATGGAGAATATTTAGGATTCAAAGACGAAGAGACAACAATTTTTATTAACGAAAAAAACTATAAACAAAAATTTCAGAACTTTATAGACGATCCTGATAATCCAAAATGGAAAAACATAGCTAAGCGCGGCCAAAACCATGCTCTGCAAAATTTAAACAATAATAATGCTGTTGAACAACTTGTCAGTCTGTTTAAGGAATTAATTTAGAATCATTCAGTCCATGGCGATTTTCCAAATTCTCGAACTTCCGCAGGCGGTTCGGCAATCTTTGTTGCTTCTATGTTGAGACTTACTAGCAAACCATTTTCTTTATCCATATGTGGAAAATAAGATTGACTATAATCATCAAAGCTTACATGCTCAGTTTTTTTCCAATCCCATTCATGAATATCGTCAAATCCTAATTTTTCTAAAACTTCGGTTAGGAATTTTTTATCAAATATCATTTTATGAAAATCAAATTCGTTTTTTTGGCCACCGCTGACAAGTCCCAATATGTCAACAATTTTTTTCGTTTGTGAGTACCACATTACAGCTTTTTCAAAATCAGGCACTGCCAACCTTAATTTGCCTCTTAATTTTAGTTTCTTATTCCATAATTTAATTACTGACTCGAATTCTTTTCGTCCTACGTGCTCTAAAACATGTGAAGCATAAATTATATCACAAGACTGATCTGGAATTTTATGCAAAAAGCGAATGTCATCAACAATATCTACGCCAGGTAGATCTTTAATATCTAAATTTATCCATGTTGGTAGAATATTCTTGCCGCAACCTAAATGTAATTTCATAGAATCTCTTGACTAATAACCAATAAAAAAGTTCCATGTCAAAAATTTTTCACGTAACTTTATAATGTCTTTTTTAAAAACTTACTATATGAATTGGAGTGGCCTTAATGTGCTTGTTACTGGTGGCGCTGGCCATATAGGTTCACATCTAGTAAGAAGATTAGTTGATCAAGGTGCAAATGTTAGAGTCGCTGATAATCTTTGGAGAGGAAAAAAAGAATATCTTTTAGACGAACAAAAAAAACCAATAATCGACCTTGAAAAAAATTTTCTGGAAGTTGATCTGACCGATTATAACAATTGTGTCAAAGCGGTTACTGGTATTGACGTTGTATTCCATCTTGCGGACATTGTTGCAGGAATAGATTATGTTTTTGGAAATGAAAATTTTGTTTACCGAAGTAACATTCTGATGAATTCTAACATGTTTGCAGCTTCAGTTAAAGCACATATCCAAAAGCTTGCTTATGTAGGAGCAGCATGTGCTTATCCCCTAGAAAAACAAAACGATCCAGATTATCCGCTATTCAAAGAATCTGATATGTACCCAGCTCATCCAGAATCATCTTATGGATGGGGAAAACTAATGGGTGAATATGAATGTGAATTGTATAGTGCATCTGGAAGAATGCATACTGCTATTTTGCGTTTGCATAATGTTTATGGCCCAAATAGTGACTTGTCACTAGAAAGATCTCAGGTCATACCTGCCACTATCAGAAAAGCAATCAATTATCCAAATGAGAAATTTGTCATTTGGGGAAACGGTCAACAGAGCAGAGCGTTTCTATATGTTACTGATGTAGTTGATGCATTCATGCTAGCTATTGAAAGGGGATTAGATAAAGGCCCAATTCAAATCGGCAGTCCTATAAAAACAACAATTAATGAAATTGCTGATTCCATAATAAATATCTCAGGAAAAGACATCAAGAAGGAGTATGATCTTACTAAACCAACTGGGGATTTAGGAAGAGCGGCAGATTGTAGTAGGGCAGAACAAATTTTGGGTTGGAAACAAAAAGTTTCCCTTGATGAAGGATTACGTAGAACTTATGAATGGAGTCAACAGTATTTAAAAAGTCATAAATAATTTTACTACCATGAGAGAATTTGATTCAAATAAATGGAAAGACGTGAACGTACTTGTAACTGGCGGAGCAAGTTTTATTGGAAGTCATCTAGTAGATAGGCTTGTTGATTTAGGAGCACGAGTTACAGTAATAGATAATCTTAGTAGTGGGAAAAAAGAAAATCTAGAAAAATCTTGGGAAAAGATAAACTTTGTTAAAGAAGATTTAGAATACATAACTAAAAGCGAATTAGTGAAGATTTTTTCTGATAAGACCAAAGTATTTCATTTAGCTGCAGTTCATGGTGGACGTGGATATATTACTACACATCCTGCAGATGTCTGTTCAAATTATTCAATAGATCATCATGTCTTCGAGGGATGTAAAGAGACAAATGTTGAGAACATGGTATTTGCAAGTACTGCATGTGTTTATCCAACAGAACTACAGAAAAACATAGGCTCTGGATATAAATTGAAAGAAGAAGATGCAGACCCCACAAGTCTTGAAAAATACATGAGTGCCGATATTGAGTATGGATGGGAGAAACTAATGAGTGAGATGCAAATGAATGCATTTAGAAAACAATATGGACTAAAAGGTTGCCCTGTAAGATTTGTGACCGCGTATGGTCCGAGAGAGAATTTAACACACGCAATAATAGCCTTAATTTACAAGGCAGTAGAACGAATGGATCCGTATGAAATCTGGGGGGATGGAAATCAAGAAAGGGATTTTACTTATGTTAAGGACATTGTAGACGGTTCTATAATGGCTTGTGAGAAGATTTTTGATGGGACTCCAATCAATTTAGGTACAGGTATACAGTACAAAATGATTGATGTTGTTAAAATGATATGTAATATTCTAAATTGGCATCCAAATAAATTTAATTTTGATACTAACAAACCTGTGGGTGCGCTTTCAAGAGCATTAGATAACTCTAGAGCAAAATCGCTTCTAGGTTGGGAGCCACAGTTTTCACTCAAAGATGGATTGAAAGAAACAATACAATGGTATGTTCAGACACATAAAATAACTGGAAAGATCGATGAATCGGCGTTGTTGGAACGTCATTAAGATCAGAGAAATGGTATCCTCAACACGATCATATATTGTCAAAAAAATAGTCATCATAAAAAAGATGATTTGATACAAAAATGAAACAAAATGTATTATTTTTCTTAATAGATTCTTTTAGTGCAGAAAAATGTCATGGAGTGTGTAAAACTTCAACTACTCCAGCCATAGATTATTTAATAGAAAACGGAATTTATTTCAGCCAAACTATTAATGCGGCACCAACCACAATACCATCACTTTCCAGCATTTTTACTGGTCGTTATCCTTTTTCATGTCTTACATTAGATAAGGATCTATATCGAATGCAAGAAGATATTCCTACCTTTATTGATATTATGAAAGATAATAACTACAAAACACACGCATTAATCCCCAATGCATTATCTCACATGGGGTTACAGAGAGTATTTGGGGATAATCTAGATACATATGATTATGAATTAACGCTTTATGATGGGATAGGAGAACTAATCCTGAACAAACTTTCAATATTAAGCGAGAATACGCCTTGGTTTTATTATGTTCATATTTACGATATCCATGGTCAAGCTATTTTTAATAAAAATTTTGTTCCTGAAGGATTTAAGGATAAAAAAAATGGAATTAATCGATATGAAAGAATGATTACACTCATGGATGTATGGTTAGGAAAGATTCTCAATAAGGTGGATTTGAAAGATACGCTGATCATTCTTACTGCAGATCATGGATCCGATTTAGCTAGATATGATTCAAAGATGGATGAATATAGTCTATACAATCATGAGTTAAGGAAATTCAAAGAGGGTAAAATTTTCAAATCAAGCCATAGAATAGCCACGCATATGCCAAACTCTCTTCATTTTATAAAAAAAAGATTTGCTAAAACATATTTGGATAGAAAGAACAAAATAATAGATTCTCGTCTAGGGTCAGAATTTAGAAAACTTGATAATATTAATTTACAACCTAATATGATACGCCTAACTCAGAATAGCATTAAGGTAACAACACAATTATTTGATGAGAAATTTTGTGTGCCTTTAATTTTCTGTGGTCATGGTATCAAAAATAAAAGACAAATAGATAATCAGATAAGAAGTATCGATATATTCCCAACCATACTTCAACTCTTAAATTTGGAACACATGATACAAATTCATGGAAGAAGTCTGTATCCATTCATAGATGGGAGTGACATGAATGAATTATCAGCATTTATAGAGAGTGCATCTAATTCAACAACACAAGCAAATAGTAACACAGTAGGAATCAGAACTAGCTCTCACAAGTATTTTAGAGATAAGAACAATCCCAAAGATAATATTCATTTGTATGACTTAAAAAATGATCCTCTAGAAGAAAATAATATCAGTGAACAAAATTCGGATTTAGTAGCACAGATGGAGAGTAATCTTCAAGATATTTTAAATGATATTACGATCAATAATAAAAAAATTGATGTTATATCTGTAGACGAAGCAAATGAAGCTAAAGAAATACTTAGAAAGCTTGGATATATGTGAATATCTAAAATCATTCCACATAATAATAAAGTATAATCGAGTATAGATTATGATACATCACATTACAATCTAATTTTGTTAGTAGTGAAATTGATATATCAGATTCAATGCATACAGTCGTGAAACGGAAGTTATTTTTTAGGTCATGGTATTATTTTAGAAATGGGTGGTCTACCTACTTTGCGATTATTTTTGCTGCCATCAATACACTTACGGTCACTTATTATTTAGCCATTGAGAAATATCCTAATTTGCAAAACGTATTTCCAAATTTTATCCAATATGTAGTTGTAATAAGCATAATCGGTATTCCACTGTTGATAGTTGTGGGATACATTCACTATAAAAAAACTCATGCATATCAATCTGAAGCTGACGTAACTTATGAATCGAATCCATATGCATTAAGGGTATTGATAAATTCTGAATTGATGCTTAAATTGAATTTGCAGTTAATTGATAAGTTTTTACAAATAATGGCAAATAACAAGTTATCAGAAACAGAACTCGCTGAATTGAAAAAATTGCAACTGGAGATTTCGAAATTTGTATCTTCACGAACATTTTCTAATGGAGTGGATGTGAGCTATTTTAAAAATCTTAGAAAAACTAAAGTATGAACAAAAAAGTACTCGGAATACTCTTAGTATCGTTTTTTAGTGTTGGAGTTATTATAGGGCATTATAAGATATTACCATCCCAATATTTACACGAGATAAGAGAATCGATATTTACAGATGAAGAAGATAAATTTCAAGCATATATTTATGAAAATAATATTTCTCGCCTAATTCATATTCATTCTCCAGATGATGCAATTGTAAAACGTGAATTATTAGTAAATTACATCTGGCCTATAGATGGTTTTCCTTATGAAAGGAAACCTAAGGTTGAAACAGCAATAACAGATTCCAGATATGATGACATTGATAATCTGGGTAGGATTGACAGGATTACAATCAATATGGATTATGAAGTCAATTCTATTGCCTATTTGTTCATGCCTCATACACCACATAAAACACTAATAATATATCATCAAGGACATGATGGGGATTTTATCCTAGGGAAAAAAACCATTCAATACTTTATTGAACGCGATTATCCCGTATTAGCATTCTCAATGCCGCTTTTAGGAATGAATAATCAACCAATAGTTGATATTCCGAATCTCGGAATGATCAAATTAAAAAGTCATAATGATTTTATTTACTTAGAATCATCTAGATTCTCCCCAGTAAAGTTTTTTGTAGAACCAATTGCAATTTCACTCAACCACATGGATGAATTAGAATTCGATTCGTATATTATGCTCGGTATTTCTGGCGGTGGATGGACCACTACAATGTATTCAGCAATAGACAGTAGAGTTTTAGAAAGTTACTCAATAGCAGGATCAGTACCAACGTTTCTTCGCTCCATACCAGGTAATGAAGGCGATTATGAACAAAAAATACCAACACTATACAATATCACAAATTATCTTGATTTGTATATTTTGAGCTCTTTTGGAGATGATAGAAAACATGTTGAAATTTACAATAAATACGATCCATGTTGTTTTGGTGGAGATATTTCCAAAACATATGAAAATGAGATAAAAACGAACATGTTGAAATTAGGTTCTGGAAAATTTATGGTTTATATCGATGATACTCATAAGGAACATAAGATTTCCCGATTCTCATTAGATATTATAAAAGATTCTATAAATGAAAAGCAAAAGATAGAGAGCATTAATTAAAATTTTCTAAGAGATAATTCAAATAAATTTTCAGAGGATATGAAAAAAAGAACGAATCAATGAGTTTGTACAGATGATGCCAATTGTAGTTTCGACAAATCTGAACTTAACAGTATAATATATGAGAGTAAGAAACAAATGACTGAATATTTTTCTGCATTTAATTAAAAATTCGTAGAATTATTTCAAATTGCATCTTTCGTGCAAAGAATATTGATTACGTTTTCGGAATGAAGTTTCAAGATTTGCTCAGATGTGACTGAAAAATATTGATTGTTTGAATAATCTGGATACAAGATCATAAAATTATTTTTCTCTAATATGTTGATAGTTTCAGAAGGTTCACAGTCGCATGATCTGGCTGCTTCTTGATCCCACTCCATGAGCACTTTTAACCTAGAGTTTTTCAATATCAAAGGTGTGCTTTTCAAGACTAGCATTTCAGGCCCATCAACATCAATCTTAATGAAAGAAATACGATCAACCAAATTCATCTGAATGAAATAACTATCAAGATCGATAGAAGTAATATCTGGAACTATCTTATTTTTACTCAGTTTTCCTGTAAGTCTTAGACCACCAATCCCGGTATCAAAGAATAGAGGTTGACTTGACTGTGGTAAAACGGCCATGTTTTCCAAGATAACATTATGATAACCGTTTAATTCTATGTTTTTTTTCAATAAATCAAATCGTTCTTTTTTTGGTTCAAATGCAAAGACTTTGCCATTTGGCCCTACAGCCCGTGCAAGTATTAGAGTATAGTATCCAATAGCTGCACCAACATCAACTACATAATCTCCTTCTGTGACATATTTTTTAACTGTTTGTGTGTCAAACTCACCATAAACACCTAAAGTGGAGTATTCGTCAAAACCTCTTTTAGGCAGCATCATCTTATGTCCCAAAACCATTACAACGTCAGCTCTGAATAACTTGTCAAACAGCTTTAGTACAAATCTTATTGGTTTGAGTTTACCGTATCCCTTACCCCTGCTTATTTTTTTTATTACTCTCAAGTACAATGGGAGTATTGGTCTAAGTAATCGCATTAGATACGGGATACTAGTCCCCCTAATATGTAATCCCTACATATTATATCATGACATATTGAAACATAAATTATAATTCGATTTTAACATAGGTCTGGAAAAGATTTTCGAGATCAAAATAACGTCGGGTTATTCAAATACGCTTCAAAGGATGTGGACTAACCATCTTAGAAAGTCAAGTCATTCATTTTCACACTATAATATGAAATCAATTACGTCAATTGTGGTATTGGATAACAATAGGATTATTTCTTAATAATTTCATCTGTCAAGTTTCGCACCATATTTTTTGGCAATTGTTTTTGAATTCTTGACTTTTTTTGCATAAGTTTCATTCATTTTTCTAATCAAATCAAGTGTTTGATTATGCATTAGATCAAGATTAGGAATCACACAATGACCTCCAATATAACCGGGAAACATTTTAGGTCTATTTCCTAGATATTTGTGAATTTCATCTGAGAACGACCACATCTCATCATAATCAACTCCATGTTGAATCGCAATCATGTTACTTATCTGTGCATAGTTAATCAACCAACCAAGATATGAAGTATCACATATTATTTTTGCTAGCTCTAATGTAACTGGGTTTTTCATTTTTTTTGTTTTGACATCACACTTTCGCATCAATCTTGAATATTCTGCGGACATTTCCTTTCCCCCAGAAACATTTGATTGTATAGCATAAAACTTGGTATAGTAGTTTAGATCAGATAGCATTCTATTGTGAACCCCCCTCGTCGCACTATATATGACAGGTATTGGTAGCTTTTCTTGCAGATTTTTTGTTGTATAGGGGCTGATCGTGCTATGAATAACTATTGCTTTTGGGTTAAATTGCTCAAAGAGTAATTTAACACTTCTAATAAATTTTTCATTGTACGGAATGCACACGTGTAGAAAGCGAGTTTTTATGGATTGATATTTTTTTAATCTTGCAGCATCAGACAGTTTTGGATCTATATCATATCCTACTACGATTGTTGCCTTTGAAACAAGTTTCAGAATTGGTTTACCTATTTCTCCCAGTCCAGCCACAATATCTTTTGTTTTCAACATCACTTTATCAGATATGTATTAAATTAACCAAACTGATAAATTAGTTGTCTATTATTTCTTAGGTCTTTTGTGATAAATATTTTGTACCAGACTCAAATGCAAGCAATCCTAAAAATTTGTTTACATAAAGTATATGGGTTCTTTCTCACAATAACATGAATTAATTATACAATATATGAATTGTTGAGTAATTATTTTTCATTATTTTATCACAATGATGTTTATATTGAGCATAAAACGGCAGAATTGAGTCGTTCATTATTGAAAATCCTAATCGCGTATGGTAGCAAGGGAAAGTTTTTTCATATGGAGGAGTTTGCCAGTGCGTTAGAAAAATTAGGTGTAGAGTGTAGATTAGTCAAAGATACCGACTACAGTAATGGTTTTCCAAGTAAACGGATAGAAGATTGGTTTTTTGGAGATAAAAAATTCAAAAAACTAATTCAGGATTTTAGTCCAGATGCAGTTTTTGTTGATAGACAGATTCATTTTGGATTACACACAATTAAAGCAAGATTACCATTATTCGTTTTATTACGAGGCCAAATATGGTCTGAGTATCATTATGCCAAAAAAACACTATACAAAAAAAATCCTTTGTTTCAATTTATTATGTGGTTCAGACACAAAAACGCAGAAAAATGTCTAGAAAAATCATCAATCATCTTTCCTATTTGTGAATATCTCAATTGTGTAGTAAATGAGCATTATCCAAAGAAATCAACTGTGGTGTTCTACGAGGGAATCAACTCTTCTCATTGGAATAATGTTAAAGGAATGAATTTGCTACATCCATGTGTAGGACTATTACAGGATGCAAACTGGTGGGGTAAAACAAAAGAAATGCTGATTTTAAGTGAAGTGTTGGAAAAAATGCCAAATGTTAATTTTTACTGGGCTGGTGACGGGCCTTATAGAGAGCGAGTTCTTTCAGCATTATCAAAATATTCGAATTTTAGATGGTTAGGTAGACTAGAATATCCCGAGAAGGTAAGGGAGTACTTAAGTGAAATAGATATTTACGCACTGATAACAGGAATGGATTTAGCACCCTTGACTCTAAAAGAAGCTCAATTAATGGAAAAACCTGTTGTGGCCACTGATGTTGGGGGAGTTAAAGAAATGATGATAGATGGAAAAACAGGATTTCTAGTCAAAGAGGGAGACTCTAGCGAACTGTTAAGGTATATTTCCAAATTGCTCGAGAATGATAAGCTTGCTACAGAGATGGGGGGAAAAGGAAGAACATTCGTAGTGGAGACATTTAGTTGGGAAAAAATTGCAAGAAACTTTTTGTTGGAAATTGAACCATATTTAAATAAGAATTAGCATACATTTTCGCAATTCTAATAGTTGAGATATTTTTCTTTTTGGTAGAATGTAGTATAATCTTTCATTAGAAGTTATTCCAATTTTGTGTTGCTATCAATCTCTTTTGTTACAAACAATCTATACCAAATTTCAAAAGATAGCAATCCAAGGAATTTATTCACGTACCACACATTTAGATCTTTTTCATTAATGTGATGATTAATCCACTCAAAATTTATCCAACCATCTTTTATTATTCTACTATCTAATAGATAATACTTACACAATCGTTGTCCATAGTTTTTCCATAAATTTATCGTGTTGACATTGAAACCAAGCTTTTCTGTTGTTAGTACAGAGTCTAAATTATATTTTTTTGTTAGTTCACGCAGTAGTAATTTTCCAACATCATTTTTTGTATCATATTTAAATTGGTTAGATATTTTTGTCACGTACTGAATTATTTCCTGTGATAGTAATGGTGTGACCGATTTTATGTTGAAAAAGCGATTTATTGATGTATTTATGATGCTAAAATTGTATAATAATTTTCCGTTATAATCAGCTAAAAGAACCTGATCTAAGCGAGATAGTTTATTGTCAAAATAAGGTATTAAGAGTCTGTAAATATCTTCCCAGTTAAAGTGAATTTTATTAGTAAAAATTTTCTCCTGATCTGGAACCCAATCTCTTTCGTGACATTTGAGATAGACCATTACTTTATCTTGTGGTGTTGAATTTTCGGTGGTTAAAGAAAGGAATTTTTTATATCTAAACGTGTAACCGCCAAAAATCTCATCCCCTCCATCTCCAGATGCTAGGTATCTTGAAATTGTTTGGGCCTTTTTTGCCACATGATACCAATGCAGATCCCAAAATGGCATCCCGACTATACTAATCGCTTTGGGCAGTTCGTTAAGATAGTTTTCTAGATGCACGATGTGGTGATTTGCATTGAATTTATCGGCTATTACTGCTGCGGATTTTGTTTCGTCAACACTCTCTGAAAAACGGATGGATATTGCATTTATTTCGGTTTTCGGGAAGAGTTGATGTATTAGTTTCAGAATTAAAGTTGAATCCACACCACCACTTAGAGCAATTGAAATTTTTTCAGGGCTTTTATTGTCTGTTTGATCGTTTACTGCCTTTAACAACAAACTCTCTACTTTCTCACTAGACGGTTTTTCGTTAGAAGTGTAATCAACATTTGTCAACTTTGGTAACAATGGATATTGGGTAGGATCATATCGGAGAGTGAGAATGTTTTGTATTGAGGTTGGATTTATCATGGCTTAGGTTTTTCCGCGGCCAAGACCTCTAAAAATCAAACCTGCTTTTTTTGCTGCATGTTTATCCATTATTCCTCTAGAATCGACTATTGCTAGATTCGTTGCCTTAGATGAAAAAAATGTCGGCTCTAAATTAAGGAACTCTTTATGAGGTGTAACTATAATGATTCCATCAGAACCAGAAATAGAGCTTGCCAAGTCATTGCCGGTATCTACACCATATACTCTTGTTGATTTAAAGTATGGATCATAAATTCGCACTTTAGCGCCGAGTTCTTCGAGTTTTTTGACTATTTGTTCAACAGGAGACAGTTGAATGTCTTTTACGTCTGCCTTGTATGAGATTCCAAGCAACAAAATAGTGCTATTCTTTATCGTTTTGTTTGCGTCATTTAGTGCATCAGAGAGCAGCTCTATCACATGTGATGGCATTCCTTCGTTTATCTGTCTTCCAGCTTGGACAATTTTGAGTAGGCCGGAATCAAATTTTCTTGCAGAATTGAGCAGTTGATATGAATTAACAGGAAGGCAAGGACCACCTACTCCAGGACCCGGATAATGAATCTGAAAATTGTATTTCTTATCTGCTGCTTCAAGAACTTGAAGTATATCTATATCAAGTTTTTCAAATAATAATGCTAGTTCGTTTATGAATGCGATATTGATATCACGGAATACATTAGTGGTTAATTTTACCGCATTAGCAGTTTTACAATTCGGCATACGTATTAGATCTACTGGAAAAATGTGATGATAGATTTCCATTATCATATCAGTGATTTTTTCATCAAGACCACCAACTAACCGAGGGAGTTTTGTAAAGTCATGAAGTATTTCTCCAGGATTTGCATTTTCTGGACACACACCCATACCAAATGTTTTACCAGCTATCAATCTATTTTCAGACTCAATTATTTGTACAAGTTCATTTTCAACAAAACCAGGCTCAATAGTGCTTTCCACAACCACTAATGAATGCGGTTCCATGAGTTTGCCCAACTGCCTGCCTACAATTCTAAGTGCATCATAATTAGGAATGTTATCTTTATCCATTGGCGTAG
>Ga0194131_10003847_pt1 | contig 23211 bp, 28 predicted proteins | sample TA2KigO120mmetaG_FD_148631 | JGI IMG/M metagenome (GOLD analysis project Ga0194131, IMG submission 148631) | Freshwater microbial communities from Lake Tanganyika, Tanzania - TA2015053 Kigoma Offshore 120m | ecosystem: Environmental > Aquatic > Freshwater > Lake | place: Tanzania: Lake... | reverse complement strand
TTGACTGACGATGGAGGATATGACATGGGCAAAATGATGAAACATGAAACATCACAAACAGTTGTTAATGGCATGGCATTAGGCTATGTTCCAAACGAGACACACAATGAGTTGATCAATGGTGACAAAAACAAGAATATCTTTGTTTTACAACCATGGAACTCTGCAGACTTGAAACAATACCAGTCTCAGCTACTCTTCATTGAACAAGGCCAACATGTAAGATTCTTCATCGAGAATCAAGGCAATGAGCCCGTCTTTTGGCACATTGTAGGTGAAATCATTGACCGTGTTACACAAGCAAACAGAGTACAAGCACAAGGTACCGAAACATGGTTGCTTGGTGGTTCACAGAACATGATTGCAGATGTGGTCTTTGATGAGCCAGGCGTATACGTCGCAGTAAATCACGACTATGCAGCAATCTTCTCTGGTGCAGCAACAATATTTGTAGTAGGTGATCCATTTGGCTTGAACAAACAACTAGCAGTAGATCCTCCTGTAGCATCATATGCATACTTACTTGGCAACCCAAGTGATGCAGTACCGCCAATGGGCATGAACAGCATTGCTCATCCAAAGGTTAACTTGCATGGATTGTATACTGATGATCGTGCAGCCGAAATCGCAGCAGAACTAGGAATTTAATTTCCTTTTTTCTTATTTTTATTTTGATTTTCTCATAATGAATATATTCAGTGAATAGAGGCATGCTTGCATGGGTTTTAATGAAACTGTCTTGATTTGTGATGAAGTTGATCCTGTATTAAACAAGGTTTTGCAAGAAAACGGTTTGAAGGTCAGCTATGAGCCACAAATAACTCCAGATCAGCTAAAAGAAAAAATTTCAAATTATAATATCATAATTGTTCGAAGCAGAACAAAACTTACAAAAGAACTAATTGATCATGCAACAAAATGCAAAATAATTGCACGTGTTGGTGTTGGCCTTGACAACATTGATGAAGCTGCAGCAAAGGCAAGAAACATTCGAGTAATTAATGCAGTAGAGGGTGCAATGACTGCAGTAGCTGAGCTTGTTCTTGGATTAATGCTTGCACTTGCGCGACAGATTCCACTTGCAGACAGGGAGATACGAAATGGTAAATGGCTCAAAAAAGAACTGATGGGAATTGAGCTCAAAGGAAAGTATCTTGGTATTGTCGGACTGGGAAATATTGGAAAAAGGCTTGGTAGACTAGCTAAAGGACTAAACATGAATATTATTGGATATGATGTTATTCCAATAGACGAGGCATTTTCAAAAGAGGTTGGATTGATGAAAGCAGATCTTGGTACACTACTTTCAAGCTCAGACTATGTGTCACTGCATGTTCCATTGCTTGATTCAACATATCATTTAATCAATGCAGAAAAGCTAGCTACAATGAAAAAGACTGCAAAAATAATCAATACTTCAAGAGGTGGGGTAATAGACGAAGACGCACTCTATGATGCACTAAAAAAAGGAAATCTTGGCGGTGCGGCATTAGATGTATTTGAAACAGAACCTGCCATAGGTAACAAACTTGCAACCTTGCCAAACGTAATTTGCACACCTCATATTGGAGCCCAGACAAAAGAAGCTCAGTCACTAGCTGCAAATATTATAGCAGAAAAGATAATACATATTCTAAGATGCGTGATATAGGGTTTGATATCAAAAAAGATACTTTCAACAGCATTACTGCTAGTGCTTGCGCCAGTTTTTGCTTATGCAGAGTCTGGAACAATTCCTGTTGATGTTAGCGGAACTACCTATAATATTGTCTATGAAACTAATGGGGTAACAATAATTGACATTATAGGAGACTATGATTTTCTATCCCTACTATTGGAAGTTGAGGTAACGGCGCCAGGGTTACTAGAAATTACATTTGATCGTGTATATTTTGATTCTACCTTTGATGGTTCGGATGAACCGTTCATAGTTTTAGCAGATGGTGAAGATATTTCATTTGCAGAAAAAGGAAAGACAGAACAAACAAGAACTTTGGTAATGGAACTTCCAAGTGGTACAGAAGAGGTTGAAGTTATTGGTACACACTTGCTTGAAGGAATTATTGGTGCAGCAACCACAGAAGATCCATCAGTTGAAGAACCAGAAATAATTCCTGAAGAAGAAACTCCAACTGAGGAAGTACCAACTGAAGAAGAAATTCCAGAAGAAACAATGCCAGAAGAAGAAACACCTATGGAAGAAATACCAACCATGGAAGAAGAGACTAGCAAATGCGGACCTGGCACAATACTAAAAGACGGAGCATGTGTTTTAGATGAAAGATGTGGTCCTGGAACTCACTTTGAGGATGGTGCTTGTGTATTAGATGAAAAAGAACCTGCAACTGAAGGAGTTAGCTTGGGCGGATCAAACACATCTCACCTTGTCATACCTGCAATTATTGGATTTGGTATTGCCTTTATTGTAATGATAATCCTTTGGTTGATTGGACGAGCTGGTAGAAGTAAACCATCTACAGCAAGCTCACTTTAATTTGCATGGCAGTGCAAACCTGCTACTTATCTTTTGTTTGTTTTATGATAATCCGTGGATGAAGTAAAGATTCCAAAATTTGATTGGGATAAACTAGATGATGGAAATGCAGGTCATACAGAAAATGAATGGGGAAAACCAAAAAAACAAAAAAAGATCCATTTTATTGAAGCCTACACAATTAGAAATTTTTAGCAGCTAAAAGACAATTTAACATATTAAGGGGGTTTTTAGAATATGCACTATGCTTAGCCGCCAAGATCAACTATGGCTTCAAATGGTAAAAGGTAACACTCAACAGCTAAGAGACCGTGCCACTCTTTGGCGAAAACAAAATGCCATAATTAGAATTGACAAACCAACTCGAATTCAAAGAGCAAGACGAGTAGGCTACAAGGCAAAGCAAGGCATAGTCGTAGTTAGAATGCGCGTTGGTACTGGTGGAATGAGAAAACAACGCCCAGTTGCAGGAAGACGGCCAAAACATCTTGGTGTAGTTAGAATAAAGGCCGACGTTAGCATGAAACAGGTCGCAGAACGTCGAGTTTTAGAAAGATATCCAAACATGAAATTACTTGGCTCTTATTTTTTGTACAAAGATGGAATGCATTACTGGTTTGAGGTTATTCTAGCAGATCCCTCTCATCACAGAATCTCAAAAGATAAAGAATTACGAAAACGACTAATCCCAGCTTAAATTGAAATCAATCACAATTTTTGTGATAATTCTTTCATTCCTAGTAATACCAGCTGCATATGCACAACTATCTGATAGAACTGGACTAAAACAAGTCTTTACAATAGAAACAGGCGGCTATTCATTTCCAGTAGAACTTGTTTCAAATTTTAGCGTAGAAGAAACTGAATTTAGTGCAGAAGAAAAAAAATTAACATTTCATGTTTTTAGTTCTCTACAAAATAATATGGCAGAAATTCAGATCCCAAAAAATCTAATCAATGGAAACTTGACCTTCTTTGTAAACGGCACAGAGATTTTCCCAAATGTACAGACAAATGATGAAATCTCTTTTGTGTTTATGGAGTTTGCAGGAAATGGGACAAACAAAATTGAAATTATTGGAACAACTTACCTGCCAGAATTTTCAGCAGTTGCACCATTGGTTCTTGCAGGCTCACTTGCCGGTATTTTGCTACTAAAACGCAAGTCACTCATTAAGTAATGATTGAATCTTGCGCTCGATATCTCCGCTCTGGCCAAACGATATATCACGCAATACTCCTTTTCTGTCAACAAGTATGGTAGAAGGCGTTCCATTAAGCGAATATCCTTCAAAGGTCTCTGCAGTGTATTCTTTTGACTGTAGATATTGTTTTACTCGCTCCAAAATTTGATTTTTGTAATCTTCTGGCTGTGAATCAAAGTTTGGAATCTGCTTGTAAATGAAGCTGAGCATTCTTTCTTTGGTAATGTTTCCTGATTCTTTTACTAGCGAATCCATTGCAACAGGAAATGGAATCTTGTATGGCAGTTTGTTGCCATCGGCTAATTGACCATATTGTGAAAGGGCAGATTTTGTCTCACCAATGACCTCGCCTGTTTTTAAAAGAAGTTCTAGGTTTTCAAGTGTATTTTTATCAAAATCCTCAAAAGCTGTTGCAATGCCTAAAACAGTTACTCCGTCGCCTTGATATTTTTTGTAGATGTTTATTGCTTCAGGAATTCCATAAAGAAAGCAACCAGGACAATTTACCTGAAAAACCTCAACTAGAACGACGCGGTCCTTTTCTTTGTCAATGTTTGTAGGTAGGCCTTGTACCCACTTTGAAACCTTCAGGTTTGGAGCCTTTTGCCCAACTATTGCCTGCATCATGCCCTGACTCATTTTACTTGTTTTAAAAAGATAACGATGAGATCATCAGGTAGGGATCTTTTTTGTAAATATCTGATTAGGATAATATAGCTGATACAAAACATCAAAACAAAATGTCAGTTGTCCCACAATCAAGACTAGATCTTTTATCTGAAATGGAAGAAAGATACGAAAAAAAAGACGCAGATTATTTTATCAAACTTTTAGATCATAAAGACTATGTTATTCGAACAAGAGCAACCTGTATTTTAGTTGATATTGGTGGAGAAGACAAGATTCCTTACATTGCCAAAGTGTTAAAAAATGATCCAAATGAACTTGTGCGACACGAGGCTGCATTTTCACTTGGCCAGATGTGTTATCGAAGCGGGATACAACCATTAGAGGATGCAACACAAAATGATCCTAGCATATTTGTCAGACATGAGGCAGCTATAGCCTTAGGTGTAATAGGTTCACAAGATGCAAGAAAAACACTTGAAAAGGCACTAGATGACCCAGCAGAACCAGTACGAGATTCTGCAGTTGTTGCTTTATCTAATTTACAATTTATGGAAAAGCTAAGCAAAAATGAAAAATTTGCAAAGCTTACAGGCGGTTAAAGAGCTAACGTCTGTGTTCCTTGTGGCGTAGCAGTAAATTTGTATATTTTATCGATATTAGAGTTCTCAAATATTTCTGCATCATGTGTGATTATGATTAATTGCAGGGGACTCTTTGAATTTCCGCTTGTAATATCTGATAACTGAGAAAACACACTGACAAGTGATCTTCGTCGTTCTTCATCTAAGTGAGTAGTTGGTTCATCTAAAATCATGAATTTAAGATTAGATGAGCCTAAAAGATGTGCCATGGCAAGCCTTAAGGCAATGGCAACGCCTACCTGTTCACCACCGCTTAGTGATTCGATTTCCAAGGCCTCATTTTTTGAATAACATGTAATGGAAACCTCACGTGTCTTTTCTGACAGCAAGATTCTGTGAATTTTTGTATTAAGCAGCATTAGGTATTCAGATGCCTTTGATGAAATAGTGTTAAGAGCCCACGACCTAAGACTTGTCGCAACAGGTCCGTCTCTATTGAAAATTTTTGTTTGAATTGTGTCAAGCTCTTCAACATAGTCACGTACTATTTTGAGCTCAAATATTGCATTCTCAAGAGATTTTATCTGTTCTTGCGCCTTGTCGATCTTTTCACTTATGGCTCCAAGTTGTTGGTTTATTGTAGCAATCTCTGATTGTTTTTGCCCAATGGATTCTTTTAGCTTTGTGAATTGGCCTTCATCAAATCCACGAGTTTCCTGTTCTAGCTGTGATATTGCATCAAAGAGTATTTTTGTATGGGAATCTATATGTGCAACTTCAATTAAATTGCCAGCAGTTATTGTTGGAACTCTTTGTACATTTACTTTCTTTTGTTCTATCTCATGTTGGATCTTTTGGAGCGCTTCCTTATTTTTTATAGAATAAGTGCGAAGTATTGCTTCTGCTTCTCTTGCTTTTTGTACCTTATCAGAAAAATCAACTCTATTCTTATTGCACAACGCTAGTTCTTTTTCTAGCTCAGAAATTTTGTCTTGTATTTGAGATAGCTCTTGTTTTAGATGTTTTTCTTGAAATAATGGATTTAGCTTGTCAACGACTGAATCACATACAGGACATTTGTTGTCTTTGAGCTGGAGTTTTGAAGATAATGCACGTTTCTCTTCTAGTGATACTTTCTGGTTTGATAATTGTTGTATCTTTTTCTGCAAATCATCGATTGTAAATTCTGTCTTTTCCAGCTTGGACTCCAAGTCTTTTTTTAGACCGACAGACTCAAAACAGTCTTTACAATCACGAATTTTACGCTCATTTTCAGCTATTTCGCGCTTCATTTCTTGAATAGCCTCTTTTGCATATGTACTAAGCTCATTCTTTCGTGATTCTAGCTGGTTTATCTTGTCAATCTTTGGCAGCTCTGTCTCTAGATTTTTTTGCATGCCACCAAGTTCTTTTTCATACTGGATTCTTTTTGACTCCATCTTGTCTTTTAGTGGCTTTGATTCAGCAAGTTCAGCTTTGTATCTTTGTAGATCCCGTGATAAAATGTCAATGTGTGTATCATCATAGCCTATCTCATCCTTGATTTTTTGTCTAAACTTTTTGTTGACTTCTTTCATTGCTTTTGATGCAACATCAAGCTTGTCTATTCCAATAATTGCATTTAGCAGTTCTTTGAACTCTTTTGGTTTTGTCTTGATTATTGCGTTTAGTTCTCCTTGTTGAACTATTGATGCAATCTTTAGCTTTTCAAAATCTAAACCGATTCTCTTTTCAACTTCCTGCGTCATTGATTCACTAAATTGTTTTCTTTCACCTGCTGCAAGTGGCATCCATTGGTCTTCGACCATTTCAGAAAACTGAGCAGCCAGCCCACCTTTTAAATTGATTCTTCTTTCAGCTTTGTAGCGTTTTCCATTTACAGAAAATATTATTTTGGCAAATCCCTGCGCCTCTCCATGTTTTATTAGGCCTTTGTTTGATTTTCTTGTATGTTGACCAAACAACGCAAATGTAATTGCATCAATTATGCTTGATTTGCCAGCACCATTATGGCCAACAAACACTGTAACTCCATTATCAAACTCTAACTTTGTATCAGAGTGTGACAAAAAGTTTGAAAGCTCGACTGATGTTATCATTTTTTCTTTTCCTTTTTGTAGTGCTCAAAGTTTTCAATTACAATCTGTGTTGCCTCTTTTAGTAGATCAGCTGTCAGCAATGGCAAAAGTTCTTTTATTGCAAAACTTGCTATTTTCTCAGAACCAAGTGCATTTACTGACAATCTGAAAAGCTCATCATCAATCATTCGTGGTTTCTCAAGCAGGACAGAAGAATCAGCCTCATTTTTTGAGATTATTTTCCAAAAACATCTCAAAGTTAGAGAATTTAGGCATGAAATTTGTGCCTGAATAATATCTGTCTCTACATTATCGCCTTCGATTTTTAGCTCTACTATGGGTTTGCGCTCAGGCATTCCAATTTTTTTACAAACTTCGTCTATTGATTTTGAAATCTCATCATATTTTATCTTAAATGAGAATTGTTGTCTTGTGTCAAGCTTGATCCAGTTTGGTCTGGCCTCTTGAGCTGAAATATCGACTTCAAAAAAACCTTTTTCTGTTTCTTTAATTCCCTCACTCGTTGTAAGTTCAATTGATCCAGGGTACGCAATTGGGCCGTCTAGATGACTAAAATGTTTGATGTTATGATCATGTAAATGTCCCATTGCATAATATGTGAAATTTTTTGGCAGATCAGTTGATAGCAACTCTCCTGCAAACTTGTTAAATTCAGTTATTCCTTGATGCATAACAAGTATTTTGTGTCCAGAGTGATTCTTTGCAACTTTATCAATATCTACAAATTTTTCTTCAAATGCTTGCATCTCATTTTTTCGAATCTTATCAAACCCAACCAAAAGAATATTCTTGTACTCTAGAGGATTTCCTAGTCCTATGTACTTTGAAAATTCCAAATTATGGTACACATATGGAATTGGTGTTGTACGGATTCTACTAATATCATGTTCTCCTAGAATGAAAAATGAATCAATTTTGTTTTGTTTTAATCGTTTTAGTGCATTTGCCATGTGGATAATCGCAGTTCCATTTGGGTTTGGAACATGAAAGATATCTCCTGAAAATATTACAAAACCAACATGATCCTTTATTGATGTATCAATGGCCTGGTTGAATGCGCGGTATACATCATCTTCTCTTTCTTCTGAGCCATATTGTACTAGACCTAGATGTGTATCGGAAATATGTGAGAATAGCATTTAGTCTAACAACAAATCTTTTTGAACTAACTTGTGTGTTGATTCTATTGCAACTTCGTTTATTTTCTCTGATTTTGCCCATGCTTTGACTGCGCTTTGATCAGCTCCCATGATCTTCTCTTTTACTTCTTCGATATGTACTAGTGATGGAAGGTTTACCCATTGTCCTACAAGCACAGAATCGCCTACATTTAGGGAAGTTAATTGTCCTATGAGTTCTCGACTAGTTGACTCTGTAGCAGAAGCTATCTGTCGTTGGTCATCTTCTTGGATTATTTTCATTATTGCAAAGGAGCCCATCTGGCTGAGAACATTAAGGTCAACGCTTCTTGGTCTCTGAGATACTATTCCAAGACCTATGCCAAACTTTCTTCCTTCACGTGCAATCTTTGCTGCCCAGTATTTGGCTGAAGTGTCTTGTTCTTTTGGAATAAAGACATGTGCTTCTTCAATCATTACAAATATTGGTGATTCAAATCTATAGTTTTTTTCACGCTTTAGCTTTCCATGTCTTGCAATGCTGGCATCTTTTCTGTCTCGTAGTAGTTGCTGCAAGTAAAATGCGACTGCAACATTTGCTTGTTTTTCAGATAATTCTGATATGTTGAGTATATTTGCACGACCTTCTTTTATGAAGCTTAGCGGATCGCCCATATCTGGATCCAAAATATCGCCAAATCTTCGCTGAGCCTCATCAACAATATCCTGAACCCGATAAGCCGATGTTCTATACTCTTTGAGCTTTTTGTCTTCAGAGTTTATGATAAAGTCAACTTCCTCTTCGAGCTTTTCCCAGAATTCTTTTGATTCTTTTACTTTGTTTGTAAAAGCCATTCGCAGGATTCTTTGCTGTACATTTGCGCTATCCCTTATTTCCAAAACTTCTGATAACTGCTCATGATCCAAAAGTCTTGGATTAATCTTTGCGTCAACTACATTGATTCTTGGGATGTTAAGTGATGTGTAGTCGTTATGGTAATCAAAAATTATTACAGTGCCTCTTAGCTTTGCAATCTCTTTTGTCAACAATGAAACAAGATTGCTTTTTCCCATGCCAGTCATTGCCAAGATTCCTAAATGTCTTGAAACTATTTTGTCAAGGTTTACTTTGGCATCAATTTTGTTTCTAAGCAAATATCCAATCTTTATCCACCCATCCTTTGTTGGGCTAAATATTGTCTCAAGATCTTCGCTTGTGGGCTGCAAGATAGGCGTGCCTGGAATTGGAGGAATCGCAGGTATGATTGACTGTCCTTTTTGCAGTTTATCTAAAAAACCCAAGATGCCAATATGTGCTGTATGGGTTTTGTCTCTGCTGTTTATCTCTGCAATCTCTATGCTTTCTACAGCCTCGTCAAAATTTCGCACATCTGCAAATGCTGCGCTAGATACAGCCGACTTTTCAACTAGTCCTAAGATCTTTCCTTCCTCTGAATCAATAATAACATATTCTCCAACTGAAAGCGGTCTTGAGCTAAGCGCAGTAACAAAAGTAGGCTTTGACTCTCCAACCACATAACCAATATTCAACCTAAAACCTCCCTTGATCCGATCTCATTGCTTAATCCCAAAAGACTAACCATCTTTGCAAGATCTTTGTCATGTATTTTACAGTTGGCATGAGCAAGCTTGAGAGCATATGGGTATCCTCCAACACTATTTTTGTAGAGCTTATTCATCACAGATTTTATTTCATCTTCTGTGTGATCAGTACCTAAAAACTCAAGCTTAATTATTGGAGTTGAATCACTTAACCTGACAAATGTTGAAGATATGATCTTGTCTTTTCCATATCTTTTTTCAACAGATATCTTGCTAAACCCTGGCGTTTTTGTCACATGATTATAGTAGAATATGTCTCCAGCAAGCGAATCAAAACTCTCAAACTGTTTTTTTGTATTTGATGTCTTTGAGATAAAAATTACATTTTCTCTTTTCTTCATGGCATTTACAATTGCAGCATCCAAAGATGATTGGCGTGTCATAAACTGGGAATGCAAAGACCCATCCATCAAGACTAGATCAACAGAATCTATGCTTTGCTGACATGCATCAATTTCCATTTTACTTGCAATTCTAGATAACTCTACATCAGGTTCTAGTCCTGAATTATGCAAGTCTACTAGGATCTTTCCATCAGATCTTATAGAAACTGCAGTAACTGCCCATAACTCTATTCCTTGGAATTTGGTATTGTTAAAACTGGAATCAATGCCTGCAATAGTTACATCCTCTTTTGTAGGCTTGTAATATACCCAATTCTCCTTGGCTTTTTGAAGAATTAGCTCAAATTTTGGGCCTTTGAGAACAGAAAGTATTTTTTCGCGATTTCTTATGGCATCTTTGTATACTGTATTGAGCACAGCAATTACTTTGTAGCTTTGAATAAAATCTTTAGGTTGCAAACTCCATTAACAAGATCTAAGCTTTAATTTCATTAAATCACGTTACATCTACTCTTTCTGCTATAAAACAAGAAATTTTTCCAATACTTTATTATGAATATTTAACCCAACTGTGTGATTGAAGCGAATCGGTTTACTAGGCTGTGGAGCAATTGGAACACAAATAGCTCTTGCTATTGATTCAGGCAAGATTCCAGCAAAATTGACCCATGTTTATGATACATCAAAAGAACGAGCATCATCACTTGTCTCAAAACTGAATACAAAACCCGAAATTACACAAAATGCTGCACTTTTGGCGTCATCTCCAGTTGATCTTATAGTTGAGGCAGCGTCTCAAGACGCAGTAAGAGATAACGCCCTGTCTATATTACAGAATAGAAAAGACTTGATGATCATGAGTGTTGGTGCACTTTTAGATGAATCAATTTTTGATGTTATTTTAGAAGGGTGCAAAGATTTTAAAAAACAGGTTTATCTTCCATCGGGTGCAATAGCTGGCCTTGATGCAATAAAATCTGTAAAAGAAGAACTAGAATCATTAACACTTGTTACAACAAAAAATCCAAAATCATTAAAAGATGCAAAGTTCTTTGAGACATCAGACATTGATTTAGACAAAATAAAAAACTCTACAACAATCTTTGAAGGAAATGCCGAAGATGCAGTCAAATTATTTCCAACAAACATCAATGTGGCTGCACTGTTAAGCTTGACAGGACTTGGCAACAAAAGTACCAAAGTAAGAATTGTTGCAGATCCAAATACTGACAAAAATACACATCAAATAGAAGCAAGCGGCAAGTTTGGCAAAATATCAATCAAGGTTGAAAATGTGCCTGACCAAAACAACCCAAAAACTAGCAGGCTTGCAACACTTTCAGCAATAGAATGTCTGCGTTCTATATGCTCAGGTGATATGAGAATAGGTACATGATTTGGCAAAAATTGCCAGAATTGCTAGATTTGTGAAAATTATAGTCTATAATGTCATGTTTTAAATGCTAATCAGAACCATTTTTTCTGTTTGAATCTAAAAGACGAAATTCTAAAACTAAAAAAGGAAAAAGATGTAGTTATTCTAGCTCATAACTATCAGATCCCAGACATTCAAGATATTGCAGATTATGTAGGAGACTCGCTAGGTCTTTCAAGACAAGCAGCAAAAACAAGCAACAAGACAATTCTATTTTGTGGCGTGCATTTTATGGCAGAAACTGCAGCAATAATTTGTCCAGAAAAAAAAGTTTTGATACCAGATCCTGCGGCAGGATGCTCACTATCGGATTCTATAACAGTCGATGAGCTAAGACGGTGGAAAAAAGAACATCCAGGGGCAGTAGCTGTAGGTTATGTAAACACGACTGCAGAAATAAAATCGGAGCTAGATTATTGCTGTACGTCATCAAATGCCATAAATGTTGTAAAGGCCATTCCAGAAAACAGAGAAATATTATTTTTGCCAGACATGTTTCTTGGCTCTTATGTCTCTAAGATGACTGGAAGAAAGAATATGTACATTTGGGCAGGAGAATGCCACGTACATGCAGGCATCAGCTCACAAGACATACAAAATAAACTAGAACAGCTTCAAAATTCCGAACTTGTAGTACATCCTGAATGCAGCTGTACCACTCCCATGTTGTATGATATTGCAGTTGGCGATTATAACAACAGGCAAGTCCAGATTCTTTCAACTGAAGGCATGATGAACTATGTTAAAAATTCCCCAACACAAAACTTTGTCATTGCAACAGAAACAGGAATCTTGTATAGAATGCGAAAACAAAATCCAACCAAAACTTTTGTTCCAGCCTCAGAAAAAGCAGAATGCCAATACATGAAGATGATTACACTAGACAAAGTCTACAAATCTCTACTTGAAGACAAATATGAAGTAAAGGTGCCAAAGAAAATTGCAGACAAGGCACGTCTGGCAATAGAACGAATGCTTGCAATCAGTTAGATTTTTTATCCAATCGGCAATTTTTTTGAGATATTGACAGGATTATTTCACAAAAGCATAGAACAAAAAGAGATTATTAAAAGAAAAAAAGAGCTAAAGACTCTTGTAAAAGACAAACAATACGATAAAGTACTTCAAATTGGCTCTGAGCTATTAGAAAAAAGACCAGATGATCTTGATGTTTTATTCATTGTTGGAAGCATACACTATATGCGTGGGAAGCATAAAACATCGGTTTCATATTTTGATAAAATCCTTGACATAAGTTCCTACGATCCAGAAACTCTACTTCTAAAGGCAAACTCTCTGTTTGAATTAAACCAATACAATGAAGCAATCAAATGCTGCAACAAAATTCAAGAAATTGATCCTAAAAATAAAGCAGTTTTAGAATTATTATCAAAAATTAACACAAAACAAAACTAAATCTCAAGACTAAAATCAATTCCTTTTACACTGTTTGTTATTTCACCAACAGAAATCATATCAACTCCAGTTTTTGCAAATGATTGAATGTTTTTTGAGTTGATACCGCCTGATGCTTCTAACAAAACTTTATGGCGTAATCCTAATTTTTTCAATCTTACTATAGTCCTTGCAATCTCTTTTGGAGTAAAATTATCAAGCATAATTATAGTTGCACCTTGATGTGCTGCAAGTATTGCGTCATTTTGGTTTTCAACTTCGATCTCAATTTTTTTGTATTTTTGTCTGGCTTTGCGAATTAGATTTGTTATTGAATCAACTGCTAAGTGATTATCCTTTATCATGATCATCTCATCAAGTGATATTCTATGTTTACTGCCGCCGCCAATTTTTACTGCCTCTTTGTCAAAATAACGCAGTCCTGGGGCCGTCTTTCTTGTTGCAAAGATGTGTGATTTTGAATTTACCTTTCGAATTTTTTCTACCAGATTATTTGTTTGAGTAGCGATTCCACTCATTCTTGTAAGCAGATTCAAGGCAGTACGTTCGCATTTTAATACTGACCTTGCGTATCCTGAAACTTTCAAAACTACTTGGTCTGGTTTTATTTTACTGCCATCTTTTTTTAGCATCATTACTTTACAACCTTTCAGACAAAAAATCTCTTTTGCAAACTTTACTCCTGCTAGTATGCAATTTTGCTTTGCAATAATTTGTGCAGTTATGATTTTTTTTGGCAAAAGGCTACTAGTAATGTCTCCTTTGCCAACATCTTCAGCTAAAAATCGTAAAAGTTCTTTTTTTTGATTTATTTTCAACGTAAAATTTGCTTTTTATGTATTTATTAATCATCACAAAAAACCAAGAAATTTCTAAATAAATATTTGAATGGATTTTTTGCTATGTTACCTTTAAGGCGTATTTTCCTTCCTTTGTAATTCCCAAAGTCTGAGCTATGTGAGAATTTACAGGGTCCACAACTACAACAATTCCAGTCCAATCAGGTGTAAGATCCGATGATTTACAATTACCACAAACTTTTGCAATTGTAATACATTTGCATTTTCTACATGCCATTTCCCTGGCCATCTTACTTCCCCTTGACTTCTACTGTTTTCTTTTGTTTTTCGGAATCTTTTTCTTTTGTTTTTTCTTCAGAGCCTGAAGATTTTTTAATTTCTTCTGCAATCCATTCATCTGCACCCAAGAATGGCTGCCTGCATGTAATTCCTATTTTTCCCATCGATGCTGCCTTTCCCAATGAAACAGCTGTTATTCTTGAACGCAAAGTAGAACTAACTCTTAGTGTACGACCACTTTGATTTGCAAGAATTATTCCTGATTTTACATCGCTTTTTAGATAATCATCCATAATTTGTGAGAGGTGAAGCAAAGCATCGGTTGGTCCAATTCTTACAAAGGCGCCAAAGTCTGTAATATCTACAATCTCTCCATGTACAATCTCTTGAAGCTTTGGATAGTATGTCAGTGCTTCAAACTCTACTTTGTGAAAAGTCCCACCGTCTCCTGGTACCATCTTTCCCATTGGTTCTACCTTTGCATCTAAAATCATAATGATGTATCCCAAGTCTGCATTGATCATGCTTTCGTATTTTTCCTTCAAAATGTTGACTGCTGCTTTTTTGAGCACAGTGCCAAACAGACTAGGTGGTATTCTGATAACATCAAGTAGTGTAGATATTGAGAACAACTGTGCAGTGGTTGACGAACCTCAATTTATGAATCTTTGGGTAATTTTCAATAATTTTTCTGAAGATTTCTTGATTCGATGAACCATCTAAAACGAATTGTTGTATGTTCTGAAATATTGAAATTTTTGAAACTTGATTAGGAATCCCTAACGTCAAAATAATTGAAATGAATAATTTTACAAAAGTGACCTATCTTTAAATAATGTAAACGGAATTTTTTGACTATGGTAGGCGTTGATCAAGTTCTTGAAAAATTAAGCACGGTAATTGACCCTGATTTGAAAAAAGACATTGTATCAATGGGCATGATTAAAGATTTAGAACTTAATGATGATAATTTGAAATTTACACTAGAACTGACAACCCCCGCATGTCCATTCAATGCAGAAATTGAAGAAGATGTTAGAAAAGCCATAGATGATCTTGGTATTAAGAACCCAACAATCAATGTTACAGCCAAAGTAATGGAAGGCCGTTCACTAGATGCAGATACTGCACTAGCTACGGTAAAGAACATCATTGGTGTTGCAAGCGGCAAAGGAGGAGTAGGAAAATCAACTGTTGCATTAAACTTGGCATTAGCATTATCACAGTCTGGAGCTAAAGTAGGACTGCTTGATGCAGATATCTATGGTCCTAGTATTCCATTAATGCTTGGAATGCAAAAGGCAAACTTGGAAGTTGATGATAATAAATTGCAACCCGCAGAATCAAATGGACTTAAGGTCGTTTCATTTGGATTTTTTGCAGAACAAGAACATCAAGCTGCAATTTATAGAGGTCCAATTATTTCTGGAATTTTAAAACAATTTTTAGTAGATACAAACTGGAGTAACCTTGATTATCTTATTGTAGATCTTCCACCAGGAACAGGAGATATTCCATTAACACTTGCGCAGACAATTCCTATTACTGGTATACTAGTAGTTACTACTCCACAAGATGTTGCAAGCAATGTTGCAGTAAAAGCAATTGGTATGTTCAACAAACTAAACGTTCCAATAATTGGAGTTGTTGAAAACATGAGCTATTTTGTCTGCCCAGGTTGTAATGAAAAGCATTACATTTTTGGTGAGGGTGGAGCAAAAAAAATCAGTGAAAAATTCAGTATACCATTTGTTGGCGAGGTTCCACTAAATTCAGGAATCATGGAAGGCTCTGACAGGGGAAAACCAATCATGTTAACAAACCCAACTTCTCCAAGTGCTGAGGCTTTTAGAAAATCTGCAAAAAATATAGCTGCACAATGTAGTATACTTGCTGCAAAACTAAGAGAAGAAATGAAAGCAGAGGCTGCAGAACCTGTTCCGACAAGTTAAGTTTTAGAATTGTTGTGCGCCTTCCAGAAAGTCTTCGCAAGCAACTCAAAACTCCATTTGGTATTTTATTACCAAGTCAACAGGTAAATAGAAACAATATTCAAAAACATCTTTCAGAAAAAACATTTCTTATTACAGTTGGAGATGCCACAACAGAAAACATGATAAATTTAGGCATAGTTCCATCTCTTCAAATAATAGATAATCAAGAAAAAAGAAAAGAAAGAAAGTTACTTTCAATTAAAGGCGTAAACACTGCATTATCTTGTAGAAACCCTGCTGGTGAAATTAACAAAGAATGCATTACTACACTAAAAAACGGTTTTAATTCAAAATCTCCAGTTAGAATTACTGTTGATGGTGAAGAGGATCTGCTAGTAATCCCAGTGTGTATTTTTGCTCCACCTAATTCCGTTGTAATGTATGGTCAACCAAATGAAGGACTTGTGATAGTAAAAATTGATACAGAAATCAGAGATAAAGCACAAAAGATACTTGATTCAATGATCTGATGGGGTATGATGAGACGGTGGCTGTATGATAAATGATTACACTACTAAAAACTCTGACCCTAAATCAAATTTGAAAGAACCAAAATAAACAAAACTAAGGACAAGAATTGACATTTGAACATAAACTAGAACTTTAGAACAAAAAACTATGAAGATTGATCCTGATCTTAAACTACGGATTTTAGAAAAGGTCGGGATTTATTCAAGCCGATTTTCTATTCCTGAACCACAAGTTCTCCTCACAACTAGGGAAGTTTTAGAAATGCCAAAAGAAATTACTGCTGGCAGAAGAACTTCAGCACACAAGTATTATGGAGTCTCATATTTACAACACAATCTTGTATTCATAAATGTAAGAAAAATACCTGACGAAAAAACATTGGAAAACACAATTGTACATGAGCTGATCCACATGAGGTTTCCATATCTTAGTCATGGAAAAAGATTCAACAAGCTTGTAAGAAGAGGACTATATGGCAAAACCTTTTCGCAATATCAAAAACGAAAATTAAATCTATGATAATTTTCTCTCAATGATTTATATTTCCCGCGAATAGGCGTGCTTGTATAAAATGGAAATACAAGAGCTTCTACCTATAGGAGCTGCCATTGCTTCTTTTGTTGTTGCAGCTGGTTTTGCCGCATGGGTTTCAAAACAAAACGCAGGTACAAAAGAGATGATGGAAATATCAAACGCAGTAAGAGTTGGGGCATCTGCATTTCTTAGACGAGAAATGAAGATAATCATCCCAATAGCAATAGGTCTTTCTGTAATTATTGGATATTTTATAGGATTTTCAAATGGAATTGCTTTTGCAGTTGGCGCAGCACTGTCAGCGATTGCAGGACTTATTTCATTAAAGATTACAGTAAAAGCAGCAGTAAGGGCTGCTCAATCAACAGGAAGCGGATTAGGAAAAACATTTGCACTAGCATTTAGAGGTGGTGCTACAGTGGGCCTTGCAGTTCCAGCAATGGCATTGCTTGCAATGACATTGCTGTATTTTGCATTCCCTGACCCAATCACAATTGCTGGAGTAGGAATTGGAGCAAGTTTGATTGCTCTTTTCATTAGGATTGGTGGAGGTATATTCACAAAGGCAGCTGATATGGGAGCAGATTTGGTTGGAAAAGTTGAAGCTAACATCCCTGAAGATGATCCTAGAAATCCTGCTACAATAGCTGACAATGTTGGCGATAATGTAGGTGATGCAGCAGGGATGGGCTCTGATGTCTATGAATCATATATTGTTACAATGCTTGCCTCAATTCTGATTGCAGCCCTTATTGGCGTTCAAGAAAATATTCTCTATCCAATACTTGTCGGTGCCTCTGGCATGATTGCCTCTATAATAGGTACTGCAACTGTAGGCTCTAGAAAAACTTCAGATGTAATGAAGCCACTTAACATTGCATTTTATGTTACTGCGGCAATTGCTATTGCATTAAACTTTGTATTCACCTATCTGTTTTTAGACCAAACCACAATTGCATATGCACTTTTTGGCTCAACTGTTGTTGGTGTGATACTTGTTCCAGTAATTCAAAAAATTACAGATTTTTATACAAATTACAAATACAAGCCTGTAAAAGAAATTGCCGAATCAGCAAAGTGGGGTTATGCATCACTAACATTGATGGGAATCATAAAAGGTATGCAATCAACCGGCCCATTCATGATTGCACTTGTTGTAGCAATAGCTATTTCATTTGCAATATCATCATCAGCTGCACCAGATCCTTCACAAGCACTACTTTATGGAATATTTGGCACATCACTGACTGCAATGGCAATGCTAAGCCTAGCAGGAATTGTATTAAGCATTGACGCATTTGGCCCAATCTCAGACAATGCTGGCGGCATAGTGGAGATGACTGGAATGGGAGAAGAAAATCGTAAAGTAACTGATGAGATTGATGCAGTTGGGAACACTACAAAGGCAATTACAAAAGGTTTTGCCATCGCTAGCGCAGGCCTTGCAGCATTAGCTATGATGCAAGCTTTCCAGTATGAGGCAAGTGAAGTATTTCATCAAGTTTTTGATTATAGTCTTACAAATCCTACTGTAATAATTGGCCTACTAGTAGGTGGGCTCATTCCATTCATTATAACGGGTCAGCTAATAAACGGAGTTTCAAGAGCTGCATCAAAAATGGTTGATGAGGTTAGAAGGCAGTTCAAAAGTGATCCTGAAATACTTACAGGCAAATCAAAACCAGATTATGCAAGATGTGTAGATATTGCAACAGTTGCCTCACTTAAAGAACTATGGAAATCGGCAAGCATAGCCATTGCTGCACCAATAGCCCTTGGAATAATACTAGGCCCTACAGCAGTAGCTGGCCTTTTAGTTGGCGCCGTAGTTACTGGAATATTTTTGGCGTATCACCTTGCCAACACTGGAGGGGCATGGGATAATGCAAAGAAGCTAATTGAAATGAGGGGGGCAAGAGGAACGGAAGAACACAAAGTAGCAATAGTTGGAGATGTAATTGGAGATCCTTACAAGGATACAGCAGGTCCTGCCTTGAATACGGTAATAAAATTACTTAATACCGTTGCCATAGTGTTTGTTTCTGCCTTTGTTGCTATTCTTGTACTATGATTTTTTGTCGTCTATAACTATAGTCATATCAAGCTCATCTATCTGAGACTCTATTGCTCGTTTTAATGCGTCATTGTGCTCAGAGCAGAACTTGAAAAAATCATCTACTGTTACAAAACAGCCACAAATCCACCTTGTTTTCTTGGCTCCTTCAACTGTTAACTTTGCATAGGATGGTGCACTCATACACTATAATGATAAAAAAAGAATAAAAAAAGTTTGTATTTTTACAAATAAGGTTTATGGGCAGCCTTCCATCTTTTGGATGAAAAAACCATTTTTCTTAATTGCCTCTGCAATTGGTTCAGGGGCTCCTTGTGAATGACAAAACTGGCATTCCTCAGTTGTTACTTGTGCGGTTCCTTCTCCAATTGTATTTAGCCACTTTTTTGCATACTCGATTGCCTTGTCATGATCTTTGACATCTGTAATGACATCAAAGTGCATTGTATGGCCATCCTTTGCCTCTACATAGGTATCGTAAACGTGTATTTCCATATCAAATATTGAAAAGCAAGGGATATTTAATTCAAATAACTATACACAAATGTCTAGTTATCAAATTGTTTATTTTAATTCATCAGAGTTCTATTATTCAACTAGAACTTAACCCACTCAGTTCCTCGCTGAGTGGGAGTCACACCACTGGAATGTGGTATAACTTACCCTTTTTCTCATCCGTATTTTATAAAATGGATCTTGAATGAAAAACTGACTAAAAGAACTCAAAGTGGGTGATCGCCACTTAAAAACAAAAATAAATGAATGACTACAAAACTTATTGCCAAAATTTAAAATCAAAATAACGAAGCATTGTGAGGATAGATGTTCTGATAGAAATGTAACCAAAGAGCAAATTTTTGAGGTAGTTGAAAACCCGATGGATGTGTTTTATGACGAAGAGAGGGGTAATTTCAAATGCTGTGGTACTGTAATTCAACCTCCTTATACAGATGAACCATACTTAGTGGTTATATATCAGAAATTTAATATTGAAATTAAAGTAATAACAGTTATGTGGAAAAGTAAAGGAGGTTTGAAGAGTATTGGATTCAGTAACATATGACGAAGATGCTAAAGCATTGTATATCCGAATTGGTACAAAAAAAGCAGTTCGAACTTTGCCTCTAGGTAATGATAAATTTCTGGATATAGATTCAACCGGAAAAGTTGTAGGTATAGAAGTTTTAACTAATTCCAAGATTACCACTCCAGAATTTGATGAAGTGGTTAGACGAACTGAGGAAATAAAACTGGCAGCTTAAATTTTTATTCAAATCGTTTAGAATTTTGTATTAACATAATCCTCTTATTTTCTAACTTAACTTCTATTTTATAATTAGAAAATCTTATTGAATTAAACCAATCATCTGCTGTATTTTGATGGAAAAGCGATTAACGACTTAAACTTCCTAAATTAATTACAGCTACCACCATTATTACTAAACTAATGACAAAAATCAACTGTTGAATAGTTTTTGATGTGGATTTTAGGCTTGCGAAATTCACACCAAAGATTAGAATGCCCATTATCACATTATAGATGTTGGACAGTGCTATACCTCCAAGTAACACAGCAACTCCAAGAGCACACATGATTTTAAGCCAAACCGTAGTGAATTTTTTTTGCTTCGTGTTTTCTTTTGGAAGAGTGGAAGATTCTTTTTTTGTTCCACAACTAGGGCAAAACATATGAGATTCGTTAAGTGATTTACCACAAGAGCTACAAAACATTAGAATCCGGCAGCACCGACAAAAATTCCTGCTATGAATTGTATTATTAATAGTATAAGACCTAATTTTAAACAGTTTTTGGCGAGGATTTTGTTTTCTTCCTTCAAAATAAGATAAGCCACAATACCACCAATTATGTTAAAGAATATAGGTAAAAGATACCACCACTTGCTTTTTCTTTGTGGTATGATTGATGATTGCCTAGAAACACTATCAACTTTTGATTGAGTTACTAATTCAGAACCACATTTTGAACAAAAACTCTTGTCTGACGTTTCTTCATTTCCACAAGAGGAACAAAAAACCATAATGTTAGATCACAGACCTTGTTATTTCCTTTTCTTTGGTATATTAAAAATGGGATTGTGTTTTTAACCAAGTTAAATTAGGATAAACTCGATTTCTTGAAATCTTAACTTTGGCTAAATCTCTTTTTTTGACTCTATCGAAAAATCTAGTTTTTAATAATTAGACAAATTGATATAATTTCATTCAAATAACTAGGCAGACCGTGAAAAATAAAATCATGCTAGAAATTCCAAAACTAGAGAACATAATACTAGAACTAGATGACAAAACCTCACCAAAAACCGTAAAATCACTTTTAGACTCGTTACCGTTTTCTGTTGGAATCCATCTGTGGGGAGAGGAGATCTATACAGATGAAACTCCTATCACGATGACAGAAGAAAATGCAAAACCTGTTGTGGAATTAAATGATGTGGCATATTGGCCAACTGGAAAGGCAATATGTCTGTTTTATGGTCCTACACCAATCGGTAAAAAGGGGGAAATAAAACCATATTCTCCTGTAAATGTAATTGGGAAAATTGTAACTCTGGACAAATCAATTTTATCAAAAATAAAAGATGGTACAATTGCATCTTTTAAGAAAAACAACTAGGCTATAGGAATTTCAACAATCTTTGATTCAAGTACAAATGCCTTAAACTCGTTTGTTAGACCTGAGAAAATTACCCACACGTATGGATTTGTCTCCATATATTTTTGGTCAGTAGAGGATGGACGTGCCTCAGAATCAGGATGCGAATGAAATATTCCAACTATTTCCATATTGTTTTTTTGAGCTCTTTGATATCCTTGAAGAGTTTGTTCTGGAGAAATTGTAAAATTTACAGGCGATTTTTCTACATTGTCTGTCAAAATCACATCTTTAACAACTGCTTTGTCGTCTTGTATATGGCCAAGTAATAGTGCGCAAGACTCGTTTGGCTTTTGCTTTTTTGCGTGACTAGATAGAATCTGTATTTGTGATGTTGATAGAGTTATTGCATTTTGCAACTTTATTCTACAGTAACGGTTCCTATCATCCATGGATGTAACAGACAGAAATAATCGCTACTACCAGCAGTATTGAATGTATGTTCAAAAATTCCGCCCGGAGGCATAAGGTCAGAATCAAATTCGCCAGAAATGCCTTGCTCAAGGCTTCCACCAGTTACAGTATGTACTGCGTTATCATTATTTGTCCAGACAACAGTAGTTCCCACAGATACCCTAATGTCGGTTGGATCATAGTAGATCTGATCTACTTGTACAACGCTTGCTCCTTGCGGGATTGAAACATCGACTTTGACTGGTTCTTTTGCTTCTTCTAATACAAATGACGCAGTCATCCATGGGTGGACTATACACAGGTATTGATATTCGCCAATCTCAAGACTTGAAGTATCAAGCTGGAATGTTTCTCCAGGATTTATCATACTGGAATCAAATGTTTCACCAAAGTCAACTGAACTGGTTGCGGTGTGAATCGTATTATCATCATTTGCCCATTCTATAATGTAGCCTTTTGTAACATGAGCCAAATCAGGTTCATAGTCTGGAGCTCCTTGCACTGATGATCCTGCTAAAATGGAAATTCTAAACACTGGTGCTTTTGGCATAGCCTCTTCTATCTGCTCTATGATATCTTCAACTGGTTGCTCGCTAATGAGATAAGTGTCAGGGCCTACAAGGCCAAATCCAACAAATGCTGCAATTCCTGCTCCTGAGGCTAAAATAAAAATTCCAGCAACTGGCTTTGCATATTCTGGAATCTTCATTGCTACATAAGCAATAACCACTGCAGGTATTACAATGATCAACAACACTCCTGCAAAAACTGGAATTGATGAGACAGAACTAAGTGTAAATGCAAATGTTCCAAAAGCCAATGCAATTGATAACACCACTAGTGTAGTTGCCTTTGCTCTGTTACTTGTTGAAATCCCGCCTTCTAATACGCCAGCAGAAAAGAAAATCAAACCAAGTATCAATGTAAGTCCGGTTAGCGCATGCATTCCATCAATAAACGTATGTGCAATTCCAGCATACGATAGAGTAACTCCTGCTATTCCTATGGCAGTAAGACCCATTCCAG
>Ga0194131_10003846_pt1 | contig 23213 bp, 22 predicted proteins | sample TA2KigO120mmetaG_FD_148631 | JGI IMG/M metagenome (GOLD analysis project Ga0194131, IMG submission 148631) | Freshwater microbial communities from Lake Tanganyika, Tanzania - TA2015053 Kigoma Offshore 120m | ecosystem: Environmental > Aquatic > Freshwater > Lake | place: Tanzania: Lake... | reverse complement strand
CGAGGGCCGGCGCCGCCGGCGTGCCGCGCTGCCAGGCGCCGAACGCCTGCTCGGCGAGCGCGCGCAGCTCGTTCATCGAGATGTCGCCCGCGACGACGAGCGCGGCGTTGTTCGGCACGAAGTTCTGCGTCCAGAACGCCGTCATGTCGTCGCGCGCAATCGCCTTCACCGACGCCTCGGTGCCAATCTCGGGGTACCCGTACGGATGCTTCACGCCGTACAGCGCGGCCGCCTGCACGGTGGCCGCGACCTGCGCCGGGTTGTCGCGGAGCTGCACGAGCTGGCCGAGCCGCTGGGTGCGCTGCCGATCGACCTCCGCCGCCGGGAACGACGGCCGCAGCGTGACATCGGCCACCAGGTTCAGCGTCGCCGGGAAGTTCTTGGTCAGCGAGCGCGCGGAGACGGTCGTCGAGTCCATGGTGCTGCCGGTCGTGAGGCTGGCGCCGAGGCGCGCGACCTCGTCGGCAATCTGCAGCGCGTCGCGCGTGGAGGTGCCCTCATCCAGCATCGCGGCGACGAAGTTGGCCAGGCCCGGCTTGTCGAGCGGGTTCGCGTCGCTGCCGGTCTTGAACACGAGGTTCGCCGCGACGACGGGAAGGCCGCGGCGCTCGCTGAGGATCAGCGTCAGCCCGTTCGGCAGCGTCGTCGTGGCCGGAGTGGCGAGCTGCAGCGGGCGCGCGGGGCCCGGCTTCGGCATCTCGAGGCGCCACGGCTCCTCCGCATTGATCGACTCGCCGCCCTGCGCCTGAGCCCCGGCGGCGGCGGGAGGTGTGGGCACCTGCGCCGTCTGCGGCGGCTGCCCCGGCACCACGTGCATGACGACGCGGGAGGTCGGCGCGAGCTGCCCCTTCACGAAGGACTGCACCGACGCCGGCGTCACCGCGCGGTAGCGCTCGATGTCCTTCTGCAGGTAGTCGGGGTTTCCGAGGAAGTGGTTGTACGAGTTGAGACGGTCGGCGACGCCGCCGAAGCCGCCAAGCCGCTCGAGGCCGCCGATGATGTTGGTCTCGATCACGTTCCGCGCCTGCTCGACCTCACCCGCGGCCGGCGCCTGCGCGCGCAGCGCGGCCAGCTCCTCGTCGATCGCCTTCTCGAGCTCCTCGAGCGTGCGGCCCGGGCGCGCGGTCACCTCGATCTGGAAGATCGATCCGAGGATCAGCGAGTACTGCGTGGCGGAGACGTTCTGCGCGATCTGGCGGTCGTAGACGAGCTTCTTGTACAGACGGCTCGTGCGGCCGCCGCCGATGATGCCCGCGGCGATATCCGCGTCCGCGTCGCCGGGCTGGAAGATCGGCGACGTCAGCCACGCCATGTAGACGCGCGGCAGCTCCACCCGCGACGGCACCGTCAGGCGCCGTTCAGCGGTGATCCTCGGCGTCTCCGCCTTCGGCTTCGGCACCGCCGACCCGCGCTTCAGCGTGCCGAAATACTTCTGCACCAGCGCCTTGGTCTGCGCCGGGTCGAAATCCCCCACGATCGCCATCGTCGCGTTGTTGGGCGCGTAGTACTGGCGGAAGAAGCGCTGCACGTCCTCGAGCTTCGCGGCCTGGATGTCTTCGTGCGAGCCGATCACGTTGCCGTGATACGGGTGGCCCTTCGGGAAGAGCGCCTGCACCAGCGCTTCCTCGGCCAGGCCGTAGGGCTGGTTCTCGACGCTCTGGCGCCGCTCGTTGCGGACGACGTCCTGCTGGTTCGAGAGCGCGGCCTGATCCACCTTCTCGAGCAGGTAGCCCATGCGATCGGACTCGAGCCACAGCGCGAGCTCGAGCTGATTGGCGGGCACCGTCTCGAAGTAGTTGGTGCGGTCGTAGTCGGTGGTGCCGTTCAGATCGCTGGCGCCCGCGGCTTCGAGCAGCCGGATGTGCGAGTCGGGCGGCACGTGCTTCGAGCTCTGAAACATCATGTGCTCGAAGAGATGCGCGAACCCCGTGCGGCCGGGGTCCTCGTTGGCCGGGCCGACGTGATACCAGAGGTTCACGGCCACCATCGGCAGGCGGCGATCCTGGCTGAGGATCACCTCGAGGCCGTTCGGCAGCGTGTACTTCTCGAACTGCAGGCGCGGGACGTCGGTCGCCGCCCGGTTCTGCGCGGCGGGGCTCGTGAGGCCGGCCGTCACGAGCGCCGCCACGAGGAGAAGACGGACAGAAGCGCGTTTAGTCATAGTCAATCTTCGATCTGCGATCTTCAATCGCCAGTGCTGACCGGAGCGTTGTCGAGACTCGCCCAGAGGTACCAGCAGGCCACCGAACGATACGGCCGCCACGCCTCGCCGAGGCGGACGAGCCGCGCCGGCGTCGGCGGCTTGCGAAGCCGATACGCTTTCTTCACCGCGTTGAGGATGCCCAGGTCGCCGACCGGGAGCACGTCCGGGCGGTGCAGCCGGAACATCAGAAACATCTCCGCCGTCCAGCGGCCGATGCCCTTCACCTGCGTCAGCGCGACGATTACGTCCTCGTCGCTCATCGCGTCCAGCACGTGCAGCGGGAGCGCGCCGTCGGCGATCCGCCGGCACAGGTCGCGCATGTAAATGACCTTCTGGCTGCTCAGGCCGACGGCCCGAAGCTGCTCGTCGGAAACCGCCGCCACCTGCCCAGGCGTGGCCGGACCCGCGAAGAGCGCGTCGAAGCGCCGCGCGATCGTCGCCGCCGCCTTCGACGACAGCTGCTGCGAGATGATCGCGCGCGCCAGCGCCACGAACGGATCCGCGTGTTGTGAGTCCGCCAGCCCGCAGGCGCCGTACCGGCGCATGAGGTCGCGCAACACCGGGTCGCGGCGCGCCAGCAGCCGCCGCGCGCGTGAATAGTCGGTCGCGGTCAAGCGCCACAATTTACTTGAGGACCGCCGTCAGCGTCACGCGCGACTGAATCTCCATCTGCCCCGCGGAAATCGGTGGCGGCGCGTCGGCCGCCTGGGCTGCCGCGACCTCCCGCGCCATGTACGGCGTCGGCGGCCGGCTGATCACGCCGTGTTCTTCTATACGCAGGATGCGCTCGAGGGTTCGCCCAGCCCCGGCCGCGGCCGCCTCGGCACGTCCGCGGGCGTTGGCGACAGCCAGTCGCAGCGCCTCGCGCTCGAGCTTTTCACGATCTTTCAGGTCGAAGCGGATGCCGCTCACCGAGGTCGCTCCCGTCCCCACCGCGATCTCGAGGATCTCGCCGACGCGATCGACGGCGTCGATGCGGACCTCGATCGTGGTGCGCGCGAGGTAGCCGCGCGACACGCGGCGGTTGTTCACGAAGTCCCATTCCTGCTGCAGGTCGTAGCCGACGGTGCGGATGGCCTCGGCGGGGAGACCGGCCCCTTTCAGCTTCTCTATGACGGGATTCATCAGCTCCGCGTTGCGCCGCTGGGCGTCGCGGGGGTTGCCGGCCCGCGACTCGGCGCTGATCTGCACCCACGCGCGGTCGGGCACGGCCTGCACGGTGCCTTCGCCTGTGGTCACGACGGTGGGTTCGGGCGGCGGCGGCTGCGCGGCGGCCAGCGCGGGCGTCAGCAGCAGAAGGGCGGCAAGCACATACGGCTGAGTCACGGCGATCCTCACTCTCGTTGCAGGCACTCTCTCATTGTGACGCCGAACTTACGGCTGTGGCTTCACCTAGAATCCAGCTATGGAAGTCTCGCAGGTCAGGAACCGCCTGAAACGCGCCATCGACGCGGCGCGCGAACGCGCCCAGCAGCGCCGCCAGCGCGTGGCCGACGCCGAGCGCGACTACGCGGCATTCCTCGAGCACGTCGCCATCCCGGTCACGCGCCAGGTCGCCAACGCGCTGAAAGTGGAGGGATACGGGTTTACCGTGTTCACACCGGGCGGAGGGCTGCGGCTCGCGTCGGACCGCTCACGGGACGACTACATCGAGTTCATGCTCGACGGCGGCGGTGCGTCGCCGGAGGTCGTGGGGCGCATCAGCCAGACGCGCGGATCGCGGACGGTCGAAGACGAGCGGCCGGTGAAGGCCGGCGCCGCACCGTCCGCGCTCACCGACGAAGACGTCCTCACCTTCCTCCTGGAGGCGCTGCAGCCATGGCTGGAACGATAAGCAGGCCATTTGAGATTTGTGATTTGCGATTTGTGATTTGTGATTTGTGATTTGTGATATTTGTGATTTGCGATTTGCGATTTGTGATTTGTGTGCCACGCAGCGGGGCGCAACCGCGGAGGCCCCCTTCCACACGCCGGGCGTCGGCATGACGTGCCTGGTCCGCGATCTCGAAGGCGCCGAGCTCGGGTTCTGGCGCAACGTCCCCTGCAACGGCCGCTTCGGCATCCTGAACGACCCTGGCGGCGCAGTGTTCTGCATCATGGACCCGAACCAGATCGTGGAGCCTTCGTAGCCGTGTGGATCGCCATGAATCCGCCGAGCAGCGGAATCGCGCGCACGTGCGCGAAGCCGGCGCGCTCGAGTAGCTGCGCGACGCCTCTCGCGCCCGGATACAGCCGGATCGACTCAGGGATGTAGCGGTAGGTGTCGGGATCGCCGTGCAGTGCGAGTCCGAGCGCGGAGCCGACGACCGACAGGTAGGCGAGATACGCGCCGCGGACGATCGGATTCTCCGGGCGGTTGAAGTCGAGCGACAGCAGCCGTCCGCCGGGCGCGAGCACGCGGTGGATCTCCGCCAGCGCCGCCGGGAGGTCGGGCACGTTGCGCAGCCCGTAGCCCGTGGTCACCACGTGGAACCGCGCCGCGCCGAACGGCAGCGCGAGCATGTCGCCCGTCACCACCTCCGCGCGCTGCCGCTGTTTCGCGAGCTGCAGCATGCGATGGGTGATGTCCAGCCCCACGGCCTGCCGCGCGGTCGCCGCCGCGGCAAACAGCAGGTCGCCCGTCCCGCACGCGAGATCGAGCACGCGATCGGCCGGCTGGATGTCGGCGAGCGCGATCAGCCGCCTTTTCCAGCGGCGGTCCTGCCCGTATGAGAGGAATCCCGTGATGAAGTCGTAGCGGTCGGCGATGGTGGCAAACAGCCGCCGCACGTAGCGGCGCTTGCCTTCGGGCGTGGAGATGCTGGAGCGAAGCGTCAATCGGTCAACGAACGACCGTAATCGTACCTCGCATCATCAGCCGGTGTGGGTTGCAGAAGTACTCGTAGGTCCCCGGCTCGGACGGGACCTCGAGCGTCGTGCTGTCTTCCCCGTTCCAGTCGATGAGCGCCAGGCCCGCGTCGAGCGCGGGCGCCGAAAAGTCGTGCGTCATGCCGCGGTCCTGGTTCTTCAGCACGAGGCGCACGGTCTCGCCGGCCTCGAACCTCAGCGTGGGGTTCGGCGTGCGCGGGTCGCTCTCGAGAAAGAACGACATCCCGCGGGCGACCAGCGTGACCTCGCGGTCGGCGCCGCGCGTCATCACCGGCAGCAGCGCCGCCATCACCATCAACGCGGCCACGGCCGCGACCGCCTTCACCGACACCCGGCGACCCCAGATACTCATCCGACCAGCATCCCCGTCACGTACATCACCGCAAACCCGGCGAACAGGCCGGCCAGCACCGGCCCCGCCGCCATCGCTCTCACCGGCGAGCTGTCGCGCCCCATCTGCCGCGCGATCTGGCCGATGACCTGCGCAATCGCCCCGACGCCAATCGCCAGGAAGAGGACGGACCAGACCGGCGAGTAGACGAAGCCGCCAAGCCACGCGCCCGCGATGGTCGGCACGCCGCCGATCGCTCCGAGCTTCAGCAGATCCACTGCCGGGACGCGCTGCCGCTCGCGCGCGAGCGGCGCCACGATGGCGAGCCCTTCCGTCGTGTTGTGCAGCGTGAAGCCGACGATGAGGAGCGTCCCGAGCGCGACCTCGCCGAGCGCAAACGCCGAGCCGATGGCGAGCCCTTCCCCGAAGTTGTGAAGCCCGATGCCCACCGCGATCAGCACCGACAGCACCCAGCCCTGATTGGCGCCCGCGACCTCGCGGCGCCGCGCCTGGAGCCACGCGCCGATACCCTCGAGCAGCAGGAATGCGCCGGCCGCGGCCAGGGCGAACAGCACCGCGCCCTGGAACGACTCGGGCAGCATCGCCGACGCCTCGAACCCGTCGTGCGCGCCGTCGACGAACAGAAACGCGAGCAGCCCGATCGTCAGTGCGAGCAGGAAGTCCATCCCGCGCGCCGAGAGCTGCGTGAGGAACGGGAACCACAGCAGCCCGATCACCACCGGCAGCACGCCGACGTAGACGCCAATGAGCGTGAACACGCCAAAGAAGCGGGCGTTGGCCCGCGGGGTTTCCACGGCGACCGGGATCTCGTGCTCGAACGGCGTGCCGGTAGACGTCAGCACGCGCACCACATGCGCCTCTCCTTCGACCCACGGATACGGAATGCGCAGCGTCGTCCGGCCCAGGTGCTGCAGCGCCGTGCCCTCGTCCGCGTCGTAGGTCCAGAACGCGTCGTCCACCTGCACCTGCGCGATCGTGACTTCGTCGGGACCGTCGTTCATCAGGTTGACGACGATCGCGCCGGGCTCGAGCGTCACGCGCTGAAAGGTGAGGCGCTCGACAGGCGGGTAGTTCTCGCCGCGGACCGCGTCCGCGGGACCGGACCAGACGATCACCGCGAGCAGCGCGGCGAGGAGGACGAGCGGCAGCGCCGCGAACAGCCAGCGGCGCATTACGTCGTGCCTCCCTCTGCCCGGAACAGCCCCATCCACCCGAGCTCGGCGAACTCGCTCTGATGGGCGTGGAACATGAAGTCGCCCGGATACCGGAACGTCGTCTCGAGGATCGCGCGCTCACCCTGGCAGAGCATCAGCGTGTCGGTCCGCTCGCTGGTCGTCAGCGACGTGCCCGTGCGGAACACGTCGAAGAACATGCCGTGCAGGTGGAAGCTGTTGATCAGGTCGAACTCGGTGACGTTGATCAGGTAGATGCGCACGGGACGTCCGACGGTGACGCGAATCGGGTCGTGCATGTAGGCGTTGGCCACCGTGTTGACGGCGTACACCTCGTTCTCCGCGTCGAAGTTGGTGTCGAAGGCGTTCATGATCATCACGAACTCGTCGGCGGGCGGGCGGCCCGCCCCTGCCCCGGGCGCAGTCGAGGGGCGCGGATCGATCAGGAACGCGCCGTAGAGTCCCTTGTGAATGTGGCGCTTCAGCGGGACGGTGTGGCAGTGATACAGGTGCAGGCCGAACGGATCCGCGTCGAACTCGTAGACGAACGAGCCGCCGGGCTGCACTTCCTGCCCCGGCAGCGCGCCGTCCATGGCGGGCGGATGCCAGCCGTGGAAGTGTATCGAGTGCGGGTGCGTGCCCAGGTTGCGGAACGTCACCTTCACGCGGTCGCCTTCGGTCGCGCGAATAGTCGGCCCGGGAACCTGGCCGTTGTACGTCCAGGCCGGGAAGAACATGCCGGGCGCAATCTCGATCTCGCGATCGGCGGCATAGATCTCGTACTCGCGGAGCAGCGTGCCGTCAGGCCGCGGCGTCTCGCGGTAGAGCTTGTGGCGCGCGTCCGGCGCCACCCGGCTGAAATTCCAGTCGCGCAGGAATGCGGTCGGGTTGAAACCGTCGGGCGACACGCGGCCGACCGTGCCCATGACGTGCGACCCGTGGGGCGGGTGGTGCGCGGCGGCGGCGTCCTGGCCGCGCAGCCGGGCCCCGGCGGCGAGACTGCCGGCGAGCGAAGAGAGGCCGGTCGCCTGCAGCCACGAGCGTCTCGAGAGCTTCAGCATGTTTTGACTCTTCAAAATTATTCTCTGAGCTGGACAGAAAGTCAATTACACTAGCAGTCAAATGCTGCCGTCCAGCACGGTCGAAAACTACCTGAAGGCCATATATCTGGGCTCCAGTTCACTGGCGCCGCCACACCGGCTGCTTCCCATGGGGCATCTGGCCGCAGCGCTCGGCGTGGCTCCGGGGACGGCCACGACGATGGTGAAAACGCTGGCGGAGTCGGGGCTGGTGGAATACGAGCCGTATACGGGCGTTGCGCTGACCTCCGCGGGCCAGAGGCTCGCCGCGCTCGTGGTTCGCCGCCACCGCGTGATCGAAGTCTTCCTCGTGAAGGTGATGGGCTACAGCTGGGACGAGGTCCACGACGAGGCCGAGCAGCTCGAACACGTCGTCTCGGATCGCCTGATCGACCGGATGGACGAGATGCTGGGACGGCCCGAGGTGGACCCGCACGGCGATCCGATTCCGAACCCTGAAGGCGTCGTCAAGGCGCAGGAGGCGCAGACGCTGCTGACGTGCCCGCTCAACACGCGCGTCACCGTCACGCGCGTCATCGATCAGGACAAGGTGTTCCTGCGCTTCATCGAGAACCACAATCTGAAGCCGGGCGAGTTGATCGAGGTCGAGACCCGCGACGCCGCGTCCGACAGCGTGAGCGTGCGCGGGAAGGACGATCAGCGGATCACGATCGGCACACGCGCCGCGTCCAAGCTCCTGGTGCAGGTCGCCAGGGCGCTGCTGGTGGTGCTCGCGCTGACGGCGCCCGCTGCGGCGCAGACGGCGCCATTCGAGATCCTCGACAACTCGTTCCTCGTCGAGGAAGCGTTCAACCAGGAGCCGGGCGTCTTCCAGAACATTTTCACGGTGCACCGCCACGAGGGCGGCGGCTGGGGCGCGTCGTTCACGCAGGAATGGCCGCTGCTCTCGCAGGCGCATCAACTCTCGTTCACGCTGCCGTTCGCGTCGACGGGCGTCTCGACCGGCGTTGGCGACGTCCTGCTCAACTACCGCTGGCAGGCGCTCACGGAAACCGCCACGCGGCCCGCGTTCTCACCGCGCCTGTCGCTCATCGTCCCGACCGGCAGCGCAGAGAACGGGCTCGGCACCGGCGACGCCGGCTGGCAGGTGAACCTGCCGCTCAGCAAGCAATTCGGCCACGCCTATCTGCACTGGAACGCCGGCGTCACGCACGTGTCCGGCGACGTCACGCCGCACGCGGCGGCCAGCGGCATCGTTCGCGTGCGTCCGATGCTGAACCTGATGCTCGAGTCGGTTGTCGAGTGGGCAGACGGAGACACGGTGTTCACGCTGTCGCCCGGGCTGCGGACGGGATTCAACGGCGGCGAGGCACAGACGATCTTCGGCCTCGCGCTGCCGGTGACGTTTGGCGGCGACGCGGCCGACGTCGGCGTGTTCGGCTACTGCTCGTACGAGCTGCCGTTCCTCAGCCAGCCCTGAACTCGTCGATCGCGGTCATCACGGCGCCCGGCGATTCGGCCACCCATTCACCGCCGGTCAGCCGGCCTCTGGGGAACGTGAGGAAGTCGTAGCCGTACGCCGCCATGCAGCAGCGTGCCGACGCGCGCTGCGCCGTCTCGAAATCGATCAGCGAGTCCCCCACCATCAGCGTCTCCGCCGGCGCCCCGCCGATGCGGTCCATCAGCGCGACCAGTGCCGCCGGATCCGGTTTCCGCGGCAGCGGGCCGTCGCCGAACACGAGATCGTCGAAGAGGTCGAGCAGGCCGAGCCCCTCGAGCACCTTCCTGGACGGCGATTCCGGCTTGTTGGTGAGCACGGCGAGATGCGCATGCGCGCGCGCCGCGCGGACGACGTCCGCGATGCCGTCGTAGGCCCGCGTGTGGTTGAGGAGACGCGCGTCGTAGATCTCGAGGAACCGGGTCATGGAGCCCGGTGTGTCGTCGAGTCCCGCGGCCTCGAGCGCCCGGTGCACCAGGACCCGCGCGCCCTCCCCCACCATGCGGCCGACCGCGTCCTCGGAGAGCGCCTGGCCGCCGCGCTCGGTGATGAGCAGGTTGACGGAGTCGGTGAGATCGCGCCGCGAATCGATCAGCGTGCCGTCGAGATCGAAGGCAATCAGCCGGCGTACGTGGCCCACGAGGAAGGCGTCTCCCAGACGGTGACGCGCGTCACGGCCAGCCCCTGCTCGCGCGAGGTATCGAAGATGAGGCGCGCGATGCGCTCGACGGTGGGGTTGCTGTCGATGAGGTACATCGGCTCGCCGAGCGCCTGCAGCGCGTGCACCAGCGGATCGTCGTGCCGCAGGATCATCTTGTGATCGAGCTCGCGGTCGATCCAGCCCTTGATCGCGCTCTTGATGTCGGTGAAGTCGACGACCATGTTGCGCGCGTCGAGCGACTCGGTGCTGACCTCGATCTCGGCCACCGCGTTGTGTCCGTGCGGATGCCGGCAGATGCCGTTGTAGTCGAGCAGCCGGTGGCCGTAGCAGAAGTCGATCCGCTTGGTGACCGAGTACATACCCTGTAATCTTAATCCGCTTGTCCGCGTCGGCCGTGCTCATCTCGGCGGGTCTCGACAGCGCGGTGCTCGCCGCGGCCGAGGCTCGCACGTCGCGCGTGCATCCGATCTACGTGAGCGCGGGGCTCGCATGGGAACCGCAGGAGCGTGCGGCGCTGCAGACGCTGCTCGCCCTTCCACCGCTCGCCGGACGCACCGCTCCGCTGGCGTTGCTGACGTTCACGGTCAGCGATCTCTATCCGGCGACACACTGGGCGCTGCGCGGCACGCCGCCCGCCTTCGACACGCCCGACGAGGACGTCTATCTGGTCGGCCGCAATGTGTCGCTCCTCAGCAAGGCCGCCATCCACTGCGCGCAGCAGCGCATCTCGCGTCTCGTGCTCGGACCGCTGGCAGGGAATCCGTTCCCCGACGCGAGCCCGGAGTTCTTCGACGCGATGGCGCGCGCGCTCTCGCTCGGCCTCGCGCATTCGATCGCGATCGAGACGCCGTTTGCCTCGAGGGAGAAGAGCGAGGTGATTCGTCTGGGAATGGAGCTCGGCGTGCCGCTCGAGCTCACGCTGTCCTGCATGAATCCCCGCCTTCGCCAAGGCTACGGCGGGCAGGCGCGTCCCGAACACTGCGGCGAGTGCAGCAAGTGCCGGGAGCGACGCGACGCCTTCCACGAGGCCGGCGTCGAGGATCCGACGACCTACGCCGCCGTCCCGCTGCGGTAGACTTCGCGCCCGTCGATGAACGTGCGCACGACGCGAAAGCCGCGATCGAGCACGACGACGTCGGCGACAGCCCCCTCCGCCAGCACGCCGAACCCCGTCAACCCGAGCTGACGCGCCGGCGTTGTCGCGCACATCGTGGCCGCGTCGGCCACCGACTGGCCGAACGACGCCACCAGCATACGGAACGCGCGGTCCATCGTCAGCGTGCTGCCCGCAAGCGTGCCGTCATCCAGCAGCGCCGCATCCTCAGTGACCCGGATCCGTCGTCCGCCGAGACGCGCGGTCGATCCGGGCGCCAGGCCGGATCCGCCGGTCGCGTCGGTGATCGCCATGACGCCGCCCGGGCCCTTGGCCGCGATGGCGACGTGGCACATTGCCGGATGCACGTGGTACCCGTCGCAGATCAGCTCCGCGGCGACCTCCTCGCGCGCCAGCACCGCGCCGGCCACTCCCGGCGCCCGATGCGACATCGGCGTCATCCGGTTGAAGAGATGCGTCGCGTGCCGGGCGCCCGCGTCGATGGCGGCGAGCGCTTCGTCCACGTTGGCGCCGGTATGCCCGAGCGACACGCGATGCCCCGCCGCGACCAGCGCACGAACCAGATCGATCCCGCCAGGCAGCTCCGGCGCCAGCGTGACGATGCCGACATCGGGCCGCGCGGCGGCTATCACGTCGAGGATGTCGCGCGCGGAGAACGCGCCGTCGTCGGGTACGTAGTGTCCGGCTTCAGCCGGACCAGGGACACGCAGACAATCCGCGGGCTGCGCGCCCTTGTACTCGGGATTGATGAAGTTGCTCTCGAGATGCGCCGGCAGCACGCGCGCGCTGCCAGGCGGTCTCGCCACCCGCGCCGCCGCCACCTGCGCGAGCACCGACCGCAGCGCCTGCGGCGGGCACGCCACCGTCGTCGGGCACAACGCGGTCACGCCGTAGCGCGGCAGCCGCGCGGCGATCTGCGCCACCGGGCCCCCCTCGTCCAGGGTGTCGAGCCCTTCGATGCCGTGCGCGTGCACGTCGATGAATCCGGGAACGACGTAGCAGCCGGCGGCGTCCACGATCGTGGCGCCGGACGGATCGGCGCGGCGCGCTTCGACGCCCGCGATGCGGACGCCGTCGATGAGGAGCGAGCCGTGGGTGATGATGCGGCCGGGCAGGACGAGATCGCCGCCCGCCAGGACGATCATGTGGCGAGCATGGCCGCGCGCGCGGCGCCGAGCGCCGCCGCATCGCCGCCGAGCGTGCCGGGGACGATGCGCACGGCGCCGCCGACCGACGCCGACATGCGGCGGGCCGCCTCCACGCGCGCCGGCTCGACGAGCAGGTCGGCCGCGTCCGCAATGAGGCCCCCGAGCACGACGACATCGGGATCGACCACGGCGACGAGGTTGCCGATCGCCATCCCGATATAGCGCGCCGTGTCGCGCACCACCGAGATCGCCACGCCGTCGCCCTCGCGCGCGGCGTCGATGATGTGCGTCACGGAAATCGCGCCCATGTCGCCGCCCGCGCGGTCGAGCACGCGCGACCGGTCGCCGGCCTTCAGCCGCCAGACGAGACGGCGAACGATTCCGGCCGCGCCAATCTCGGCCTCGAGGCAGCCCATCTTGCGGTAGTCCTCGCGCTCGACAGGATTGAGCGCCAGCCACCCGGCCGCGCCGGCCGCGCCGTGCGCGCCTTCGAAGGCTCTTCCGTTGATGACGATGCCGGCGTGGACGCTGTCGGCGGCGGTCAGCGCGACGACGTAGACGGCGTCGCGCGCGGCGCCCGACCACTGCTCGCCCAGCGCGACCGCGGTTCCACGCGTGACGACGCGAGGCGCGCCGGACGACCCGGCGGCCGCCGCTGCTGCGGCCACCACGTCAGCGATGGAGGAATCCGAGGGGTCGCGGACGGCGACGCCGACGCGCGTGGATCCGGTGGCGACGGCGCGGACCGCGTCCGCCACCGCCGACGCGGTGGTGCCTTCCTGGAGATGCCGGGCCAGCGCCTGGCCGCTGTCGTCCGCGGTCACCACCGCGACGTCGTGATCGCGCAGCTCGACGCCCAGAATCACGTGTCGATTGTAGCGCCGCCCCTGTCCTGAGCGAAGGTCACGATCGATCCGAGTCGAAGGACCAATCGACGTGGATGTGCAGTTTGCGCCCGGCGAGCGGCACCGCGTCCTCGCGGAGCAGCTCCGCGTCGAGACGCTTCAGGAGCTGGATGTAGCCGCCTTCCGACGGGGCGGTCAGCACCAGCACGCCGCCGCTGGCATCCGGCGGAAACTTGTCGTCGTCCAGGTAGTCGCGGTCGAAGGTGATGAGCGTGCGGCGCCACTGGTGGGCGAGGCGGAAGTGCTCGCCGTCACGCGCGCGGCGCAGCTCGTCGTGCTCGATGACGAACAGCACATCCCACTGCAGGCGCGTGCGCATGAACGCCACCAGGCCGGCCGGCACGTTCGCGTCCACATACAGCCGCGGCTGGCCCGAGAGGCGGTCGGCGTGGGGGCCCAGCTCCGACGCGAGAGTGCCCATCTACTCCACCCCCCCCTCCCCCCCCCCCCCCCCCTCCACCCCCCCCCCCCCCTCCCCCCCCTCCCCCCCCCCCCCCGTCTCCCCCCTCCACCCACCCACCCCGCCCCACCCGCCTTCCCCGCCCCACCCGCCTTACCCGCCTTACCCGCCTCACCGATGTCTCTCCAGATCCGGCATCGTCTCGACCGGATCCTGCGGCTCCGGATGTTCGCGCCTGGCGGCCTTCGCCTCCTGCTTCAGCGCGGCGACGAGCCCGTCGCGCTTGTGCACGAGCTCCTTGCGCGGACGACGGCCGTTGGGCGAGCCGGCGGCGTACTCGCAGAAGAGCGGAAAGGCGATGGTCGAGTCGCAGTAGGCCACGACGGTGTCGGGCAGGACGCCCGGATTCACCTTGCCCCAGCTCACCGCCTCCGCGGGCGTCGCGCCCGAGAGCCCGCCCCAGACGACCTGGTCGGTGGTGAGCTGGATGAAGTAGTCGTTGCCGCCCTTCGGGATGCCGTACACCTCCCAGAGCGTGGGCTGTCCCTGCAGGTAGAAGTTCTTCGGGGAGCCGCCGCCGAGGATCACGCAGCCGTTCTTCTTCCCCGCGAGAATGAACGAGCAGACCTCGTTCACGTCCTTGTTCGGGTCGATCATCAGCCGGCTGTCGTTCATCAGCTCGTGGTAGGCGATGTTCATGCCGATCGAGCTGTCGCCGGGCGACGAGGTGTAGATCGGCACGCCGGCCGCCGCCGCGGCGGCGACCACCGAATACTCCTGGCATCCCGGCTGGTGCGCGATGAGATCCTGGCCGAGCGCGTAGTGGAACTCCGCCGTCGAGACCGGCCCATCGAGGCCCGACCGCACCAGGAATTCGCGGATGTAGGCGTCGGTCTCGAGCAGCACGCTGGCCGGAAACAGCACGTCGTAGATCCGGATCACGCCCTCTTCGTACAGCTCGACGTCGTTCACGAACGGCGAGCCGCGGTGCAGCGTGAAGTTCAGCGCGTAGTGCAGGTCGTGATAGAGGTTCGCGCCCGTGCTGATGACGAAGTCGACGAGGCCGCGCTCCATCAGCTCCACGATGCAGCCGCCCAGGCCGGCCGGCGTCAGCGCGCCGGCAATCGTGAGCGCGATGGTCGTGTCGTGCTCCGGCCGCAGCATCTTGTCGGTGTAGATGCGGCACGCCTCGCCCAGCCGGGCGGCGTTGAACGCCTGGAAGCCGTCCTCGATCAGATGGCGGATGTCGGCGCTTCCCCGTGGGCGGTAATAACGGATGGGCCGGCCTGACAGGTACTCCGCGCGCCCTTTCTGCGGCGCGCCGGGCGATCGGTGGGGCACGGCCGTAGCTTAGCACCCCTGTCCTGTCGAGACAGGATGGTTCGACCGATACACGAGGGGAATTGGGGTACGCCACCACACGTACGGAACCATCGCCGCCTGAGTCGGACGCGCGCTTCCGCGCGCTCGTGCAGTCGCCGCTCCGCGCGGGGCTGCTCCGCTTCCTGAGCGCGCGGCCGGAGGAGGCCTTCGACGTCGAGGCGTTGATGGCCGCGTTCGGCCGCATGCGCCTGGACGTCGAGAACTGTCTCGGGGAGCTCGTGGACTTCGGCGTCGCACGCCGCGTGCCGGGCCCGCCGGCGCGCTACTCGGCGCAGCGTCCCGAGCACGAGGCCGTGGCCCAGCTGCTCGACACGTTCCTCGAGCGCCGCGCCACCATCAGCCCCGAGGACCAGTCGCCGTCGGTCCAGCGCTTCCGCGAGATGATCGGCCGCGACGAGAAGATGCTGATCGTCTTCGAATGGATCCGCACCGCGGCCAAATCCGACATCTCGGTCCTCATCCTCGGACCGACCGGCTCGGGCAAGGAAGTCGTGGCGCGGATGATTCACGAGCTGAGCCGCCGCGGCAAGGAGAAGTTCCAGGCCGTGAACTGCGCGGCGCTGCCGGACACGCTCTTCGAGTCGGAGATCTTCGGCTACGAGAAGGGCGCCTTCACCGGCGCGCACGACCGCAAGCCCGGGCGGCTCGAACTCGCCGACAAGGGCACGCTGTTCCTCGACGAGATCGGCGACCTGTCGCTGATGGCGCAGGCCAAGCTGCTGCGCGCGTTGGAGGATCGGCGCTTCGAGCGCCTCGGCGGCCAGAAGTCGATCCAGGTGGACTTCCGCCTCATCTCGGCGACGAACCGGCCGCTCGATCTGCTGCAGCGCGACGGCCGTTTCCGCGAAGACCTCTATTACCGCGTCAACGCGTTCGCGATCCGGCTGCCGTCGCTGCGCGAGCGGCCGGCGGACATCTCCGTGCTCGCCTCGCGGTTCCTCGCGCGCTACTGCGCCAGCAACGGCCTGCCGCTCGACGCCAAGATGTTCTCGGCCGAAGCGATCGCGGCGCTGCAGTCGTACCCGTGGCCGGGGAACATCCGCGAGCTCGAAAGCACGGTGTCGCGTGCCGCGCTCTCCGCGCCGGGCCGCCTCATCCGCGACACGGACATCGAGTTCCTCCACGCGCACAGCCCCGAGACCGGCGCGTCCTCCTCCCGGTTGCCGACCCTGGCCGAGGCCGAGCGCGCGCACATCATCCGCGCGCTCGAAGGCACGAGCTGGAACAAGAAGGAAGCGGCCCGGGTCCTGGCCATCAGCCGCGGCACCCTCTACCGGAAGATCGTCGAATACGGCCTCGAACCCCAGCCGCGGGCGCCCCGAGTAAGGACCTCGCGCTAAGCGGCCGATTCAACTTCTGCACGGAAAACCGATAGCCGGTTGTGCACTTTCTGCACACGTGGTGCACGGATCTGCACTCGAAGTTCGCAGAGTCAACGGGGTACGGAACGGGGTAACCTTTGCCCCTGATGCAGTTAGCGACATCAGGAGACGGAATAGGACATTCCGGCAGGGGTTTTGCCCTAACAGGACCACTTCTCCAATGCGTAGACACGGTTCTCACAACGGCTGGCGGGCCGTTGTTGTCGCGACGGCGCTGCTCTTTCTGGCGCCGGCTGGCGCAACAGCGGGGGACGCAGGCGACAAGTTCGACCGCGTAGCAGGCGCGCGCGCGCGCGCGCTCACCGGCCGCTCGCGTGTCATCGTGCAGTTCTCCGGCGCGCCCGACGTCCGCGCAATCATCGGGAACCACGGCGTCGCCGGGCGCACGCTCGAGGTCATCGACGCGCAGGTCGCCGAGATCGACAACATCCACCTGCTCGCGCTCGCCGCGGATCCGCGCGTGCGGCGCATCGTCATCGATCGCGGCGCGGTCGGCACGACGGAGCGTACGGGCGCCGCGATCGGCGCCACCCTCGTGCGGCAGGAGCTTCGTCTCACGGGACGCGACGTCGGCGTCGCGGTCGTCGATTCCGGCATCAGCGCCTCTCATGAAGATCTGATCGATCACGGGCGCGGGTCGCGCACCGGCCGCCGCGTCGTCTACTTCAGGGACTTCACGAGCGAGGCGCTCGGGCGCGGACGCACGAATCGTCCTGCCGACGGCTACGGTCACGGCACGCACGTCGCCGGAATCATCGCCGGCAACGGATTCCTCTCGAACGGCGCGCGCAAGGGAATCGCGCCCGGCGCCAGCCTGATCGGCCTGAAGGTGCTCGACGCCGAGGGCCGCGGCTACGTCAGCGACATCATCGCCGCCATCGACCACGGCATCGCGATCAGGAAGACCTACAACCTCCGCGTGATGAACATCTCGGTGGCATCGGGCGTCTACGAGTCCTACGAGACCGATCCGGTCGCGCAGGCGACCAGGCGCGCCGTCGAGGCGGGCATCGTCGTGGTCGCCTCGGCGGGCAACCTCGGCACCGACGACAAGGGCAACACGCGCTCCGGCGGCATCACCTCGCCCGGCAACGCGCCGTGGGTGCTGACGGTCGGCGCGGCGAGCCACGAAGGCACGGCCGCGCGGCACGACGACATCATCGCGCGCTTCACCTCGCGCGGGCCGACGCGCTTCGACCGCGTCGCCAAGCCCGACATCGTCGCGCCGGGCGTCGGCATCGAGTCGCTCGTGGATCCGCGGAGCTATTTCTACACGGCCTACGCCGACTACCTGCTCGACGGCACGCGCCCGTCGGCACACAAGCCGTACCTCGGCCTGAGCGGCACCAGCATGTCGGCGCCCGTCGTGGCGGGCACCGTCGCGCTCATGCTCGAGGCCAATCCCGACCTGACGCCGAACGCCGTGAAAGCCATCCTGCAGTACACGGCCGAGAAGCGCAGCGGCGAGTCGCTGCTGTCGCAGGGCGCGGGCCTGCTGAACGCGCGCGGCGCGATTCGGATGGCCCGGTTCTTCGCGTCGCCGTCGCAGGGCGTCCCGCAGCCGGTCGATCGCATCGAAGGCGAGCTGATCGCGTGGGGCCAGGAAATCATCTGGGGCGACAGGCGCTTTGCGGGCGGCGTGCCGCTGCCGGGCGCGACGGCCTGGAACCTCGAAGTGCCGTGGGGAGCCGGGAGCGCGCCGGGCGGCCGCGACATCGTCTTCGGCGTCGAAGCCGCCGCGGCCGATGGCCTGCTGTGGGGCAACAACGACGACGGCCTCCTCTGGGGCGATGACGACGAAGGCCTCCTCTGGGGTAATGACGACGAGGGCCTCCTCTGGGGCAATGACGACGACGGCCTCCTCTGGGGTAACGACGACGAGGGCCTGCTGTGGGGCAACACGGTGATGGAACACCGCGAAAGGACACGAAAATGAGAACGCGCGTTACGATCATCTGGCTGCAGTAACGGCGCCCGGCGCGTCGTAGCGGAAAATGACCGTGCCAGTCTGGTGGCTTCTGCCACTGGCCGCCGTGGCGATCTGCGTCGCCTGGGCGGCCCATCGCCGTGTACTTCGGGACGTGCTGCGCCGCGAGCAGCAGATGTCCGAGGTCCATCTGGCCGCCGTCGAGGCGCTCGCGCTGGCCATCGACGCCAAGGACCAGACGGCGCCCAACCACGTGCGGCGCGTGCAGGCGTTTGCCACCGGCCTGGCGCGCGCGGTGGGCATGTCCGAGCAGGAAGTCCAGGGCATCCGCACCGCGGCGCTCCTGCACGACATCGGCAAGCTCGCGGTTCCCGAGCACATCCTCGCGAAGCCGGGCCCGCTCACCCACGAAGAGTTCCAGAAGGTCCGCACGCATCCGCAGGTCGGCGCGGACATCGTCGGGTCGGTGCCGTTCCCGTACCCGGTGACGCCGCTCATCCTCTACCACCACGAGCGGTGGGACGGCCGCGGCTATCCCGCCGGCCTGAAAGAGGACGAGATTCCGCTCGGCGCCCGCGTGCTGTGCATCGTGGACTACTTCGACGCGCTGACCTCGGATCGCCCGTACCACAAGGGCATCAGCGAGGATGCCGCCATCGCCCTCATCCAGCAGGAAGCCGGCAAGGCGCTCGACCCGCGCGTCGTGGACGCGTTCGTGTCGAACCTCCCGGAGTTGAGCCGCGCGGCCGATGCCGCGATGCAGGCCGACCCGCGCAAGGCCGGCGTGGTGCTCCAGACCGGCGAAGGCGCGCGGACGCTGGCCGCCGGCAGCGTGGCCGAGCGGTCGGTCTTCCAGGACATCGCGGTGGCGCACCGCGAGATCTACGCGCTGTACCAGATTTCTCAGTCGATGGGCACGAGCCTCGGCGTCTCCGACTCGATGACGCTGATCACGTCGAAGTTGAGCGACCTCGTGCCGTTCTCGGCCGGCGCGCTGTTCCTGTACTCGAACACGAAGGACACGCTGCAGTGCCGGTTCGCCACCGGCACCGACTCGGAGCTGCTGCAGCAGCTCACGCTGAAGAGCGGCCAGGGGCTGAACGGCTGGGTGGCGCGCAACCGGCGGCCGCTGGTCAATGCGCGGCCGAGCGCCGACCTCGATGCGATGGGCTCGAAAGCGCCGACCGTCCTGCAGTCCGCGCTGGTGTGCCCGCTCATCTTCGGCGAGCGGCTGATCGGCACGATGGCCGTGTACCACACGGACGCGAGCTTCTACACCGACGATCACCGTCGCCTGCTCGACCGCGTGTGCGAGCAGGCCGCCGCCGTCATCCATAACGCGCTGCTCTTCGAGCAGACGCAGGAAGAGTCGCTGACCGATCCGCTGACGGGCCTCCCCAACACGCGGTCGATGTTCCAGCACCTGACGCGCGAGCTCGCGCGCGCCGATCGCCTGAAGGCCGAGGTCTCCCTGCTGGTGATGGACCTCAACGACTTCAAGGAGATCAACGACACCTGCGGCCACCACATGGGCGACCGCGCGCTGCGCGAGGTGGCTGCCGCCCTGCGCGCCACGATCCGGCCCTACGACATGTGCGTGCGCTACGCGGGCGACGAGTTCATCGTCGTGCTCTCGGGCTGCGGACGCGACGAGGCCGAGCAGCGGCGCGCCGAGCTGCAGACGGCGGTCGAGCGGATCGAGTTCGAGGCGCGTCCGGGACGCCGGCTGCCGCTCAGCATCGCGGCCGGCGTGTCCGTGTTCCCGCACGACGGAGACACGTACGAGGCGCTGCTGGCGCAGGCCGACACGCGGATGTATCAGGACAAGGGCGCCCGCAAGGCGGAGCTGGCGGCGAAGTCAGTCCTTCCGCTCGGTGTCGAGGAGCTGCGGCACGGCACTACCCATTGACGGGCCGAGCACGCCCGTCTTCACGTACGTCAGCAGCTTGTCCCGCGTATCGGTGATGTCCAGGTTCCGCATCGTCAGCTGCCCGATGCGGTCCTGCGGCGTGAACACCGACTCCCCCTTCTCCATCGTCAGCCGCTCGGGCTTGTAGGTGAGGTTCGGGCTCGTGGTGTCCAGGATCGAGTAATCGTTCCCGCGCCGCAGTTCCACCGTGACCTCGCCGGTGACGAGGCGCGCCACCCACCGCTGCGCCGTTTCCCGCAGCATCATCGCCTGGGAATCGAACCACCGGCCCTGGTACAGCAGCCGTCCGAGGCGGCGGCCGTTTTCACGGTACTGCTCGATCGTGTCCTCGTTGTGGATCCCGGTGACGAGGCGCTCGTAACCGATGAACAGCAGCGCCAGGCCGGGGGCCTCGTAGATGCCGCGGCTCTTGGCCTCGATGATGCGGTTCTCGATCTGGTCGCTCATGCCGAGGCCGTGGCGCCCGCCGATGCGGTTCGCCTCGGCCATCAGCTCCACGGCATCGCGGAACGACAGGCCGTTCAGCGCGACCGGCTGTCCCTCCTCGAAGCGGATCGTGACCTCCTCGGGACGGACGGCGAGGTCCTGCTTCCAGAACGGGACGCCCATGATCGGCTCGACGATGCGGACATTGGAGTCCAGGCGCTCGAGGTCCTTGGCTTCGTGCGTCGCGCCCAGCATGTTCGAATCGGTCGAGTACGCCTTCTCGGCGCTCATCTTGTACGGCAGCCCCGCGCGCTGCATGTAGGCCGACATCTCGGCGCGGCCGCCGAGCTCGTCGATGAACTGCTGATCGAGCCACGGCTTGTAGATGCGCAGGTCGGGGTTCGCCAGCAGCCCGTAGCGGTAGAACCGCTCGATGTCGTTCCCCTTGAACGTGCTCCCGTCTCCCCAGACGTGGACGTCGTCCTCCTTCATCGCGACGACGAGCATCGTGCCGGTCACCGCGCGGCCGATCGGCGTGGTGTTGAAGTACGGCACGCCGGCCGTCGAGATGTGGAACGCGCCGCACTGGAGGACGGCCAGCCCTTCGGCGACCAGTTGCGCGCGGCAGTCGATCAGGCGCGCCTGCTCCGCGCCGTACTCGCGCGCCTTGCGCGGGATCTCGTCGTAGTCGGGCTCGTCAGGCTGACCGAGGTTCGCGGTGTAGGCGTACGGGATCGCGCCCTTGGCGCGCATCCAGTGCAGCGCCGCGCTGGTGTCGAGCCCGCCGGAAAATGCGATGCCGACCTTCTGGCCGACCGGAACACTCTGGAGAATGATTGACATGGGGGACGATAGACAGAGCCTATCGTACCCTCACGCCGGCTGCGGTTCTCCGATCGGGAAGACCGTGTCGAGGCGCGTGACGCCGAGCAGCTGCTTGACGCGGGCGGACGGCGCCACGAGCGTGAGCTGGCCGCCGGCGCGCCGCACCGACGTGAACGACTCGACGAGCTCGGCAAGGCCGCGCGCGTCGATGTGGGTGACCTGCGAGAGCTCCAGCGCGACGTGGACGTGGCCCGCCGCCACCAGGTCTCCGATGGCGAGCCGCAGCGGCACGATCTCCGACTCGCCGGGGCTGATGGTGAGCCGCCCCCTGAGGGACACGACGGCGACACCGCCGATGATGCGATAGCTGATATCCACAACACTTACAGAAACCGAAACCTTCAGTGTTCTCCTCCTGACACGATTAACGCCGAGGCTGCCAAAAGCGAACAGCAGTACACTTTTTGACAGTGACCGTCGTCACCGCCGCGCTCTCGGACGTCGTCGCCGCCACCCCCCGCTCCCGCCTCCTGACCGTCGACCTTGGCGGCCGGGCGCTCGAGTTCCTGCCCGGGCAGGCCATGATGGTTGGGGCCCATGGGCGCGGCGAACGCCGTCCCTATTCGATCGCCTGCTCGCCGCAGCGCGCCGCCGAGCAGGGCCGGATTGAGCTGCTGATCGGGGTGGAACCGAGCGGCGAGCTGGGCGCGAACCTGGCGACGGCCTCGCCGGGCATGCTGCTCGACCTCGAAGGGCCGATGGGGATGTTCACGTTCCCGCAAACGCCCGCGCAGAACTTCCTGCTCTTCGTCGCGGGCGGCACGGGCATCGCGCCGCTGCGGTCGATGCTCGACCACGCGCTGCGGTTGCGGCCGGCACCGCGCATCTCACTGCTCTACAGCGCCCGGCGCAGCGACGAGTTCGCGTTCATCGACGAACTGCGCGCGCACGCGGACGCGGGCATCCTCGAGCTCCACCAGACGGTGACGCGCGACGCGGGCCGTGACTGGGCGGGAAAGCGCGGACGCATCGGCCGCGCGCACTTCGAGGCGGTGCTGCATGAGCCGTCGGACACGCTGACGTTCGTCTGCGGCCCGACGGCGCTCGTGAATGAGTCTGTCTCGACGCTCAGGACGCTCGGCGTGCCGGAGCAGCACATCCGGACCGAGCAGTGGGGTGGGTAAGGCTCGAGGCTCGATCTGCAGCGCGTCCTTCACCTCGGTGACGCCGTCGACGGTTCGCGCCAGGGCGATCGCCTGATCCTTCTCTGCCTGGCTCTTGACGCGGCCCGAGAGCGTGACGACGCCCTTGAACGTGTCCGCGTCGATGCGGAGGCTCCCAGCAGCAGGTTCATTCCGGAGTGGAAGGCTAGCGCGGTTTCGACTTCTTCGTAGTGTCCGGCTTTAGCCGGACCACACACGGCGGTGCCGATCAACTTGGTCCGGCTAAAGCCGGACACTACGACGTTTCAGAAACCGCTCTAGTGGGGCGGGTAGGGCGGGTAAGCATGTTCCCACCAGCCCTACTAGCCTCACCCGCCGCACCCGCCGCACCCGCCCAGGAGCAATCTACATGCCCGTGACGTGGAATCCGGCATCGACCATCAACACCTCGCCGGTGATGCCTCTGGCCGCATCGCTCAGAAGAAATGCCCCCGCGTCGCCAACCTCCGCCGCCTCGATGTTTCGACGCAGCGGCGCGCGCTCGGGGTAGAGATGCAGGATGTTCGAGAATCCGGAAATACCCGAGGCCGCGAGCGTCTTGATCGGGCCCGCTGAAATCGCATTCACGCGGATGTTCTTCGGCCCGACGTCAGCCGCAAGCTGGCGAACCGCGGCTTCGAGCGCGGCCTTGGCCACGCCCATGACCTTGTAGTTTGGAAACACGCGCTCACTGCCGAGATAGGTCAGCGTCAGGACGCTTCCACCACCGCGTTTCTCCATCAGTGGCAGCGCGCCTCTCGTCAGCGCGATCAGAGA
>Ga0194131_10003845_pt1 | contig 23218 bp, 19 predicted proteins | sample TA2KigO120mmetaG_FD_148631 | JGI IMG/M metagenome (GOLD analysis project Ga0194131, IMG submission 148631) | Freshwater microbial communities from Lake Tanganyika, Tanzania - TA2015053 Kigoma Offshore 120m | ecosystem: Environmental > Aquatic > Freshwater > Lake | place: Tanzania: Lake... | reverse complement strand
GACCTTGCCGCCCGAGATGTCATTATGCGGCGCCAGGCCCAACCACGAGGCGAAGTGCTTCTCGGTCGGCCACTTGCTCATGTCGGTGCCAATCTCCGACACCAAGATCTGCGCACTACTTGTCGAGTCTCATAACATCGTGAACACAAAAGTCTCATAACATCGCGCACTCCTTAATTGGGCAAAAGTCTCACGACATCGCGCACTCCGGTGCTCCAGAGACTGTCAAACCTCTCTTTTGCTTGTTCCTCACCCCTGGTTTGTCGGTGGGATGAACGAGAAAAATACTGAAGAAATTCGCTATCGCCGTCTGGCCTTTCGGCTCTTTGACCAAGACAAATCGCCGACCGAGATTCTTCATCGGATCCCGCGCTCGCGCACCTGGCTCTTCAAATGGAAGAAACGCTTTGCGCACCAGCGCTGGCACGCCTTGGACAGTCGCTCCAAAGCGCCCAAACGCGTGGCTAAGCGCTACAACCGCAAGGTGGTCACGCTGGTGCTGCGCCTGCGCCGTCGCCTGCAACGGGCAGAGGTAGGACTGAGCGGGGCCCGGGCCATTGGCAACGAATTGCGCGCTCGTCGCCTGCTGCGTACGCTCCCCGCCCTCGCCACGATCAATCGCTGGCTCAAGGCCGCTGACTTGACCACGAAACCGCAGACCACGGCCACGCCGGCTTTCTATCCCACGCCGTCCCTGGATCCCGCGTTGGCCTGGTGTTCGTGTGACTGGACCGCCCGCTACCTGCAAGGGGGAGAGAAGGTGTTCGTGTTTCACACTGTGGATCTGCAGACCCATGCCCTGGAGCAGAGCAGCAGCAGCGATAAGAGCACCGCCTCGGTCTGCGCCCATCTCCTGCAGGTCTGCTCCACGCTGGGCGTGCCGGACTTCCTGCAGATCGATAACGACGCCGCCTTCACCGGCCTGGGCAAAACGCCCGGCGCCTGGGGGCGGTTCGTACGCCTGGCTCTCTACTTGGGCATCGAATTGGTCTTCATTCCTCCCGGCGAACCCAAACGCAATACGCTCGTGGAAGGGCTCCACCAGCTCTGGGCGCGCAGCTTCTGGCGCAAGAATCACTTCGCTTCGCTCAAAGCGTTTCAGCGCAAGAGTCCGCAGTTTCTGGCGTGGTACGACACCGATGCCCCACCCGCGCTGAACGGCGTGACGGTCAAAGACGCCCGCGCCGGCGTCACGCGCAGAAAACTCACAGCCCGGGGGCGCGCCCGCCTGCCAGTGGACTTGCCCTTGACCGCTGGACGGATGCATTTCATTCGCCGAGTCACGGCCCACGGCACTATCCGTCTGCGTAAAGAGGAGTGGAAAGTGTCGCGCAGCCTGGCCGGGAAATATGTTTGGGCCACTCTTGACCTGCGGACCCAACACCTGGTGATTTATCATCGGCGGTCGGCCAAAGCCCAGGCCCACGTCGTGAAGAGCCATCGCTATCCCATCGCCGACCGCGTCGAGCCGGGGCCGCCCGAGTATCGGCGACGAACCAAGCGCGTGCGCGTCTTGCGCCTCCTTTAAGCGCCGCAGCCCACCACCTCGACTTCCAACCCCTGCCCCGCTACCGCGAAAACTGCTCACGGCACACGACGGACAAATGCCGCCAGAGCACGGGGCTCTGAGCGGCTTTTGCGTTCGGGCAGGGCTTTTGTTAGTGACAGAGTACACGATGTCGTGAGACGTCCTTCCATTAAGAATTAGTGCGCGATGTCATGAGACTCGACACTTAACCCCCAATCCCCAATCCCTGTTCCTGACCCTCTCGGCTGGCTTGCCCAAGCCGCTGGCTACAACGATGGCGAACGATGGTGGGAACACATCGTTGAACAGCGTCAGGATAGTACCGACGTGTTTGCTGCCATTGCGGAAGCCATGACAGAATTGCGCGCCTCAGCGCCTCCTTCGACAGATCCCCGCGAAGCCCAGCGTGAAGCGTACATGCGCCAAACTATTCGTGCGGCGCAACGTGAGGGTTATGAACGCATTGCGGTCGTGTGCGGTGCCTGGCATGTGCCAGCCCTGCAAACCATGCCACCAGCAAAAGAGGATACAGCGCTCCTCAAAGGCTTACCAAAGGTGAAAGTGTCGGCAACGTGGGTACCATGGACTAACGGGCGGTTAAGTACCGCAAGTGGCTACGGTGCGGGGATCGAATCACCGGGTTGGTATCATCACCTCTGGACTGTCTCAGATCAGCCAGTGATTCGTTGGTTGACCCGAGTGGCCCGCCTTCTGCGCGAAACCGACATCGATGTCTCCTCGTCCCATGTGATTGAAGCGGTCCGCCTCGCCGAGACCCTGGCGTCGTTCCGTGGCCGCAGATTACCGGATTTATCAGAACTCAACGAAGCCACACAGACAGTGATCTGTTTTGGCAATCCGCTACCGCTGCAACTTATTCACAACAAATTGATCGTCGGCGAAACCTTAGGGCATGTGCCAGAAGAAACGCCGATGGTACCGTTGCAGCAGGACTTGCAGCGCGAACAGAAACGGCTACGACTCCCTGCTGAAGCGACGTGGCGCAATCTTGATCTTGATTTGCGCAAGCAGACCGATCTGGACCGGAGCTATCTCCTGCATCGTCTCGCCTTACTGGGGATTCCGTGGGGAGAGCGCAAAGAAGCACAGAACAAGAGCAGCACCTTTCACGAACTCTGGCGGGTGCAATGGCAGCCCGAATTCGCCATTAAACTCATTGAGGCCGGCGTGTGGGGTAATACGGTCTCAGAAGCAACGTCAACGTTCATCCGCCATACGGCAGATCAAGCAACACAGTTACCGGCGCTCACCAATCTAGTTGAGCACACCTTGTTAGCCGACCTGCCCACGGCGCTTGCTCATTTAATGGTACGGCTACAGACCGAAGCAGCCAGCGCCAGTGATGTGACCCATCTCATGAATGCCCTCCCTCCCCTGGCGAATGTCATGCGCTATGGCAACGTGCGTCAGACCTATGTCACCATGGTGAGTCAGGTTGTGACTGGTTTGGTCGCCCGCATCAGCGTTGGGCTACCAGGCGCGTGCGCCTCGCTTAATGATGAAGCGGCAATCGCGATGTCCACGTATCTTGCTAATACTCATGCGGCCATCAATTTGTTGCAGAACGATGAGTATCGCCAGAGCTGGTCAGACACCCTCCGGCGCATGACCGATCAAAGCGGCTTGCATGGTCTTTTGGCTGGTCAGTGCTGTCGCTTGCTACTGGACTCAAGAGTATTTGCCGCTGATGAAGTAGCCCGCCGCTTTAATCTTGCGTTGTCTACTGCCAATGAACCCGCTCAAGCCGCCGCATGGGTCGAAGGTTTTCTGAAAGGCAGCGGCTTACTCCTGTTGCATGACGAAACACTCTGGCAGGTATTGGACAACTGGGTCACGAATTTATCTGGCGAGGTGTTCACACAAGTCTTGCCTCTTCTTCGTCGCACGTTTGCCACTTTTCCCGCGCCAGAGCGGCGGCAGATCGGCGAGCGAGTTGCGCGTGGCGCACGTTCGCCTGTCACTCAGGCCACCAGTACCAGCGACTTTGATGTGGCCCGTGCCGAGGCGGTGCTGCCTTTGGTCGCACGGCTATTAGGATTACAATTGAATTAAACCAAATCGTGCGACCCCGCACGCTACTTCTATTATGCAAACACATACTGAACATCTCCGCCGCTGGCGACTGATTCTTGGGAGTGATGAAGCCGATGGCACTGGCTGCGCCCTACAAGGCGCAGATGTAACGATGGACCGTGCACTCGGTGCGCTCTACGATGCTGACCGACGTGGAAGTCTGGGAGGTTCTTCACCCAATGTTGCCCGCTGGTTGGGCGACATTCGTACCTATTTCCCCTCTTCTGTCGTACGCGTCATGCAGCAGGACGCCTTGGAGCGTCTCCATCTGCAACAAATGCTGCTCGAACCAGAAATGCTGGCTGCCGTCGAACCGGATGTGAACCTGGTTGCGACGTTACTGTCGCTGAGTGGGATTATGCCAGAGAAGACTAAAGAGACCGCTCGCCTGGTCGTCCGGCGCGTAGTGGACGAGCTTGAGCGCAAGCTGGCCAACCCGCTGCGACAAGCAGTGCTAGGCAGCCTCAATCGCGCAGCGCGTAATCGGCGACCACGCCACAATGAGATCGACTGGCACCGCACGATTCGCGCGAATTTGAAGCATTATCAACCAGACTATCGAACGGTGATTCCTGAGACTCGCATTGGTTTCGGTCGCAAACGCACGTCACTGCGCAATATCATTCTGTGCATTGACCAAAGTGGCTCGATGGGCACGTCGGTCGTCTACTCAGGTATCTTTGGTGCCGTGCTGGCGTCGATTCCTGCGGTACGGACACAAATGGTCGTGTTCGATACTGCAGTCGTGGACTTAACAGAAAAGATGAACGATCCGGTTGACCTCTTGTTTGGCGTGCAACTGGGGGGCGGAACCGATATCAATCAAGCATTAGCGTACTGTCAGAGTATCGTACAACAGCCGCACGATACCATTCTCGTGCTCATCAGCGACCTCTACGAAGGCGGCGATCAGAAGGAAATGCTCAAGCGCACCGCTTCGCTTGTCGCATCGGGGATCCAGATGATAGCGCTGCTTGCCCTCAACGATGACGGTGCTCCATCGTATGATCATCAGGTCGCTGCGACATTTGCTGGCTTTGGCATTCCATCATTTGCGTGTACGCCTAATCTTTTTCCGGAGCTGATGGCGGCGGCCATTGAGCGGCGGCCTATTGATCAGTGGGCCGCGGCTCATGAGGTTGTCACTGCCGGTGCAGGACAATCTGCATAAAGACACGAGGCGATTTTGTTTCCTTTGGTAATCACCCTCACCCTAGCCCTCTCCCTGTGAGGGAGAGGGAATTTAGAACGAGCTACAAACCACAAGCTACGAACCACGAACTACAATGAAACTCACACTTCCTGAACTTTGCCTCGTTGTCCTAATCGGCCCGTCTGGGTCTGGCAAATCGACTTTTGCGCAGGCGCACTTTAAACCGACAGAGATTCTCTCATCGGATGTCTGTCGTGGATTGGTGAGTGATAACGAAAACGACCAAACCGCCACCAAAGATGCCTTTGAGGTACTGCATTTTATCGCCGACAAGCGACTCGCGGCAGGGAAACTCACTGTCATTGATGCAACCAGTGTCCGCCAAGAAGACCGTAAACCCTTGATCGAACTCGCCCGTGCGCATCACTGCTTGCCGGTAGCAGTCGTGATGAATCTGCCAGAGAAACTGTGTAACGAGCGTAATGCATCTCGCCCAGACCGTGACTTCGGCCCGCATGTCGTCCGTCAACACCATAGTCTCATGCGCCGATCATTGCGGTGGTTGGACAAAGACGGCTTCCGCTCTGTCTTCGTCTTGTCTTCCCCAGAAGAAGTCGCCTCGGCCACAATCGAACGACAACCACTGTGGACCAATCGTAAACATGAGCATGGGCCGTTCGACATCATCGGCGACGTGCATGGCTGTTACGATGAACTCGTCATATTACTGAAACAACTGGGCTATAGCGGTGACCTATTATCTTCAGATAGCCAACCCCTAACCCCCAGTCCCCAACCCCCAACGCATCCGGATGGGCGCAAAGTCATCTTCCTCGGCGACCTCGTCGATCGCGGGCCAAAGATTCCTGCAGTCCTACGCCTGGTGATGAACATGGTCTCGTCGGGCACGGCGCTATGTGTTCTGGGCAACCACGACACCAAGTTGTTGCGCAAACTAAAAGGTCGCAACGTCCAAATCTCGCACGGGTTAGCAGAGTCATTGGCTCAACTTGAAAACGAACCTGAAGAATTTCAGCGACGGATAGTACAATTCATCGATGGCCTAATTAGCCACTATGTACTTGATGACGGCAAACTCGTTGTCGCTCACGCGGGCATGAGTGAGGCATTGCAAGGCCGCGCGTCCAAACGGGTACGCGACTTCGCTCAGTTCGGTGAAACCACGGGTGAAACCGACGAGTATGGCCTACCAGTTCGCTATAATTGGGCAAGCGAGTATCGCGGTAAGGCGATGGTTGTCTACGGCCATACGCCAGTGGTCGAGCCTGAATGGCTCAATCGCACGATTAATGTTGACACCGGCTGTGTGTTTGGTGGACAGTTGACTGCGCTGCGATATCCTGAGCGAGAGCTGGTTTCGGTTCCCGCCGCGCGAGTCTACTACGAATCTGCCAAACCCTTCCCAATTGCTGCGGTGTCAGGCATTGCCCCAGTGCCGCCAAAAGCAGACGATCTTCCTGCGATCGAAGATGTCTTGGGCAAGCGGATCGTCAACACCCGCCTCTTCGGCAATGTCACGATCCGAGAGGAAAACACGATAGCCGCATTAGAAGTGATGAGTCGCTTTGCTGCCAATCCTCGCTGGTTGATCTATCTGCCCCCAACCATGTCACCATCTGAGACGACGAAAGAAGCGTACTTGCTAGAACGCCCCCAAGAAGCTTTTGCCTATTTTCGCCATCAAGGTATCCCACAGGTCATTTGCGAAGAAAAGCATATGGGGTCACGAGCTGTCGTGATCGTCTGCCGCAATGAGGCCGTCGCAGAGAAACGATTCGGCGTTACGGAGGAGGGTATAGGCATTTGCTACACGCGCACCGGACGGCGGTTCTTTGATGATCGGACACTCGAAACGGCGTTGCTGGAACGACTACGCAAGGCACTGGATAGCGCTGGGCTCTGGCAGGAACTCGATACGGACTGGATATGCCTTGATTGCGAACTGATGCCGTGGTCAGTAAAAGCGCAAGAGCTCTTGCGACAGCAATATGCGGCAGTCGGTGCCGCTGCTCGGTTGGCACTCCCTGAAACTGTAGCGGCGCTACAGCAATCCACCTGGCAAGGCCCTGAGGCGACTGCCCTACTGGATCGCTATCAACAGCGAGCCACCATGACGCAAGACCACATCGCAGCCTATCAACGCTACTGCTGGCCGGTCCACTCACTCACCGATCTCAAGCTCGCACCGTTCCATGTGCTTGCCAGTGAGGGTGCGGTTCATAGCGACAAAGATCATGTATGGCACATGGAAACCCTTGCTAAGGTCTGCCGCGCTGACGAGGAAGTGCTCCTGGCAACTCCCTACAAGAGAGTTGATGTCACTAGTGGAGACGACCAGGCTGCGGGGATTGCCTGGTGGGAAGAATTGACCGCGCGTGGCGGCGAAGGGATGGTCATCAAACCTCGGACCTTCGTCAGCAAAGGTCAACGCGGCTTGGTACAACCAGCGGTTAAGTGTCGCGGGCGGGAATATCTCCGCATCATCTATGGCCCAGAATATACCGCGCCTGAACACCTGGAACGTTTACGCGCACGCGGGCTTGCAGCGAAACGGTCGCTCGCCTTGCGCGAGTTTGCCTTAGGGATCGAAGCCTTAGAGCGCTTCGTGCGGCAGGAGCCTTTTTATCGGGTTCATGAATGCGTCTTCGGCGTCCTGGCGTTAGAAAGTGAGCCGGTCGATCCGAGATTATAACCCCGCCCTCAAGGGCCACAATTTGCCCCAGCCGTCCAAAAAGAGTAATAAGTTCATATAGACTGATCGTCAGATGAGTAGTAAAAGTTACCGCCTATGCAACAATGTCGAGGGTATTACTGGTTCATAGTTACGCTGCTGTTTTTCATGGCCTCGTGCTCGGTACAGCCTCCACCGTCACGCACCTCGATCTCTGCTCCTCCTCCCCCCCCTCCTCAAACGGGATGGGCCGGCGAAAAAGCGCAAGTAGCCGTTGTCGAGTTTGATGACAGAACACAAGGACGCGCCCCACGTCGAGGCAATCTGCTTGGGCGAGGCATGGAGGCACAAATAGTGAACGCCCTCCGGCAGACAGGGCAGTTCGTCGTTTTGGAACCTCAAGAAAAAACTGTTCGTGGAAAGAAAGGGGAATTGATTACCGCTCAGGTTGGCAGCCACGAAGAACCGGAATTCTTTGTTTCAGGCTCGGTTGTCACGTATCGCCTGAGTCCGGCCAGTGTCGCCGCCGGCGTTGCCGCGGATCCCTTACTTGGCACTTCCGACCCAAATCGAGGAGGCTCGCTAACCGCTACTGCAACGCGGGTCTTCTCCAATCTCCCCACAAGCGAGCAAGATCACGTGGAAATGGCCTTGTATCTGTTTGACGGAAAAACAGGGCTCCTTATTGCCGAAACCCGGATCGCCACCACGCCGCATGACTTGTCCCCCGCTCTCCAAGGGATGTTCAGTGCGGAGCTACTTCGCTCCGCGGTCGCTCCGGAACCGTCAACCCAACGCACGGTGCGCGCAGGAGTAATCAAAGCCGTTAATTGGATCGCCGAACATTGCCTCGAATATCGCCGCCAGCAGGCGAAAAATCCCGATGCCAATGAACCGCGATTACCTCTGGGAAAGAAGAAGTCGAGGGGATAAATCGACACCCACAAGTATTGGTATCCGAGATTTGTCACCCTAAGTGAAACGAAGGGTCTCTCAGAGTGATTCTTCGTTGCGTTCAGAATGACACCAACGCGGGGCTCTCATGCAAGGTGCATGAATGTTCCGGGTGCCGATGTCGCAGGAGGTCACCTGTCCATAAGCCACGAAGACGTTGACACGAGTGTCCGTGTAGCCACAAAAGGGTCATCGTTACTGCGCGCCGCAGCCATGATCTTTTCCAGTGTCGTCCGCAAATCCTGCCCGTGCTGCTCGTAGATACGTTCAAAGAGCGTGAGCTCTTGCAAATACACCAGATACTGCAATAGCACGGCGTTATTGAGTTTGACGGTCGCTAAATCAGCGTTGCGTCGTACCTTCGCCGGCAAGCGACGAAACTCTTCCTGCACCTGTAAGAAGAGCTGTTCGCGTTGTTGCAGCTTGTCCTCTTCAGCGACAGATGAGCTATACAGCGCATTCAATCGCTCCACCGCTCCACCAAGAAAGCCAGCGACCGCAAGCTCATTCTCCCAGGTCGCCACTGCCTGGCGGACAGCTGCGGCTTCCTTCCCCTGTTCTTTTGTCAGAAAGGCAATCACTCCACGATGCCCAGCAAAGTTAGCGAGCGACTCATTAAAAGCCGACTGCCCGTTGATGTAAAAAGTCGTATGAAACAGCTCGTGAATAATAATATTGGCGAGGGTCTCTGCGTCGTATTTCAGAAGGTGCGGCAAGAGCGGATCGGAGAACCACCCTAGGGTGCTAAACGCTGACGCTGGTCGGATGAAGGTATCATATCCCTGGGCTTCCAGCCTCTGCGCTTCTTGTTTTGCCTCGTCCTGAATGAAGTAGCCTTTATACGCCACGCGTCCAATGATCGGGAACCACCAGGTGTACGGCTCTAGCTTCGTGCGGGGAGCGGCAGTCTCAACATAGACAATAGGTGGTTTGGAAATCTCAGTCACAGACTGATAGCTCCCACCAGTCTTGAACCCCAGATCGGTTTCAACAAACTGCCGCACTCGTAGAACCGTTTCCAGCTTTTCGCGGGTCGTAGCATCGAGATCTGGCCGCGCTAACACCTCGACAATCGGGCGACGGTTCCAAAGAATTTTGGCTTCTTCATATCCGGCCCGGAGAACATACGTTGGCGAGCACGCAGAAAGTACAAGAGTAGCTAGTAACAAGAAGAGAGTAGCCAGGAGAAACGTTGAGGAGCGGCGCGAAGGAGAATGCCTATAGAGAGGATGCCGCCAGACCAGAGCAAAGGGAGACCTCATGTCGGTTTTGCCTTCTGCTTTTTGCCTTTTGCCTTTTCTTATCTGTGGCTAGTCACCAACTTCCGCAAACTGTGAACCGACCGATAGTGACGGAGTCCCATACTGCAGCTGGTACAAACGCCAATAGATTCCCTGCCGTTCGATCAGCTCTTGATGCGTACCAATCTCACGAACCTGTCCTTTATGAAGAACGATGATACAGTCAGCGTGTTGAATCGTTGAAAAGCGGTGGGCAATCACGATGGTTGTCCGCCCTGCCATGAGTTTATTCATCGCATCTTGAATCAACAGCTCGGTCTCCGGATCAACGCTTGACGTTGCCTCATCGAGCACAAGGATCGTCGGATTATAGGCCAGTGCTCGCGCGAACGAGAGAAGTTGACGTTGTCCACCGGAAAGATTCGACCCTCGCTCACGTATCGGCTCTTGGTATCCACGTGGAAGCTGGCTGATAAACCGATTGGCGTTGACGTAGCTTGCGGCACGTTCGAGATCAGCTTGAGTAATATCGCTTCGGCCTAACGTGATGTTCGTGGCGACATCACCGGCAAAGAGAAACACATCCTGCAACACAATCCCAATTTGACGGCGAAGGGTTCTGAGATCCCAATCACGCACATCGACGCCATCGATCAGAATACGACCATGTTGTACATCGGCAAACCGATTGAGCAGCTTGCTGATGGTGCTCTTCCCTGCACCGGTCGCGCCGACGAGTGCGACCTTCTGCCCTGGCTCCAGGGTAAATGACACGTCCCGGAGAATCCACTCGTCTCCTTTATAAGCAAACCACACGTGATCAAACACGATATGTCCACGCACCTGCTCTGGCTCGCGAGTCAGAGATGGGGAAGCAATGGTCACCGGAGTGTCGAGCAATTGAAACACGCGCTCAACCGCAGTTATCGCCGACTGCATAGTAGTGTACTTCGTACCAAACTCACGGATGGGAACAAAGAACTTCTGCAAATACTCGACGAATGCAACTAATGTTCCGAGCGCCACAACACCAGTTCCGATTTGCACTGCGCCATACCACAACATGAGGGCGATGGAAATTGATCCTACGGCTTCAACGAGAGAAAACAATGTCGCTTCATAAATGTTGGAAAGATGATTAGCATCACGAAACTCGCGGTTACGCTCATCAAATTCAGCAAATAATTTCTTCTCTTGGGCAAAGAGCTGAACAACAGCAATTCCCGAAAGGGTTTCCTGCAAGAAAGCATTGATACGAGCCAGCCGCTCGCGAATCGCACGGTAGGTGTCTCGCGACCGGACACGAAAAAAGTTCATGGCCACCAATAGAGGCGGCAGTAATGCCAGAGTCGTAAGCGTGAGCTTCACATCGATCGTCAACATGATCACGACAATACCGACCAGCGTCAGTACATCCATGAAGATGGTAAGTGTCCCTGCAGTAAAGGCTTCATTGATGGCGTCAACATCAGTTGTCAGACGGGTTACGAGTCGTCCCACGGGGTTACGATCGAAAAAACTCGCTGGTAATGCTTGTAAGTGATTAAAGAGATCAACCCGCAAATCTGACAAGCTATGCTGCGCAACCGTCATCGTCGCTTGGTATTGCAAATAGAAAAATATGAACTCGCCAACCAGTGCGCCAACAAACATCAGGCCAGCTTTCGTTAATCCCGCTGCATCATTGTGAGCAATATAGTTGTCAACGGCAAGTTTAAGAATATAGGGTTGGGCAAGGAGAAACGCCGAGGTCAACGGCAGACAGATAACCGCGAGTAGGAACTGTCCACGGTAGGGGCGCACATAGCGCCACAAGCGACGCAGTAGCGCTATGTCGTACGTTTTTCCCAACGCTTCTTCGCGTTGTCCATCCTGCATCATAGCTCTGCCAACTCTTCTTCCAGCGCTTGTTGCTGAAAGATCTCGGCATAGATTCCACCACGTTCCACAAGCTGTGTATGGGTACCAGTTTCGACGATCCGACCTTCATCAAGAACGACGATCATGTCGGCATCACGAACTGCAGCGATCCGATGAGAAATGACGACGACGGTTTTCTCATGCGTTGCTTCACGCAACCCGCGGAGAATTTGTCGCTCGGTTTGTGCGTCAACACTGGAGAGCGCATCATCCAGGACCAAGATAGGAGGGTCAGCCAGCAGTGCGCGAGCTAAGGTCATGCGTTGTTTCTGCCCGCCAGAAAGCGTAATCCCACGTTCGCCGACAACGGTGTCATAGCCACGAGGAAAATCGGCAATATCTTGGTCAAGGTGGGCAACCCGCGCAGCCCAGCGTACTCGTTCCATATCAACCGCAGGTAAGGAGAACGCGATATTCTCCTTAATACGCGTAGAAAACAGAAAAGGGTCCTGCGGAACAAACCCAACCCAATGTCGCAATGCCGCGAGAGAACACGTACGAATATCCTGGCCATCGATTGTAATGGTCCCATTCTGAACGTCGAACAGGCGAGGAAGGAGTTGCACAAGCGTGCTTTTCCCCGAACCCATACGGCCAACGACGGCCACTGTCGTTCCAGCAGGAATAGTCAGGTTGATATCGCGTAACACCAAGTGACCATTCACGTGCGCACGGTAGCCAAAGTCCACATCTTGAAAATGAATCTCACCATGAATCTGCCGCGCTAAACCATCGCCTTGGCCATCAACGATTTCCGGCTGCGTCTGAAAAATGGACTCCAATCGTTTCAAGGCGGCTTTTCCTCGTTGGACGATAGAAATCAGCCAGCCGAGAGCCATAGTCGGCCATGCTAACAGATGGAGATAGCCCATAAAGGCAACCAGATCTCCCAAGCTCAGGCGCCCAGCAATCACATGAGACCCGCCGTACCACAGTACCACCAGGAGCCCAAGGCCAGAGACCGCTTTCATCAGCGGCGGAAATAGTCCTCGCACGCGAGCGAGACTCATACTTTCTTCACGAAAGGTATCGTTCCGACGACCGAATTCAGCCGCCTGCCAATCTTCACGAACGTAGGCACGTACCACGTGCATGCCACTCACCGACTCTTGCACCCGAGTCGAAAGATCCGCTAACCCTTCCTGGACTTTCAGCGTCTTCTCCATCATCTGCCGGCTCATACGTTTGACAAAAAGAAACATGAGTGGATACGTCGCAAGCGCGGCAAGCGTCAACTGTGGGTCCATCATCACCATCGCCGAGCCAGCGTAAATGTAATACAGCGGCGTATTCAATAAATTGAGAATCCCAAGCCCCAGGAGGAGACGAACCGCGGTGACGTCATTCACCAGTCGTGACATCAAGTCGCCAATTGCTTGACGCTGATAATATCCGAGTGAGAGTTTTTGTAAGTGAGCAAAGAGGTCGTTGCGAAGCTGGTATTCAATGTCCCGCCCAACATTGAAGATCATGAAGCGCGAAAATGAGCGGACCACTCCTTGGACACAAGCAATCCCTATGATCGCCACCACGTGCCACATCACCTCGCGAAACGGTCGCTGATGCTGAATCGCTTCGATCGTCCATTTGAGCAATAGCGGAATGGACATCGCCAAGGTCGCAGAGACGATCAGGCAAAGAATTCCGCGCATATATCGAGCGCGGTAGTAAACAATGTAACCCCACAGACGGTGCATGTTGTATGGTGTTCAACATATCGACGCGACCGAGCAGCAGCAAGGGCTTTCATCAATTAAGAGTGAAGAATGGAAGACATAGAAGTCACGCTCAGCTCTCCTCACTCTCAACGTTTCACTCTTCCTTCTTCCCTTCGTCTTGCCCGACTCGTGCCCGTGCGATGAGTCCAGCAACCGCCCACATCACAATGACAACTTCTGCGTCACCAAAATTGTGCTGAGTCAACCCGCCAATCAAGAAACCAACAATACTGAGCAACGTACCGAGCACGAAACTGCGATAAGGTTCGTCTCCAGGGGGAATACGTCGATAGGTCTCCCATCCTAAGCGAAGTACCGACCAGAAGAAAAACAGAAACGCCGCGAGTCCAATCAGCCCGCTATCAACAGCAATTTGCAAGAACGTGTTGTGGGCATGACCAGTGTGATTCGCTGTCGGGTGCTGCGCATAGAAAGGGTCACGAAACTTACGATAGTTACCATAGCCCCAACCAAGGAGAGGGCGCTCCTTGATCATGTCGATATTTGCTTGCCAAATCTGACTACGAGGGAGGTTCTGGACGAAATCGAAGGTCGATTGAAAACGTTCTTGGACCCCTGCACCAGCAGTCAGCAGAAAAACAGCAAAGACAATCGCTCCGGCAGTCACACCTGCCAATGTCTTTCCACCACGTATCACGCCAAGCGCAAATAACACCACAGCGTAGGCTATCCACACCCCGCGGGTCAGCGAGAACAACAGGGCAAACACCATCAATCCCCACCCCACGGCGAGGAGAAGCCGCTGGCGAATTACGAGCCCAGAGCACGAGAGCCACGCCGTGACAAAGGTCAGGGGGAATAACAAGTTATGCGCGAACGTAATACCGGACGGATGAAGCCCTTTGCTACGGAACCCTTCATCACGCCCAAACCAGAAAGGATCGACATCAGGTGGCTTTCCTCGTAACTGTCTGTTCAGATCAATCCCAGTGTAGTGCTGAACAATCGCATATACAGCGACCACACTTGCGGTGATTACCAGCACAGTAATAAGTCGCTCGACATCTTTTCGGTCACGGACCAATGCCGCCGTGACAAAAAAGGCACAGGCAAGCCACAATTTCCGATAGCCAAGCAGTGAGTTTCCTACGGCGGGACTGAACACTGTCGAGAGGAGCAAGGCACCAAAGAGCAACAGCAACGGACGGTCAAGCGGAGTTGTCGGCCAACGTCGCTCATGCCAGAGGAACGTTCCGAACAGGACCAGAAGAAAGGACAGCGCAGTTTGTTGCCAGGCGACTGGCAGAGGAAAAGAAAAAAACAGGAGAGCAAGTAACACTCTTCTCATACGATCAGCCTTCACTCGCCCTCCTCTGTCCATCTCCCCATATCGAGGCGCGTCTTGTCCCATGCAACACTGTCTCCACGCCTGCGAAGAGAAGTAGCATTTTGGTAGTATGAAAGTGAAGACATCAATCACCCTTTCTCAAGAACTCCTCAAGATTGTCGACAAACGAGCAAAGCAAGGCAAGAAGAATCGCTCTGATTTTATCGAGACAGCCATCTCGCTTTAGACATTGCCAATTGAGAATCTCGAAACCGAGCTCAACAAATGTCGAGACAACGTCTTTTTTCACACCCCTCGTCGGGTCAGCATCACCTTTACGGTCTCTGCCATGATCCGCATATCCAGCCATAACGAATAGTTATAAATGTACGCGAGGTCGTATTTGAGTTTGTACTCAGCTGTTGTGTGATACTCACCATTCACTTGCGCAAGTCCGGTGAGTCCGGGTTTGACCAGTAACCGTTCGGCATATCCGGGAATGGTCCGCAAGAACTCCTCAACAAACTCAGGGCGTTCAGGCCGAGGCCCCACCAAACTCATAGTGCCATTCAAGACATTGAAGAGTTGAGGGATTTCGTCGATTCGCGTGGCACGCAAAAACCGACCGACGCGGGTAATCCGTTCGTCACCCACTCCGGCCAGGATTGGACCAGTCGCCACCTCTGCACCATCGACCATAGTGCGCAACTTGTACATGACAAACTCTTGCCCATCGCGGCCGACCCGGCGTTGCCGATACAGGGTCGGACCACTCGATGTGAATTTGATGCAGCATATGGCAATGCACAAAACTGGCAGACTGAGCAACAACAAAACGGCAGCAATACCAACATCGACGATTTCTTTGACGAGAAACGCTAGATCTTCTTGTGGATCCTTGAGAACCTCCACTAACGGTACATCATGCAATCGTAACGTCGACACGCGACCAACTAAAATGTCATAGACGGAAGGCACCACAAGGACCCGTGGCCTATCTTCATACTCACGCCATCCGTCAGAAGAACGTACTAAGCTGTCGATAAACGAATCCTTCCAAGTCGGTTGTGAAAGAAGAATCACTTCCTCGATATGATATTCTCGCATCAGTTGTGGGAGGTCTTCGACTTTTCCTAGCCAGGGAACCGAAGAGTGCGCAGTAGCAGTCATGGGATGATCGACAGCGACTAAGCCGACCAGATTCAACCCTGGCGTATGAAAAACCTCTGGAAGGCCAGAGAGGAATGTCACCAGTTCCTCAGCCGCACCAACGAGCAACACCCGCAGAGGGCGGACCCGTGCCAACCAACGCACCACCCATAGGCGAAGAACGGTCACACCTACCGTATTGAGTAGCCACAACAAGACCAACACAGAACGAGGGAAGAGCAAATCGCCGCGAAAGAAATACCAGGCCGAGGTTGCGAGTAACTGTACGCCGAGTGCTGCGGCGACATTTGTCACCAATCGAGTCCGATGCACCAAGGCATGGAGGTCATAGAAGCCAAAAAAGTACAACAAAATGATTTGTGAAGTCGCAAGGATAAACAGCGGGTGATTCACTTCACTAAAACGAATCGACGGTAGGAGATCGACAGTAAATGGAAACGAAACATAAATACGCAGGACGAAGGTGATGAGATACATCAACAGCACACAGAGGATGTCTGCGAACATCAAAACCAACAATGTGGTTTGGTACCGCAATGTCGGTCGCCGCACCGCAGCCGCTGAGACTGGTGTATCTGCCATACGCTGCATCAGTTATGAAGCAGAAAGCGTATCGAGAGCAGCGACTCCCAAGCGACGATACAACCTCTGCCGGGAAAACAGATATTTATGCTTCCAAAAGTAATAGCTCACACCCCACAAATGCTTCCAGCTCAATCCAGAAAAGAAGGATCGGGCGACCCGTCGTTCTTTATGAATCACCACTGCTTCTGGATTGTAGACGACCTGCCACCCAGCTTGACGTAACCGTATACAGAAGTCGATATCTTCCGGCCCATAAAAGATCTGTTCATCTAACAGGCCGACCTTCATCAGCGCTTCCCGACGAATGACTTGACACGCGCCAATAACATAGTCAACCGCACGAATGGAATTGTGATCCCAATCTGCCATCTCCGTTTGCTGTCGCAGTCGTTGAGCAGCAGCAAACGGCACTTGTCTTGCGACTTTATCGAGCAATGTGGGATAGAACCGACACGTGAGATGGAGTTGACCGTCCAGACCTATCAGCTTCGGTGCACACAGCCCCACTTGGAGGTGAGCATCCATGTAAGAAATGAGGCGGTCAAACGCTCCAGGCTCTACCACCGTATCGTCATCAAGCAAGATAATGTACTCGCCTTGGGCAACACGAATCCCTTGATTCCGTCCGGGCGCGACACCGCGATTGTCACGGTTAACCACAAGCTGCATCCACGGAAACTCAAAACGGAGCGACGCTGGCGAATACCCACGCGAACCATTGTCGATGACAAGGACTTCATACGGATAAGTGGTGCACGCCTGAGGCAGCGATTGCAGGCTGCCGCGTAACAGGTCCGTCGAATTCCACGTAAGAATGACGATCGAAGCCTTGATCACTCCACTTGCCCCTTCCATTCCTTCGTTGATGAAAATGGATGATACAGCGAGTAAGAGTCCTTCCGCAGGAGTGCCACTCGCGCCCATAGACGAGCGACTCCCTTAATCACTGTCGACAATGCCACCAATGGATACTCACTCGGAGAGATTTTTTGCCAGAACTGCGACCAGCGATACTCAGCGATCGGTCCAGCCGCCAACAGTTGCCCGTGCTCGCGCTGAATTTGTAGCTTTCCTCCTTCAGTACGAACACGTTCCGCAAAATAGTCACGCCATGTCGTCGGCGGAACGAAGCAGACTCGTGCATTCCACTCCTTCGCGACATGCGCTTTCCCAACCGCGACGGTCAACCACGCATCCTCCAGTAAGAGATCCTCGGGAATACCATTCGGCAGGACGGCCTTTCGTAACAGCAGTAATCGCCCTCCAGCATTGCCAAAGTCAAACCGATAGGGAATGGCTCCTATTCGGCTCCACAACGTACCGCCATTGGGTAGGAATGGCACTTCCCGTGCTGCGACTAAGTTCAATGTGGCATCTTGTTGCATGCGCAAGGAGAGAGCATATACAGCATCGCCATCAATCCGCACATCCGCATCAGAGAACAGTACCATCGTTCCTGTCGCCCAGTGCCACAAGGTATTCCACGCTGGTGGTTTACCCTTCTGGTCGGTCAAGAGGACGGTACATCTGGGAAATGAATCGGGGAATCGGGGAATCGGGGAATCGGGGAAAAAGAAAGAATGGGAGGGGTGGTCGCCGGTTCTCCCGCGCTCCGATTCTCCCATTCCTTTTTCGGGTCTCCGTTTCTCCGCTTCCTTTTCCACTCTCTGGTGAGCGATCCACACTTCTTCGCACTCGATCTTATGTTGCTGACAAAACTCGCGCACCGCCTGCAACGGAGCGCACGCTTCCCCAGAGCGAATCCCGTTAATACAGACGAGCAGTTCACTGATCGAACCTGGAGGTAACTGTGTGTGTGAGCATGCCTCATAGAGACTTTCCAAGGTCTGACGTAGACCTGGCTCACTAGCTCGACAGGGAATGGCGATTGATAAAGAATCTTGTATTGACATCGTGCTGAGTTGAAACCTCACAATAGTACATGAATGTCAGATGCTCCGATTGATAAGTTCACGGTAGTACCCTTCGAGCACCTCAGCATCCGCTTCGATAGACTGCACGCGCGGAAACTGATGAGAGAGCTTTTCGACTAATGATGGGGCACTAATAAATCGTTCGAGGGTTCGTCGCAGATCAGCTACATCGCGTGGACGAAAGAGCAGACCATTTACTCCCTCTTGTATCCACTCCGGCATCCCACCAAACGCGGCGGTCACAACGGGTTTCTTCGCCAAGAACGCCTCACGGATAACCAGCGGAGCGTTCTCGTACCAGATTGAGGGAACGACCACAACATCAACCTCACCGAGAATGCGCCCGAGTTCGTCGTGCGCATAGCGCCCTATCATGCGAATGTGGGGTGAACGTCGCAATTGCGCAAGAAACTGCGCACGGTCAGGATACGGAGCGTAGTCGGTTTCTCCACCATAGATACGCAACTCAGCCGTCGTTAACGGCTCGAAGGCTTCAACCAGATGATGAATGCCTTTGACCGGATCAACAACACCGATGTAGCCGAAGACGAGCGGGCGATTGGGAGTATCCTTCTGCGGCATTTCCGTCATTCCCGCAAAAATCCCCTCTCCCTTTGGGAGAGGGCTAGGGTGAGGGTTCAGGAAATCAGCAATACTATCTTCGCCGCCTTTTGTGTTTGCAGTCTGAACGCGCGCTCCCCAGTACGGACTGGGGACAGGCTGCGCGGGCATGACGGGTTGGCCTCCGTTGTCCGATGTAGACAGTGCCGGTAACCCACACTCCGAAAAGATGATCTTCTCTGGTGGAACACCAAAAGCGAGAAATTGTTCACGCAAAAATCGTGAAGGTGCAAGAAAGAGCGACACCTGTCGGCACAGTTCACGAATATGTTGCATGCGTTGATTGATCTGAGCCTGTGCCTGCGGTGGAGCAGGACGAACAGCAACATACTTTGCATGCGCCCAACGTAATAGATCACGAAGCCAGAGGTGCGTTCCTGGCGCAGGTTTGAAACGCTGATACATCGGGGTCAACTTGCCCGCCAAGAGATGAGCAAAACAGCGCGCGCAGCCATCGTCCGTTTGGCCTGAGCAAACCGACAGATCGGGTTTCAGAAATCGTCCGCGTTGGCAAATTAACCAATAGTCATGCAACGTCATCACCACCGGGATGTTGCGTCGTATCGCTTCTTGGACACATCCCGTTGAGAGATACATTAAGTGATGGACATGTACGACATCTGGTGAAATACGGTCAAGGAATGCACTGAACTGTTGTGTAATACGCGGGTTGTCGTAACTTTGCGTGAAGTCCGAAAGATAACGGAAGGTATTATTCACCTGCGTGATCAACAGATTATCCCGAGTGACAGTCTCAACAGAGAACTCATCACGGCGTGTATCGTTACTGCGGGTGAACACGGACACTTCGTGCCCACGTTCTTGTAAAGCCGACGAGATTTGTGCGGCATAGGTTTCCGTTCCACCGAGACTGTCTGGTGGGAACCCGTGTACGACTTGGGCGATACGCATCAAGGGCAAACTACACGAAGTAAAATTGAAGGGCGAGGGTATGTGGAGCGTGATCAGACCAATCGTCATGTCAGTACGGTTCGCTGCGATAGCAGCAGCTCTGGTAGTGTTTCGTTGACCGTCTTTGTATTAACTCAGGGGCTAGGAGAATCTGTGAGCCTGCATGCGACATTGAACATCATGACAGGTGTGTCATACTGAAAAACAAGGAAAAAATCCGAGATGACACAACAACAGTTGATTGATGAATACATTTCCCTTCCTAAGGAAGCGCAGCACCAAGTTGCTGATTTCGTCGCTTTCCTGCGGCAGCGATATAAAGCCGCGCCACCAATACAACAGCCGCGCACTGCGGATTTGGAGAAGGAACCATTCATCGGGATGTGGCGCAATCGCCAAGATTTAGACGATAGCACCACCTGGGTGCGCAACACCCGCAAAGCGGAATGGGGCGAAGGCGTGTGACCCTTGTTGATCCAGATATTCTCATTGACGCCGGTCGAGGCATTCCAGAAGCTGTTGCTTGTCTGAAAGACATCAAAGCCCATTCAACATTGACCATCAGCATCGTTACACAAATGGAGTTGATGATAGGTTGCCGCAACAAGTCCGAGTTGCAGAAATTGGACAAGTTCCTCAAGCAGTTGCAGATTGTCAAGCTTAACGAGGCGATTGCGGACAAGTCAGTGGAGTTACTGCGATTGTACCGCCTGAGTCACAGTCTGCTCATTGCTGACAGCCTGATCGCGGCAACAGCTTTGACTTTGAATGTAGCGTTTATCTCCAAGAACCAACGCGATTACAAATTCATTTCTGGGCTCAATCTCCTGACCTACCCTTGATGTACAAGCAACAGAAAAAGGGAGATACACCTACTCCCTCCAGTGCCTCAAAAATAGGCCCATACTCGACATCAAACGGACAGTTGATGAAAACGGAATCTGAGAATCGCGGGCGACTAAGAGCCACAACGGTCTTTACGCTTTCTTATGAAGAATCAAAGTTAAGGTCGTCGCTTGTCCACGTCTGCAGAGGTCGTCCGCGTTGCAAAGCGAAAACGAATCAATCCTTTGCCAGAGGCTGTCGCCTCAGGAGTTAGGATTTTCTTTTGGCCATGTTTCGCTCTGGACCCAGAGCGAAGTACCTCCTGAGCAGCTTTGAACGCCCGCTCCGGCGTCACTCTCCCAGTTTTTCCCAGTGCTTTAATTGTTCGAGTTGCCATTGTGGTCGGTCCTTTATTCAAAGCTTCGCTAACACAAGCGACAGGTCTTCTCAACGTTACTCCTCATCGCTCGTCGATCTTGCACCGAGACTGTCCGGTAGAAATCCGTGTACGACTTGGACGATGCGCAGCAAGGGTAAACTACACGAAGTGAAATTGAAGGGCGAGGGTGTGGAGTTCAAGTGTACTGCCCAACAAGTAGGTACGAATCGTAGTAACAGACCCGGCTCTGGTAGTGTTTCACCAGGTGTCTGAGTATACTAACGGTCAGGATTGAAGCTGGCTTTGTTGTTAAGATATCTTTTCAGGCTTTGTTCTTAGCAGGAGATCTATTATGGCTACGCAGCAGCCGCGCTACAGTAAAGAAGAGTTCGCCCGACGTGGCAATGAACTGTATGAACGACAGATTCGTCCTCAGGTGCAGGATGGAAACGAGGGGAAAGTTGTTGCTATCGACATTGAGACAGGCATGTTTGAAGTGGCGGAGGATACTCTCACCGCTTCTCACCGCCTCTTAGCTCGCTGCCCTGAAGCGCAGACCTGGTTTATCCCATCGGTCATCGAGCATTACATCGCTTTGGACCTTGGGGTTTCGCGGAATCGGCATGGTTACTGGCATTGTCACTGCGAGTCGAGAAGCAGTCGTTCGTCTCGTCGTGCATGGTACGACCGGCCAAACAAGCGAGATTGAAGCGGTCATTGATACAGGCTTCACCGGATTTTTAACCCTCCCCACTCCTCTTATTTTTTCACTTGGCCTCATTTGGCGTGGTCAAGCCCAAGCGACACTGGGTGACGGCAACCCTCACCAGTTCGATGTCTACGAAGCGGCAGTACTTTGGGATGGTCATGTTCGAGTCGTGGAAACAGACGCTGCAGACACAATGCCGCTGATCGGTATGGGCTTGCTCTATGAGTATGACGTACACATTCAGACCGTGGAAGGAAGCCCAGTTACTATTGAAGCGCTATCAGTACAGTAGACACGGATTACGCCTACTGCCGTAGTCCTGAACGAGCTGTAGCTATGTTGCGCATATCTATCACGAGGGCGTTGGCAGGAGGAGAGAATGGTCCGTTGGGAGAAACCGTCTCTATAGGCAGATCGGCCCACTGCGGCTGCATTTCCCGCAATAGCAGATACACCATGGGCTTTGGCACCCAGGCGGCAGCAGAAGAAGGAAAACCAAATTCATCATAGCGCGAGGCCGGTGCAAGAAGGTCTTCACCTCGAGATCGAATAATGGAAATACTCTTAATATGAGAAAAATCTACTTGTACTAGTTGGTGGTGCAACCACGCAAGTTCCAATACTTGCGGGTGAGCAAAATACGTCTTGACGTTATGCCTGGCCCAAAGCACGCTTATCCATGCAATGACGCAGAGTACAGTGGTGACTGTCAATATTGATCTTGAACGAGTCACCGTTCGCCCATACCCCCAGAGCGCAAAAAAGACGTACACCGCAACAAGTGCGGCTAGAGCGGATTGGGTGCGATACGCAGCCCAATTCTCCGCTGCCACAAGATTCGGAAGATAACTGATAGGAATTAGGAAGCAGCACATAAGTACCTTCCACAAGCGCTCTTTTATCGCGCCGTGGAAGTACAACATGACTCCGCCAATGATAAAAAAGGCCATACCAACTGAAATCCACCATCGCGGAAACAAGTTCATGAAGTTCAACGTGCACAATAGCGGTTCCTGAACGAACCAAGACATTTTACTTGAGATATCTCCAGTCAAGCGAGCACGAGGTGGACCAAAGAGTTCGTCCTTATACGCTGCTGCCCCCCACTTGCTCACACCAAACCCAAGCAGGAGTCCAATACTCATAATAGCGCCGTGCCAACGCAAACGTTGTAAGAAAGAGGGCCAAGAGATGTCAGACTTCAACAAAACGATTGCTGCAAACACACAAAAAAACATGGCGGCTGGTTGGTAAATCAACAATCCCATCAGAAAGAATGCAACCGCGACAATACCGTAGAGTCGTCTACGCCACACAGATTGTTCGTTGATCCCTTTCTCTGCCAGCATAAACGCCGCTCCAGCAGCCACCGCCGCTAAGGCATGGGCAAGAATTAAGTTACCGATTAAGAGCGAGGAAGAAGCGTATAGTTCCAATCGCCATGAAACTTACCGGGTTTGATATTGAGCGCTTGAAACTCATCGTCGGAGACCTG
>Ga0194131_10003844_pt1 | contig 23218 bp, 18 predicted proteins | sample TA2KigO120mmetaG_FD_148631 | JGI IMG/M metagenome (GOLD analysis project Ga0194131, IMG submission 148631) | Freshwater microbial communities from Lake Tanganyika, Tanzania - TA2015053 Kigoma Offshore 120m | ecosystem: Environmental > Aquatic > Freshwater > Lake | place: Tanzania: Lake... | reverse complement strand
CATCCAGCCCGCCAAGGAGATCAGCAGAAAGCGGAACGGGTCCAGGCACTTTGACATCGGGTCATGACATTATCGACGACGCCAGGGATTATCTCCCTCTGTTTCAGATGGATCGAGTTTTCGGGCCATACGGGGTCGTACAGTAAGACGACTCTTACTAACGCAAAGAAGGCCGCAGTCTCAACAAGGCGAGGCTGGCGGCCTTCGTCCGTTTTGCCCGACCCACTCGAAGCGTTTCCAGCCAGAGTGCTTGTAAAACCTCCGCGGTGCTGATCAGCGCTAATGTAAACTCCCTGCCGGCGCACGGGGCAGTCATTGACGCTATACAGTACGCTGCTCGCGCGTACCGATCGGGGGAATCGCGCACCGCTGTTGCATGCCGTCTCTGGTGCTCTGCGCTTCAGAGTGTCGAAGATCAACTTGCCTCGCGTCAAATGCCGGAAGCATGAAACACCGCGCAGCGCAGCAGCCCGCCGAACTTGCTCTCCGCCCGCTCTGGGCCGAGCGAGCGGGAATCCAGCCACCTTCACATAACGAAAAATCGGGCGAGTCCAGGTGTGGACTCGCTCGATGCTAGTCTTCAGAATTGAAGGGAGGCGGACTCAGATTACGCCGCGTTGACGAGCATGTCGTCAAACAGTTCATCGCCCTCGATCTGATGAGCGTCGTACTGCTCCTGGCAACCGATGCAGAAAGGAGCCCAGGGCACCGCGTTCAGCCGCTTCGGGCTGATGTCTTCCTCGCAGTACAGACACACGCCGAACGAACCGTCCTCAATCCGGGCCAGAGCCGCGCGGACGCTGCGCAGGTGACTCGATTCGCGATCCAGCGTACGGATCGCCAGTTCACGCTCCGCGGCTCGCTGGACTTCGTCGAGTGCGTCGGGGCTTTTCTCAATTTCGATCCCCTCGCGGTTACGGAGCGCACCGACGAGTTCGGCCTCCTTAGCCAGTAGGATCTTCTTGTAGGACTTCATTTCGGCGTTGGTCATTTTGGTATTCCTCCCTGTGGTTTCGTTTGTTTGTAAGGTGTTAATTTATTAGTTCGACGGTAGTGTCAGGAACACGCGGTTTGCGTTCCAAACCCACCGTTTGGGGCGCTCCGACCGGTCGCCGGATACCCATGTGATCTCATTGTGGCCGAGGCTAGAGCCGCGTTTCGAGCATTCCTGCCGCTGGCCTTCATTTTCTGTCTTCAGACCATTTGGACGCATGGTCGAAGCAAAAGGTTCAAATTTCAATAGCGAAATCTGCGGACAATCCCGGTCAAGGAAAAAATCCTGCCGCCGACGACACTCGTCAGGCTCGACCAAGGGCAGCACGCCGGTTACACCGGAACGGCTTAGCCCTACTTCGGGGCCTTGGCATCGAGATTTTGTTTCGATCCGCATATATCCTACCACACGTGTCAAGCAATTCCAGGGCCAAAATATTCCTCATCACTCAGGAACCCTCCGGCCGGCTCGCCCCGATGCACGTAAGTCATTGAAACTTCGTGCACCGTGAGTACTTATCGGACGTTTTGCAGGTAAACCTTAGGGGCAATTTTATTTCACCCGATAGCCTACTACGCACGCCGAGACCACGCGGATGCCCGGATCGGGACTTTCCTTGCCCCAAAACGATACACGGCGTTCGGCTTTTGAACAAGGCGAAGATCGATTGCGCGAAGTAACCCAACCCGTGCAAGAATTGCGTCCCGCACCGCAAACGCGGCGACGTCGGAACGTCCCGGCCCTCGCACGGGATGATCGGCTGGTCCTTGTTATTGTGGCTATGCGACGCTGCACTACGGACTCGCCACGTCTCGGTCATCGGGCGAGAAACTCGCCCGTCTGCGCGGCCTGTGCTCCGCTGACGAAGCGACAGCCGCAGGCGGACGACCAATCATCAGCGCAGCCCGATCGTTCCGAACACTAAACCTAACTCACGGCCGCCGGCGCCAAACTCGATCAGCGGAGGATTCACTCGTAATTCCACTTCAAGCGGCAAAGATACGTCCACATCCGTCGGAACCGGCGCGGTGATCTTAAGCGGCTCCCCTCGTGTCGCGGGCCATGCGCCAATCCGGCGGCCTTTGACCAACAACTCCAGTTCCACGGCCGCACGATTGTCGCCATCGATGGGGCGAAACGCGCTCACATGGATCTCCCGCGCACCGGGCTTGCCGCCGAGCCGCACTCTCGCGCTCCCCGTGGACCATCGAAACGTTCCTTCGATCGTGTGCCACCCTGCACCGATTTGCGCTGCCAGCAGCGGCTGGGCAACATCGACAACCGGGGCCAGCGCGGTCTCCCACCGGCGAACCGCCATCTCCTTCCAAATCGCCGTCACATTGAGCAGCTTCGGTCCCGCCGCGGAATAGACGACGGCACGATCCTGCTTCAAAGAAGCCAGTGCAACGGGCGTGGCGAGCACGTGGCGGGCGGGATCCCCCAATTCCGGATTCTTCTGAATGTTGTCCTCGGCGCTGGGCGCCAGGTAGACTTCGATACCTGGGATCAACCGAAAAACCTCATCGTTCATCACTGTCCAGTAGAGGTCGGAGCCGACGGCCGTCAGCAGAATGATCTTACCCGGATTGCGCGCCGAGGCCTGCTTGACGCCCTCGACGAGTATTCGTCCGCCCTCGGCGCGATCGGAATTGTAGTTGACGACGATCCGCGCTGCGTACCCGGACGATGCGAGATACATCGCCGCCGGCAACACTGCCAGCAACGGTTTGCGCGCCGCCGCCTGGCCGATCGCCAGCGCTAGCCCAGCCACTGGAACCGTCAGGTAATAATCGCTGACGTGATCGCGCAACGGAAGCACGGGGAGCAATGCCGCCACAAACCAAGCCGTGCCGAATAGCACCCATCTGTCGCGCTTCCATAGCCCCCAAGACAGTGCCGCGGCCGCGGGAATCGCCGCGGCCAGTTGCAGCCAGTTCTGCCATGGTTCAACCGCCGCTTCCCCGCCCGGCCGCCAAACGCCCATCGACATGTGAATGTAGTGAGCAAAGGTCTGAATGATGCTCGCGTCCCAGTGGAGCAGGTACATAGGGTTCGCCTGTGGCTTAGCCATCCCGCGGTTCATCGCAGCATAGACGGCCGCGGCGACGAACATCGGGATTACGCTTCGCCAGCGCTCTTTGCGATACAGCATGGTCAGCGCTCCCGCCAAAATCGGGTACACAACCTGCAGTTCGAGTACGCCGAAACCGAGTACAAACAGCAGCCATTCACGGAGAAGCGGGCGGCGCTCGCCCGATTCGAGATACGTCCAGCGGCAATGCAAACCGCCGAGCATGAACGCCGGCCACAACAACTGGTTGTACGCGGACGACCAGGACATCGCCTGCCCGAGCGCGCTGTTTGCGAGCCACAGCAGCGCGGCCGCGAAGCCGGCGGCGACCGATCCCGTAACCCGTTCCGCCAACCGGATCAACAGCCATAGATTGAGAATCTGGGTCGAAAAGGCCACGATACGGAACGGCAGCGGCTCCAGTCCGAAAAGCCATTCGAGGCCGAGGAAATACAGCCGCTCCGAGATCGGCCGGACAGTGCCTTGCGCCTTGGGCGAGAAAAGCGCGGAGAAGAAATCGTGACCGTTGAAGATCGACAAGCGCAGCCCCAGCCACGCGAAATCGTCCATGGAAAACCATGTGACCAGACCCGGCCAGTACAGCGCCAAACACGCCGCCGCCGCGGCTGCGAACGCGGCCCAGCGTGCGATCATTTGGCTGCCGGAGCGGCCGCCTTCGAGCTCTGCAGACCGGCTACGCTGACAATCAGGCCGAGTTCGCGTTGTTCGACCTGTCCGGCGGCAAGAAACTTATCGACCGAGAACTCGGCGGTGACCACATCACCCTTCAGCAGTTCGGCGGGCACATCCCACTCGACGCGCTGCGGTCCGGTCTTCACAATCTTCAGCGGCGGGAGCGCGCGGCCCTCCACAGTGACCGTCACCGTGGGAAGCCCGACTTTGTCGACGACCGCGTCGGCCACAACGATCTCGGCGTAGACCTTCACGCCAGCAGAGGTGTCCTTGGGCGGGCGCAGCGCCACGGCGAACTTCGAAGCGGTCCATCGCCACGCGTTGCTTTCGAGTTCATGGAAGCCGCGAAGCATTTGCACGGCGGCGCGAGGATCGGCTACATTCACCACACCCGTCAACTGCGACGTGCCTTCCTGCACGTACTCGACGGGCTGTTTTTTCTTGCACGCGGACGTTGAAAGCGCCAGCGCGACGAGGGCAATCAGAGTTCGATTTTGCATTTTTCCACTTCCACCAGACAGCTATAAAATGTCGCACCCCCGCCGAGATCCGTCAAGCGATCCGAGATGAGCGTATTTAAACCGGAGCGGTTCGGACTCTTCTTCGGCCACCGGACCGCGGGCACCGCGACGACGCCCGGGGCGGTCATTCCATCGACTCGCGCGGTCAGTTCGACGCTACCTCGGGCGTTGAACATCTTGACTTTATCGCCATGAGCGATGGCCCTGCGGGCGGCGTCTTCGGCGTTGATCCAGACCGTCGCGGTTTCGGCATCGAGCGGTTCCTGATAGTTGAACGTCGAGTTCATCGCGTCATGCGCTTTGGGCGAAATCATTTCGAGTGGAAACTCGCCGCGCTCTTCGCCAAAGCGCGATTCGGGCGTGGGATGATAGCGAAGGCCGTCGAGATTCAGCCGAGCTTTGCCATCGGGGAAACCGAATCCGCCCTCGGCAAACGGCAGCCATTGATTCGGGATATTGAGGCGCTGAAAATTCTGATCGTCGAGGGACTCGATCGTGATACCGTCCATGTGTTTGTGACCCGACGCAAGAAGCGTAGAGATCATCTCATTGTCGGTCGCTTGCAGGGCCGGCTCCTCGATACCCATGCGCTGTGCGATCAGGCGGAAGATTTCGACATTGCTTTTGCACTCGCCGGGCGCTTCCAGAGCAGGGCGGGCGAGTTGGATGTAGTGATGCCCATAGGCGCCGTAGAGATCGGTATGTTCGAGGAATGTCGTGCTTGGAAGAAGGATGTCGGCGTAGTCGGCGGTGTCGTTTTGAAACTGCTCGATGACCACGGTGAATAAATCCTCGCGTTCCATGCCTCGGCGCACGGTGTGCTGATCGGGCGCGACGGCGGCGGGGTTGGAGCAGTAAACAAGCATCGCCTTCACGGGCGGATCGTCGACTTCAGTCAGCGCCTTGCCCAGTTCGCTCATATTAATCAGACGCGCTTCGCGGCCGAGTTTCGATTTCTGCTGCAGCTCGGGCATTTCAAGACCGGGCCGATTGAGCGCGAACGTCTGCGATGTCGACAGCTGCATGCCGCCGCCGAGTTCGCGCCACGCGCCCGTGACGATGGGCAGCATCGCGATCGCCTTGACCGCGGTGCCGCCGTTTGGATTGCGCTGCACTCCGTAGTTGAGACGAATCACGCTGGGGCGGGTGTTGGCGTACTCGCGCGCGAGTTCAACGATGTCGGCGGCATCGAGGCCTGTCCATTTGGCGACGGTTTCCGGCGTGTAGTCTCTGACGAGTTGTTCGAGATCGTCGCCACCCTGGGCGTAACGCGAGATGTAGTCGGCATCGTGTAGGCCGTCCCGGAAGATGACGTGCATCAGCCCGAGCGCGAGCGCTTTATCGCTGCCTGGGTTGATGAAGTAATGGCGATCGGCGAGCTCAGCGGTCTTGGTCTTGTACGGATCGATGACAACGAACTTAGCGCCGGCGCGGCGGGCTTCGACGATGAACGGCCAGAGGTGAACATTGGTGGACAGAATGCTCGCGCCCCAGGCCAAGATGAAACGCGCGTGAACGAAGTCGGCGGGATCAACTCCGTAGCGAAGGCCTTGCGTGGCCGTTAGACCGGCTGAACCGGCGCTGGCGCAAATCGTGCGATCGAGCCTGGATGCGCCGATGCGATGAAAGAACCGCCGATCCATCCCGTTGGCATTGAGCAAGCCCATCGAACCGGCGTAGCTGTACGGGAGGATGGCTTCCGAACCCCACTCATTGGCGACATGCGTGAATCGTTCGGCGATGGTGTCGAGCGCCTCGTCCCACGTGATGCGCGTAAATTCTCCGGCGCCTTTCCTGCCGGCGCGCCGCATGGGGTGGAGAAGGCGGTCTTTGGAATACTCGCGGTCGAGATACTTCGTCACCTTTGCGCAAAGGAAGCCGCGTGTTACCGGGTGATCGGGATTTCCGCGCAGTTTCGTCGCGCGGCCGTTCTCAATTTGAACAAGCAAGCCGCAAGCGTCCGGACAATCGAGCGCGCAAACCGAGTGGCGTGTCTCCGTCATGACTCATTATAGAATCCGCTTGCAACCGGGCGGCTCCCCGAGTAGTCTCAATGGTAGATGCGCTTCCTTCTGATGTCGACGATTCTGTTGCCGCTTTTCGCGCAGCATCCGCCCAAGCCGCAGTTCCCGCAGCACTCGACGGGCTGGCCAAGCATGTTTCCGCCGCCTGTCGAGAATCACGCGACCAACTTGAGCCGCTCGATCTCCGGCAGGCCGATTCCGTCGCGGCCCGGCGCGACTCCGATCTATCCGGTGGCGACGTGGCTGCCGCTGCCGTATCAGCCGGTCGTGCAACCGGCCGCTCCGCCCGTTGTGATTTTCAATCAGCAGTCCACGCCGGCGCCCGCCGCGCCCGTTCTGGTCGTGAATCCGGACTACCGGCAAGAAGTCGCGCGGCCCGTGATGACCGAGTACGGCAACGTCAGTAAGCCATACGAAAATTTCACACCGAGCGCCGCCAAGGTGTTTTTGCTGGCGCTGAAGGACGGCACGCTGCGGCAGTCGGTGGCGTTTTGGATTGAAAAAGACACGCTGCATTTTGTGCAACCGGATCATAAACAGTCGAGCGTGAAGCTGGACGAGTTGGATCGCGAATCGTCGATTCGGTTTAACAAGGAACGCGGGTTGGATTTGCGGTTGTAGCGATAGAATGGCGGAGACAATGCTCCGCCGAACATTCCTCTCCACACCGCTACTGGCGCAAACCCGCGCGGCACGAAAGAAAATCCTGCTCCGCACGGGCTGGCAGATGCGTAACATCGGCGATGTCGCATTTACGCCCGCGATGCTCGGCGCGCTGCAACGGTTTATTCCCGAAGCCGATGTGACCTGTTGGGCGGCGAGCATCGACGAGCCGTGTCGCGCGATGATCCGCCGCGATTTTCCGAACGCGAAGTTCATCGACGGCGGCGCGACCGCGCCGGGCAAGCCGACGCCGCCGCACATTCTCGAAGCGTTCCGCGACACCGATCTTTTCCTCTACAACTCCGGCATGGTGATCAACTACGGCCTGCACGGCACGCACGACATGGAGCGCACGATCAACTCCGTCACGCCGTTGCATCTCGCGGCCAACGCGGGCAAACCTTATGGCACCTGGGCGCAGACGTTCGATGTATTGAACCCGCCGGCTAATATTGTGCTGCGGCAGATTCTCTCCGGCGCGAAGTTTCTGTTTACACGCGAGTCGATCTCGGTCGGCATATTGAAGGACGCGGGCGTCGCCGGCCCGCACATCGCCTTCGCGCCCGACATCGCCTTTCAATTCAAGCAGCGCAACGATCCGGCGGCCGCCGAGTACTTGCGCAGCGAAGGACTAGAGCCGGGGAAATTTCTTGTCGCGATGATTCACTACGCCGTGCTCGACCGGCCAGGCGTGCGCGAGCGCGGGCCGGAGTATGTCCAAAAGATGCGCGAAGTGCTGATTCGCTGGGCACGCGAAACCAAGCTGCCGATCCTGATCGCGCCGGAGGATGATCGCGAGATCGAGCTCGGCAAACAACAATTGATCGACCCGATGCCAGTCGATGTGAAGCCGCTGTTGAAACTGCGCAAGACCTTCTGGCTGCCCGACGAAGCGTTGAGCGTATTTCTCTCCTCGCGCACGATGTTCAACATGGAACCGCACGGCAACATCATGGCGCTGGCGAACGGGCTGCCGTGCCTGCACTGCTACGAGTGGGCGTTCGGGAAAAAGGCGGAAATGTTCCGCGATATCGGCATCGGCGAGTGGGCGTGCCATCTGGCTTCGGCGACGCCTCAACAAATGGGCGACGAGCTACTGGCGATACATCGCGACTACGCAGCGGCGCAGCGCAAACGCGAGGCGGCGATGAAGACAGTGGAGCGGTTGACGGCGGCCGGGTTTGGCGTGATCAGGAAGTCGATGGGGCTCTAACCCGCCGCAGCACCGCCTCCACCGCCTCCGCCAGCACCGCGTCCCCACGAATAATCAGATCCGCGTGCCGCTTCGTCGGCCAGATGAACTTCTCCGCCATTGGCCGAACGGTCTCGGCATATTGACGGTCGACGGATTCAGGCGTACGCCCGCGCTCCCGCACATCGCGCTCTTTGCGGCGCGCAAAGCAGGTTTCGTCTTCCAGATCGACGTAGGCCTTCGTCGTCAGCAGATCGCGCAGTTCGTTCCAAAACAGCGTGAACAGGCCCTCGATGATAACGACAGCGCCGGGTTCGACGACGTCGATGCCAGGCGCGCGCGTGTGTGTAGCGAAATCGTAGCGCGGCACTTCAACGCGCTGTCCCGAGGCGAGGCGCCGCGCGTGATCAAGAATCAAAACGTCGTCGAGCGAGGCCGGGTCGTCGAAATTCGTTTTCTCGCGCACCGAGAGCGGCACATGCGCGAGGTCCTTGTAATAGGAATCGAGCGACACGATCGGCGCGCCCATAGCCGCCGCCAGGCAACGCGAGAGTTCACTCTTGCCGGAACCGGACGGCCCCGCGATTCCGATCAGCGTCACCGCCATCAGCTACTTCACGGGCGGCGTGACGCCGACCCCTTTGGCCGAATACCAACGAATCAGCCGCACCTTTAAACGGCCGGATTGCACGGCGGGATCGCTGTCGCACCACTTCTTCGCATCCTCAAGTTTATCGGTGTCGAATACGAAAATGCCGCGCATGTCGCCGCCTTCCTGCGCCAGCGGACCGGCGAGAAGCAGCTTCTTCTCATCCGCAAGCCGCTTGATATTGGCCATATGACCGGCTTGGATCTGCTTGGTCTCTACGGTCACCTCGGGCGTCCACTTGTCACCCTTCTCCAGGATGCCGAGGACGTAGAACCGCATCTCGGGGTTCTGTCCAAACATCGCCATCGCCGCGAGGAAAAATAGATTCCGGATCATATGCGCTCAGTATACGATGCGGATTCCGAGTTGTACCTGGCGGCCCGGCCGCGCCGAATTGACGATGCCGAACCCGGGTCCTTCGAAAACCTGCGAAGGCCCGCCGAAATTCGGGTGATTCGGCGCGTTCAGCATCTCCCCGCGAAACTGCAACGTCTTGTTGTCCCAGAAGGTGAAGTTGCGCAGGATCGATCCATTGAAGTTTGTCATCCTTGGCGCGCGGATCAGCCCGACGCCCTGATTGCCGAATGTGTAGCTGGGCGGCTGTTGAAAGGCCGCTGTGTTGAACCAGCGAAAAATCGAGCGGTCGCCGCGCGGCAGATTCGGATCCGAGATGACATCGGCGCGTTGCGCGCCCGCCGAAAACGCGAAGGTCGTGTTCGTTTGCGTGGTCACGGTGACTGGCCCGCCGGACTGCCTCACGAACACGCCGCTGGCCGACCACCCGCCGGCGAGCTTGCGCGCCACGCCTTCTTTCAACCAGCGCTTGCCCTTGCCGAACGGCAGCTGATACACCGAACTCAGCGTGAAGCGGTGTCGGATGTCGAGCTCGGACGGCCCCCAGTCGAAGCGGCGATTGTAGAAGTTCGAGAAAGCAGCGCCTTCGTTGCCAAAGGCGCTGCTGCCGGCGTCGGCGTTGTCGAGGAACTTCGACCACGTGTACGTACTCTGCAAATTGAAACCGCGAGAAAAACGCTTCTCGACGCGCGCCAGACCGGCGTGATATGACGAAACACCAATCGTCGGCGCGACAATCGACACGCCGGAAAACTGTGGGAACGGGCGATCTTTGTTTCCGGCGCCGGGGCCAAGCAGCGACGGGTGAATCTGATTGGTCTGCAAATTGTTGCTCGGCAGTTTGCGCGAGAGATTTCCGATGTAGCCGTACTCGACGACCATTCGCCCGGGCAGTTCATGCTGCAGACGGAAGCTCGATTGCAGCGAATAACCGGTGCGCCGGTTGATCTCGAAATACGTCAGCGCCTGTGTGGGATTGACGTTCGGCCGGACGGCGCCGAAGTTGTCATCAAGCGGCGGACGCGTCGACGAAGGTACAGGCAGCCCGCGCGAGAGAGTGTATGGGATCGTCTCGCTGTTGTCCTGCAGGATAAGTTGTGCGGACTGCTCGAAACCGAGCGTCGCCGAATTCGGCACCGCCCGGCTGAACGGATGCGCGAAGAACACGCCGAAGCCGGTGCGCACGACGGTTTTCTTCAAACCGAACGGCCGCCATGCAATACCCACGCGCGGCGCCCAGTTGTTCCAATCGCCGTCGTAGGGCGTGCTCCGGTAGCCATTCACGCCGAGGAACTTCACGACGCCCGGATTGCCCGAGACAGGATTGATCGTCTGTGGGTCAAATGAGTTCATGCGATTTTTGCGATCGCGCATCGGCGAGTCTGCTTCCCAGCGCACGCCGAGGTTGAGGGTGAGCGACTGGCTGACCTGCCAATCGTTCTGCGCGAAGCCCGCGTAGTAGAGCGAGTAGCGATCAAGCTCATCGGTCTCGCGCGTTTCGAAATTCGTCGGAATGCCAAGCAGCATCGTCGCGAAGCCATTGCCGGTAAACGCGTTGCCAACCGCGCCCGTGAACCCGCGCGAGAAAACATAACGGCCCGAAACCGTCGAACGCAATATCTCATGATTCAGCGACGGCCGAAACTCGCCGCCGAATTTGAGCGAATGTTTGCCGCGAATCCACGACATCGATTCGGCAATCTGCGCCTGGCGGATGGGGAACTGCTGGCGGTCTTGGCTACTGCTGCCGAGCGCGGCATAGGCGGCGGGCGCGATGTTTGGAAAGTAGTCGTCGCTAACACCGTTGAGTCCGAGCTTCGAGGGCCAGCCTTCGCCGGTGCCGCGCGAGAAGGAACGGAAGGTGCGATCGCCGTACGTCGCTCGCAGTTCGTTGATCACAGTCGGCGAGACGAGGCGCGTCCAGGCGCCGTAGTGAAACACAACGTTGCCATTGGACTGGTTGACGGTATCGGCCGCGGGCACGGGGTAGACGCTGGACCGCGCGCTGATGTCGTCGGAATAGAGCAGCCGGTAGAGCAGCTTGTTCTTATCGCTCAACGTGTGATCGAGCTTCAGCGTGTAGTTATTCCGCGTAGTGCGGTTGACGTCGTTCAGCCGGAAGTTGTTGGCGCCGGTTCGATCGTCGGCTGTGCGGTTGGAGATGGGAAAGAATGGCACGAGCCTCGCCGCAATGGGATCGATGCGATTCGAAGGCACAATGTTCGAGGGGAACGGATCGCGAATGATAGCGTTAGCGGCGTTGCGGCGGGTGGTCGATGGGTCATAAACGACGGCAAGCCCCCGCGCGTTTTCTGTGCGCGAAAAGTCGCCGCGCCGTTCGAGGTCCGACGGCACCGTCAGCGTACGGATCGTGCCGTCACCGCGGCGCGAACCTTCGTAGGCGAAGAAGAAAAACGTCCGATCCTTAATGATCGGCCCTCCGATGGTGCCGCCGAAAACGTTGTAACGCAGTGCGGGGCGTTGCTTGGCGCCATTGATGATCGGCGAGAAAAAGTTGGGCGCGTCCAGGACTTGATTGCGGAAGTACTCAAACAGCGAGCCCTTGAACTTGTTGGTGCCCGACTTCGTGTTTGCGATGACCACACCGCCGGCCGACGCGCCGAACTCGGCCGAGAACCCGTTGCCCATGATCTTTATTTCTTGCAGTGTTTCGATCGGCGGATCCCAGTTGGTCGACGCCACGCCGAGCCGCATGTTCTGCCCCGCGCCGCCGTCGATCCAAAACATCTGCGAACCAGCGCGCCCGCCGGCAAGTGAGAAGGTCGGACTGCCCCCGGTCTCGTTCGGAATGAAAACGGTCGCGCCGGTGATCTCGACAATGTTCATTGCCCGGCGGTCGCCCATCGGCATGTCTTCGATCGTCTTCGATTCGATGAGTTGGCTCGCCTCGGCGGTGCGCGATTCGAGCAGCGGCACCTCGGCGGTCACGGTCACGGCGTCGCTCACAGCGCCGGGCTCCAACACAACGCTTAGTTCGAGGCTTTGGCCGGTCGTGAGGACGACACCATCCTGCCGGTGGAGCTTGAAGCCGTCGAGCCTTACCGAAACGACGTACGTCCCAATCGGCAGAGGGCGCAGCGAGTAGAAGCCCGCTTCGTTGGATGCGACAACCGTGGCGCGCGAGGTTTCAAGCTGAGTCGCGGTGATTTCGGCATTTGGGATCGCCGCGCCGGACTTGTCGGTAACGGTTCCGGAAATCGTGGCGTCGGTCTGTTGCGCGCGCAATACGGCGGCGAGAAGGAGAAGGAGTCGCTTCATGGATTGGGGATCGCGATTTCGTATATGCGGGCCCATTGTTTGCCGGTCACAATCAGGCGCCGGCCGACGGCGTCGTAGGCGATGCCGTTCAGCACGTCGGCGAACTCACGGTCGCGCGGCAGGTGAGCGCAGTCGATGTAGCCAGTGACCGTGCCGTCGAGCGGACGAATGCGGGCGATTGTGTCGGTCGTCCAGATATTGGCATAGATTTCTCCGCGCACCCATTCCAGTTCGTTCAAGTTGGCGACTGGCCGCCCGCCGTCGCGGACATTGATGCGGCGAATCTCGCGCTGTGTCGCCGGATCGATTACCCGGATTTGCGCGGTTCCGTCGCTCATGTAGATGTTCTTACCGTCGTTGGTCAGGCCCCATCCTTCGCCCGGGTAGGAGAATTGCTTGACGAACTTCAGACTGGGCATCTCGTAGACAAGGCCGGTCTGATGTTGCCAGGTCAGTTGGAACAGCTTTCCCGCGACGATCGTAATGCCTTCGCCGAAGTAGGGTGGCGAAAGGCGCAGCTCCTGCAGCACTTTTCCGGTTTCGAGTTGTACCTTGCGAATGCCCGAACGGCCGACCATTCCAGTACTTTCCCACAGCGCTCCGCCAGAGAATTCCAGGCCCTGGGTGAACGCTTGCGTGTCGTGCGGAAACGTGCGGATGATCTTGGCTGGAACCTTCGGCGCGGGCTGTTGAGCGAGTGCGGCCAGCACGGCGGCGAGGGCAACTACAATACGAGCGAACACATTCAAATCGTACCGGATTTGCCAGTATGATGGGATCGTGGCGATCATCCTCACAGACACGAAAAATCTGCCGCCGCGCACCAAGCCGATGCCGCCGGGCGCAAAGCCGCCGGTCACAGAGCTTAAGCACCAAGATCCTGTTACCGATCCGTCAGACCTCGATGAGTTCCTTATGGACCTGAATGAAATGAAGGGCAAGGGACGACGGCCGGTAACGATCCATGAGCCCGATTCTCGTTGATACGAACGCGGTTTCGGTGATCTTTAAGTCCGGTCATCCGTTGCGGCCAGCAGCGCTCGAAGCTACTGATGGCCACGAGTGGCCGATGAACGCCGCCGACGCCTGGATCGCAGCCACAGCGATTCAATAGGAACTACCGCTGGGCACAAGACTTCGAACACGTCAGCCAGCTTACTCTCATCCGGCTTTGAGCATCAAAACACCAGCCGCAGCGCCATCTGCACGCGCCTCGGTTGATTCGCCTGATTCGTAATCAAACCGAAGTTCGTATTCGTGGGCGCCAACTGCGGACCGGAGAAGATCGGCGTGTTCGTCAGGTTGAAGAACTCGCAGCGGTACGTCATGTTCAAGCGCTCGAAAATCGGGAACGCTTTGATGACCGAGAAGTCGATCTGGTTGACGCCGTCGGCGCGCGTATCGTTGAAGCGAGAGGAGAACGTCCGCCGATTCCAATCGAGCTGCTGCGCGGCCACGCGGTTGAACCGCGTCGTGTCGAACGTGCGGTCGGGATTGTGCGCGTCGACGTTAATCGGACCGCCCAGGTAGATCACGTTTCCCCAATTGAGCGGCGCGCCGGGTTGCAACGTCACGATCGCATTGACGATCCAACCGCCAATGATTTGATTCGTCAACCCGTTTACAGCGTTTCCATACTTGCGGCCTTTGCCGAACGGCATCTCCCAGGATCCGCTTGTCACCAGCCGTTGCGGACGGTCTTCGGCGGCGACGCGCTTTTCAAGGAACGGATCCAATTCGTTCAGCCGGCTTCGCCTCTCCAACAATCTCGACCACTGGTAGTTGGCCAGCATCTGGAAACCCGAGGAGAAGCGTTTCTCGAAGCGAACCTGGAACGCATGGTAGTGCGACGAGCCATCGTTCAACCGCTGCGCCGTGACGCCGGTGAACTGCGGAAACGCGCGGAGAAGCTGATTGCGGCCGACGAGTCCGCCGTTCAACCCCGTCCCCGGAATCAGTCCCGCCATCGGGTTCGGAACGTTCGCCGTCAGATTATTGATGACGGCCTGATCGCGCTCGCCCGAGGTGCTCAAGAACTGCATCGGCAGGCCGTTGGCCGCATAGTCGACCGGCAGCCGGACCGCCTTATTCGCCATGTAACCCACTTCCAACACCGTATTGCGCGCCATCTCGCGCTGCACCGACAACTGCCACCGGGCCGAATACTGCGATTCGGCGTTGGGATTCATGAACGCCACCGGGCGCCCCATGAATGTGGCCAGGCCCGCCGCGCTGCCGGTCGGGCGTTCGATACCATTCGGGAACGGATTGGCCAGCGTCGAAGCGGGAGTCCGGAACCCATCCAGGCTGGGCACAAACGCCGTCGTCTGGCTGAATCCGGGGGCGTTGTTGCCGACTACGCCATAGGTGAAGTAGTAGATGCCGACCCCGCCGCGCACGACCGTCTTCGGACTCAGCGTGTAGGCGAACCCAAACCGCGGGCTGAACGTAAGCGCCGGCGTCGTGTAAATCAGCCGCGTCCCCTGACCGGGGAAACGCAGACCGCCGTTCACGCGGAAGTTCGCGACGCCCGCCACCGGGTTGCGGCCAAACGCCGCCAGCGCCGCGGCGGAAATCGGACTCGCCGACGTTTCGTCGAAGCCGTTCACGGAACGGTCGAAACGCTCGGTCGTTCCCGATTCGTGCTCCGCGCGAATTCCCAGATTGAGCGTCAAATTTGGCTTCACGCGATAGTCGTCCTGAAAGAAGAACGCATAGTAGTTGCTGAGATTGGTTCGCGCCGCGGCGATGTCATACTGGCCGCCGGTGGGCAAGCCAAGGAGAAATGCGGCCAGATCCTGACCGAGCGGAGCGGGCGCGGCGTTATCGAGTGGACCACGCGCCCAATCCGTGGCGAAGGCGAACGTACCGTTGGAGAAACCGTAATTAAAGTCGCTCTCACGAAGCTGCCGAAGATCGGCGCCGAATTTCAGCGAGTGTTTGCCGGTGATCTTGGTCAGCGTTTCGAAAATCTGGAACGAATCGAACGGGAACGAGCGCGGGCCCGAATCGCCGACGCCGGTAAACCGCGCGAACGTAATGCGCGGCAAGACCCGGAACGGCGCCGCCGCCGACAGCGCCGCCGGGAATCCCAGGCTCGTCGAATCGAAGCCTTCAGAAAAGTTTACACGCGGTTCCTGGAACCGCGTCCAGTTCAGCCGGGTGTTCATTAGGAAGGTTGGCGTGATCGTGTACACATCGTCCACCATGTAACCCCAGTTGATGCGGCGCAGCGCGTTGGTCGCTGTCGGATTGTCGGTCAGCGACTTGTTGAAGCCGTTACCGCCCTGCCCGATGCGCTGATTGTGGCGGGCGTTGAAGAACACTTTGTGGCGGTCCGAGATATTGAAATCCATTCGGCCGAGGTAGTTGTAGAACGTGTTGCGCTCGCCGTTGGTCAACGAAATAAAATTGTCCTGGCCATCGGCGCGGCCCGGCTGATTGGGATCCGGGTAGAGCTTGAGGTAGTTCTGCGCGATCGGCGAGAGCCGGCTGGCCGGAATGATGTTGTTGGCGAACGGCTGGCGCCGCACCCGCGCGCCCTCGGCAACGCCGGTGGCCGGATCGTAGATCTGATACGCCGCGCCGGACGCCAGCAACGAAGAAAGATTGCCCTGCTTCTGCGCCGCCGACGGAACCGTCGTCGTGGCCGGAGCCGGCAGCGCGTCGGAGATTCCCTCATACGCGAAGAAGAAGAATATCCGATTGCGCCCATCGACGACTTTCGGAATCTGCACCGGTCCCGACAAGCTGCCGCCGTACTGATTAAACCGGCTCGACGGCTTCCGCCCGCCGACCTTGTTGGTAAAGAACGGCGTCGCGGCGGTGTTTGAAATCTGGTTGAACTCGTAAAGCGTGCCGTGGAACGTATTCGTGCCGCTCTTGAGCACGACATTCACCGTCCCGCCGCCGGTGTGCCCGTAAGCGGCGTCGGCCTGAAACGACTCCGCCTTCACTTCGGCGACGGCATCCACCGGCGGATTGTACGCCACGCGGTTATCGCCGGTCGTATCGGGCGCACCGTCGATCAGCAATTCGTTCGAGCGCGACGGCGAGCCGCCCATCGAAAAGCCCGACGGGCCGGCGTTGTCGAAGGGGCGCGTGAAGCGCGGATCGTCGGTGGGCGTGACGCCGAAGGCCAATTGCGCCAGCGCCAACGGCGTGCGTCCGCTCAGCGGCATGTTGTCGATCTGGCGAGTCGTGATGACTTGGCCTGTCGATGCGGTCGTTGTATTCAGCACCGGCGCCTCGGCGGTGATCGAAATGGTTTCGGTCATCTGGCCGATCGCCATCTCGATATCCAAGCCAACGCGTTCATTCGCGCCGAGCTGAATGCCCTTGCGGTCATATTTCTTGAAACCGGCGGATTCGGCCGTCAACGAGTAGCCCGACGGCGGCAGAAACGGAATCGTGTAGAGGCCGTCGGCGCCGGACTTGGTCTCGAACTTCGCGCCGGTGTCGGTCTGTGTGGCGACAATTTTGGCGTTGGGCACTACGGCGCCCTGTGGATCGGTGATCCGGCCCGATAACGTGGCTCGGTACTCCTGCGCGCAAAGCGCGGCCGCGGCAACGGCGAACGTGAGAACTCGCATGGCAATCTCCTGAAAAGCGATCTGGCTCATGATACCCGAACTTGCGCGTGACCCGTGGCAACAGTTTGTTAATTACTCTCCATACCGCAAAACGCCCACGCCGATCTGTCCGTTCAGATTCTCGGCCGGCTGGGGCTTGTTGCCCCCGCCAAAATACACGCGAACCGAGCCGTCAGGCTGCTGGACCACGTGCGGATCGCACACGACTCGCGAATTCCAGGTTCCTTCCGCGCCAACGTCAATAATCGGAGGTCCTGGGATACGGGACCACTGAATTCCATCGCGCGAAACGGCCAGTCCGATTCGACGCCACTCTTTCTTGTCGCGGCCGGTATAGAGCATCCACCATCTGCCGTGCTGCTCCCAAACGGCTGGTTCGCCGAGGCCCTTTTCGTCAAACGCGCCGGGTTCGCCGAGTTCGAGGATGGGGTTCGAAGCGAGTTTGTACCATGTACCGCCCCGCAGTTCAGCCACGCCCAACCGCTGCCGCCGCGCGCGGTCCTGTCCGAGAAAAAAAATGTATCGCCCGACAATATACGGATCGCCAACTCCCATCTCATCCCATGCCCCCCTCGGGCCACGCGGAACGGCGACCTGCCGTGAACGAGAGTCCCCAATCTGGGGCGGTGTTCCGGCTTGATACCACGGCCCAAACCCATTCGCCGCGATGTAGTTCCCCTCCCAAGTCGACGGGTTCGGTTCGATCATCACTCGATCCGACTTCGTCCACGCCACGCCATCCTTCGACACTGCTGACAGCGTTCGCCAGACACGCCCGTCCCAACCCGAGTAGGTCATACTCCACCCATCAGTGGCCTGCCAGACCTCCGGATTCAACGCATCCACTGAATCATACTTCCCGCCATTCTTCAGCACGGGTTCCGGAGAAGGCGCCCAAGTCCACTTCCCTTCCCGCGCCGGCCCAACGGGCGGCGGCAGCGTGAAATCGGCATACCTTCCGCATCCAGCCAGCAGCAACACGCCAACCAGCCAAGCCCTCATAGTGGAATGCGAATCTTCAACGTCGCGCCCGCGCCCTGCCGCGAATCGAGCAGCATCTCGCCATTCAACTGCCGCACGCGCGATCGAATCGACGCCGGACCCAATCGCAGTTGATCCAGCTCTTCAAGCCCATAGGCCCCGCCGAAAGGAAAACCCTTGCCGTTGTCGTCCACCGACAACTCAAACACATCGCCATCGCGGCCCACGCCGACGGTGACGTGTTTCGCCTGCGCGTGCTTCTGAATATTGTGCAGCGCCTCGCGGCAGATCAATGAAATCTCGGTCGCGGTCGCCGCCGATGTCTGCACACGCGTCGAACTTCCCACCAATACAGCCGCTATTCCGGAGTCCCGCTCAAACCCCTCAACCAATTTCTTCAGCGACGGCACCAGCCCCGCGCCGTCGATCTCCGGCGGCCGCATCGCGCGCACGAACTGCCGGATCTCCTCCGACTGCGCCTTCACCAGCAGTTGCAAGTCCTCGATCTCCGCCATCGCGCGCTTCGGGTCGCGCTCCAGCCACCTCTTGGCCACCTCTAGCCGCATCGAGAAGCCGACAAAACACTGCAGCGGCCCGTCGTGGAAATCATGCGCGATCCGTTGTCGTTCAGCCTCCTTGGCATGATCGGCTTCGGAGCGAAACATCATCGCCTGACGCGCAGACGCGCGCAGACGCTGTTGCAAAGCCTGCCGCTGCAGCGCCATCACCGTGACCGCCGTTCCGGAAAGCAACACCGCCGGCGAAAAGACCAAAACCTCTGCCGGCTTGGCAAGGAAGAAGAACACCGTCGTTCCAATCACAACGACAAAAATCTCGCGCGCCGTGTGCAGTAGCGCCGCCGACATGAGGATGTAGAGATAAAACAGCGCCGTGATACCGGTCGCAAACTCAAAAGGAAGTGCGCTGCAAATCAGGAAGAAGACGGTGTCGATCAGCAGGCTGAGCAACATGTATCCGCGGCGTTCCAAGCTGTAACCAAAAACCGCCGCCATCGCGTAGATCGTAAAGCCAATCCACAAGAACCCGCTGTTGCGCGCCATGTTCGACGACGCCGCGAACGCCAGCAGGCAACAAAGCCCGCCGAGCAAAGCCCGGAAGATCGCCAGCGAAAACTGCCACTTCGGGAGCGGAATCGACAACGGCGCCGCCTCGGGCGCTTTCTCCAGCCGTACCGCTTCTTGCGCAGACATCTCTGCCCTAGTATCGGACCTTTTTCGCCTTTTCTCCACCCCCTGGGAACTTTTCCGGAGATGCGGCGTCCAATCATCCAGCAGGACACGCCGGCAGCCGGTTGTGCTAGCGTGAATCTAGTGAATACGGGGATTCGCACTATGGCCGAACAGCTAATTACAGTGCGGTTGGACGAGAGCAACCCAGGCGCTGGCATCACCGCGCCTTCCGACGCGCTACTCGTGGAACGTTTGAAAGCCTGTGAAGAGGAGGCCTATGAAACTCTTCTTAGCCGCTTTCAACAGCCGGTTTACAACCTCGTCTACCGGCTGATGAACGATCCGGCCGACACCGCCGACGTCGTCCAAGAGGTATTCCTAAAGGTCTTCCGCTCCATCGACCATTTCCGCTGCCAGAGCACGCTGAAAACCTGGATTTACCGGATCGCCATTAACGAGGCCTATAATCACCGCCGCTGGTTCAGCCGCCATCGCCGTCAGGAGGTCGCCCTCGAATCCGACGACGAATCCACCCGGCCGTGGCTTGAGTCCATATCCGACCCCGCCCGCGACCCCTACGAACTTGTGCTCAATGAGGAGCGCCACGCGCTCATCGAAACAGCTCTACGCGAGATCAACTCCGATTTTCGCGCCGCCGTTATCCTTCGCGACCTGGAAGACCTAAGTTACGAAGAGATCGCCGATGTCTTGGAGATCTCGCTCGGCACCGTCAAGTCGCGTATCCTGCGTGGCCGCGACTCGCTTCGACGAGTGCTGGCCGGGCAGCGGGAACTCAAACCGGCGACCGGCGGGTTTGGTTTCTTCACGGGAGCAGTGAAATGATGCATCCGATCGATTGCCGGACTTTCGCCTTTTGGTGCGAAGACATCAACGACACCGAATTGACGGCCGAAATGCGCGAGGCGCTCATTCAACACAAAGCGTCGTGCGCCTCCTGCGCCGACTTCGCCGGCGTCACTCAGCATCAGCGCCGCGTTGTCCATTCGTTACCGGCACGTTCGGTACCGGTCAACCTCGCCGTCGGACTCCGCGTTCTCGCTTCGAAGGAGATCACCCGCCGCGCGGCCAAGCGCAACTTCGCCACGCGAATCGGCGAGTGGCGCGCGCAGGGGCGTGAATGGGCCCGCGAAATGTGGCGGCCATTCGGCGTGCCCACTGCCGGCGGTTTAGCCTCCGCCCTGCTATTGTTCAGCGCGCTGCTGCCATCATTCGTCCGGCACACCGGCCAGAACGCCGACACGCCGGCTCCGTGGTTCCAGTCGGCCGAAGTCGAAGCCTTGTCGCCGTTTGGCGTCAATCTCGATCAGATCACGATCGACGTTCGCGTCGATTCCACGGGCCGCGTCATCGACTATACGGTTCCCCAAGACGAATCGGCCTGGACGCAAAACGTCCAAATGCGCCGCGCCGTCGAAAACAACCTGCTCTTCATGAAGTTTGAACCGGCGAAGTTCTTCGGCCAACCGGCAACCGACACGATTCGCGTCACCATCCGGCGCAGCCAGGTGGAAGTGAAGGGCTAAGCTGGGCGAGCGGCTTGGACAACACTTCTTACACAGCCGTCCGGTGCTGGATCGCATCGCATCGGAAGTGTGCGCGGCAAAGCCGGAGACGATCGTCGAGATCGGCCCGGGGCAAGGCGCGCTCACCGAGCTACTGCTGGCATCCGGCGCCGACGTCCACGCCGTCGAACTCGACCCGCTGATGATCGCCGCGCTCCAACGACGATTTCCCAGCCACCCGCGGTTGCATGTTCACCACACCGACGTCCTCGACGCCGACCTCGCCCAGTGGGGACCAGCGGCGCTGGCGGGCAATCTCCCCTACTACATCACTTCGCCGATTCTCGAGCGCATATTCGCGGCCAGGGCCGTGATTCAGCCGGCCGTGCTTCTCATTCAGAAGGAGGTCGCCGACCGCCTCGCCGCCTCGCCGTCCTCTCGCAACTACGGTTACCTTAGCGTCACCACGCAGACCCGAGCGGCCGTCGAAATCGTAATGAAAGTCCCTCCCGGCGCCTTTCGCCCGCCGCCTAAAGTCGACTCCGCCGTCGTCCGGCTCACGCTTTCGAATCAGCAGCCCACGCAGTCGTTCCTCGATTTCGTCAGTCTCGCGTTCAAGCAGAAACGCAAAACGCTTCGCAACAACCTGCAGCCCGCCTACCACGGCGCCGACTGGTCGACGCTGCCCGAACGCGGCCTGCGCGCCGAGCAGCTTTCCATCGCCCAACTGCAAATCCTTCACGCCAAGTTATCCTGAGAGTTTATGAACATACTTGGCTTGGGCGGCATCGGTCACAACGCCGCCGCTGCGATCGCCCGCGACGGCCAACTCCTGGCGGCCGTCGAACAGAAGAAGATCGTTCGAATCCCAACCGCCGCGGGGCTTCCGAATGAGGCGATCGAAGCCGTCCTCAAGCTCGCCGCCATCGACAGCGGCGCCGTTGACATCGTCGCGGTCGCGCGGCCGTTTCCGCTCGAAACCCAAATTCACCTCGCCATTCGCAAGCACTTCCCCAAAGCCCGCGTCATCGTCGCCGCACACCACACCGCCCACGCCGCCGCCGCATACTATTTTTCGCCTTTCGACCGCGCCACCGTTCTCACACTCGACAATGGCGCTGACTTCCGCTGCGGCGCCCGCTGGTCCGCCTCCGGCCCGCAACTGATTCCCGACCGTGAACTCTACGTGCCGGATTCACTCGGCGAAATGTACTCGCGCGTGACCTCCTACCTCGGCTTCCATCCCGGCGTCGATGAGCAGAAGGTACAGTGGCTCTCCACCAACGGCGCACCCGTGAAGTCCTCGCTGTTCAAGGACGCGTTCACACTCGACGGCGATTGGGTAGCCCAGACCCAACCACCCGCAGTGGAAGGACTGGCTGGCGTAGCCCCGGCCGACATCGCCGCGTCGGTGCAGTCGGCGCTCGAAGACATCGTGCTGCATCTGGCGGGCAGCGGCGAAAATCTTTGTCTGGGCGGCGGCGTATTTTCGAATGCGCTTCTGGTCGCCCGCCTCGAACGCTCCGGCCGCTATAAGAATGTGCATGTCAACCCGGCGGTCGGAAATGCGGGGACGGCCCTCGGCGCGCTCGCCTTCGCCTGGCACAACGTGCTCGGAGGATCGGGCCGGATGACGATTGGCAACGGATGCCTCGGACCGGAATCGGATCTCGAGGAGATCAAGCGTGTCTTTGAAAACTGCAAGCTGCGATTCACGCGATTCCTGACGACCGGAGAGGTTTTGGATACCTCGATCGACCAACTGCGGCGCGACCGCATCGTCGCCTGGATGCAGGGGCGCATGGAGTTCGGTTCGCGCGCGCTCGGCAACCGGTCGATCCTCGCCAGCCCCGTCAATCCCTACTCCACCGAGAATCTGAACGTCTTCATCAAACACCGCGAGCCGTACCGGAAGTTCGCGGCCTCGGTGCCCGCCGAATTGGCAAGTGAGTATTTCGAAGTCGGTCCAAACGCGCGTTATCTCGCGACGGTCGGCCGAGTCCGAGCCGCCCATCGCGACCAGTTCGCCGGCGCTATCATGGCCGACGGCCTCGTCCGCGTGCATACCGTCGATGAGGCCGACAACCCGCTCTTCTGGCGATTGCTTCACAAAGCGACTCCGGCCTTCGGCATCCCAGTGCTGTTGAACACCAGCTTTAACCTGTTCGGCGATCCCCTGGTCTGCACGCCTCGCGACGCCGTGCGCAGCTTCTACTCCTCCGGCATCGACGCGCTCTTCGCCGGACACTTTTTCGTCGAGAAGTAGCGGGTCGGAGCCGCCGTCAAGCCGGTTCCTACCTCCTGCCGGAGCAAGCCTACTGGTTAGTATCTATCCAATAAGATTTTGACATTTTTTGGCAGGAAATCATGAAGTGGCGAAGCCGGAAGCCAATTGAGGGATGATGACGAGCTCCCGGAGTTTGAGGGCGGTGGCGACAACGTCTTTGCCGAAGGCGGTGACATAGTACTTGTAGGTGCGCCCGATCTTCTTG
>Ga0194131_10003841_pt1 | contig 23221 bp, 17 predicted proteins | sample TA2KigO120mmetaG_FD_148631 | JGI IMG/M metagenome (GOLD analysis project Ga0194131, IMG submission 148631) | Freshwater microbial communities from Lake Tanganyika, Tanzania - TA2015053 Kigoma Offshore 120m | ecosystem: Environmental > Aquatic > Freshwater > Lake | place: Tanzania: Lake... | reverse complement strand
CCCGTCACGGGACGACCCGCCCGGTCGTCGGCGGAGCGCTCGTGGGCGCGGTGATGGCCGCGCTCCACCCGCTTTACTATCTGTGGCGGCTGGGCACGATGTCGCCCCTCCCCGACACGGTGACCGCGCACCTGCCGCCCCTTCGTGCGCTCGTGACGCCGCTGACCGACCTGAACCTCGGCGTCGTCTGGTTCGCGCCGGTGCTCCGTGTGCTGACGCTCGCCGGCCTCGCCGTGGTACTGCGGCAGCGGCGCGGCGGGAGCCTGGCGCTCCTCGTTGGAGCGGCGGCGCTGCTCGTCGCGGCGTCGCAGGTCACCAACGTCAATCACGGCGGCACGCCGGGCATGAGCCGGTACGGCGTGTGGACGCTGGCGATTCTGCTGCCGTTTGCCGCGCAGGTGGACCTCGCGCGCCGCCGGCGCGCGGCGGCGATCGGCGCGACCGCGCTCACGGTCGTCTTTGCCGCCGTGGCGCTGCATCCACGCGTCGCTGATGCGGGCATCGATCCCAGGCTGACGCCGCTCGCGACGCTCGTCTGGACGCAGGCGCCCGGGCTCGACAACCCGCTGCCGGAGGTCTTCGTCGAGCGCGTCACGCACGCCGACGGCGCGCCGCCGTCTCCGGTTGCGCTGCCGGGCGGCGGGAAGGCGCTGATCGCCTGCGAGGCGCCGGGCGGCCTCTGCTACGACAACGGCGGCCGCATCGTTCCGGCGCCGCGCCAGCCGGGGTTCACGCGATGAAGGGCGCCGCGCTCGCGACGCTCGCCTACCTCGTCGTCACCGCCGTGCTCTTTCGCGAGCTGCTGGCGAACCTGCGCACGCACATCTATTCCGATCTCGGCGACCCGCTGCTGAACGCGTCGATCCTGGCGTGGAACGCGGCGCAGACGCCGCTGACCGCGGCGTGGTGGAACTTCCCGTCGTTCGCGCCGCTCACCGGCGTCACCGTCTTCACCGAGCATCTGCTGCTCACCTACCCGCTGGCGACGCCGATCATCCGCTTCACCGGCAACCCGATCCTCGCCTACAACATCGTGTTTCTCCTCGCGCCGGTGTTGAACGGCCTGTCGGCGTATGCGCTCGCGCGCGCGGTGACGGGTTCTCGCCGTGCGGCGTTTGTCGGCGGGCTCGCGTACGCCTTTGCGCCGTATCAGTCGGCGCACCTCTCCCACTTGCAGACGATGACCGCCTTCGGCCCGCCGCTGGCGCTGCTCGGCCTGCATCGGTACGTCATCGGCGGGCGGCGCGACGGCCTGGCGCTGCTCGGCATGGGCTGGCTGGCGACGACGTTCGCGAACGCCTACACGCTCGCGTTCTTTCCGGTGCTCGCCGCCCTGTGGTGTGTCTGGTTCGTCAGGCCGGGCGAATGGCGCCGCCTTGTCGCGCCGGCCATCACGGTCGCGCTGTGCACGCTGCCCGTGCTGCCGCTGCTCTGGGGCTACCGCGTGCGCCAGGCCGCCTACGGCCTGTCGCGCGAGTACGTCGAGACGCAGAGTTTCGCGGCGGACATGGTCGGCCTGGTCGGCCTGTATCACCGCGCGCTCCCGTGGCAGGGCCTTCTGCCGCATGACTTCGAGGAAGGCGCCCTCTTTCCGGGCTTCGCGATCGCAGCGCTTGCCGGGACGGCCCTCGCAGGGCGGGGCTTTACGCCCCGCCGTGATCGCCCGCCTGCCCCGAGCCGTGTCGAGGGGCAAGGGGCCGCCCTACGAATGCTTCAAGCCAGTGGAGTCCTGACCGTCATCGTTCTCGCGCGCATCTGGACCGGCCCGTGGGGATGGCACATCGGTCCGATACCCCTTCCGCCGTTCAGCCCGTATCAGCTCTTCACGGTTGCCGCGATGCTGTTCATCGCCGGCGTGGCGATGACCGCGAGCGTCCGCGCCGCGTGGACGCGCCGCGACGCGGTGATCGTCTGGGGCGTCGCCGCGTTCGTGCTGTGGCTGCTCGCGCTCGGGCCCGAGCCGGAGTGGTCCACGCCGTGGCGCGCGCTCGTCTACGGCCCGTACCGCCTGCTGATGGCGCTCCCCGGCTTCGACAGCCTGCGCGTGCCCGCGCGCATGTGGCTGCTCGCCGTGCTGTGCCTGGCGATGCTCGTCGCCTTCGGCGTGCAACGCGTCATCGCGCGCGTTCCGCACCGCGCCGGCGTGCTCGTCGCCGCGCTGGCGGCCGCCATCCTGTTCGAAGGCTGGTTCGTGGACGGCCTCGCGCGCGTTCCCGCGCCGATGCCGAACGCCACCGTCCCGCGCGGCGCCGTGGTGCTGGACCTGCCGATGGACCAGGGCTTCTGGAACGCGGTGCCCCAGTACCGTGCCGTCCGCGGCGGCTACCGGTCGATCAACGGGTACAGCGGCTACGAGCCGCCGCACTTCCTGCCGCTCCGTCAGGCGATCCGTGACCTGAACCCGCACGCGTTCGACAGCTATCTGCGCGTCGCGGACCTCTACGTCTTCCTCCGGCCGGGGGAGACGCCGGTCGTGGCCGAGTGGATCCGCACCCGCCCCGGCATCGAGCACCTCTATACCGTGGGCGATACCGCTATTTACCGGCTGCCTCGGTTGCCGTCCCAAAATACCGTCTCGACCCGATAGCGCTCCCTCCTGCGGGATCGTAGGCTGCACACATGCCCGGGTTGACCGAGCCCTCCGGCGACTGGGACGTCATCCCGTTTCAGCACGCGCGCGGTCCCGCGCAGGCGGTACGCCCGCCGATCGCGCTCTACCGGTCTTACTTCGACGATGCCTCGGCATACGTCACCAGGGCCTCAGGTCCCGCGGGATGGAGCGAGGCGATCCTCGGCTCCGTATCCGAGGAGGCCTGAGCTAGGACACGTGCCGCGCTGGACGACTCCTCCGCGCTCCCAATACGATGAGATTGTGGAGCACGAATTGCCACCGCCGGCGCGGCACGTTCGTCCTACGTCCACCATCCGCGGAGCCCTCGTGGCGGGCTTCGCGGTCGTCTTCGGCCTGTGGCTGCTCTCCGCCTACGAGCTGTTGCGCGGCCTGCGCGACGTGGAGCAGGGCGTCACCGCCGTCCACGAGTCGTTTCAGCGCGGCGAGCAGGTGCTCACGACCGTGCGCACCAGCGTCCTGCTCGGATCCATCTACCTGCGCGACGCGCTGATCGACAGCGGCCAGCCCACGCGCCAGTACTACCGCGGCGAGCTCAATCGCCTGCGCGCGGAAGTCGACCGCGTGCTGCCCGCCTACACGCCGCAGGTCGAATCCGGGATCGAGCGCGCGCACTGGGCCGACCTGCAGCGCGAGCTCGAGGAGTACTGGGCGTCGCGCGAGATCATCTTCGCGCCCGACGCGCCGCGCACGACCACCGAGGCCGCGGCGGTGCTGCGGCGGCGCATCGTGCCGGCGCGCAATTCCATCCTCGAGATCGTCGACTCGCTGTCCGCGCTCCAGCGCGAGTCGCGCATGCGGCACGGGGAGGAGGCGGCGGCGCAGTATCGTGCGGCGCGCGCGCGCGTCATCTCGATGGCGGCGATGGCGATCGTCGTCGGCCTCATCGTGGCGTTCGTGGTCGCGCGGAACGTCGGCGGCCTCGAGCGGCAGATCGACCGGCAGCGGCTGGCCGCGGAGCGGAACCGGCGCGACCTCGAGCGCCTGTCCGCCCGGCTCGTCACCGCGCAGGAGGAGGAGCGCCGCAGCCTGGCGCGCGAGCTGCACGACGCGGTCGGGCAGGCGCTGACCGCCATCAAGATGGAGATGGGCGTCGCGCTGCGCGGCGTGGACACCGAGTCGCGCGCCCGCGCGTCCCTCGACGAGGCGCGCGCCATCGCCGAGACGACGCTGCAGAGCGTGCGCGACCTGTCGCAGCTCCTGCATCCGTCCATGCTCGACGACTTCGGGCTGCCCGAGGCGCTCGCCGCGCACCTGCGCAGCTTCTCCAAGCGCACCGGCATCCGCGCGCAGTTCACCCACGAACGCATGGACGAGCGGCTCTCGCCCGAGGTCGAGGTCTGCGTCTACCGCATCGTCCAGGAGGCGCTCACGAACGTGGCGCGCCACAGCGGCGCCTCGTCCTGCACGGTGGCCCTCGTCCGCCGCGACGGCTTCCTGCACCTCACCATCGAGGACGATGGGCGGGGGATCGATCAGCGGACCGTGCGCCCGGCGGACGCGCCGCGCGGGCTCGGCCTCATCGGCATGCGCGAGCGCGCGCAGGCGCTCGCGGGCACGTTCGTCATCGAGAACCGCGCCGAAGGCGGCACGCGCGTGGTCGTCCGCCTGCCCGTGATCACGGAAGTCCAGGGTCCGTCGGCCGAGCCGCAGCGCCTCGCCGGCTAGAAAGATAGCGGCACGAAGATGTCCAGGCTCCGAATCCTGCTGGCCGACGATCACACGGTCGTGCGGCAGGGCTTGCGCAAGGTGCTCGAGGAGCGGCCCGCCTGGGAGGTCGTCGCCGAGGCGGGCGACGGGCGCGAGGCCGTGCGCCAGGCGGAGGAGTCGAAGCCCGACGTGGCGATCATCGACGTCGCCATGCCGCTGCTGAACGGCATCGAGACGACGCGGCAGATCGCGCGCAAGGCGCCGGCGACGCGCATCCTCGTGCTGAGCATGCACTCGGACGAGGCCTACGTGAACCAGATCCTGAAGGCCGGCGCCACCGGGTACCTGCTCAAGGACTCGGCCGACGTCGATCTGCTGCAGGCCGTGGACGCGGTCTCCAAAGGCAAGTCGTTCTTCAGCCCCGCCATCGCGAAGGTGATGCTCGACGACTACGTCCGGCAGCTCGCCGACAAGGGCATCACCGACCGCTACGAGTCGCTCTCCGAGCGCGAGCGCGAGATCTTCCAGCTCGTTGCGGAAGGGAAGGCGAACAAGGAAATCGCCGCGCTCCTCTCGATCAGCCCCAGCACCGTCGAGACCCACCGCGCGCGCATCATGGAGAAGCTGGACCTCCACAGCGCCGCCGAGATCGTCCTCTACGCCGTCCGCCGCGGCGTCATACGCTAGAGCGGTTTCTGAAACGTCGTAGTGTCCGGCTTTAGCCGGACCACGTTGATCGGCACCGCCGTGTGTGGTCCGGCTAAAGCCGGACACTACGAAGAAGTCGAAACCGCGCTAGACCGACGTCGCAGAATCTGCAGCGTCACCCCGCAATCGGGTACGCAGTTCCTGCCACCTGTCGGAAGCGTGCATGACGATTTCCCAGGAAACCCGCGTGGCAGACTTCCTGCGTCTACAAGGGCCCGGACGACGGTATGCTTGGGGAGGCCCGGATGGCTGCGATGGAACAGCGGGTGGCGTACCTGGAGGGCAGGGTGGAAGCGCACTCCAAGACGTTTGTCGACTTGCGGGACGACATCCGGCGACTCGACGACAAGATCTCGCGACAGTTCCTCTGGCTCGTCGGCCTTCAGGTCACGACGCTCGTGGCAGTTCTCGGCGCGGTGTTCGGCGCCGTCGTCCTCGTGCGCGGCTGACACGGCCGGCGCCCTCCCCTAAGTGCTAGAATTCAAGGGTTTTGCGCAAGATTTTGATCGCCAACCGCGGCGAGATCGCCGTGCGCGTGATCCGCGCCTGCCGCGACATGGGGCTGGCGTCGGTGGCCGTCTACGCCGAATGCGATCGTGCGGCGCGGCACGTGCGCATGGCGGACGAGGCGGTGGCGATCGGTCCCAACCCGCCTGCTGACAGCTACCTTCGCATCGATCGCCTGATTGACGCGGCGGCGCAGACCGGCGCCGATGCGGTGCATCCCGGCTACGGCTTCCTCGCCGAGAACGAAGACTTCGCGGCCGCGTGCCGCGACGCCGGGCTGAGGTTCATCGGCCCGACGCCCGAAGCGATCGCGCTCATGGGCAGCAAGACCGCTGCGCGGGCGGAAGCGGTCAAGGCCGGCGTGCCCGTGGTGCCGGGCTCGGATGACCCGTTCGGCGCGGACGTGCCCGACGCGACGATCGCCGCCGCGGCGGAGCAGATTGGCTACCCGGTCATGATCAAGGCCGTCGCCGGCGGCGGCGGCAAGGGCATGCGCCTCGTCGCGGATCCCGGCGGCCTCGCGAGCGCGATTCGCGCGGCGCGATCCGAGGCCGGCGCCGCGTTCGGCGACTCGGCGATCTACCTCGAGCGGCGGCTGATTCGTCCGCGGCACATCGAGGTCCAGCTCCTCGGCGACGCGCACGGGCACGTCGTCCCCTTCGTCGAGCGCGAGTGCTCCATCCAGCGCCGCCATCAGAAGGTGATCGAGGAGACGCCGTCCGCGGTGGTCTCTCCCAAGCTCCGCGCGCAGCTCACGAGCGCGGCGGCCGCGGTGGCGCGGGCCGTCCGCTACACCAACGCGGGCACGATCGAATTCCTGCTCGACGAGGACGGCCGCTTCTACTTCCTCGAGATGAACACGCGCCTGCAGGTGGAGCACCCGGTGACCGAGATGGTGACCGGCGTGGACCTCGTCAGGTGGCAGATTCGCATCGCCCGCGGCGAGCGGCTGGACCTCGACCCGGCGGTCGCGATCACTCCGCGCGGCCACGGCATCGAGTGCCGGATCTACGCCGAGGACCCCGACGCCGGATTCATGCCGTCGCCCGGCCGCATTGCGGCGATGCGCGTGCCGGCCGGACCGGGCATCCGCGATGACAGCGGGGTCGAGGCAGGCGCCGAGATTCCGATCTATTACGACCCGCTCATCTCGAAGCTGGTGGCCTGGGGCGCCGACCGCCGCGAGGCCATCGACCGCATGCAGCGGGCGCTGCGCGAGTACGACATCCTGGGCATCCGCACCACCGTCCCCTTTTTCCGCTGGATGCTGGCGCAGCCGGCGTTTGAATCCGCCGTGTTTCACACCGGCTATTTGGACGAGCTCTTGCAGCAGCGGCAGGGAGAGCCCTTCGGATCGCCCGATAAGGAAGACGAAGAGGTGGCGGCGCTCGCGGCGGCTGCGTACACGACGTACGTAGGGCGGGTTCCGCCGAGCACGCATGACATGCGAGGCGGACCCGCCGGAAATCGAGGCGGACCCGCCGGAAATCGAGGCGGACCCGGCTGGAAAAGCGTCGCGCGCGCTGAAAGCCTCCGCGAGTGAAGCCGGATATCGTCCGGACCGGGGATACCTGGTCGATACTGCTGGGCACCCGGAGCTACGAGGTCACGGTCGTCGAGGAAGCGCCGGGCGAGCTGGCGGTGTCCGTGGACGGCCGGGTCGTTCAGGTACGGAGGGCGGGTCCCGCCGGGCCCGCAGGGCTCGCGAGGCGGACCCGCCAGGAGAAGCATGTCGCCGGCGGCACGGAGGGTCCCCAGACGATCACCGCCCCGATGCCCGGCCGCATCGTCAAGGTGCTCGTCACGCCGGGTGATGCGGTCGCGGCCCGGCAGGGACTGGTCGTCGTCGAAGCGATGAAGATGGAAAACGAGCTGCGATCGCCGAAGGCCGGCACGGTCACCGACGTGCGCGTGACCCAGGGCCAGTTGGTTGACGCTCGCGCGGTGCTGGTAGTCGTCGAGTGAAGAAGCTCCTCGGACATCCCCTCACGCGGCGGACGCGCACGATCGTGCGCCGCATGGTGATCACCATCGCCGTGATCCTCGCGGTGTCGTTGGTGACGACGCTGTCGGTGGACCTCGGGCCGTCGCTGAAGGCGCGCGCCGAGCGCGAGGCGACCAACTACATGAAGCGGCCGATGCACATCGGCCGCCTCTCCGTTCGCCTGTGGATGGGGCAGTTCGTCCTCGACGACGTCGTCATCGACGGCATGAAGCCGGAGTCGCGGCCGTTCCTCACCGCGAAGCGGATCTCCGTCTCCATGCCGTGGAGCACGCTCTTCAACCGCCGGGTCGTCTTCGACGCCATCGAGATGACCGACTGGCGGATGTACGTCGAGACCTATCCCGACGGCACGCACAACCTGCCGAAGTTCACCCGCGACACCCCGCGCGGCCCGAGCGCGTGGACGACGACGCTGGCCTACGTGCGCGCGTATCGCGGCGAGTTCACGTACGAGGACCACGGGACGCCGTGGAGCGTGATCACGCGCAACCTCGACGTCACGGTCGGACGGCCGACGGACGAGTACCGCGGCAACGCGCGCTTCTCGAACGGCACGGTGCAGATCCAGGACTACGAGCCGATGCGCGCGGACATGTACACGACCTTCCATATCGACGGCGGGAAGGTCATCCTCGACCGCATCAACCTGCTGACCGACGGCGCGCAGTCGGAGGTCACCGGCGAGGTGGACTTCACGCGCTGGCCCGAGCAGATCTACAAGGTGAAGTCGCGCGTGCAGTTCCCGCGCATGCGCGAGATCTTCTGGGCCGACGAGGACTTCTCGCTGCACGGCGCGGGCGACTTCACCGGCACCTTCCGCCTGTTCAAGGGCGGCCGCGAGCTGAAGGGCGCCTTCTACAGCGAGGAAGCCGGCATCGACGACTACCGGTTCGGCAACCTGCGGGGCTCGCTGATCTGGGTGCGCGATCGGTTCGAGGTGACCGACGCCACCGCCGGGTTCTTCGGCGGCACGACGCGCTTCGGCTACCGCATGGCGCCGCTCGGCGTCCCCGGCGTGCGCGGCACCGCCCGCCTCGATGCCACGTACGACAACGTGGATCTCACCGAGTACACCAGCTTCCTGCAGCTCGAGGGGATCCGGCTCGCCGGCCGCGCGACCGGGCGCAACCTGCTCGAGTGGCCGATGGGGCGGTTCGCCGAGGCGCGCGGCAACGGCGAGGTCCGCGTCGATCCGCCGGGCGGCGTCGCCACGATGACGCGCGAGCTGCCGGTCGTGTCGCTCGAACGTGAGCTGCGCGAGGCGGGTTCCCAGACGGCCGGGTTCAGCAACCACACGCCGCGCGAGCCCGTGCCGATCCGCGCCGACCTCTCCTACACGCTCGACCCGGAGTGGGTCGAGTTCGGGCGCAGCCGCATCGCCACGCCGTCCACCTACGTCGAGCTGGAAGGGCGCACGGCGTACGGCGAGCGCTCGCGCATCCCGTTTCACGTGACGAGCGCCGACTGGCAGGACAGCGACCGCATCTTTGCCGGCGTGCTCACCGCGCTCGGCTCGCGCACCGGCGCCATTCCGATCGGCGGCTACGGCACCTTCGACGGCGTCGCGCTCGACTCGCTCCGCCGCCCGCGCATCGACGGGACGTTCGCCGGCGAGCGCATGCGCGCCTTCGACGTGGTCTGGGGCTCCATCACCGGCGACGCCGTCATCGAGAACAGCTACGCCGACGTCAGCAACGTCGTCGTCGGCTCCGACGAGTCGGTGATGCACGTGGACGGCCGCTTCTCGATCGGGTATCCGCGGCGCGACGGCGGCGAGCAGATCAACGCGCGCATCCGGCTCGATCGCCGCCCCGTCGCCGACCTGCGGCACGCCTTCGGCCTCGACGACTACGACGTGGACGGCTTCTTCTCCGGCGAGTTCCACGTCTTCGGCGACTATCGCGGGCCGTTCGGCTTCGGCCAGATGACGATCGTGGAAGGCGTCGCCTATGGCGAGCCGTTCGAATCGGCGTCCGCGGCCGTCCGGCTGGAGGGCTCCGGCGTGCGGCTCGACTCGATCCAGATGTCGAAGGGCGGCGGCCGTGCCACCGGCGCCGCGTACGTGAACTTCCAGGGCGGCACGTACTCGTTCAACCTGGACGGCCGCCGCATTCCCGTCGAGTCCATCGCGCTCGCGGACTCCGACACCGGGCCGCCGCTCTCGGGCCTCTTCGACTTCACCGCCGGCGGCAGCGGCGAGTTCGAGCGGCCGCGCTACGACGTCCGCGGCACCCTGTCGGACCTCTTCGTCGGCGACGAAGGCATCGGGCAGGTGATTGGCGAGCTCAACCTCGACGGCAAGCTGCTGACCGTGCGCGTGGAGGCGGCGTCGCCGCGTCTTGCCGTGTCGGGCTCCGGGCGCATCTTCATGACGCCGCAGATGGACGCGGAGCTCTCGTTCAGCGTCGCGGACACGTCGCTCGATCCGTACCTGCGCGCGTTCAACCCGCGGCTGTCGCCGTTCACCACCGCCATCGCCAGCGGCAACATCCGCGTCGTCGGGCAGCTCGCCAACATCGACGAGCTGCTCGTCGAGACGACCGTCGATCGGCTCGACCTGCGGCTCTTCGACTACCGCGTGCGCAACGCGCGGCCGATCCGGCTCGACCTGAATCAGCACTCGCTGCAGGTGAGGGACATGCGCCTCATCGGCGACGAGACGCAGCTCGACATCGCCGGCGAGGTGGACCTGCACGACGAGGAGATCGACCTCCGCGCCACCGGCGACGCCGGCCTCGCCATCCTGCAGGGGTTCGTGCCGAACATCCGCAGCTCCGGCAGCGCGTCGCTCGAGGCGATGTTCAGGGGGCCGATGCGCGATCCGCTCGTCACGGGGACGATGCGCGTCGAGAGCGGGCGCATCCGGCACTTCGACCTGCCGCATGCGCTGGAGAACATCTCGGGTCCGGTCCGGTTCGACTCGCGCAGCATCCGCCTCGACGAGGTCACGGCGCAGCTCGGGCAGGGGCCGGTCCGGTTCGGCGGCCGCATCGACATGGAAAGCTACGCGCCCACGCGCGTGGACATCTCGATGAGCGGCGAGAACATGCGCCTGCGCTTCCCGGAAGGGATGCGGTCGCTCGTGGACGCCGATCTCAGCCTGCAGGGGCCGGTGGACGGCGCCGTGCTCGGCGGCGCCGTCGTCGTCCGCAACGCGGTCTACACGCGCAACTTCGACGCGGGCGGCGGCCTCTTCGAGCTGCCCGACGACAACGTCGTCGTGGTGGGCGGCGGCGGCTCCACGGCGTCCGCGCTGCCGCTGCGCTACGACGTCCGCATCGCCGCGCCGGCGACGCTGGAGATCCGCAACAACGCGGCGCGGCTGGCGGCGACCGCGGACCTGCAGCTGCGCGGCACCTACGAGCGGCCGCTGCTCTTCGGCCGCGTGGAGGTGGAGCCGCGCGGCGAGTTCACCTTCGAGGGGCGCCGCTACCAGATCACGCGCGGCACCATCGATTTCAACAACCCGACGCGCATCCAGCCGTTCTTCGACATCGAGACCGAGACGCGCGTGCGCGTGCCCGGCCAGACCTACCGCGTGATCGCGCGCGCCGCCGGCACCATGGACCGGCTGACGCCGACCTTCGAGGCCGACCCGCCGCTGCAGGAAGTGGAAGTGCTCAGCCTGCTGCTCAGCGACGTCGCGCCGGGCCAGGACGTCGAGTTCCAGCAGTACCGCACCGACATCACGCCGCAGCAGCAGCTCCTGCGCGAGCGCGCCACGCGCGCGCTCACCGGCACCGTCACCTCCGAGGTCGGCCGCGTCGTCGAGCAGACCTTCGGCGTGGACACCTTCCAGCTCACGCCGTCGCTCGTCGACCCCAACGCGCAGTCGTCGCGCCTCGACCCGGCCGCGCGGCTGACCATCGGCAAGCGGCTGTCCGAGCGCATCTATCTCACCTATTCGCGGAGCCTGTCGGCGTCCACGCGAGACCAGATCATCCTTCTGGAATACGATCAGACCGACCGCTTCTCGTGGATCCTCTCGCGCAACGAAGATCGGACCTACGCGCTCGACGTTCGCGTCAGACGCTCCTTCTGACGCTGGCGCTCGCGCTGCTCGCGCCTGCGGCGTGGGCGCAGGGCACTGCCGTTGCAGACGTTCGAGTCGAACAGGAAGGGCAGCCGGTCACCGACCGCGTCATCCTGGGCCTCATCGAGACCATGGTCGGCAACCCCCTCTCGATGCGCGACGTCCGCGAGACGATCGCGCATCTCACCAGCCTCAACCGCTTCGAGGACGTGCAGGTCTTCCAGGAGCCCGCCGCCGGCGGCGTTCGCGTCCGCTACGTCCTGTTCCCGCTGCACCAGGTGGACCGCATGGAGTTCCGGGGGATGCTGGGACTCTCCGAGGGCGAGGTCCGCCGGATGATGACCGACCGGTTCGGCGCCGCGCCCGCGAATGCGCGCGCGGACGAGGCGGCCGGGACGCTGCGCGCCTTCTACCGCTCGCGCGGCTTCGTCGACGCGCAGGTCACGCCGCGCATCGAGGAGACCCACAACCCGGACCGGGCGACGATGGCGTTCGACATCGCGGCGGGCGCGCGTGCCGTCATCGGCCGCGTTGACGTGGACGAGGTGGACGCAACCGACCGCGAGATCATTCCCGGCAACATCGGGATCACCGCCGGCGACCCGTACGACACCGAGGTCATCGCGCGCGAGCTCGACGACTACGTCGGCAACCTGCGCGCGCGCGGCTTCTACGAGGCGACGGCCACCCAGTCCGTCAGCTTCGAGCAGGACGGCCGCGCCACCGTCCGCATCGTCATCGACCGCGGTCCGCTGGTCACCGTGGCGTTTGCCGGCGACCCGCTGCCGCCGGCCGAGCGCGAGCGCCTCGTGCCGGTGCGCGCGGAGGGATCGGCCGACGAAGACCTGCTCGAAGACGCCAACTTCGCCGTCGAGCAGTATTTCCAGGCGCGCGGATACCGCGACGCGGTGGTCGACTACAGCCGCGAGGCAGGTGGCGGAGCGCTCGTCATCACGTTCACCATCAGGCAGGGACGGCGGCACGTCGTCACGACGATCGCGCTCGACGGCAACCGGTCGATCCCCGGCACCGAGATCCTGCAGCTGCTGCGCGTCAAGGAGGGCGAGCCGTTCGTGCAGGCCGCGCTCGACGGCGGCGTGGCCGCCGTCCGCGACGCCTACCGCGCGCGCGGGTTCACCCGCCCGGTGCTGCAGCCCTCGGTGACGGAGCTGCCGTCGCCGGGCGGCGACCAGGAGGTGCAGGTCCGCCTCAACATCACCGAGGGGCCGCGCACGCTCGTCGGCGAGCTCGCGTTTGCGGGCAACACGGTCTTCGACGAGGCGCAGCTCCGCTCGATGATGACCACGGCGCCCGGGCGTCCGTTCTCCGAGGCCGAGCTGACCGCCGATCGCGACCGCGTCGAGCTCGAGTACCTGAACCGCGGCTACGAAAGCGTGCAGGTCGCGCCGGCGACGACGCTGGCCGACAACGGGACGCGGGCCGACGTCCGCGTGGCCGTGACCGAGGGTCCGCAGATCATCGTGGACCACGTCATCATCGTCGGCAACGAGCGGACGAGCACCGAGACGATCGAGCGCGAGCTGCTGCTGCGGCCCGGCGAGCCGCTCGGCTACACGGCGCGCATCGAGAGCCAGCAGCGGCTGGCGGCGCTCGGCCTGTTCCGCCGCGTCACCATCGACGAGGTGCGGCGCGGCGGCGAGCCGCGGCGCGACGTCATCGTCCAGGTCGAGGAGGCGCCGCCCACCACCGTCGGCTTCGGCGGCGGCGTCGAGGGCGGCGTGCGGCTGCGTCCGACCGGCGCCGGCGGCCAGGCCGAGGAGCGGTTCGAAGTGGTGCCGCGCGGCTTCTTCGAGGTCGGCCGGCGCAACCTGTGGGGCAAGAACCGCTCGGTGAACCTGTTCACGCGCGTCAGCCTGCGCGCGCGCGACGTGATCCTCTCGTCCAACGGCCTCCGCGTCGAGGAGCCGACCGACGCGAGCGGCGTCGGGTTCAACGAGTACCGCGTGCTCGGCACGTTCCGCGAGCCGCGCGTCCTCAACACGCCGGCCGACGTGCTCGTCACCGGCATCCTCGACCAGGCGATCCGCTCGAGCTTCAACTTCATCACGCGCGAGGCGCGGGCGGAGATGGGCCTGCGCCTGTCGCCCCGCTACAGCCTGGCCGGGCGCTATTCGTACGAGCACACGCGGCTCTTCGACGAGCGCTTCACCGATGCCGAGAAGCCGCTCATCGACCGCGTGTTCCCGCAGGTGCGGCTGTCCACGTTCTCGGGCACGCTCATCCGCGACTCGCGCAACGACGGCGTCGATCCCGAGCGGGGGACGTTCGTCGTGCTCGACGGGCAGGCCGCGGCCCGGGCGTTCGGCTCCGAGGTCGGGTTCCTGCGCTCGTTCGTGCAGGCGTTCCAGTACTACCGCGTGCCGGCCGCCCGGCGGACGGTCTTCGTCGTCGGCGCGCGGCTCGGCGCCGCGCACGGCTTCCGCCGGGAGGTCGTGGGTGAGGATGGCAGCGTCGCCGTCGTGCAGGACCTGCCCGCGAGCGAGCGGTTCTTCGCGGGCGGCGACACGACCGTGCGCGGCTTCTCGCTCGACCGGCTCGGCACCGCCCCGACCATCAGCCCGACGGGGTTCCCGACCGGCGGCAACGGGCTCGTCGTGACCAACGCCGAGGTGCGCGTGGCGCTCGTCGGCGGCGTCGGCGCGACCGGGTTCCTCGACGCCGGCAACGTCTTCCGTCGCGCCACCGACATCGACCTCGGTCGGCTTCGCGCCACCGCGGGGTTCGGCATCTCCTACGACTCGCCGATCGGCCCGCTGCGCGTGGACCTCGGCTTCAAGCTCGACCGCCGCGAGCTGACGCCCGGCCGCCTCGAGCGCCGCAGCGTGCTCCACTTCTTCCTGGGGCAGCCGTTCTGATGATCGTCGCACTCTCCCTGCTCGTGGCGCTGCAGCAGGTCCTGCTGGATCGCATCGTCGCCAACGTGGACGGCGTGGCCATCACACAGACCGATCTGAACGCGGCCATCGCGCTCGGCGTGATCCAGGAGCCCGCGCTGGAGCGGCTCGTCGAGCGGCAGCTCGTGCTGGCGGAGGTGGCGCGCTTTGCGCCGCCGGATCCGCCGGCGGCCGCCATCGACACCGAGGTGGCGGCGATGACCGCGCGCGCGGGCGGACGCCTGGCCGCGGTCATGGACGCCACCGGCGTGGACGAGACCCGCATCCGCGAGATGGCGCGCGACACGCTGCGCATCCAGGCGTATGCCGCGCAGCGATTCGGTCCCGCCGGACTGGGAAGCCCCGAGACCGCGCAGTGGCTGAAGGATCTCCGCGGCCGCGCTAAGGTGACAATTAGAAATTAGGAATTAGAAATCGTAATTAGTGCGTTCACAAACCCAAGTGGCGCACCAAACCGCCCGTAATTTCGAGTTTTGTCTGCGCTTGCGGCTGCGCTGGCCTTGGGGCGATAGTGTGCCTGCCGGAGGCGACGACATGACCGACTGGATCGATAAGTTCGCGGCGTCGTTGGGGGAAGGGGAACGGCGGAAACATATCGAGTATCAACACAACCTGCTCCGGGACAGGCTCATCACGGAGCGCGCCCCAGAATTTTTTAACTCTGTGGCTAGCGAAGTGCAGACCCAGGTCGCTGAACTAAACCAGAAGGTGGGCGGCACGTTTGGCGGCGTGATCTACTCACCATCGTCGGCTAGCGAGGCCACGACGTCGTTTACGGTGACAACCGCTGACCGCCGAGTAAAGCTATCGTGCAAGTTCAATGTATCGGCGCGGAAGTTTGTGTCTGATGCGACGCACGCTGGCGCCATCATCGCGATAGGCGATGGGCGACACCGAGACTTCAACTTCCAAGTAAATCCAGAGAATGGCGACGTTTGGGTTACGTCTGAGCAGACGATCTATCGTGACCCAACAGAGATCGCGACCATGCTCCTAAAGGAAGTATTCGGGCGGCCCTAGCGCTTCTTCGCGACCTTCTTCTTCACCTTCGGCCGCCCCAGGTTCTTCAGGGCTGGCGGCGTACGCAGCATGGCCCGCACGGCGTCCTCAAAACTGCCACTGATGGGTGGGATCGTCGTGTCTGCCTTTGGGCGCTTCGCCACGCTTCTATCTCTTTTTCCGGGCAACGATGCGCCGGTGCGGCTTATGTGCCGGAGCTTCAACGGTTGGTTTGGGAGAGCGCCGGTACGAGTGTTCGCCAGGACCTAGAGCCAACGGCACTACGACGGGCGGAATAGCCATTCGCGCCGTCGCATCAGATACGAACTGCCTAAAAAAAGGCCAGAACACCAACCAAGATTCCGTTTCCGCAAACCGTTTCGCGAATTCTCGGTTTAGTGGCGGTGGTGTATGAAAGTGGCCCATAAACACGCATTCGATCTTTAGTGGTTGGACTAGAGGACCGTCGCCCTCTGACCATTGCAGAGCGACGCTAAAAGTAGCCTGCACATCGAAGTAGTCGTCGGTGACTTCAGTGAGGGCGTATTTGGACGACAGCACTCGGCGCGCATCTTTCGATGCAGACCAATACCTCTCTCGATCCAGTGAACACGTTGCACTGTCGAGACCCAGAATCGAAGGCTCAAGCGTCTCAAGAAACTGCCGGTATTCCATTGCTACCCTTTTCGTACGCGTCGTGTGAAGTGCGGGTCGTTTTCTCCTGCTTCTGCTGCAACGACACCATGCCGCTTGAGTTGTCGCAGATATTTGCTTGTAGCGCATGATTCTCGTGCAAAGCTCCACCGGGCAGGTGGACGGTGCCACGCGGAGACATCTGGGGCGTGGGTGCTCTGTTCCTTGCGCGATTCACGACGCGCGACATGTTCAGTTGCCGCCATCACCATCACTTGATTGAGGCTCACGTCGTCCTTCTTCGCGAGCTTATTTAGTCGCTGGTGAAGCGAGCGCGGGAGACGAACAACGAATTTACCGCTCGGAAGGTCCTCATCCATTTCCGGGACAGGAACGTCCTGCCCCGTGGCAATGGCTGCCTCTAGCCAAGCGACTTGTGCGTCGCGGAGTTTTTGAAGCGCTTCAGACTCGTCCGCGCCGTGTGCCATGCAGCCGTCGAGTTCCGCGATAGTCGCCACGATATCGCCATCTTCGTCGCGCTTGAGAACCCTCGTGTACGGAAGAGAGAGATAGGAGGAAACGTCAGTCATTGTCTTCCTTCCCTTCAAGCAGACCTAGATCGATCATCCGCGAGAGAAACCCCTTGACGTACCCGCTCTTCACTTCCTTCTGGCCCTTGTGGTGATCGCATACCTGAAACGGCGGAAGCTCGTTCACCACGTACGTATAGTGTTGGTTGTCCCCGGTGCGCCGGACCTTATACCCAAGGTCTGTTCGAAGATGCGTCATCACCCAATCGATTTCTGAAAAAAGTACAGATCGCGGCTTCTCGGCAATCCTGGCGATTGCGGCCTTTATCCGTTTCTCTTGGTCTTCACGCGCCGCCATCCACCTTCCGCATGTAGTAATGATACTACATGTAGTATCATTATCAAGCCCATCAATATGTCCTCAATTCTCCGTCTCTGTCCGCATTCTCGGCGGCCCCCATAAGGGGACGGCTGGTCCCGATTCGGCCCGCTGGCGGCCCGAAAATCGAGGGGTTCGAGTCCCCTGTCCTCCAAATTAGTACTTGACGCACCCAATGGTAAGTGGTACCTTACAAACCATGACGAACGGCGCTTTGGACCTTTCGAAACTCGCCAAGTACTTCAGCGATGAGGACGCAGCACGCGCTCTGTTGGAAGACATGCGCTGGGGCGGGAATCCGACGTGCCCGCATTGCGGCGGTCTGGAGCCGTACACCCTCACGCCGAAGGCCACCAGCAAGCGGCCCGGTCGGAAGGGCCTCTACAAGTGCCGTGCGTGTCGCAAGCAGTTCACCGTGACCGTTGGGACGATCTTCGAAGACAGCCACATCCCGATTTCGAAGTGGCTTCTCGCTCTGCACCTGCTGGCATCATCGAAGAAAGGCATCAGCGCGCATCAACTGCACCGGAACCTCGGCATCAGCTACAAAGGTGCGTGGTTCATGGCGATGCGCCTCCGTCACGCGATGGCGCAAGGGCCAATGGGCGACTTGATGATGAAGGGCGACGTCGAAGTAGACGAAACCTACGTCGGCGGAAAGCGCAAGGGTACGCGGCGTGGGCGTCCCGGTCCTGAGTCGCACAAGACGCCTGTTGTCGCCCTGGTGGAGCGTAAGAGCGGGCGCGTGCGCGCGTTCCCGATGCCCCGCGTCACCGCTGAGAACCTGAAGCAGGCCGTCTACAGCCACGTTCAGCGCGACGCCACGCTGATGACCGATGACTACTTCGCGTATCGCAGCGTGGGCGAAGGCATGGCGGCGCACGAAGTGGTCAAGCACACCAACGATGAGTACGTGCGCGGGAACGCGCACACGAACACCGTCGAAGGCTTCTTCTCACTCCTGAAGCGCGGAGTCAACGGGGTGTACCATCATGTCAGCCGTGGGCACCTTGCCCGCTACTGTGATGAGTTCGCGTTTCGGTATGAGAATCGGAAGGTGAGCGACGGCGCACGCGCCGCAAAGATGGTGCTGGCTGCCGAAGGCAAGCGCCTTACCTACAAGCAGCCAGCGTGAACTAGCGAAGGCAGACCGTGAAAAGTGGAACCGTGCGTGGGGTCCGCGACAGCTTAAGTTGGGTTTGTGAACGCGCTAATTACCTTAGAAATTAGGAATTAAGAATTCGGAATTCATCGACGCATTCCTAATTCCTAATTCAGAATTCCTAATTACCACCACCGAGTACGGCAACTCTCAGGACTTCAAGTGAGTTGAAGCCCGCGTGGCTGACCACCGGCGCGATCGCGCTGCGCCGGCGCAGGTAGAGCACCGCCCAGAAGGCCCCGAGCGCGCCGGTCGTGATCACTGCGTCCCACCCCTGCACCATGTGCCCCAGCCCGAAGCCGACGCTGAGGACGACGACGCCGACCGTGGCGCCGCCGAGGTGCTGCTCGAACCGCTGCAGCAGGAACGCGCGCTGCAGCTCCTCGCGGATGCCGCCGGCGACGATGGCGACGATGGCGAAGACGGCCGCCTGACCCGGCGTCGCCGCGAGCTGTTCGAGCGGGTTGACGGGAACGTTGTGCAGCCACGGCGCCAGGATCCGCATCGCGTTCAGCAGGACGACGACGCCGAGGAAGACGAGCGGGATGAGCAGCGCGCCGCGGACCGTCTCCGGAAGGATCGGCCGGCTGCCGAGCCAGAGGTCACGGACGCGCTCGCCGTGCGAGCGCGTGATGGCCACCATCAGCGCAATCAGCACCGCCGTGTCCGCGATGGAGAGGATCAGGACGAAGGAGAGCGACAACTGCCCCTCCTCGTCCAGGACGGGCACGCCCGCCAGGCGCAGCAGCCCGCCGATCAGGATCTGGGTTGGGATGCTCGAGCAGATGGCGATCTCGGCCACGGCCCGCAGGCGATCGGGGGTCAGACCCCATGACACGCCGCGACTCATGGGGTCAGACCCCAGCTCAGCCACGGCTGTGCTGGACCGTGTAAAAACGACAGGCTACCATCGGCTCAGGGAAACAGATGACGTCGTCCGCCTCCCGCGAACGCGTCCTCATCGTCGAGGACGACCCGACCACGCGGCTCGGGCTCTCCGAGCTCGTGCGGACGTGGGGATTTACGACCGACGCGGCCGCCGACGGGGAAGAGGCGCTTCAGCGTATCACTACCTTCCGGCCGACCATCATCATCAGCGACCTCGTCATGCCCCGCATGGGCGGCCTCGAGCTGCTCCGGCGGCTCAAGGACGAGGGCGGCGACCTCACCATCGTCATCCTGACCGCGCAGGGGACCGTGGAGACGGCGGTCGAGGCGATCAAGGACGGCGCCTACGACTACCTGACCAAGCCGATCGAGCCGCAGCGGCTGAAGATCCTGCTCGACAAGATCGTCGAGCGGCAGGACACCATCCGCGAGGTGAAGGTGCTGCGCCGGCAGCTCCGCGACCAGGGGAGCTTCGGCCGGATGATCGGCAGCAGCCCGCTCATGCGGAAGGTCTACACCATCGTGGAGCAGGCCGCGCCCACGCAGGCGTCGGTGCTCGTCTGGGGCGAGTCGGGCACGGGCAAGGAGCTGGTGGCGCAGACGATTCACCAGCTCTCGCCGCGCGCGCAGGCGCCGTTTGTGCCCATCAACTGCGCCGCAATCCCCGAGACGCTGCTGGAGAGCGAGATCTTCGGCCACGAGAAGGGCGCGTTCACGGGCGCCTCGGACCGCCGCGAGGGCTGTTTCGAGCTGGCCGACCGCGGCACGCTGTTCCTGGATGAAGTCGCGGAGATGACGCCCGCCACGCAGGTGAAGCTGCTGCGCGTGCTGCAGGAGCGGCGCTTCCGGCGGCTGGGCGGGCGCCACGAGCAGTCGGTGGACGTCCGCGTGATCGCGGCGACCAACGCCAACCCGGCGGAGGCGGTGAAGAGCGGCACGCTGCGCGAGGACCTCTACTACCGGCTGAACGTCTTCGCCATCGAGCTGCCGCCGCTGCGGCAGCGGAAAGACGACCTGCAGCTCCTCATCCAGTCGTTCCTCGCCGAGTTCAACCAGCGCAACGGCAAGACGGTCACCGCGGTGGAGCCGGCGGCCATGCGCATCCTCGAGCAGTACCACTGGCCGGGCAACGTCCGCGAGCTGCGCAACGTCGTCGAGCGCGCGGTGATCCTGTCGGCCGGCGAGTTCATCGAGGCGAAGCACCTGCCGCCGCTCATCGCCGAGACGTCCGAGGCCGGCAAGGCCACGCTCTCACTCGAGCCGGGGACGACGGTCGAAGAGGCCGAGCAGAAGCTGATCCTGATGACGCTCGAGCACACGCGCGACAACAAGACGCGCGCGGCCGAGATCCTCGGCATCAGCCTCAAGACGCTGCACAACAAGCTGAACAAGCTCCGCGGACGCAAAGAATCCGTCAATCAGTAGGATGCGCGTCGGAATCAAGGCCAAGCAGATCGCCGGCGTGACCGTGATCGTGGGTGTCGCGGTCGTGGCGCTGAGCGGTCTGTACGTCACGCGCCTCGCGGGCGTCGTGCTGACGGAAGCGTACGGGCGGGGCCAGCTTCTCTCCAACGCCATCATTCATCGCGCGCGCGAGGTGGTGCCCGGGAGCCCCGAGCCGTACACCGCGCTCGGCACCGACGCGGGGCTGCGCTCGATTCTCGAGTCCAGCATCTACGGCGAGAGCGTCACCGACGCGTCCATCGTCGATACCGGCGGCACCATCATCGCCAGCAGCGACACGATGCTCGTCGGGACGCAGCAGCGCGAGCGGGCGGACCTGGCGTCGCTGCTCGGGCAGGGGCGGTTCGTGCAGCTCCGCGCGATCTACGCGGGCGAGGGGCAGACGCTCGACATCCGGCAGCCGATCACGCTGGGCGACGAGGCGTTCGGCTCGATCGTCATCGGCGTGTCCACGCTGCTGATGCGGCAGGAGCTCGACGCGCTGCTGCGGCCGGCGATCATCACCGCCGGCGTGTCGCTCATTGTCGCGGTGATCGTGGCCGGGCTGCTGGCGCAGCTGCTGCTCCGGCCGATCCACGTCATCCGCAGCGGGCTGACGCGCCTGGGCAAGGGCGAGTTCGGCGCTACCGTCGATCTGCCGCCGGGCGACGAGTTCGGCGACCTCGGCGAGTACTTCAACGCGGTCAGCCGCCAGCTGCACGCGGACCGCGGCGGGGCGGCGGCGGCCGTCGATCCGAAGGGCCTGCTCGAGTCCACGCTCGCGTACTCGCGGAAGCTCGTCGCGCTCAACCGGCTGACCGCCGGCATCGCGCACGAGGTGAAGAACCCGCTCAACGCGATGATGATTCACCTCGAGCTGCTGCGGACGAAGATCCGCAAGGATGCGCTGGCGCCCGCCGGCGTCCCGGCCGGGTCGCTGGGGCTCAGCCAGACAGACCCGGAGATGCTGCAGCACGTCGAAATCATCGAGGGGGAGGTGCGGCGCCTCGACGAGGTGGTGCAGGGCTTCCTCAAGTTCACGCGGCCGGACGAGCTGAAGCTGCAGCCGGTCAGCATCGGGTCGCTCTTCCAGGAGGTCCTGCCCGTGGTCGAGCCGGAGGCGCACGACCGCGGCGTGAAGGTCCAGGTGGATGCCCCGCTGACGCTGCCCGAGGTCAACGGCGACGCGGCCATGCTCCGGCAGGCGTTCCTCAACCTGGCGATCAACGCAGTGCAGGCGATGCCGGACGGCGGCACGCTGCGGCTGGTCGCCGCCCCGGCCACGCGCGACACGCTCGAGGTGCGCGTCGAGGACACCGGCGTCGGGATCCCGCCCGAACACCTCGGAAAAATCTTTGACCTGTACTTCACGACCAAGGATCATGGGACTGGGATCGGACTCTCGATGGTCTACCGCATCATCCAGATGCACGACGGCGACGTGGAGGTGCAGTCGACGCCCGGCGTCGGCACGACGTTCCGCATTCTCTTGCCGAAAGCGTCAGAAGCCTGAGATGGTGAGCAACTCCCAATACGCCAACCTCCAACCTCCAAGGCGACTGCATCTGTCGACGTGTGCAGTCGTCTTGGTAGTTGGGTTGTTGGGAGTTGGGAGTTCGAGCTGCGCGAGGGCCCGCGCTGCGAGTGTTCCAAGCGGGCCTCCGTTACAAGTTCCAGAGCCGCCGCCGCGCGTGCTGGCGCCGATCGAAGAGACGACGATCGCGACGCCTGCGCCGGCTCCTGCCGAGACACCGGCGCCTCCGCCGAGGGCGGCGGCGCCCAGGCCTGCTGAACCGCGGCCACCCGCTGCCGCCGCGGCGCCCCCGCCGGCCGCCTCGCCGACGGAAACCCGCGAGCTGCGTGCCGCTCCGACCGGGACCAATGCCGCCACCGAGCGGACCGTGCGCGATCTGCTCGCCCGCGCCGCCCGCGACCTGGGGCGGATCAACTACCAGCGGCTCGGCGCGGAAGGGAAAGAGACCTACGACCAGTCGCGCCGCTTCAGCCAGCAGGCGCAGCAGGCGCTCAAGGAGCGCAACGTCGCGTTCGCGTGGACGCTGGCCGACAAGGCGGCCACCCTCGCCGCCGAACTCGTAAAGCAGTAATTTCCGGCCCACACTGGAAAGCCGCACCGCTGAGGATGGGTAACGCATGTGCCACGGGCGGGCGCCTGGGCGTTCCATTACGCACGTCGGCTGAGCCCTAGAGCGGTTTCTGAAACGTCGTAGTGTCCGGCTTTAGCCGGACCAAGTTGATCGGCACCGCCGTGTGTGGTCCGGCTAAAGCCGGACACTACGAAGAAGTCGAAACCACGCTATCGCCCCAATCCGGTCAAAACCCTGTGCACCCGGGGGAGGTCGAAAGACCTCCCTCCTACCTCCTCCCAGGCGCCGAAGCTGTTCGGTGTAAGTTGTTGACTGTGCGAAAATGACCCAGATATTGCGACTGCCCTAGAAGAAAGTCGCTATATGTTGTGGTTTTTCAGTTGACACGCGGATCCGCGAGGCGCAAGATGTCCCCCGCGCTCGAAGTCGGATCCTTCCAGCTCCGGCATCGACGGGACCTCCCTCATCTGGCAAAACGCCTGCGGCGTTTCGCTGGGGTCGTCTAGGGCGCAACCACAACAACGGTTTTGAAGGGGACGCGCCTCCCGGGGTGGGGTTGTGTCCTTGCGTTTCGGAGGAATCGATGGCCCAGCAGACTCACTCGAGCGGCGCGGTTGACCAGGCACGCGCGAAGA
>Ga0194131_10003837_pt1 | contig 23243 bp, 24 predicted proteins | sample TA2KigO120mmetaG_FD_148631 | JGI IMG/M metagenome (GOLD analysis project Ga0194131, IMG submission 148631) | Freshwater microbial communities from Lake Tanganyika, Tanzania - TA2015053 Kigoma Offshore 120m | ecosystem: Environmental > Aquatic > Freshwater > Lake | place: Tanzania: Lake... | reverse complement strand
CCACACCCGGAGGTAATCCGGCTTCGTATAAAATCTCGACCATGCGACGAACTGAGAGCGGTGTGAACTCGGACGGTTTCAATACGCAGGTGTTGCCCCAAGCGATACAGCTGGCCACTCGCATCGAGGAGAGCGTGAGTGGGGCGTTCCACGGCGAAATGCAACCGGCGACGCCCTTGGGTTCGCGCGTGACATAGGTGAGATAGCCGGCCGTTTGGGTGTAGGTTTCGCCGTGAACATTACTCGCGACCTCTGCAAAGAATTCGAAGTTCCGAGCTGTTCGCTCAACGTGAACTCGGACGCTCTGCAGCGTGAGACCGCTATTGAGACACTCGAGATAGGCGAGTTCCTCTGCATTTTTCCGAAGGTGATCACGGATCGAATAGAGAATATCTTTTCGCTGATTGATATCCATCCGTGACCATGGCCCGGAATCGAACGCTTTTCGAGCGGACCGAACTGCCGCACCGACCTCCTCGGCATCAGCTTCCCGAAGACGACTGATCGGCTGTTCAGTCGTCGGGTTGACGACCTCGATATCGACGCCCTTGGGCTTCGGCACGACGGGCTCGCCGTCGATCAGACTGGTTACGAGCGAGGAGACGGGGAAGGAGCGAGTCAGGGTGAGTGTCATACCGGGCACACCTCCATGTGGCGTGTCATCATAGTACGGGCATCGTATGTTGGGCTTATCGGGCTGGCCGATCAGCGGCAGGAGTCTGGTTAAACATGGCTACGAGCAGGGCGCCTGTGGCACTGATTACCGGAGCGGCCGGCGGATTGGGTCGAGCCGCCGTGGCTCGATTACGCGAGCGAGGCATGCACGTGGTGGCAACCGATCTCGCGTTGGCCGAGATTCCCTGCCGCGCACCGATGAGCGTTGCGAGCCTTGATGTGACCGACGAGGCAGCGATCGTGTCGGTGATCGATCGTATCCAGACGGAGCACGGTCGACTCGATCACGTCGTTCACCTAGCGGGTGCGGCTGGGCACGGCCCGCTCGATTCAGTCAGTCTAAAAGACTGGAACCGCTTGCTCGACATCAATTTGTCGTCCGCATTTCTTCTCGCGAAGGCCTCTCACGAGTCGCTTCGCGGATCACGTGGTACCTTGACGTTTGCATCGTCGACCAACGGATTGAATGGTGGAAGCGCGCTCTCTGGCCCTGCCTATGCCGTGGCTAAAGCAGGCTTGATCAACTTGGCGCGCTATTTGGCCAAAGAGTGGGCGGCTGAAGGAATTAGAGTGAACTGCCTGGCGCCGGGACCGATTAAGACGCCGATGGTCACCGGGCGTTTCACGCCCGATGTGGTGCAGTCGCTTCAAGCGTCTGTGCCGATGGGGACGTTAGGTGAGCCCGAGCATGTCGCGCACGCCATCGACTATCTGACGAGCCCGGCAGGGGCTTTCGTCACGGGCACGGTGATGAATATCTCCGGCGGCGTCGTCATCGACTGACTGGGGTCGGCCGTAGCGTAGACGGCCGAGTGGGCAGTCACCCCCAGGACTCCCCTCGTTTTGCATAATCCGCCGGTTGTTCGAAACAGGTGCCCCATGGCCGATCACCGGAAGACCTACGACCTTTTGATCAAGAACGTCCGCGTGGTGCGTCCACGCAAGAACACGGTCGATGAATGCGATATCGCCATCCGGGGCGGAAAGATCAAGAAAGTCGCCGGTGGAATCGATGTTTCCGAGGCGAAAGAGGTTGTCGACGGTCGCGGCAGACTTGCGTTTCCGGGTCTCGTTGATCCCCACATGCACACCGGTATCTACGGACCGCTCGCGCAAGATGCGCGCAGCGAGAGTCTTGCGGCGGCGCAGGGCGGTGTGACCTCCAGCCTCAACTACATCCGTACCGGTGGCTATTACATGAATCGCGGCGGGCCCTACGCCGAGGTGTACCCCGACATTCTCGCTGCCTCCAAGGACAACTTCTGGGTTGACTACGCGTATCACTTGGCACCGCTCGATCGCACGCACATCGGCGAGATCGACATGCTGATCAGCAAGTACGGTGTCACGTCGTTCAAGATCTTTATGTTCTACGGCGGCTATGGTCTGCATGGTGCGTCGGCGTCGCAGCGCGAGTTCTTGAAGATCGGTGAGAACGAGAAGTACGACATCGCGCACTTTGAGTTCGTCATGCGTGGCGTTCACCGTGCCATGCTGCGTAATCCCCCTATCAAAGATTCGATTTCGCTGGGTTTACACTGCGAGCTCGCCGATATTCTGAGCGCCTACACCAAGATGGTTGAGGGTGGTGCGAAGGTCACCGACCTCGACACCTACCTGACCGGCGAAACTCATGATCCTGAGTGCATCGATTGCGCGCCTCTGACCGGACTTCGAGCCTATAGCGCCGCGAGACCGCCACACTCAGAGGGCCTTGCGATCACTATTGCGTCATATCTTGCGAACGAGACCAACTGCCTCAACATCAATCTGCTCCATCTGACGTCCAGAAAGGCGGTGGAAGCGGCGCTAAAAATGGCTAAGGCTTTTCCGCACGTCGATTTTCGACGTGAAGTGACGATTGCCCATTTGTGTCTCGACTACGATTCAAAAGTGGGGAATCTGGCCAAGGTCAATCCGCCCATTCGCTCTCGCGCCGACGTCGAGTTCCTGTGGGAATCATTACTCGACGGCAAACTCGATTGGGTGTGCTCCGATCACGCATGCTGCAAGTTCGAAATGAAACTCGGGAAGGAAGATCAGCAGAACGTCTTTCTCGCCAAGTCCGGATTCGGTGGGACCGAGTTCATGCTGCCCGCGCTCATCACTGAGGGTAAGAGACGTGGAATGTCACTCAACAAAATGGCTGAGTTGACATCCTGGAATGCGGCGCGCCGGTTTGGTCTCAAGAGTAAAGGCGACCTTGCGCCCGGGTTCGATGCCGATATCGTTCTGATCGATCCGAACAAGAGTTTCGTGGCGAGCGGCGACGGCTCTGAATCACAACAGGGCTACTCCGTATTCGAAGGCATGGAAATGTCAGCGTCGGTTACGAGTACTTTCCTGCGTGGGCGGCTGATCTACGACAACGGACAGGCGGTCGGCCAACCGGGTGGGCAGTACCTCCATCGGCCTTATCGGTGATTGTCGGGTCCTCCGATCGGCTACACTCGTAACGTGACCCACATCAAGGAGTGATTCGATGACCATCAAGGCCGGAGACAAAATGCCCGCGGGCGCGCTCAAGTTCTTGAGCGCCGAGGGCCCCAAAGAAATTTCTACCGACGGCTTGTTTAGCGGCAAGACTGTCGTTCTTTTTTCTGTTCCGGGGGCGTTTACCCCGACGTGCGATGCGCGTCACCTACCGGGGTTCGTGCAGCACGCCGACGCGTTCAAAGCGAAGGGCGTCGACACGATCGCCTGCATCGCTGTGAACGACATGTTTGTCATGAATGCTTGGGGCAAAGCCAGCAAAGTGGACGATAAAGTCATGATGTTGGCCGATGGCAACGGTGACTACGCGCGTGCGCTCGGCCTCGAGTTGGATGCGCGCGGATTTGGACTCGGCATGCGTGGTCAGCGATTCGCGATCATCGTCAAGGATGGTGTGGCGACGCAGGTCAATATCGAGGCGCCCGGTAAGTTCGAGGTGTCGGCGGCCGAATACGTTCTCGGTCAGCTCTGATCAGCCGTCCCGTGAGCGGCGGAAACCAGCAGATTACGTTTCTGCGGAGTCCTCGGGGACTTCCGGTCCCCGAGGACTTCGGTGCCGCCGAGGTCGACATCCCCTCACCCGGGGCGGGTCAGTTTCTCTCGCGTACGATTTATTTATCGCTCGATCCCTACTATCGCAACGTGATGAAGAACAGTCAGATCTACGCAGATCGACTGGCGCCGGGCGATGTGATGGTGGGGGAGACCGTGGCGGAGATCGTCGAGTCTCGCCATCCCGAGTTCAAGAACGGCGATGTCGTAGCGGTGCGAAACGGCTGGCAGCAGTACGCGACGAGCGATGGTCAGGGCGTCCGCAAGATCGACCCTATGCTAGCGCCGGTCTCCACGGCGCTGGGTGTGCTCGGTATGCCGGGTCTCACGGGCTACGCCGGTACGGTTTTTCTCGCTCCGCCTCTGCCGGGACAGACGTTCGTCGTGTCGGCCTGCACGGGTCCGGTTGGATGCACGGCGGGTCAGGTGGCTCGACATATGGGTGCTCGCGTCGTGGGCATCGCCGGTTCCAAAGAAAAATGCGACTACGCTGTCCGTGAGCTCGGATTCGACGCCTGCGTCGATTATCGCGAGGGGGATTTGCGCGCGCAGCTCAAAGCAGCCTGCCCGAATGGCATCGATGCCTATTTCGACAATGTGGGCGGCGCGACGCTCGAGGCGGTTACGCTGAATCTTTCGATGGGCGCACGGATCGTGTTGTGCGGTATGATCGAGGCCTACAGTATGGACACGCCGCCGCTTGGGCCTTGGCTCGGACCACTGGTCGGCGCGCGCGCCACTATGAAGGGTCTCGTGGTGTACGACCATATGAATCGTCTTCCCGAAATGACGCGCGTGATCGCTCGCTGGATCCACGAGGGAAGCTTCCGGTGGAAAGAAGACATCTCTGAGGGGCTCGATCGGGCGCCGGAGGCCTTTTGCCGCCTCATGCGTGGCCAGAATTTCGGTAAATCTTTGGTGCAGATCGGTGCTACGCCGCGGAGTTAAGCGCTCGATCAGTTGCTACTGGCAATGAGCTTGTCGAGTTCCGGAACGATCTGGAAGAGGTCGCCGACCAGCCCGTAATCCGCCACCTCAAAAATGGGCGCCTCAGGGTCTTTGTTGATAGCGACAATCGTTCGCGCATCTTTGATGCCCGTGAGATGCTGGATCGCCCCCGAGATTCCGAAGGCCATGTAGAGCTCGGGTGCGATGATTTTCCCGGTCTGACCGACCTGCATGTCGTTCGGTGCGTAGCCGGCATCGACGGCCGCTCGCGAGGCGCCTACTGCCGCGCCCATTCGATCGGCCAATTGGTAAAGAGTTTTGAAATTGTCGGCGCTGGCCAGTGCGCGTCCGCCTGAGACGACCTTCTTGGCGGTCTGTAGATCAGGGCGATCGCTGCGCGCCGCGCTGACCGATACGAACCGAGTGTGTTGGGGTAAGGCTGCCGAAGGATGGGCGCTCTCGATGGCTGCTGCAGACGTGGACGATTGAGCCGCATCGAACGAGGCCGTTCGAACGGTCGCGACTAACTGCGTATCCGCCGCGACTTCAACGGTGATGATGGCATTACCCGCGTAGATCGGCCGACGAAAGCGAGTTGCACTGTCGACGGCCATGATGTCCGAGGCCTGCGGCGCATCGAGCAGAGCCGCCACGCGCGGCATCAGATCTTTTCCGAAAGTCGTGGACGGACCGAACACGTGGCTGTAGCCCTGAGCGAGTTCGGCGAGTTGGGGCGCGATGGTGGCGGCCATCGGATTGGCGTGAGCGGCATGAGCTACCGTAATCACCTTGGACACTCCGGTAATCCGAGCCGCGTTGGAGGCGACGGATGCGGGATCCGAAGCAAACACGGCGACGTGAATGTCAGCGCCGGCGATCTGGCTCGCGCAATGGACGCACTTGGCCGTCGCGGGATTCAACTTGCCGCCCTGATGTTCGGCAACGATCAAAATTTTGCTCATGGAAAGTCTCTGTAATGCGGTGTCGTGTTACTTAAACAAGGCCCTTGCCGCGCAGCGCCGTGAAAAGCTCGCCGACGTCCCTGACCATGACGCCCTTGCTTCGCTGCGAGGGCGGGTCAAATTTGACAGCTTTCAGACGCTCGACAGGTGAAACCCCCAGTGCCGACGGGTCGATGGTTTCGAGTGGTTTTTTCTTGGCCTTCATGATGTCGGGGAGTTTGACGTACCGCGGCTCGTTGAGCCGCAGGTCGGTTGTGATCACAGCAGGCAGATCGACCTCAAGCACCTCGAGGCCCGCGTCGACCTCACGGGTGACTTGAGCCGTGCCTCCGCTGATCTCGACCTTTGACGCGAATGTGGCCTGGGGTCTTCCCCAGACCGCAGCCAGCATCTGTCCCGTCTGATTGCAGTCGTCGTCGATGGCCTGCTTGCCGAGAATCGCGAGCATCGGCTGCTCACGGTCAATGATTTTGAGCATTAACTTGGCTGCTGAACCGGGTTCGACGACGGCGTCGGTTTGAACGTGCACGGCTCGATCGGCGCCCATGGCGAGTGCCGTGCGCAACTGCTGCTGGCAGTCGGCGGGGCCGATCGAGACGGCGACGATTTCTTCGGCGAGGCCCTTCTCTTTGATGCGGAGCGCCTCTTCGAGTGCGATCTCATCGAACGGATTCACACTCATCTTGACGCCGTCGGTGATGACGCCCTTACCGTCCGACTTGACCCGGACTCGGACGTTATAATCCACCACTCGCTTGATCGAAACCAAAATACGCTTCATGAAACGCCAGACTCCTCGACACGGGGTTGGCCCTGAGGCCGAAGCGCGAATTCTACAGTCCCAGCGCGCCCGGGTTAAGGCGTCGCTGCGGGTCGATGAGCTGCTTGAGGCTGCGGATGAGTTCGGCCGACTGTGGATCGCGTCCCCGCATGTACGGATAGAACTTACCGATTTGCAAATGGATGGCGCCGTGGCGCTGGAAGATATCCGCGATGCCGTATTTCATCTTGTCTACGAGAGCCCGTCCCTCCGGGTTGTCGGCAAACTTCGGCAGGGTCTCTTGATAGCCCGCCGGCAGCAATCGCTCTTGGGCGATGTTGTAGCCGTCCTCCCAATAAAACACCGGCTCATACAGGAAGGCGTTGGTCGCCACTGTCATGAACATCGCGCCGTAACGAATGCGCAGGCGCCTCATGTCGGCCTCGTGCGATTCGTAATAGCGGCTGATTTCGGCGCGGAACGCATCCACCCGTGAGAACGGCAAAATGCCATGGATCGGCACCCAGCGCTCGCCTCGAGGGCTACGCACGTTATAGAGCGGCATGAAGGGCATGGCGTTGGCGACCGTCGGCACGGTCGCGGGGACCTCCGCGCCGTGCGGCTGAAGTGCCACGCGCAATTTGGCCACGGCCGCGCGACACGTGACATCGTCAATGCCGTCCACGATCCAGTGCCCTGAGAACACGGCGCCTTTCAAAAAACCGCGACCCGCACAGGCCATCTTCGCGAGATTGACCAGTCCGTCTATCGGACCCCGCGAGGTCTTCCAAACCGCCAGCGCCGATTGCATCGCAGTCGCCGCGTCTGCTTTGCCCAGTTGCCCTTGCTGCAAGGCGGGATCGAGTCCGAAGTTCGCCAGATTGAGGCCGAGTTTGGCGGCAGCCTCCATGCCCGCAGCGAGACTCGGAAAATCTTTGAATCCAAAGGAGAGTCCCATCACGTGCGAGTTGCGCTTCATCAGGCGAAGCGCAACGGCGGTCTTGACGCCGAGTGCGGCGCAATCACCCATGAAAAGCCCGGTAAGGTCGGGTCCGTATGAGCGGAAGAAGGGCGCCGAATTGGCCGCTCCCCAAGAACCCGTGCGCACGACCTGCCCCGAGCCAAGCACGACTTCGACGCCGAGCGTCGTTTCGCCTGATACGCCGAATACGCCTGTACCCCAGGTGACGCTACCCTGTGAGAGTGATCCGCCGACCGTCGCCGCGAGCCCGGAGAAGGGACCGAAGAACGGAGTCCGCAAACCTTTGACCGCGAGCGCCTCGTTGAGTGCCGCCCAAGTCACACCCACTTGGACGACCACGTACATGTCTCGCTCGTTGATTTCGAGGATCTGATTCATGCGAGAGGTGTCGATGCTGATCGAGTCCGCTTCACTCGGCGTGTAACCGTCGGTGTAGGAGGCGCCGCCACCCCGGGGAACCACTGCCACGCCGGACTCAACGGCCAACTGCACGATTTGAGCGACGTCCGCCGAATTCGTCGGCCTGACGACGGCGGCGGGTAAGGCGCCCGATTTGTAGATATCGGTGGAATAAAAGCTGCGCTCGACTGGATCAGTCAGGACATTGTCGCGACCAAGCAAAGACTCGAGACGGCTAATCAAAGAAAGTGATTTGTCTTGAAGTTCGGCGTTCATGAGGCATCAGTCCTTCAGCGTGAGCCCGAGACTAGACGCGGCGTTTGCTGATGCGGCGGGTCGCGCTGCTGCTCGGAAAAGGTTTGGCGAATTTTGTGTGCCGTATCGCGAAGCTTGGGCAGGAATCGCTCGACTGCGAGCTTCAGCGGGACGGCCGTTCCGCTGAAGCGGATGGTCACGGCGGCCAAGACGCGATCGTCGATCACGATGGGGACGGCCATGCTGATTTCATCCGTCACACGTCGGGCGCGCACCGCCGAGGCATAGCCTTGCATGCGCGCATCGTTCAGGATCTTCATCAAGTCGGTGCGATTTTTGGCGAGTGCGTCCTCCTCGCGATTGGATCTGGTAAGAATTTCGAGCAGTGACTCGCGCTGGGTGGGCGACGAAAAGGCGAGATACACGCGACCCGATGAAGACGTCAGCAACGGAACACGGAATCCCGCCGAATAGCGCTCGACGGCGAGTGGACTTCGATGGTCGGTCGATTCGCGGACCATCATCGAGGTGCCCGACAGCGAGGCGATGGCGACCGGCCACACGATTTCTCTCCCGAGTTCATTGATGTAGGGACGGGCGATCTGGGTCACCCAGGCTTCATCGTCATATCCGTCGGACAGGCCGCGGACCATGATGGTCAAACGGTAACGATCGTCGGTCGCATCTCGATAGACGAAGCCTGCATGGCTCAGCGTTTCGAGGATGCGATAGGTGGTGGTGCGCGGAAGGCGAACGTCCTGTGCCACCTCAGAGACGGTGGCGCCATTGCGCAGGTTGAGGACGGTCAACGCATCGAGGCCGCGAATCAGAGCGCGGATCGGGCGAGTGGACTCCATGATAGTTGACCCCCGTAATTCAAAGTCTTAAATCGAGTGTAGAGAAGCCCTCCGGTGCTTGTCCACTCGGCGGTCGATAGACCGCAGGCTGAACCGGTCGATGATCGGTTCCGTCGGGGTCATGACCATAATCGGAACGTTGCCGCGATGAGCCGCGGTACGAGGGGGTCTCGATGAAGCTCAGGACAGGGCAATTGCTCGCCTACGCCGCGCCCACCGTTGCGCTGCAGGCAATGCTGGTTCCGCTCTATAACTTCCTACCGCCCGTTTACTACTCGGCGGACGTCGGGATGGTGGCGCTCACGGTCGCCACCGTGTTTGCCTTGGGCCGGTTCTGGGAGGCTCTGATCGACCCGCTGGTCGGCGCGTTGTCGGATCGGACGAAGAGTCGATGGGGTCGGCGTCGCGTGTGGATGATCGCAGGAACGCCGATTGCCTTGGTGTCGGCGTGGTTCTTGTTGCTGCCGCCCGAGGGGGCGTCCGTTTTTTATCTCGCCGGTTGGCTAGTGCTCTTCTACGCCGGTTGGACGATGGTGTATGTGCCGCATCAAACCTGGGGCGGAGAGCTATCGGACGATTATTCCGAGCGGACGCGCATCACAGGCTTTCGTGAAAGCGGCGCGTTTTTCGGCTACCTCTGTGCGAGCGCGGTGGGCATCTTTTATTGGATATGGTTCGAAGGGGTCGCGTTTCCGAGCTACGCCCAAATCGTGCAATCGGTTGGTGTCTTTTTTGCGGTCGCTCTACCGATCGGGATTCTTTGGTGTTTCTCGAGAGTACCGGCGACGACGGCACATGCCGAACAGACTCCGGGTTGGGGTGAGTTGCTCGGCATTCTTTCGCGCAATGCGCCGTTCCGTCGTCTCGTCAGTGCTTATTTCATCGATCGGTTGGCGCTCGGCGTTTACTTCGGTGTACAGCCTATCTTGATTTCGCAAGTGCTCGGTATGCAGCAGCATGTACTCACGGTGGCGATCGTCAATACGATCGCCGCAGTACTGTTGGCGCCGACTTGGATTCCGCTGGCGAATAAACTCGGCAAGCATCGTGCGTACTGCGTCGCCAATGTCATCACGGCGATCGGTTACGCGTCGCTCTTTTTCATGGCTGATGGTGCGATCATTCCGGTGCTGCTGGCCAATGTGGTGATGGCGTTCGGGAATGGCGGCACGATGATTTCGCCGCCCGCCATGACCGCGGACGCCGTCGACTCCGACGAACTGCAGACGGGTGTCGCCCAGATGGGCGGACACATGGCGTTCCTGGCGTCGGTTTTCAAGTTTGGGATGGGTCTAGGGCTGTTCGTCGGAATACAGTTCGTCTCGCTTTTCGGTTATGTCGATCTCAGTCAAACCCTCGATGCTGGGGTCGAGCAGGGCGTTCGTCTCGCCGCTTCGTGGCTACCCGCGTTGATGCTGTTGCCGCCGGTGTGGATGATGTGGCGTTACCCGATCGACGGTGCGCGTCACGCTGAGATTCGCTCGGCGCTCGCCGAGCGTCGGAGGTCTCTCGCATGAAAAAAGCGTTGCGTTGGATGTTGAAAGGAATCGGCAGTTTTTTCGCGGCGCTCTGCGGTCTTGTGATCACACTGATGCTGATGATCTGGGTGGCCGATCCGACCGTCCTGCGCAATATTGTATTCGGGCAGTCACCCACGGATCCGACCGGTATCGAGAAATCTCAGCCCCAAGAAGCGGTCGCGGGAAATCCGCAAGACAACATCGTGGTGGACGGACCCAACTGGGTCGACTCCCGAGGTGTCGCCGAGGCCGAGCGCTACGCCAAGGAGACAGGCTCGATCGCCTTGCTGATTTACCATCAAGGCGCTCTGAGATACGAAAAGTATTGGCCGGGATTCGATCGAACGACCCGCACCAATCCCAACTCAATGCATAAGTCAGTGCTCGGGTTGATGGTAGGCGCAGCGATCGCGGACGGGTTTATCGACTCTGTCGATGTACCGGCCTCCGATTGGATCACGGAGTGGCAGGGCGACGCTCGTCGAACCATCACGGTGCGCGATTTGCTACAGATGTCGAGTGGGTTGGAGGTGCCGATCTTCGGCACCTGGAAGTCCACCAAAATTTTGTTTGGCTCTGATCTGGCTGCGGGCGTGCTCGGTTTACCGAGCGTGAAGTCAAGCGGCAGCGAATACCAGTACAGCAACGCCAATTCACAATTACTTCTGATCCTGCTCGAGCGGGCGACCGGTCAGCGTTATTCGTCCTACCTATCGAGTCGGCTTTGGCAGCGTCTCGGAGCCGATGATGCCTCGCTGTGGATGGATCGCGAGCGCGGATTGCCGCGAGGCTTTTGCTGCCTGTTCGCGACGGCACGCGATTGGTTGCGCGTGGGGCGCTTGTTCTTAGATGGAGGTCGAGTAGGTGACGATCAGGTGATCCCGATCGAGTGGATCGCCGACACCGTCACGCCGGCGCCAAAGAATTCTAACTTCGGATATCAGATCTGGTTGAGTTCGCCCCCCAGTACCGAACGCCGGTACAACGATTACGCGGTCAAGGCCTATCACTCTGAACCGTTTGCCGCGAAAGACATCATTTACATCGACGGTTTTGGCGGACAGCGAGTGTACATCGTGCCGTCGCTGGAACTCGTCATCGTACGTACGGGTAAATCGACGCACTCGTGGGATGATGCGATCATTCCCAATGCGGTGATCCGCGCAGTGTCTATGGGAGTAACTCAGTGAATCGACGACTTTATTGGCTGGAGCGAGCGCTATCTCTGGCAATCTTTGGGTTGATTCTTTTTCAGATGTATCAGTCCACCAAGGTGGGGGTAACACCGCGCGGGACTGCGGCCCGCGAGGCGCTGCAGCACCTGCACATTTCCAACGGCCTTACCATCTTGGCTTTACTGATTCCGAGGCTCTGGCTATGGGCCAAGTTACTGCGACCGCCGCGACCCACGCGAGTACCGCCAGCGGCCGATAACCTCGCGCGCGGCTGCGGCTTGGCGCTTTATCTGACGCTCGCGGGTTTCTGCATCACAGGACCGATGTACGCTTGGACCGAAGGGCATTCGACGTCGTGGTTCGGGGTGCTCACGGTGCCTTCATTGTTACCTGAGAGTTATCGACTCTCCGTCACCTTCGGATATCTCCATAGCGCCTTCGGGTTTCTGGTGATCTATCTCTTCGTCGCCTCGGTGTTGGTTGCCTTGTGGCAAGCGCTGCGATACCGAATCGGACCTTGGCGAATGCTTCCGGCGATGAGCTGGGGTGGACCGGGCGCCGTCGATCTCGCAAAAACACCGGTGGGTTGGCGGGTCGCCCATGCGGCGTCTTTAGCGGTCATCCTCGCAGTCTCTGCATATACGCCCTATCACATCTTCGGCGTCGTACCGTTCACGACCTCTAAACAACTCGTGGCGTCGGGGCCGCTGCCTGCGGTCGATCCCTATTTGGATGTGGGCGTCGCGTCAGAGTTGAGTGCTCAGTCACAGCAAGATTTCATGTGGTGTCGCTTCTGCCACAGTTTTGAGCAAGGCGGACCGCATGCCGTCGGTCCGAATCTTTATCGTGTGTTCGGTCGGCGCGCCGCGAGTGCGCCGGGGTTCTATTACTCACAAGCGTTCGTCGAAGCCGGTGAGAGCGGTCTGGTGTGGGATGAAGACACCATCAACGCGCTCATCGCCGACCCAGAAAAGTTTTTGGATGGCCGTCATCGTATGCGCTACAAGCCCATCACCGATGTGGAAGAGCGCCGTCGGATCGTGGCTGCCTTGAAAGTAGGCACTCAGTGATCGAGCGCGTGCTCTGATTACCGAGGGGTGTCGTCGCGGAGTTCGAACTTGATCGAGCCGCATCGGCCCCGGCGAGAGCGCCCAAGGTGACCGCCATGCATAGGCCGACGCCGGGCAGGTAACCGGTCACTCGCGATCCCGAGATGCTACGGGCAGCGCCACCGCCTGCATAAAGGTTGGGTAGTGCTCGCCCGTCTTCACGTAAAACTCTCGCGTTTTCATCAATGAGAAGGCCGCCCTGCGTATGAAAAAGAGCGCCCGTGACGCGTACAGCGCAAAAGGGTGCTTGCAGACGCTGTGTGCGCTGATCGAAGTGTCGGCCAAATCGGTCCGGCTTGCCGTTCGCGCGGAGCCTCTCGATTTTGGCGTTTTCTTTGCCGAGAGAGCCGGTGGGGAGGTTGCAGGTCCGCTCGAGCGCGTCCCAGCTATCGCCTCGTCGAATTGCGCCGACTTCTTCAAGTTGGCGTTGATCGTTGGAGTGCTCGAGGCACGCTACATGCTGGTTTTCGTCGAATACCACCCAAGCGATGCCTTGGGGTTGGGCTAAGACCGGGACACACATTCCGGAGATGTTAGCGAGCTCGTGAGTGAAGCGGCGTCCCTCGATATTGACGAGAAAACCTCCTTCGATCATGAGCGGATGCGGAACGACGATTTGCTGGGGCTCAGCGAGGGTACCGAGACCCTGATAAGCCGACATCTCTCGGACTGCAGCGCCGAGAGCCTGTCCCCAAAGAATTCCTTCGCCACGATTGCCTTCGTGGCCAAAATAACGCGCACCCGCCATGTCGGGAATATGGCGCGCGACCATCTCTCGATTACCACCGTATCCGCACGTCGCGAGGATCAAGTGATCGCAGCCGAGGCGCTCGACGACTCCACCCGGTCGTTGAATTCGCACTCCGAGAACGCGATCGTCATCATTTGCGTAGACCGCAGTCACCTCGGCCTCGGTCATCACTCCAACCCCCGCTCTCGCGCAGGCATTGAGAAGCAGGGACTCTAGTTCTTCGCCGGTACGACCTTGGGGTAAATGCAGGCGAGGCTTTGAGTGACCGAGCCCCGTCCACTTAAAATCCACTTTTAAGGGCACGCCATGGGTAGAGCTGAGCCAGTCGACGGTGGGACCCGAGCGCTCGCCGATTCGTCGCGCAAGCGCTTCGTCGGCTTCGCCCTCGGTTTTCGCCATGATGTCCGCGACAAAGATTTCGACGCTATCTTGAATCCCGTTCTCACGTTGGCTGTGGGTGTTGACTGCGCAAATCGCTCCGAGCGACATCGAGGTACTGCCCCAGGGTCGTTTGTCGCGCTCCAAAACGATGGCCTCAACACCCTGGTCGCGAGCGGCGAGGGCGGCGGTCAGGCCGCAAGCGCCGGCACCGACGATGACGACGGGGACGGAGAACTCAAAATCGGGGATCGAAATTCGGATTATGTACATGGTCGGAATTATGACCTGTCGCCGAAGGTCGGGTCCAAATGCAATTAAACTTAGACCGGAGGAGTGTTCGTCAGATGGCAAAGATCATTGTTCTCTTCAATCTCAAGCCCGGCGTGAGCGTCGCCGACTACGAGGCGTTCGCGCGTCATACCGACCTACCTATCGTCAACGCGCTGCCCTCGGTAGATCGATTCGAGATATTGAAGTCCGAGGGACTGATGGGCGGAGGCGCATCGCCCTACGCCTTTGTCGAGATCATCGACGTCAACAGTCTCGATCAGCTTGGGAAAGACGTCTCGACAGAGACTATGCAAAAAGTCGCCGCCATATTTCAAAGCATGACTGATCAGCCGCTGTTCATCGTGACGTCGACGCTCTAGCTCGTCTCCTCGATCAGCTCGATCCACTCACCGGCCACGCCGACGATGACGCCTGCGCGGCGACCCCCGTAGGGTATTCCAGAGAATTCTCGCGGAGCCTGACGCCAGGGCAGGTCGTCGACCCATCGATCGGTCTGGAAACTCACCATGGCGATTCCCGGAGGCAGATCGCCGCGTCGACAGGGTCGAGGAGACGTGCTCGAGGGATACTCGTCGAGCTCCAGCACAAAACTCGGCGACAGCGGGACCAGCGCTAATGCGATGCGGTGGTCGGCTGGCAGCGATAAAGCGTGGTTGAGCACCGACACCCGCGAAGGGAATGAGCCGGTGACGGTCATTCCGAGCCGCAGCGCATAAAACTCTCGAATCGCCGATAGCGATGATCCGCCAACCACCATGACGAAACAACGATCGACGAACGCCCGCGCGGTAGTTTTGATGAAGGTACCGCCCTCGGGTGGAATCCGCGTGAAATAGTTGAGCTCCCGATTGGGTCCGATCGCCTGCATGGCGATGATACTCGGATTCGAATCAAGTGGAGCCGAGGCACCGATCACCTCGAAAGGAGAGTCCGGTTTGCGCAACCGCCGTTCCAGCGACACGGGATCCAAGACGAGTATTTCATGGGCATTCCAGCCGTGGGTCTGCAAGGGCGCAAACCCGGGCGTGATGGGGCGTTCAATGAGGCGAAGTATGACCTCGGATCCCGCCGGGCTTCGTAACAGGGCGTACGGGCTGCCTTCGACGAGGGGTGTGTCCCAGGTGTTCGCAAGCTCGCCGTCGATGTGTCCGCGCTCCACGCGCTGATACCCCAGCCAATCCGCGTAGGCACACTCCGCCTCAGCGAGGTCGGAAACCGAGAGCGTCACGATCCGGATAGCGCGCAGCATGACGACCAGTCTAGACGTCTTTGGGGGCGAGAGGTCGCACAGTGGACAGTCATGCTGAGCAGGGGCGGGTGGGCTCCACCCGGGCGCCCTTCGCGGCGTATATTCCGGTGAGGGTTAGACCTCAATGGTTGGAGGAGAGCAGATGAAGTTCATCGCCCACAAACGCAGTCGCGCGGTCCAGGCTTGGCTCAAGCAAGAGATCGTCGAGCAGAGGAAGCGACACAATACGATAGTCGGAGAGCAGGAGGCGTTGACGCCGAAGCGCGATAAGTGGATCGCGGACTTCCTCTACCGAATTCAGACCCGAGGGGTCCACGTTCACAACAACCAGATGCGTAAGGTCGCACCGGAAGAAATCCCGGTGAAGCCGAAGCGTAAGTTCAAGGTTGTGTTCTGATCGACGTCAAGAGAGTACATCACCATGGCTAGACCGCATATCGAACCCTTCGTCGATCGCGACGTGTCCTTTAAGAAAATGACCCTGCCGGGTTTCCCGAAGGGCATGCACTACAAGATGCTGTCGCTCGATACCGACGACGGCGCCTGTTCTATGACTTGCCTCTTCGAGCCGGGCTACCGCCAACCGCCGGGCATGAGTTACACCGAATACGAGTTCTTCATCATGTCGGGCTCGATCAAGGTGGGCGACAAGGTGTGGGGGCCGGGCAGTTATTTCTTTGTGCCGGCGGGTGTGGCGATGGAGGAATTGACCTCGCCGCGCGGCGCCACGGGTCTTATTTTCTATAACTACGGCGAGCCGTCTTTCGTCGAGTCGACGAGCGATCACAAAAATGCAGAGCGAAACCGTTTTGCGGCCGTCAACTCATATGACGACATGCAGTGGACCTCCACCAACTTCTATCCGGCGACGGCTCCGGGATGCATGGTCAAGATCCTGCGGTTCGATCCGCGGACCCAAGGCTTTACGTTCCTCTATTGCATGACGCCGAACTTTTGGCAGGACAACATTTCCTACCACGACTGCTGCGAAGAGGCGTATCACATTTGGGGCACGTCCTGGATGATGCAGTTCGGTGATCTGCCGACGGGCGGCTACTTCTGGCGTCCGCCGTATATCAACCACGGTGCGTTTGCTTCAAAGCTTGGCATTCTTGCCATCGGTCGAACGGACACCCAGCTCTACAATCACTTCCACTTTAATCCGTGGACGAACATCGAAGAAAACCGTGATCGTGCGGCCAATCGCATCATGCAGTGGAAGCCCGACCTTTATAAATGGATCAATACCCACGGACATAACCATCCGGTCGACTTCGAGTACGACCATGGTCATGCTCATGGCGACATGCCGCACCACCACGGTGACGGCCACGTCGAACACAAGCACAAGAAGAAGCGCCGTCGGCGCTGAAGTCTCAGGGAGAGAGCATGCAGGAGCCGTGAAGGCGGCCCTTGTGACGCTTGCTCGCGCGCTGTCGCTCCCACTCGAGAGTCGTCGAATCGATCGCGATGCACTGATCTCGGGTGGGATACTCTCGGGAGTCGGCAAGATTTACTTGCTGGCGGAGGCGGCGGCTCACGAAGATGTCCCTAACGACTTTGCGGCCGTGGAGCATCTGCTGCAGACTTGGCATGTGAATTTGACGGGCGTCATGCTGAAGAACTGGGAGTTCCCCGAGTCCGTCGTTCGGGCGGCAACCACCTACGAAACCGCGAAAAATCCGTTATCGAACGATCCGGTCGCCGATCTCATATGCTTCGCACGTGTTTTCGTCGATTCAAAAGGCGATACTGCGACTGTGAACTCGAAATTGCCCTTGGTCGCACCGTCGATGCGTCTGGGTCTGGCGACAGTCAATCCTGAGGAGATCCTCAGTTCAGCGGCGTAAGAAGTGGCATCCTTCGGAGGAGCGTTAGCGTGACGTTGATTTTCCGCGTGTGCACCCTCGCGGCTCTGCTTCTCTTTTCACCCCTCTCCAAAGCGGTCGAGTACGAGTTGCGCGAAGATGGCGGCGACATCTTCGGCAAGGTCGAGCGTATCCGTACTCGCTATGAAGACACACTGATCGAAATCGCTCGTCGCTACAGCCTCGGATACGAGGAACTCGTTCGGGTCAACAAAGGGGTCGATCCTTGGTTGCCGGGGGAGGGTACGCAAATTGTCATTCCCGGTCAGCGGCTGCTCCCGCCGTCGGATCGTGAAGGTATCGTCGTCAATCTTCCCGAACATCGGATGTACTTTTTTCCGAAGCCCAAGACAGGTGAGTCTGCCAAGGTGATGACCTTTCCGGTGAGTGTCGGAAAAATGGACTGGCAAACACCCATCGGCGTCACCAAAGTCGTTTCGAAACAAAAGGATCCCCTGTGGTATCCCCCGGAGTCAGTGCGCAAAGAGCATGAGACCCGTGGAGATCCGTTGCCGGGGGTTGTGCCGCCAGGACCCAATAATCCGCTCGGAGGACATGCGCTACGGCTCAATATTCCGGGAGGAGCCTATCTGATTCACGGCACCAACAATCCAGACGCGGTGGGCATGGCCGTGACCCATGGCTGTCTTAGAATGTATCCGGAAGATGTGGCCGTGTTGTTCGAGGAGGTCAAAGTGGGGACCCGAGTCAGTCTCGTCAACGAGCCTCTGAAAATGGCCCGTGTCGACGGTGAGGTGTGGATTGAGGTTCATCCGCCGGTCGATGCTCAAGGGCAATCGGTCGCCGTCAAACTCGAGGATTTCGAAAAGCGTCTCGATAGTTTGCTCGGGGACTCTGAGGTGGCGATTAATTGGGATATCGCCATCGAGGCTCTGCGAGAGGCGAGCGGTATTCCCGTGATGATCGGGTTAGAACTCGTACCCGGATCCGATGCGACAGAGAACCCACCTGTCGAGGCGGTTTCGCTTGCCGTGACCGCACCCTGATCCAACAGGACGCTCCGAATGTTCAAGCCAAGTGGTCTCATTACCTTGACGTCCGATTTCGGCTTGAGTGATCCGTTCGTCGGTGTGATGAAAGGCCGTATTCTCGGCGTCGCGCCGACTGCGCGAATCATTGATCTCACGCATGACATCGTCGCGCACTGGCCTGCTGAGGCGGGTTTTTGGCTTCGCCGTGCATTCCAGTATTTTCCCCGCGGCACAGTACATGTCGCGGTCGTCGATCCAGGAGTCGGCACGACACGTGATATCGCGATGGTGATGCTGGAGGGTCATGTGTTCCTGGCGCCGGACAACGGGCTGCTGGCTGAGGTCGTCAGTCACCAGGCGAACGTTCAGTTATGGCATCTCGACATGACCCGATTGGATGGCCTTGGAATCGATCGTCCGAGTGCAACCTTCCACGGCAGAGATATTTTTGCTCCCGTCGCGGCGGCCTTGGCCGCCGATCGAATTCGGCCTGAGGGTATCGGGCGCAAGGTCGATGCGTTGATTCCGGGGTGGTTGGATGAGGCGACGGCTGACGCGTATCGTGTCGCCGGGGTAGTCATCACGATCGATCATTTTGGAAATCTGATCACGAATATCGATCGGCGATTGTGTGATCGGCTCATCGATCCAGTCGTGCACGCTGGAAAGCTCTCTCTGCCGCTCCGTCGCACGTACGGCGATGCCCAGCCTGGAGATCCGATTGCGCTCTTCAATTCCTTCGGTGTGGTCGAGGTCGCCGTCGCCGAGGGTCGGGCGGACGATGCGCTCGGTCTTTCGCGCGGCGCCCCGGTCTCCGTTCGGGATGGGGTTCGCCGCAGTTGAACTTGCGCCCTGCCGCGTTTTCGTTATAGTTCCCCGGTCCTTCACCCGGGGTTCTGCGTAACCCATTGATTTCGAAAGGTTTAAGATGTCACAACGAGATTCTGAAGGCTTTGAGCTCGACGAAGAGATGCTCGGCGAGGCGGCAAGTAACGAAGAAGACCAGGATTACGCTCGCTTTCTCGACCGGGTCGACCGGCGCGCGCGCCCGACGCCTGGCAAGCGCGGCAAGGCCGCGTGGAGCAAGCTTGAGGAAGTGCTGGCGGATAAAAAACTGGCCAAAGATCTCAGAGAATGCTACGACGACGAACTTTGATCTCGGAAGGATCACGTGACGTCCTCGGACAGTGTTTGGGTCGTCCTCAAGTTTGGGGGGACCAGCGTTTCGTCCGCTCCCAACTGGCACAACATTCGCGATATCGCGAATCACCGTCTCGAGTCGGGAGACCATGTCCTCATCGTTCACTCCGCCCTGAGCGGCGTCACCGACCGCCTTGAAAAAGCGTTAGTGGCGGCCTGTGAGGATCGGTATTCGCTGATCGTGGATGATCTCCGTCAGCGTCATATCGAGCTTGCCTCCTCACTTGACGTCGATGGTCGGGTGCTGCTCGAACCCTCGTTTTTGACACTCTCGTCGCTGCTGTCTGAGGTCTCCGCGAAAGGCGCTGCTGATAGTCGAACCCGCGCGCAGGTTATGGCCTTTGGTGAGTTGCTGTCGACGATGATCGGCGCTCAGTTCTTGTGCCAAAGCGGTCTTCCGGCATGTTGGGTGGACGCTCGCGAATACCTCAAAGCGGAATCGCGTGAGGCCGCCACCGTTCAAGCCGAGTACTTGTCCGCCACCTGCAACTTTTCACCCAACGTGGATGTTCAGGCGCGACTCGTCTCGCGTGGGCGTCTCGTGCTCACTCAAGGATTTATTGCCAGCAACGCGACGGGTGAGACGGTGCTGCTCGGTCGAGGTGGGTCCGATACGTCAGGCGCTTACTTTGCGGCGATGCTGGGGGCGAAACAACTTGAGATCTGGACCGATGTCCCCGGAATGTTCAGCGCGAATCCGCGCTCGACCCCTCGCGCCCGTCAGTTGTTGGAGCTCACTTATGACGAAGCACAGGAAGTCGCGACCGCTGGTGCCAAGGTCCTGCACCCACGCTGCCTGCTGCCCGCACGCGAGCATTTCATTCCGATTTTTGTTTTTGCGACGCAAGCGCCGAATATGCAGGGCACGCATATCAGTGCGAATCCGCCGAGCGATGCGGCACAGGTTAAGGCGGTCTGCATCAAAAAGGGCGTGACGCTGATCTCGCTGGAGAGCCCTGGCATGTGGCATGAGGTAGGATTTCTCGCGGATGCCTTCCAGATCTTCAAGCAACATGGATTATCGGTCGATTTGGTCTCCACGTCCGAAACGAACGTGACCGTGTCGCTCGACCCGCAAGCGAACGCGATTGACCCGCTCGTACTTCAAACATTGCAATCGGATCTGACCCCCCTCGGTCGAGCGGAAATCATCGGACCTTGCGCCTCGGTCAGTCTGGTCGGTCGCAACATCCGCAGCATCCTCCATCAACTGGGTCCCGCGCTTGAACTTTTCGCGGAACAGAGGATTTATCTCGTCAGCCAAGCGGCGAACGATCTCAATCTCACTTTTGTCGTCGATGAGGGGCAGGGAGATCGCTTAGTGGAGGATCTCCATCATTTGTTGGTTGACCCGGTTCGCGATGACGTTGTACTCGGACCAACCTGGCGACAGCTATCTGAGACATCCGCGGAGACTCGGGCGATCGCGACGCCCTGGTGGATGAGCAAGCGAGCGTGCCTGTTGTCATTGATGAGTGATCGGGATACGGCCTATGTCTACGACCTCGAGACGGTCCGAGAGCGGTGCCAACGCTTGAAGGCTCTCCGCGCCATCGACCGAGTGTCTTATGCGATGAAGGCAAATCCCCATCCTGCGATCCTGCAGGTCGCTCATGAGAACGGACTTTTCATCGAGTGCGTCTCTCGAGGGGAGGTCGAACATGCGCTGTCGACCTTGCCGAGTCTGCTGCCGCAGGACGTGCTTTTCACCCCTAATTTCGCCACTCGCGACGAATACGTATGGGCGCTGAGTCGGGGTGTGCAGGTCACGCTCGATAACCTGTATCCACTGGAGCGATGGCCGGAGCTCTTCGCCGTTCGCGATATCTTCATTCGACTCGACCCTGGCATGGGTCGTGGTCACCACGCCCACGTCCGCACAGGCGGGACGCAGTCAAAGTTTGGTGTGGCGAGAGGTGAGATCGATGCGCTAATTTCAGCCGCGGCGAAAGCCGGCGCTCGGGTGGTGGGTCTTCACGCGCATACGGGAAGTGGGGTGTTCGATGTCGACAATTGGCGCGACACAGGAATCTATCTCGCCGGTTTGTTAAGGGTGTTTCCCGATGTTCGGGTGATCGATCTCGGCGGTGGGATTGGGGTGCCCGATCGCCCCGGCGCTGCCGAATTCGACTTCACGGCATTTGATGACGCGTTACTTCGGCTCAAGTCCTCCCTGACGAATGTCTCGTTATGGATTGAGCCCGGTCGTTTCGTGGTTGCGGAGGCGGGAGTGCTTCTCGCGAAGGTCACCCAGATCAAGGGCAAGGGCGATGCCGGCTTCGTGGGCGTTGCGACCGGGATGAATTCTTTGATCCGGCCGGCGCTCTACGGCGCTTACCATGACATCGTGAATCTCACCCATATCAGCGAGCCTGACATGATGATCTGTGACGTGGTGGGCCCTATTTGTGAGACGGGTGATGTCCTCGGACACGCACGCTCGTTACCGCGCGTGACATCGGAGGGGGATGTGTTGCTGATTGCGACGGCTGGAGCCTACGGCGCGTCGATGTCTTCGAATTACAATCTTCGCTCACCAGCCGAAGAGTGCGTGCTTGAGCTCTAGTTGGGTGTATGGCGCCGGCGCAGCTCATTGATGACGTCGAGAAGCGATAACCCCCGCGCCTTGAGGGCGACGGTCAAGTGAAACAGCAAGTCAGCCGCTTCGTTCCGCGCCTCGTGGTCGTCACCGGCAGTGAGCGCGAGAGCGGTCTCCAAACCTTCCTCGCCAACCTTTTGAGCCAAACGTTTCGGGCCTTCAGCGATCAGCCGCGTGGTGTAGCTCGCCGGATCATTTGAGCGCATGCGTTGTTCGATGACGTTCTCGAGCGTTACCAGGAACGCAAAGTCGCCGCCTCTCGTCAACCGATCGTCGCCAAAACAAGTGGCCGTTCCTGTGTGGCAGGCCGGACCGTGGGGGCGCACGAGAAGCAGCAGCGTATCTCGATCGCAATCGGCATGTATCGCGATAAGCGATAACGTGTGACCGGAGGTCTGGCCTTTTTCCCACAGGCTTTGACGGCTGCGACTCCAGAACACCGCTCGACCTCGCTCCAAGGATTGTTCGATCGCCTCGCGGTTCGCCCACGCCACCATCAAGACCTCGCCTGAGTCGACATGTTGAGCGATGACCGGAATCAGCCCATCTTCGCCGTAGGCTAGCTGAGGAAGGGTGTCGCGTGTCACGATCATGGACGTACCTCAATGGCGGCGGCTCGGAGCTCGCGCTTCAATGTCGATATCCGTAACGACCCGCTATGGAATACGCTCGCGGCGAGCGCTGCATCGACGAGTGCTTGTTCGAACACATCAACGAAATCACGCGCGGATCCTGCGCCCCCCGAAGCAACGAGCGGAACCCGGCAACTCGTCCGTAACGTTTTCAGTTGCACAAGATCGTAACCGGCTCGGACGCCGTCACTCGTCATGCAGTTGAGGACGATTTCGCCGGCTCCGCGGTCCTGCACTTCGATGAGCCAGTCCAACGTGGCACGACCGGAGTCGCGAGTGCGTGATGGATCACCCGTGTATTGCCGAACTCGATAACCGTCGGACGTCGTATCGCTATCGATTCCAACGACGACGCATTGGCTACCAAAGCGGCGGGCCAGGTCTTCGATGAGCGTGGGGTTATCGAGTGCGGGCGAATTGATGGAGATCTTCTCCGCTCCCGCGTTGAGAACCGCCTCGGCATCCCTCACGCTGCAAATGCCTCCTGCGACACAAAACGGAATGTCGAGTACACGAGCGATGCGTACGATCCAACCTCGATCGACCGTGCGACCGTCTGGGCTTGCCGTGATGTCATAGAAAACGAGTTCGTC
>Ga0194131_10003833_pt1 | contig 23261 bp, 17 predicted proteins | sample TA2KigO120mmetaG_FD_148631 | JGI IMG/M metagenome (GOLD analysis project Ga0194131, IMG submission 148631) | Freshwater microbial communities from Lake Tanganyika, Tanzania - TA2015053 Kigoma Offshore 120m | ecosystem: Environmental > Aquatic > Freshwater > Lake | place: Tanzania: Lake... | reverse complement strand
GGCTCGGCTGTAACTCGCTATCGAAGATGCCTACTTCGCGAAGTCGGCGGTGACCGGCCCCTGAATCATGAACATCGCGGCCTTCACGGCGCCGCGGTACTGGTCGTAGAACGCCTTCTGCTCGGCCGGGTCCTTCACGACGTCGTACACGATGTTGGTGATCGAATAGTCGGCCTCGGGCACCACCGGGCTGATGACGTGGATGTAGACCAGGCTGCCGTCCGGCTGGGGCATCGCGTTCTTCATCACTTTCCAGCCGGCGAGCTGCTGCTTGGCTTCGGGCTTCTCGGACTTCGCGAGCGAGTCCTTCAGCTTCGCCACGACCGCTTCGTAGTCCGCGGCCTTGTCGCCGGGGACGTTGAAGGCCCAGATCACCATGTCTCCCGAGAACGTCGTTTTCTGCGGCGCCTGCTGGGCGAACGCGGTGCCGTAAGAAAACGCCGGCAGCAGCATCATCGCGCCAGCCAGAATCATCCCAAACAGTCGTCGCATAACTTCTAGCCTCCTGGGTAAGGCGGAAAAGGCGGTTACTCTACCGTACAGTTGAACGGATGAAAACGGTCATCATCTCGTGAGCAAGAAGCATTCCCGCCCTCGTCAGTCGCAAAGACCGCCCATCATAGATCAAAAGGCGTTCGTCAACGAAGGGGTGAAGCTCCTCGCCGAACCGGGCCCAGACATCGACGCCATACCGCATTTTCACGGCCTGTAAATCGATGCCCGCGGAGAGGCGCAGCCCGGTAAAAAGCGCCTCTTCGAGCTGTTCGTCCGGCGTCAGGGGGCGTCGCTCGCTCACCAGCGCGCCCCGTCCGGCCGTGGCCGAGATGTACTCCGCGGTTGACGACACGTTCTTCCAACGGACACCCCCGCGGGTCGAATGCGCGCCGCATCCGAACCCGCGCCACTCGCCGTCGGCCCAGTATTTCAGGTTGTGCCGCGACTCGCGCCCCGGCCGGGCGACGTTCGATATTTCGTACTGCACGTAACCGGCGCTGTCCATCCTGTCCAGACCCGACAGATACATGTCCGCCACGTCGTCGTCGGGCGCCACCGACCACGAGCCCCGCGCCATCGCGTCGCCGAGCGGCGCGTTCGGGTAGATCTCGAGCATGTACATCGACGCGTGGTCGGGCCCCAGCGCGACCAGCGCGTCCACCGACTCGCGCCACTGCGCCACGGTCTGCTGCGGCAGCCACATCATCAGGTCGAGCGAGATGTTGTCGAAGCCTTCGGCGCGCGCCATCGCGAACGCCTCAGCCGCCCGCTCCGCGGTATGAAGGCGCGAGAGCCGCTGGAGCTCCTCGTCCCGGAAGGACTGGACACCGTAGCTGAGGCGGTTGATTCCAGCCGCCCGGAAGCCCGCTAACCGCTCGGATGTCACGGTCTCGGGATTGGCCTCGAGGGTGATTTCCGCGTCGGGCGCCACGTCGAACGACTCGCGGCACGCCTGAAGAACGGCGCCCACCTCCGGCGGCTCGAGAAGCGAGGGAGTCCCACCGCCGAAGTAGATCGTGTCCGCGGCGGAGGAATCTGCCGCCGCCCGGATCTCCCGCAGCAGCGCCGCGACGTACAGCTCCTTCAGCGGCGCGTCGAACAGGCCGCGGTTGAAATTGCAGTAGTTGCAGATGGCCGAGCAGAAGGGGATGTGGACGTAGAGGCCCAGCATGCAATTAGGAATTAAGAATTCAGAATTAAGAATGCGCGAATTCCCAATTCGGAATTCGGAATTCCTAATTTTACGAGCCGGCGCGTCCCCCGGACCATTTGAGGTCGACCTTGTCCGCGTGCTTCGGCGCGCGGAGCTGGGCGCGGGCCTGGCCCTGGGACTTCACGGGCAGCTTGCGGCGCGGCTGCGTCTTCCAGAGACCCAACAGGTCCTCCGCTCCGGCGTTCGGAGGGAGGTCGCGGAAATCGGGGCCGTCGTACTCCAGGAACTCGCACATCTCGCGCAGGCGCGAGTGCAGCCGGAAGCCGACGCGGACGAGCAGCGAGTTCATCTCGCCTTCGTCGGGAATGTCCTCGTAGTTCGAGGTGAAGATCGTCGGCCGGCGCTCGTTGTAGCGCGTGTTGACGATGGAGCTCATGGTCTCTTCGACCCAGTCGGTGAGGCGCTCCGCGCCGATGTCGTCGAGCACGAGCAGCTCGGCCTCCATCACGGGCCGAATCACGTCCATCTCCGCCTGGTGCAGGACCGGATTGTAGGTGCTGCGAATCTCCCGCAGCAGCGTGCGTGTGTCGTAGTAGAGGCCGTGGGCGCCGGTGCGGCGGATGACCTGCTGCAGCACGGACACGGCGATGTGCGTCTTGCCGATGCCCGGCGGGCCGATGAGCATCAGCCCTCTGTCGACGACAGGAAACGCCTCGACAAACCGGCGGGCGGTCTCCACCGCGCGAATCAGCTTCTCGTTCGGATACGTGATGAAGCTGTCGAGCGTGCAGCGCTGGTAGCGTGGAGGGATGCGCGCGTCGTTCAGCCGCTGGGTCGCGGCCTTCTGCACGACGCACTCGCAGCGCGTGACTCGCTCGACACCGTCAACCTCGATCGTCTTCCATCCGGTGTCGTCACAGATCGCGCACGTCGGCACGAGCGCGATCCTAGCGTACTTGCAACTTCACTTTTGACTTTTAACTTTTAACTTTTGACTTTTGACTTGCCTGGCTTTCGGTCTCGTCGAGTTCCTTGGGCGTGTGCCTTACGAGGTCGGTCGGCGACGACTTGACGAGCGCGGTACTCAGGCGCTGCTCCCAGTCGTCGATGCCGCGCGCGAGCTCGCGCTTGACGTAGTCCATGAACTCGTTCACCTCGCCCTGCATCTGCTCGATCTTGCGGCGCATGTTGAGGATGATTTCGACGCCGGCGAGGTTCACGCCGAGATCGCGCGTCAGCGCGAGGATGGTCTCGAGCTGCTCGAGGTCCTCTTCCGAGTAGAGGCGGGTGTTGCCTTCGGTGCGCGACGGCTTCAGCAGCCCTTCGCGTTCGTAGAGGCGCAGCGTCTGCGGGTGAATGTTGTACTTCTGCGACACCGCGCTGATCATGTAGTACGCCTTGCCGCGTTCAGCACGCTTCGCCATGGCTATCCCTGCAGGTGCTCGCGGACGCTCTCGCCGTTGATGCGGCCGAACTCGCGCAGCAGCTCCTTCGAGCGCTCGTCGAGCAGCTTCGGCAGCATCAACCGCACTTCGACGACCAGATCGCCGCGACGGCCGTCGCGCGTCGACACCGCGCCGCGCTCGCGCAGCCGGAACCGCTGACCCGACTGGGTCCCCGGCGGCACCCTGAGCCTGGCGATCCCATCCGGCGTCGGAATCTCGATGCGCGCGCCGAGCGCCGCCTCGTGAACGGCAATCGGCACCACGAGGTGCAGGTCGTCGCCTTCTCGGCGGAACACCGCGTGCGGCGCCACCTGCACCGTGATGTAGAGGTCGCCGGCGGGCCCGCCGTGGAGGCCCGCGTTGCCCTTCGCGGGCACGCGCACGCGGTCGCCGTCGGCCACGCCTGCCGGCACGCGCACCTGGATCGTCTCGCTGCGCGTCTCCTGGCCGGTGCCGCCGCACGGCCCGCACGCGCGCGGACGCTGCTGGCCGGTGCCGGCGCAGCTCGTGCAGCTGCGTGAAAACACCATGTGGCCGCGCACCGAGCGCACCGCGCCGGTGCCCTGGCAGATGTGGCACGCTCCCGGGCTCACGCGCGTGCGGCCGGTGCCCGCGCAGCCGCGGCACGTCTCGCGCCGCGTCACCGTGACCGGCCGCTTCACCCCGGCCAGCGCGTCGTCGAACGACAGGGGGATCGTCTGGTGAAGATCGGCGCCGCGCGCCGGGCCCGGCTTCCGGGTGCCCCGCTCGGTCAGCACCTCGGCGAACAGGTCGCCGAACGTCGCGGAGTAATCGGAGCCGCGCGCCGAGAAGTCGAACCCCTCGAAGCCGCTCGCCTTGCGCGCGTCCTCGGTCGCCGTGCCCGAGTCGTAGCGCGAGCGGCGGTCGGGGTCGATCAGCGTCTCGTAGGCCTGGAGAATCTGCCGGAAGCGCGCTTCCGCCATGCCGTCGCCCGGATTGATATCCGGGTGATACCGCCGCGCCAGGCGCCGGTAGGCCCGCTTGATCTCGGCCTCACTGGCGCCGTGCCGAACGCCAAGAACGACGTACAGATCCATTTGCGATTTGCGATTTGTGATTTGTGATTTGTGATTGTGGATTTGTGATTTGAAATCGCAAATCACAATTCACAAATCACAAATTCATTTCTTCTCCTCGTCCACGACTTCCGCGTCGATGACGTCGCCTTCGGCGGCACCCTGTGAACCCGCTGAACCCGAGGAACCCTGGGCACCCTGAGCACCCTGAGCACCTTGAGAACCTTGAGCCCCTGCCTGCTTGTAGAGGGCTTCCGCCGCCTTGTGCTGCGCCTGCGTGAGCTGCTCCATCGCGCGGTTCATCGCGGCGGTGTCGCTGTTGGAAATCGCGGTTTTCAGCCCCTCGATGGCGGTCTCGACCGCGGCCCTGTCGGGCGCGGCGAGCTTGTCGCCCATCTCCTGCAGCATCTTCTCCGCGGCGTAGACGGCCTGGTCCGCGCGGTTGCGCGTCTCGATCTCCTCGCGCCGCTTCTTGTCCTCTTCCGCGTGGGACTCGGCGTCCTTCATCATCCGCTCGACCTCGTCCTTGCTGAGGCCGCTCGACGCGGTGATGGTGATCTTCTGCTCCTTGCCCGTGCCGAGGTCCTTCGCCGACACGTTCACCATGCCGTTGGCGTCGATGTCGAAGGTGACCTCGATCTGCGGGACGCCGCGCGGCGCCGGCGGGATGCCGACGAGCTGGAAGCGTCCGAGCGTGCGGTTGTCGCGCGCCAGCGGCCGCTCGCCCTGCAGCACGTGCACCTCGACGCTGGTCTGGCTGTCGGCCGCAGTCGAGAACGTCTCGCTCTTGCGCGTCGGGATCGTCGTGTTGCGCGGAATCAGCGTCGTCATCACGCCGCCCAGCGTCTCGATGCCGAGCGACAGCGGCGTGACGTCGAGCAGCAGCAGGTCCTTGACCTCGCCGGCGAGCACACCCGCCTGGATCGCGGCGCCGACCGCGACGACTTCATCGGGGTTCACGCCCTTGTGCGGTTCCCTGCCGAAGAGGTCCTTGACGATCTGCTGCACGCGCGGGATGCGCGTCGAGCCGCCGACGAGCACGACCTCGTCGATCTTCGAGGCATCGAGGCCCGCATCCGCGAGCGCCTGCCGCGTCGGGCCGACGGTCTTCTGCAGCAGGTCTTCGACGAGCTGCTCGAACTTGGCGCGCGTGAGCTTCTGCTGCAGGTGCTTCGGCCCCGACGCGTCCGCCGTGATGAACGGCAGGTTGATGTCGGTCTCCATCACGCTGGAGAGCTCCATCTTGGCCTTCTCCGCCGCCTCCTTCAGGCGCTGCAGCGCCATCCGGTCCTTGCCGAGGTCGATGCCGTCGCTCTTCTTGAACTCGGCGATGATCCACTCGATGACGCGCTGGTCGAGGTTGTCGCCGCCGAGGTGCGTGTCGCCGTTGGTGGCCTTGACCTCGACGACGCCCTCGCCGACCTCGAGGATCGAGATGTCGAAGGTGCCGCCGCCGAAGTCGTAGACCGCGATCGTCTCGTCCTTCTTCTTGTCGAGGCCGTAGGCCAGCGCGGCCGCGGTCGGCTCGTTGACGATGCGCATCACCTCGAGGCCGGCGATCTTGCCGGCTTCCTTCGTGGCCTGGCGCTGCGCGTCGTTGAAATAGGCGGGGACGGTGATGACGGCCTTGGTGACCGCCTGCCCGAGATACTCCTCCGCGGCCTGCTTGAGCTTCTGCAGGATCATCGCGGAGATCTCCGGCGGCGCGTAGTCCTTCTCGAGCGCCTTGACCCGCACGTCGTTGCCCGCGGCGACGACGGTGTACGGCACCATCTTCATCTCCTCGTTCACCTCGTCGTAGCGGCGCCCCATGAACCGCTTGATCGAGAAGATGGTGTTCTCGGGATTGGTGACGGCCTGGCGCTTGGCGACCTGGCCCACCAGCCGCTCGCCCGTCTTGGCGAACGCCACCACCGACGGCGTGAGCCGGCTCCCTTCCGGGTTGGTGATGACGACCGGCTCGCCGCCTTCCATGACGGCCACGACCGAGTTCGTCGTGCCCAGGTCGATTCCGATGATTTTGCTCATGCTCTTATTATTTAATCTGAGTCGATCACAGTCAATTTCAGCAGCGGTATACTCGGTAAGTAGTCATGAGCACGCGAGTTGTCGTCCGCGTCGCGCAGCAGGCCGGACTGGTGGCGCTCTTCGTCGCCACCGCGCTGGCCGGCACGCTCAGCGGGGTGATGTTCGCCTACGCCGACGACCTGCCGCAGATCAGCGCGCTCGACCAGTACCAGCCGAACACGATCACGCGCCTGCTCGCCCGTGACGGCCGGGTGATCGGCGAGTTCGCCGTCGAGCGGCGCGTCGTCATCGGCTACGACGGCATGGCGCCCGCGCTGCGCAACGCGATCATCGCCACCGAAGACGCCGACTTCGACCAGCATTTCGGGCTGAGCGTCAGCCGCATCCTCGTCACCGCCATCCGCGACGTCGTCTACGGCCAGCGCGCCGGCGCGAGCACCATCACGCAGCAGCTCGCGCGGGACCTGTTCCTCCGCCAGTACATGCAGGGCGGCGGGCGCTACGAGTTCTCGCTCGAGCGGAAGATCCGCGAGGCGATCGTCGCCATGCAGATCGAGCGGCGGTACACGAAGCGCGAGATCCTGACCTTCTACGCCAACCAGATCAACCTCGCGCACGGCGCCTACGGCGTCGAGGCCGGCGCGCAGCAGTTCTTCGGCAAGCCGGCGAAGGACCTCACCGTCGAGGAAGCGGCGCTCATCGCCGGCATCATCCAGGCGCCGGCGCGGCTGAGCCCGTTCGTGGACATGGCGCGCGCGAAGAACCGCCGCAACTTCGTGCTGCAGCGGATGGCCGACGAGGGCTTCATCAGCCGCGCCGATGCCGAGGCTGCCGCCGCGCGCGACATCGTCCTGCGCGGCCGTCCCGCCGCGGAGCGCTCGATCGCGCCCTACTTCGTCGAAGACATCCGCAAGATGCTCGAGGAGGAGTACGGCGCCAAGGCGATCTACGAAGCCGGGCTGCGCGTGCAGACGACGCTGGACGTGGCGCTGCAGCAGGCCGCCAACCTCGCCGTGGACCGCGGGCTGCGCCGCATCGACAAGCGGCGCAGCGGCTACCGCACGCCGGCGCGCAACGTGGTGGCCGAGGGCCACACGGTCGAGCGCTTCACCACCGATCGCTGGTCGCGCCCGATCGCCGCGGGCGACATCGTCCCGGCAGTGGTCGTCTCCGCGCCGCGCACCGGCGCCGCCCGGATCCGGATCGGCACGCAGCAGCTCGACCTCCCGGCGGCCGGCTTTGCGTGGACGCGGCGGACGTCGGCCGCGGATCTCTTCCGCGCCGGCGACCTGATCGAGGTGGACGTGCGGACCGCCGCCAACGGCGTGCCGCAGACGGTGACGCTCGAGCAGGCGCCGATCCTGGAAGGCGGCCTCGTCGCCATCGACAACCGGACGGGCCAGATTCGCGCGATGGTCGGCGGCTTCAGCTTCGAGCGGAGCAAGTTCAACCGCGCCACGCAGGCGCGCCGGCAGATGGGCTCGGTCTTCAAGCCGATCGTCTACACGGCGGCCATCGACCGCGGCTTCACGCCGGTGTCGGTCTTCATCGACGAGCCCACGTCGTTCGAGAGCGGGCCGAACCAGCCGCCGTACGCGCCGCTCAACTACGACCGGAAGTTCGAGGGCGCGGTGACGCTCCGCCGCGCGCTCGAGCAGTCGCGCAACATCCCCGCCGTGAAGGCGATGCAGGACGTCGGCCCGCAGCAGGTGTCCGCCTACGCCAAGCGCTTTGGCTTCCCGGGCGAGCTCCCGCCCTACCTCTCGCTGGCGCTCGGCGCCGCGGAAGCGACGCTGCTCGAGGCCACGAGCGCCTACTCGGCATTCCCGAACCAGGGCGTGCGCATGCAGCCCTACATGGTGGTGACGGTCGCCGACCGTGAAGGCAACGTGCTGCGGGAGAACCGGCCCGAGGCGCACGAAGCCGTTCGCGCCGACACCGCGTTCGTGATGACGCACCTGCTGCGCGGCGTCGTCCAGCGCGGGACGGCCCAGGCCGCCAACGCGCTCGACTGGCCGCTCGCGGGCAAGACCGGGACGATGGACGACTACACGGACGCGTGGTTCGTGGGCTTCGACCCGACCATCACCGTCGGCGTGTGGGTGGGTTACGACGAGAAACGGCCGATTGGCGGGAGCAGCAACGGGGAGACGGGCGCCACCGCCGCGCTCCCCATCTGGATGGACTTCCTGCGCGCCCATCTCGAGGCGCAGCCCGGCCGGGAGAACCCGCCCGCGTTCGAGCCGCCGGGCAACATCGTGTTCCTGACGCTCGACTCGGGCATCTCGGAGGCGTTCATCAACGGCACGCAGCCGCAGGCGGCCGCCCCCGCGCCGGTATCGGAATGATCTACGCGTGCACTCTGTGCTTCTGCAGCGCGCGCAGGAGCACGTAGTACACGGCGGCGAGCGCCACCGCCGCCCCTACCCCGATGGCCACGGCCACTGGATAGAAGAACACCGCGAAGATGGCGGGAATCAGCAGAATCGCGTCGAGACCGAGAATCCACCACGCGCCGTCGGCACTGAGATGCTCGTCCCAGTAGTGCGTCAGAGCATCGACCATGTTGTGCACGCCGAGAATCATAGGCTGCCTCCCTTGTGGCCGGGGTCGTTACCTTATTAGACGCCCGTTCCGGGCGCAAGGCCTACGTCACGGAAACAGCTGGGGTGCGCGGCGGCGCTTGGTGGCCTGTTCGAACGCGTACGCGAGGGCAATCAGGCGGGGTTCGCTGCAGGGCCCGGCCGTGAAGCTGACACCGTAGGGCGCCGGGCTGGCGCGGAATCCTTCGGGGAACGCTGGCGTGGGCGCGTTCGGGACCATCGCGAACGGCACGATCACGGTCGGGTAGCCGGCCCGGGCGGCGATGCCGCCACTGGTCGGGCCAGGCAGCAGCACGGCGTCCAGCCGGTGCGTCTGCAGGACCTCGTCGATCGCGCGGGCGGTCAGCTGGAGGTCCTTGCGGCGGTCCGCCTCGTAGCGCGCCTTGTCGGCCACCAGGTCGATTTCGTCCGCGTTGTCGAGGTTCGACTGCCCGTACTTGATCGCGCCCGCGCTCCGGTGCGCCTCGTTCCACGCGCGGAGCTCGCCGAGCGACTTCACCGGCGCCGTGCCGCCGAGCAGGTCCAGCCACCGCGTGAAGTCGCGCTTCATGCCGTACTTGTAGGTCGTGGAGCAGGCCGCGTCCTTCCCCTTCGGCACGTCAGGGCCCGAGCACACGGGCCAGCTCAGGAAGTTGCGCTGCGGATCGCGGTCGAGGATGCTCGGAAAGTCCGCCGGATCGACGACCGCCGCCCCCTGCGCCTTCAGCACGCCGACCGCCTCGTTCAGCGCGGCGCGCTGTCCTTCGGTGAGCCCGCCCTGCGGCATCGAGGCGCCGGGCGGCGTCACCGGATCCGAGAAGAACGCGCGCGGCACGCCGATGCGCGCGCCCGTGAGCGCGCCGGCGTCGAGGAAGCGCGTGTAGTCGCGTCCCGGCGGCGGCATGCACGCCGACGTCGCGGGATCGTCCGCGTCGGGCTTCGCGCTTTCGAGCACGCCGAGCAGGATCGCCGCGTCCGCGACCGAGCGCGTCATCGGTCCCGCGGTGTCCTGGTCCGCGGTGATCGGAATGATGCCGTGGCGGCTGACGCGCCCGACGGTCGGCTTGATGCCGACGAGCCTGTTCTGGTTGGCGGGGTTGACGATCGAGCCCGACGTCTCGGTGCCGACGTTCGCCGCCCAGAAGCTGACCGCCGTGCCGACGCCGGAGCTCGAGCCGCCAGGGGCGAGCGCGGGACGGCCGTCCGCGGTCGCCGGCCGCGGATCGCGGCGCGGATCGTACGGGTTGAAGCCGTAGCCGGTCAGGCCGTTGTAGTTGGTCGGCATCCCGGCGGCGACCCAGTTGGCCAGCTCCGTGAGCTGGGTCTTGGCGACGATGACCGCGCCGGCCTCGCGCAGGTTCTTCGTCACGGTCGCGTCGTACGGCGGCACCAGCTCGGCGAACGCCTGCGCGCCGCCGGTCGTCCGCATGCCGGTCGTCTGGATGTTGTCCTTGAGCGCGACGGGAATCCCGTGCAGCGGCCCGCGCACGCGCCCGGCGCGGCGCTCGCGGTCGCGCTCGTCCGCCTCCTCGAGCGCGCGCGGGTTCACCGTGATGATCGCGTTGAGCCGGTCCTCGTAGAGCGCGATGCGCGTCAGCGACTGCTGGACGAGCTCGCGCGAGGTGACGCGCCGCTCCGCCATCGCCGTGCGCATGTCGGCGATGGAGGCCTCGACGACGGTGAAGGCCGGCGCCCGCTGCGCGGAGGGCGCCTGCGCGACGAGCAGGCCGATGACGAAGACGACCGGAAGGCGCCTCACTGCGTCGCGTCGTTCGACGGGGGCACCCAGCGTGCGAACCAGGCACGCACCTCGGTGTAGAAGTGCCGGCTGTTCTCGCCGCTGCCGATCCAGTGGTTCTCGTCCGGCCACACGAGCAGGCGGCTCGGCACCTTCATTCGCTGTAGCGCCGACCAGTTCTCGAGCGTGTTGTTGAGCGGCACGCGGTAGTCGCGCTCGCCGATCGACAGCAGGATCGGCGTCCGGAACTTCGCCGCGTGGCGGATCGGGTTCTGTTCGATCCAGGTTTTCGCCTGCTCCCAGGGCGGGCCGCCGTTCATCAGCTCGCGGCCGTAGACGACGTCGCTCGTGCCCCACTGCACCTCGCTGTTGACGAGGCCGGCGTGCCCGACGAGCGCCGTGTAGCGGGTGGTCGTCGCCTGCAGCCAGTTGATGAGATGGCCGCCGTAGCTGGCGCCGGCGGCGATCTGCCGCGAGCCGTCGATGAAGCTGAACCGGCGGATGGCCTCGTCGGCCGCCTCGTTGATTTCCGTGGCGGGGCCCGCGAACGGGTCGAGCCGGATGTCGCGCGCGAACTGCTCGCCAAAGCCGGTCGAGCCGGTGTAGTTCGTCATCAGCACGACGTAGCCGGGGTCGGCCAGCAGGTGGTAGTTCCAGCGCAGCGTGATCTGATCGCGCCACATGTTGGCCGGGCCGCCATGGATGAGCACCAGCAGCGGGTACTTGCGCGACTGGTCGAAGCCATGCGGGAGCGCGACGAGGTTGTGGACCGTCTTGCCGCGCGAGCTCGTGAACGTGAAATGGCGCAGCGGCTGCCACGCGAGCGCTTGCGCCCGCGCGGTCGTGAAGCCGGTCAGCAGCCGGTGCTGCCTCGTCGCGGGATCGATGCGGACGATCTCGGCCGGCTGAACGGCGCTGCCCCAGTTGGCCACCAGGAGTGGCGCGGCGGACGCGCTCCGGAGGTTCGTGTACACGCCGCTGGCCGGCGCCACCGCCAGTTGCGCGCGCGCGCCACCCGCCGGCACTGCGTACAGCTTCTCCTGGCCCAGATCCTCGGCAGTGACGTACACCGTCTGGCCATCGGCAGCCACGGCAAAGCCGGCCGCGGAGCGGTCGAACGTGGGGTCGAGCACGGCCGGCGTGCGCGACCATGGCCAGGGCGCCGCAGCAATGCGATCGAGGGAATAAATCTGATTGTGGTCCTCTGCCACCGCGACGTACAGCGTGCGCCCGTCGCGGCTGAACGCCGGTCGCGCGTACGAGCGGTCGTCGCTGGTCAGCTGCCGCGGCTCGCCGCCTGACACGGACACCTGGAAGAGGTGCTCGTGCACGGGCGACCGCGCCGCCTCGGTGCGCTGTGTCGTCGCGATAAAGACGACCGACTGCCCGTCTGGCGCCCACGTCGCGTCAATGACGTCGCTCTCGTCGGTCAGACGGCCGCCGTAGCCCGCGTGCTGCACCAGACGCGTGCCGGCGAGCAGGTCGACGGCCGCTGCGCCAGGTTCCAGCGACTGGACGAAGACGTGCGGACGGCGATCGTCGAGCCAGCGGTCCCACATCCGCAGCGGAAAGCTGTCGAACGTCCTGACGTTGTACTTGCGATCGCGGCGCGCCTGCATCTCCCGCCGGTTCGCTGCATCGTCTGTCGCGCCCGGATAGACGAGACTCGTGAACAGCAATGCCCCGCCGTCGGGGCGCCACACCGGCGCCGCCGCGCCCGTGGACAGCGTTGTCACCCGCATTGCCTCGCCGCCGGACAAGTCGAGCACGTAGATCTGGTTCGCGTCGTCGCCTTCGCGCCGGGTGACGAACGCGATCCGCCGGCTGTCGGGGCTCCAGGCGATGCCGCCCTCGGCGGCGCGCGTGGACGTCAGCTTCCGGGGCGGGGCGCTGCCGTCGGCCGGTACCACCCACAGATCCGAGGTCTGCTCGCGTTCATCGTAGGCGGGCTGAACGACGGGGAAGACCACCCAGCGGCCGTCGGGACTCGGCGCCGGCGCGCCCACGCGCGGCATCAGCCATAACGCTTCGTGCGTGACGCGTTCCTGCCCCTGCGCAAATGCGGGGGCGGCGAGCACGACCAGCGCGGCGGCGACGAGAACGGTTCGTTTCGTGTGCATGGACTCCTCTAATAGGCCATCGCATAGCAGTCGCGCCGCGGGTCGGCGCCGGCGATGCGGTTCCCGGTCGCCGGGTCGAGCAGGACCGCGGTGGCGCAGCTCTGGATGCTGAACGGCAGCACCATCGTCGCATCGTGTCCGCGGCGCTGCAGGTCGCGCAGGACGGCATCGGGAACCGGCGACTCGATGTTCAGCTTGTTGAAGCCGCCGCTGTGCGGCCAGAACGAGCCGTAGAAGTGCAGCGTCTGCACCCGCGGCCACTCGAACGCCTCGTGCAGGTTCGGATACCAGTCGGGCCAGAACTCGACGACGTTGAGGAACGCCTGGAGGATGGTCTGGTCCTGGTTGTCGCCGCCGGGCGTGCCGAGCGCCAGGAAGGGCTGCCCGTTGCGCAGCACGATGCTCGGCGTCAGCGTGTAGCGCGGGCGCGAGCGGGGACGCAGCTGCGCGGCGCGCGACGAGTCGAGCCAGAACTGCTCGCCGCGGACGCTCATGCCGATGCCGGTGTCGCCGAGAATCACGGCGCCGCCGATCCAGCCGCCGCTCGGCGTGCTGTCGAAGACGTTGCCGTCCTTGTCGATGATGGCGATGTGCGTCGTGTCCTTCGCGGTGCCGCGAATCGGCTCGGCGTTGGGCGCGACCGTGCCCGGCGTGACGGCATCGGCGATGTTCGCCACCCAGAACGGCCAGTTCTTCACCCTGCCGTCAAAGGGCAGCGGGTTGCCGGCGATGAATCCGCGTGACGCGCGGGTGGCGTCGATGGAGAACGCGCGGTGGGCGCCGTACGCCTTCGAGAGCAGCCCCTGCGCCGGGATGTCGACGAACCCGGGATCCGCGTAGTACGTGTCGCGATCGGCGTAGGCCAGCTTCAGCGCTTCCACGACCGTGTGGATGTAGTCGGCGCTGTTCAGCCGCAGGGCCTTCAGGTCGTACTGCTCGAGGATGTTGAGCGCCTGCAGCAGCACGGGCCCCTGGCTGCCGAAGCCGTGCTTGTAGACCTCGTAGCCCCGGTAATTCGTCATCACCGGGTCTTCGACCTTCGCGTAGAACTCCGAGAAGTCGGCGAGCTCCCACGGCGCGTGGTGGCGCGTGAGGAACGCGACCATCTCCTCCGCGATATCGCCCGTGTAGAAGCGGTCGCGCGCCGCCGCGATGCCGGCCGCGCGGCCGCGTCCCCGGGCGGCGACGCGCTCGGCTTCGACCATCTTCACCAGCGTGCGAGCCAGCGTGGGCAGGCGGATCGTCTCGCCCGCCTTGTACATGGATCCGTCCTGCTTCAGCCAGTAACGCTGGTTGTCGGGCCAGCTCTTGAAGAAGTCGAGGTTGCCCTCGATGGAAGTGACGGTGCGCGGGCGCAGCGGGAAGCCTTCGCCCGCGTACTGAATCGCGCGGCCGGCCACCTGCTCGAACGTCAGCGTGCCCCACCGCTCCAGCACGGTGAGCGCCGCGTGCAGCGCGCCGGGCACGACGGCAGGATTCAGGCCCGCGCCGTCGAGCGTCTTCTTCTGTTCGAGATACGACGCGATGGTCGCGCCTCTCGGCGCCCAGCCCTGCCCCACGATCGAGGTGACCTTCTTCTCGCTCTGCGGATAGACGAGCACGAGCGCCTCGCCGCCGAGGCTGTAGAGGTCCTGCTCGACGACGCCGCCGACGAGGAGCGCGGCGACGCCGGCGTCGAACGCGTTGCCGCCGCCCTGCAGCACTTCCATCGCCGCGGCCGTCGTCAGCGGATGGCCCGCGGAGACGCCGGCCGAGCGGCCGATGACGGGCGGCCGATCGGCCGCAGTACCGGTGAGTGACAGCAGCGCCAGGGCCAGCGCGATCCCTGCAACTCCCAACGTCCAACGCCCAACTCCCAAGCCCCGTCGCATGGTCACCGTCCTGCGGAAGTCGTGGCCGGAGCCGTCAGCAGGTCCCAGTGCGCGCCGGCGCGCTCGAGCACGGCGTTGACGTCGTCCTGCAGCATGAAGCGGTCGCGGACCAGCGCCTCCGCGGCGGACCGCGTCATCGCCACGTACTGATCGCGCGACTGATAGCGCTCGGCAATCGACTGGCGCGGGTCGCCGCGCTGCTCGCGCTCGGCCTTCGTCCGCGCGAACGGCACGTAGGAGCCGAGCAGGTTCACCAGCTTGTCGGACGGCGCGCTGCCGCCGGCGCCGAAGTTCCAGCCCGTGTAGGTGGCCAGCGGCACCGCGATCTCGGGCAGCCTGATGCCGGCGCGATCGTTGCCGTCCGCGTCCACCTGCGGCACCAGATACGGCAGCGTCGCGCCCGCACCCGCACCCCCTGCAATCAGCGTGTTGGCCACGCGCGAGGCGGCGGGAATCCCGTTCGGACGCTGGACGCCTGGAATCGCCGGGAACGCCACGTCGGCGGCTCGCACGAGCGTGCGATCCGCCAGCCGCGAATGCCGGCTGGGCGGCGGCGCGATGCCCTCGCGCACCCAGCGGTCCATCGCCAGGAGCAGCGCGCGCATGACGAACGTGTCGTCGGCTGGATTCCCCATCTGCTGCCCGGTGGTCCGCGCCGGCGGGAAGGCTCCCGGACCGTGCTGCGTGCCGGCGATGTGGAACGCGCGCACGTTGTCCGGCAGCTCGAGGTCGCGGGCGCCGTCCACGGAGGTGTGCACGAGCGCGGCCGAGCGGCCGGTCGCGCTCCAGTACTCGACGTCGGTGTTCGTGTAGAACACCTTCGGCTGGTTGCGGCGCGCGCGGTCGTTGTCGAGCAGGCCTTCGGTGACGCCGCTCACGGGATCACGCTGGGCGCGGTCGCTGAACGGGAACGCGGTCGCGGCGGAGTCGGCCGGGTTCGGCGTCGATCCGCGGCGGTTCAGGTCGATGCGCGCGGCGCCGGCAATGTGCGGCATCACCGCGTCGAACACCTGCCGCCCGCGCTCGTCCGTGTTGAACCCGTGGTACAGGAAGTCGCGCAGGTAGCGGCCGCTCTGCGACTGGCCGAACGAGTACGCATAGCGGGCCGACGTCACCGCCCCGGGCGTGTACTTGATCCAGCTCGCCATGTCGCGCACGGCGGCAAAGCCGAGCCCCCCGACCGGCGGCGTGCCCGGCACCTGAATCCGGAGCAGGTTGGCGCCCGTCCCCGCGACGTCGTGCTGCCAGCCGACCAGCACCACCGTGAAGCCGCGCTGCATCAGGAAGCCGTCGCCGAACTCGGAGGCACCGCCGCGTGCGCGGTTGTACATCGGCACCACGCGCGCGCCGCCGCGGTTCGGGATGTCGACGAGTGCCACGCCGTTGCCGCCGGTCTTCGGCCGCAGGATCGAGAAATCCGCGGAGAACTCGACCTTCCCCTGCGCGTTCTTCGGCGCCGTGCTGATGTCGGCGATGACCGCGTTGCTCGGATCGGCCGGATCGACCGCGAAGAAGACGCGGCCCGTAATGCGCTCGTAGCCGGCGATCGCAATGTCGGCGCGGCTGGCAATCTCCACGCGCGTGACCTCGGCGTACGCCGGACGTGCGACGAGCAGCGCCAGGACGAGAGCAAGCATTCGCATGGTCACCTCACCGAAGGGCCGGTCCGAAAACCGGCCCCTACATGTGTCGGGGCCGACCTCGAGGTCGGCCCCGAGGTCGCCGGAGCCATGAGCACGTCCCAGTGCGCGCCCGCGCGCTGCACCACGCGGTCGATGTCCTGCTGGAGCATGTAGCGGTCGCGGACGAGTCCTTCGGCAGCGGTCCGCACCAGGGCCAGATACTGTTCGCGCGACCGGTACCGCTCGGCGATCGCCGGGCGCGGGTCGCCGCGCTGCTCGCGTTCGGCCTTGGTCCGCGCGAACGGAATGTACGAGCCGGTGTTGCCGAGCAGGCGGCCGGTGTTCCCCGCCGCCTCGTTGCGGAAGTTCCAGCCGGTGTACGTCGCCAGCGGGACGGCCACCTCGGGGACGCGGATGCCCGCACGGTCGTTGCCATCGGCGTCCACCTGCGGCACCAGCAGCGGCAGCGGCGCGCCGGCGCCGGCGCCGTTGCGCACCAGCGCGTTCGCCGCGCGCATGGCGGTTCGCACCGTGCGCGGAGAGGCCACGCCGGGAATCGCCGGGAACGCCACCGCGTCCGCGCGCACGAGCGTTCCGTCCGCGAGCCGCGGATGGCGGCTCGGCGGCGGCGCGACGCCTTCCCTCGCCCAGCCGTCCATCGCCACCATCAACGCGCGCAGGACGTAGGTGTCCTCGACCGGATTGCCGCGCTGCTGGCCGGGGCCCCCGGCCGCCGGCGGAAACGCGCCCGGTGTGTGCTGCGCACTCGACGCCAGGTAGCTGCGGACGTTGTCGCCCGGCGTCAGGTCGCGCGCGCCGTCCGGCGTCGTGTGCGTGAGCGCGGCCACGCGGCCGGCGTCGATCCAGTACTCAACTGCGCTGTTGGTCAGGACGAGCTTCGGCTGGTGCCGCCGCGCGCGCGGATTGTCGAGCAGCCCGTCGGTCGCGCCAGTCACCGGATCGCGCTGCGCGCGATCGGCAAACGGGAACGGCCCGACGAAACCGTCCGCGGCAGTCGGGTTGGACCAGCGCCGGTTGATGTCGACGCGGGCAGCCCCCGCGATGTGCGCCCACACCGCGTCGAATACCTGGCGATCGCGCTCGTCGGTGTTGAAGCCGTGGTACAGGAATTCACGTAGGTAGCGGCCGCTCTGCGACTGCCCGAACGCATACACGAACTTCGCCGGCGCCACGGCGTCGGGCGCGTGGCGCAGCCAGCTCGCGAAGTCGCGCACGGAGGCGAGGCCAAGGCCGCCCACCGGCGGATTCGCCGCGCGGTAGCTCAGCTCGTAGATCCGTCCCGGCTCCAGCCCGCTCTCCATCGTCACCGTCTGGCCGGAGAGCGCGAACGATCCGCGCGGAACCGCCCGCCCCTTCTCGGCCAGGGCATCGCGCACCGTGAGCGTCGTGTCCGCTGCCGCGGCATCGACGGGTGCATACACGACCAGATCGCCGACCGTCGCGCGCGTGGTCCGCTGATTGACGGTGAAGATCGCCGAGACGAGACCCGTGATCGGCGTCCCCCGGTCGGTCGCCGCCGGCGCCTGGATGCGCAGCAGGTCGTTCCCCGCCGCCGGCAGGTCGAACTCCCAGCCGACGCCGACGATGGTGAACCCGCGCTGCAGCAGCAGGTCGTCACCGAACCGGTTGACCAGCCGGATGCTGCCGCGATTGACGATCTCCAGCACGGCGGCGCCGTTGCCGCCGGACGTCGGCCGCAGGGCGTAGAAGTCGGCGGAGAACTCGACCTTCCCCTGCGCGTTGCGCGGCGCCTTGTCGATGTCGGCAATCACCGCGTTGCGCGGATCGGAGGGGTCCACGGCGAAGAACACGCGGCCCATGATCCGTTCGTAACCGGCAAACGCCATGTCGGCGCGGCTCGTGATCTCGACGCGGGTGACTTCGGCATACGCAGGAACCGCGAGCAGCAGCGTCAGCGCCACAGACAGCACGCGCATGTTCACCTCACTCTGGCGAGCTCGTTGACGATGTCCCATTTGAAGCGGACGAAGCGGTGCAGCTCGCTCTCCAGGATGCGCTCCTGGTCGCTGTGCGCACCAAATCCCTTGGGGCCGTCCTCCATGTCGGTGGCGGGCCCGATGCCGTAGCACTGCACGCCGCGGGCGCGCAGGTACGCCATGTCGGTGGCGCCCGTGCTCATCACGGGCAGCGTGGTCGTGCCGTAGTGCTTCGTGACCGCGGCCTCGATCGCCTTGAAGGCGTCGGTGCCGAGCGTCGACGTCCCCGCCGGCCTGACGTCGCGCGCCGCGTAGGAGACCGTCACGGTCGGATCGTTGACGACCGCGCGAATCATCTCCAGCACCACCGCCGGATCGTCATCGGGCATCGTGCGCAGGTCGATCGTGGCCGTGGCCTCGGAGGGGATCACGTTGATCCGGTAGCCGCTGTCGATGATCGTCGGCGACAGCGTCGGGTGCAGCACGGCGGCCTTCGCGGGATCGTTGGCGCGGAAGTAGCGCTCGACCGCCGGCGCCTTCTGCGGATCGAGCACGTCGCGGTAGCGCGCCGCCTCGTCGCCGGAGGAGATCGACGCCAGGCGCTGGAAGTACGCGCGCGTGGTTTCGTTCAGCGTGATCGGCGGCTGCCAGTCGGCGATGCGCGTCAGCGCCGCCGCGAGGTGCACCACCGGATTGGTCTGCAGGGGCACCGATCCGTGCCCCGAGATGCCGCGCGCGGTCAGCTCCAGCGTCCGTGGAATCTTCTCGATGGTCTGCACCGAGGCGTACTCGACGCGGCCGCCGCGCCGCGTGACGCCGCCGCCCTCGGCCAGGCAGTACTCGGCGTCGATCGACGCGAAGTGCCGGTTGACCATGAACTGGATGCCGACGCGCGTCGTCCCCTCCTCGCCCGCCTCCGCGAGGAAGATCACGTCGCGGTCGAGCGGCACGTTGAGCCGCTTGAGCAGCAGCATCACCATCAGCCCGGCGGCGACGTTGTCCTTGTCGTCCACGGTGCCGCGGCCGTAGACATAGCCGCCGTCGCGCGTCGCGCTGAACGGCGGGTGCGTCCACTTCGACGCGTCCACATTGACGACGTCGGTGTGCCCCATGATGAGGATGGGCCGGCGGCTGCCGGTGCCCTTCAGCCGCGCCACCACGTTCACGCGGTTCGGCTCGAGGACGAACGTCTCGACGGGAATGCCGGCCTGCTGCAGCACCTGCTGGAGGTAGTCGGCCGCGGGCTTCTCGTTGCCGGGCGGGTCGCTGGTATCGAACCGGAGCAGCGCCTGGAAATGGCGCGTCGTCTCCTCTTCGATCCGGGCCCAGTCAGGCTGGCCGGGCCCCTGCGCGGCGACCGGGACCAGGGTGAGAACGCCTGTGAATACGGCTGTGGCAAGATAGCGCATCGATGCCTCGCGTCCGCGGCATGTTACTCCTTTCCTCCGCGCTGATGGCATGCGCTATCGGCCTGCGCGCGCAGGATCCGGGCTACAGCGTCGTCATCCGCAACGGCCTGGTGGTGGACGGCACCGGGAGCCCCTGGTACCGCGGCGATGTCGCGATCCGTGGTGATCTGATCGTCCGGATCGCGAGGCGTATCGACGGTGCGGCGGCGCGCATCATCGACGCCCGCGGCACGGTGGTCGCGCCAGGGTTCATCGACATCCACACGCACGCGCGAAGCGACATCCTCGACGTACCCACGGCCGACAACTACGTCCGGCAGGGCGTCACCACGCTCATCGAAGGCCCCGACGGCAGCTCGCCGATTCCGCTGAAGCCGTTTCTCGACGAGATCGCGGCGAAGCGCATCACGCCGAACTTCGGCACCTTCATCGGCCAGGGTTCGGTGCGCGAGGCGGTCGTCGGCTCGACCAATCGGTCCGCGACGGCGGACGAGGTGGAGAAGATGCGCGGGCTCGTGCGCGAGGGCATGAACGACGGCGCGCTGGGGCTGAGCAGCGGCCTCTTCTACGTGCCCGGCACGTTCACCGAAACGGCGGAAGTCATCGAGCTGGCCCGGATGGCGGGCGCGATGGGCGGCATCTACATCTCGCACATCCGCGATGAAGCGTCGCGCGTCGTGGACAGCGTGCGGGAGACGATCCAGATCGGCGAACAGGGCGGCCTGCCGACGCAGGTCACCCATCACAAGGCCATCGGCAAGCCGAACTGGGGCCGGACGGTCGAGACGCTGCGGCTCATCGACGAGGCGCGCGTCCGCGGCGTCGATACCACGTTGGACGTGTATCCCTATACCGCGTCGGCAACGAACATCGCCTCGGCGCTCCTGCCCGCCTGGGCACTCGAGGGCGGTCGCGACGCGACCCTCGCGCGGCTGAAGGACCCGGCGCAGCGCTCGAAGATCAGGGTCGAAACCGTCCGCATCCTCCGTGACGAGCGCGGCGCCGGCGATCCGCAGAACGTGCAGCTGTCCCGCTGCGAGTGGAACGATTCGCTGGCGGGCACACGCCTCGGCGACCTCACGCGCCAGCGGGGCCAGGCCGTGACGCTCGAGACGGCCGCTGAGACCGTCTTCTGGATCGTCGAACAGGGCAACTGCGGCGGGATCTTCCACGCCATCGACGAACAGGATCTGCAGCGGGTGCTCCGGCACCCGGCAACGATGATCGGCTCCGACGGCCAAGTCACGGTCTTCGGCCGCGCGAACCCGCACCCGCGCAGCTACGGCACCTTTGCGCGCGTGCTCGGCCGCTACGTTCGTGAGCTGAAGATCCTCTCGCTCGAAGAGGCGGTGCGCAAGATGTCCGCGTTCCCCGCTCAGCGTCTCGGCTTCGCCGACCGCGGTGTCATCCGCGAAGGCTTGAAGGCCGACATCGTCGTCTTCGATCCCGCCACCGTGCGCGACCGTGCCACATTCGAGCAGCCGCACCAGTACGCCGAAGGCGTGTCGTACGTGCTCGTGAACGGCGAGCTGGTGTTTGCGGACGGGATGATGACGTCAGCGCGGCCCGGCCGCATCCTCAGAGGGACTGCAGCTGCGCAATCTGATAGGCGAGACCCGCCATCCCCGTGAGCACCGCGACGAGCACAGTGACGAGAAGACCGATCGTCCACGTGAACCGGCGGTCCATCTCGGTCCGCAGCGACCGGAAGTCGGCGGCGATGTCAGCCCGGAGGGCCCTCATCTCCGCCCGAATATCCGCGAATAACGCCGCGTGATCTTCCATCCGGCCTTCCATGCAAGCGACACGCTGTTCAAGGCCGCTCATGCCCTGTCCAAGGAGCATGAACCGAGCCGTGATCATCAGCGAGCGAGAGAAACCCGCAGGGTCTTGTACGCGTTGGGCTTCCGACGACGACGATACCATCGTCCCCACCCCGAGGTAGCAGTTTTTTCGTACCGGATCGGCGGATCGCGCGGCAGAAAGTGCGTACGTGCCGGGCGACGCGTGCGTCGCCCCTACTCTTCCTCCGCCGCCGCGGGCGCGCCGAGCGTGCCGCTCGCCTTCTGCATCAGATAGGTCTTGATGAAGTTGTCGAGATCGCCGTCGAGCACGCGGTTGACGTCGCCGACCTCCATCTTCGTGCGGTGGTCCTTGATCATCTGATACGGCTGCAGGACGTAGCTGCGGATCTGGCTGCCGAACCCGATGTCGCGCTTCTCGCCCCCGAGCTGCTCCAGCTTCGCCTGCTGTTCCTTCATCTTCAGGTCGAAGAGCCGCGACCTGAGCACCTTCATCGCCTGCGCGCGGTTCTTGTGCTGCGACCGCTCGTTCTGACAGGAGACGACGATGCCCGTGGGCATGTGGGTGATGCGGACGGCGGAGTCGGTGACGTTGACGTGCTGGCCGCCCGCGCCGCTGGAGCGGTACGTGTCCACGCGCAGATCCTTTTCCTCGATCTCGATGTCCACGTCTTCCGGCAGCTCGGGCCACACGAACACCGACGCGAACGACGTGTGCCGGCGCGCCGCCTGATCGAACGGTGAAATGCGCACGAGCCGGTGCACGCCGGCCTCCGCCGACATCAGGCCGAACGCATAGTCGCCGACGACCGAAAACGTGACGCTCTTGATCCCGGCCTCGTCCCCCGGCTGGTAGTCGATGACGTCGCGCTTGAAGCCGCGGCGCTCCGTCCACTTCGCGTACATGCGGAACAGCATCTCGGCCCAGTCCTGCGACTCGGTACCGCCCGCGCCGGGATGGATGGCAACGATGGCGTTGGAGCGGTCGTACTCGCCGCCGAGCATCTTCTTGGTCTCGGCGGCTTCGACCTCCTGCTGGAGCTCGTCGAGGCCGCGCGCGAGATCGCCCGCGACATCCTCGCCCGCGTTCGCCCACTCGATGAGGACGCCGATGTCGTCGGCCCTGCGGCGCAGCGACTGGCGCAGCGCCTGGTCGTCCTCGAGACGGCGGCGCCGCTGCATGACCTTCTGGGCCTCCGCCTGGTTGCCCCAGAAATCCGGGCTGGCGATCTTCTGCTCTACTTCGGTGATCTGTTCGTCGAGGCGGGCGCCCTCAAAGATGCCTCCGCAGCTCGGATGCCCGCTTGTCGAGATCCTCGTACCGCCGCACCAAATCATCGAGCTCTAGCGCCAAGATGTCGTCCTCCGAAACACGACGAGCGCAATCCCCACCACCGCAATGGAGGCGTAGGCGATCGCGTCGCCGATCGTCGCGTACATCGTCCGGCCGGTCAGGAGACGCACCTCCGCGACCAGGCCCACCTGCTCAAAGATAGCCGACGCGCGGACGACGCGCCCGTACGGGTCCACGACGCCGCTGATTCCGGTGTTGGCCGCCCGCGCCAGGTAGCGCCCCTGCTCGATCGCGCGCATCGACGCCAGCTCCCAGTGCTGGAACGGCGCCGACGAGTCGCCGTACCAGCCGTCGTTGGTGATGGTCGTCAGCAGCTCGCTTCCGCCCAGCACGCCCCGCCGGATGAGGGACGGGTACGCCACTTCATAGCAGATCGCCGTGCTGATCCGGTGCGAGCCGACCGGCAGCATCACCGCGGCATCCCCCGCCGAGAAATCGGTGAACCGCTCCACGAGCGGCGAGACGAAATAGAGGAGCTGCTTCAGCGGGATGAACTCGCCGAACGGGACGAGGTGGATCTTGCGGTACACCGCGGCCGTGTCGCCCTGGGGCGTTACCAGGAACGCGGCGTTGTACAGACGATACGGCTGCCCCGTGCGGTCCACCTGATCGCTGCCGAACAGGATCGGGACGCGCACCTCGCGGGC